>Ga0079305_1001852_pt1 | contig 22969 bp, 15 predicted proteins | sample LMS_cellobiose_e_FD_79183 | JGI IMG/M metagenome (GOLD analysis project Ga0079305, IMG submission 79183) | Rumen-fistulated moose microbial communities from Alaska, USA - LMS_cellobiose_enrichment | ecosystem: Host-associated > Mammals > Digestive system > Stomach > Rumen fluid ... | reverse complement strand
GTTTTCGATCAGCTCCTCCCGCGCCAGTACCGCCAACAATTCATCCGTCTGTCCGCGCAGCGCAAGCTGGGCGGACATTTTGCTGTAAAAACGCTCCATCTTCTCGTGGTCGGACAGCTGCCGGGGCAGGGACAGCCGCCCATAGTAATTGGCGGTAAACAGCGTCACCGCCGAGATGCCGCCCAGCAGCAGCTTCAAAACCGTGCGGTAGAGCTCCGCATTGCCCACCGCAACAACGGGAGCGAAAAACAGCCCGCCGCAGAGCGTTTCAAAGACCACCGCCGCCAAGTAGAGCCCCACGCTGAACACAAGCGCCGTGCCCACCACCCGGCCGCTGACGGCGGCGCTGCGGCGGGTGCGACCCAGGGCCCAGCGGTGGTAATCCCGCTGCTCCTCCACCCAGCAGCGGCGGATATGGCGCGTCTCCCGCGGTGCGGGCCCGGTCTGCAGGGCGCACAGGGCGTCCATGATCCAGGCTGTCTCCTCCTGCTGGGTCCAGGAGAGCAGACGGGACGCCTGCACGCCGCTGCCGGCATAGCGCAAAAACGCCTGCACCCGCAGACATTCGGCCAGGGCCCGGCACTCGATATACCGCCTGTGGCAGTCTGAGCGTACCGCCCAGCGGCGGCAGAGCCAGGCGAAGCACAGCATGACGCCGCACACCAAGATCATCCAGGCGGCCTCCGCCTCGTCATAGAGCAGAAACGCCGCGGTGAGCACGCTGCCGGCCACGGCCAGCAACGAGAGCGCCCGGCGGTATCGCTTTGCCGCGGCGGTGCTCAGCGCGCTGGCGGAGAGATAGATTCTCTCCATCCGGCGCAGGGCGGGGTCGGCGGGGGCGTCCTGAGGCAGCAGCCGCCGATTTGTCTCCGGCAGGGCGGCGGAGAGGCGGTTGAATTCGTCCGTCCGCTCCAGGGCCCGGCGCACGGCCTCCCGATTGCCCAGGATGTGGACAGTTCCCGCGGGCTCTTCGGTGTGTTTGCCCCGCGGTGTGAAGATATGGATCACGGCCTCGTTGCTGTCCGAACGCAGGGATACCCCGTCGGCGGGGTAATAGCTGCCGTGGAGAGCGAAATCCACCGCCTCGGCGGTGCCGCAGGCGGCGGGGGTGCCCTCTCCCCCGTCCCAGAGGGCCAGCAGCACGTGGCTGTGGCCGGTGACATAGATTCCCGCCTGGCGGAACTGGAAATCCCGTGTGGGGCCGCCCTCCGGAACTGCCTCCGTGGGCGGGACCACGAACACCTGCTCCGCTCCGGCAATATGCCCGTCAAAGCGCGCTTTTTCGCCGGGATCAAAGCTCCGGGTATATTCCTCCCTTTCCGTGGGCAGGGCCACAAGCAGCGGTATCCCCAGCTCACGGGCCGCGTCGGCGCACAAAAGGTCGCCGCCCTCGGCCAGGGAGTTGAGCATCAAGAGTCGGGAGTTGGGACACAGGGCGCGCAGCTTATTTAGCTCCGCTTTCACCGCCGCGGCGATGGCCGGGCGATCAGCGCTGCGGATCAGCCGGTGCCCGGTGACGCCCACCACGATGGGGATGGTTTTTTCAAGTTCAGTTGACATAATATTATCCCTTGATTTCAAGCGTAAAGGAGAAGTCATGTCCCTCCAGGCTGGCAACGGCCTTTTCCATGTTGTCGGAGACACAGACCCGCTCCAGGTTTTCCAGGCTCAGCAGCGGCGTCAAATCTATCATATCGTCATTCCAGGGGATACTGATATCCCGCAGCTCCGGGTGATCGGACACGAACCGGGCCAGGCTATCCGCGGTGAAGCCGCAACCGCAGCCGGAAAAGCCGTCGATCCGGGCGTCCCGCAGGCAAGGGAGCCACAGCTCACAGTCCATGTTGTTCAGGCAGAGATATGAAAAATGAGAGATTGTTTCCAGCGCGGAGAAGTCCGTAACGGGGTTGTCATCCATCTCCAGCCAGAAGCCTCCCTGCTCCTCCGCCGCGGAGAGGTCGCACCCGGCCAGAGGTGAGAGGTCGGACACCGGCACGCGGAAAATATCCAGCCGGGTGAGGTGGGGAAGATTCTGGATGCCCTGGATGGAGGTCACGCCGGAGCAGCCCCGCAGGCATACCTGGGAGAGAGACTGCATGGCGAACAGGGGCGAGACATCCGTCAGCTCCGGGCAGCATCTCAGTTCGATAAAATCCAGCGCGGAGAGCGCCTGGAGCCCGTTGAGATTCGTGATGGGCTGGGCCGCAATGCAGAGGGTCTGCAGTCCGGTCAAGGAGTAAAAGGCTTCCAACTCGGCAATGCCGCCCAGTGGGATGTGCGTTTCCGTATCGGTCTGTTTATCATGGAGAACAGCCGTCGGGTGGTTATCCTCATAGTCGTCCCAGACGTCATACTGATCCGGGTCTATGAGCTCGTCCCCTGCCAGGCAGAGGCGGCGCACCCGCCGCAGCATGGCATTGGGCAGGGTAGAGAGCTCGTCCAGGCTCTCCAGCGTGATCTCCAGATCGTCCACGCTCCAGCCGCCCTGGGGATACTCCACACGGAAGGAATAGAATTTCCCCTGGTCCACCAGCTCCTGGGCCTGCTCGGCCAGTTGAGGCGGCACCGCCAGGTCCACGCCGTGGAGCCTGCGAACGGGCGTCAGGCTCTGCGCCTCCGGCAGGATCAGATACAGATTATAGCTGCGGGAGGAGTCCAGGCCGCTCAGGCATTCCAGGTCCGTGAGATCGGCGATGTTCTCCAGCCGCAGGGTGGTGACGCCGATTTTGGAAAAGTCCGGCAGGGTGAAGCTGCCGACAATCTCCAGCGAGGCCCAGTCGGTGCCCTCCAGGGCGCTCCAGTCGGTGAGGCGCGAACAGCCCTCAAGGTACAGATCGCCCAGGCCGTTTCCGAGCTTTTTCTGGTTTTGCAGGCCGTCCAGGGAGCGCAGTCTGTCACACCAGAGCAGGTCCAGATGCAGGGCGTTGAAATCCTCCGGCATGGCGGAAAGGTCTGTGAGATCACATTCGTTCAGTGTAAGGCGGCTGTTCACCGCAGGCAGGGCGGAGAGGTCCAGATTTCGTGCCCAGCGGATAGACAGACGGGAAACCACCGCCCCCTCCAGGTAAGGAAGGATCCGATCCACATCCCCGTTATAGGGCTCCAAATCCAGACCGTTGTATATTTTGAAGGCAGAGAGAGCGGAATAGTCCCGGACGTCCCCCGAAAAGCTAAAGTCCAGAGAGGCACGGTACTGCGACAGCCGCGTCAGGAAACCCAGGTCCGCCAGATCGACGCTGTAAAGCGCTATGCTCTCCAGCGCGGGCAGCTCGCCCAGGAAGGAGGCGTCGCGCAGACGCACGTCCCACCCGGCATAGAGCATGACGCTCCGGAGAGCCTTGCACTGGCCCACGGGGCTGTAATCCCGGATAGCCGGGCAGTCGTCCAGGGCCAGGTCCTGCAGCTTCGGCAGCTCGCCCAGGGCGGAGACGTCCCGGAGAGAGCGACAGTCCACCACCCGGAGCGTTACCAGCTTTTCCAGACCGCGCAGACAGTCCAGGTCGGCCAGGGGCAGGTCTCTAAACTCGATCTCGCTCAGGGAGGCGCAGCCGGACAGAGCGGACAAGTCCAGCGTTCCGTCCAGGTTGACGCTGTTGAGCTCCAGCGCCAGCAGTCTCGGCGGGGCAAAGGCGGAGAAGTCCGCCTGGACGGAGGTGTGGTCCATGCCGATGGACACCCGGCTCAGCTGCCGGCAAGCTGTCAGTGGGCCGAAATCCTCCAGGGGCGTATACTGCACATTCAGATGCTTGACGGCGGCGCCGGACAGCCAGTCGAGATCGGGGATGGCGCAGCTCTGAATCGTGACCCGCTCCAGAAAAACGGCGTCGCTGAGGTCCGGCAGCGCCGCGGCGTCGGCTTCCACCAGCACCATCTGCAATCGCTGCAGATTGGGCATGTAGCCGATAAAGCGCAGATCGTCGTACCGGGCGGCGGCCAAGCGGCTGCCGTCCTCCGTACTGTACCAGCCGTCGCTCTCGAAGTCGTAATTGGCGAAGAAATACTCGTCAGGCAGGTCGCCGTATTCCCGGCGGGCGTCCTCGGTGAACATTTTGAGCCGGTCGCCCACGATGACCACGTCCACGATGCCCTCCAGCTCCTCCGCCGTCACCCCTTCGGGCAGGGGCACATCCAGCTTCTGCGGCTCGGCCGCCATGGCGGGGACGGACTCTTGGGGCGCGCGGCTCCGCCAGAGGAGCAGCCCCGCCACGGCGGCAATTATCACCGCCGCCGCGGTCAGAAGCAGCGGCAGGCGGATATTCCTCTTGGGCAGCGCGTCGATAACGCGCTGGGCGATCTGCCCGGCGTCCCGGCCCTGGGCGGGGATGATGTTGCGGGAGTAGAGGGCGTCCTTGATCCGGGCCGGCACCGCCTCCGCGGTCAGCTGCAGGGGCAGCACATACTTTGCCCCCGCGCCGATGAGGTCCAGCAGCCTTTTGGTGAGTTTTTCATCCGCGTAAAAGCTCTCGGTCAGAGCGGCCAGGACGATATCGTCCTTTTTCGGCGCTTCGCCCTCCGAGACGCGCACGCCCTTGGCGCGCAGCTGCTCCAAAATGGGCCGCAGGGCCTCTTCATCGGCGGGAGAGGACAGGAGCATGATCTGTTGGCTCATAAAATGGCCTCCTTGTATGTGAGTAACCGTAATGCTGTAAGATTTGACCCTTGTCATCTTGAGCGAGCGTATGCGAGTCAAAAGATCTTCCGGTCGCTGGGGCTTCCTCCCTTATTCCCCCTCGATCTCCAGAGCGAAGCTGCAGCTCTGTCCGTCCAGACTGGCGATCGCCTCCTCCATATCGGAGGAGACACGCACCGATTCCAGCGCCGGGAGCGACAAAAGCGGCGTTAAGTCCGTCACGGCGGCGCCGCTGATATTCAGCTCGGCCAGCTCCTGCAGGTTCTGCGCGCCCTGGATGCTCTCCACGGGGCAGCCGTACAGCGCAAGATATCGCAGTTGCTGGCAGGCGAAGGCGGCGGAGGCGTCGGTGAGCGCCGGGCAGTGCGCCACGGTGAGGTGCTCCAGCGCCGGGAAGCCTTGCAGCCCGTCCAATGTCTCCAGGGGCTGGGCGTAAAGCCGCAGCTCCCGCAGACCGGTGAGCTCGGCGAAAACGCCCAGTTCGGCGAGGGTCCCCGCTTCATATTCGATGGGAGTCTCCTCTTCGGTGTTCCAGGAATGGAAAACAAAACGGGGCATATCGGCGCCGTCGTCCCATTCCTCCCGGACATATCCGCCGGTGATGTCCACCAGAGTGTCGCCCACGAGACACAGCCGCTCCACCCTTGCCAGCATGGCTTTGGGCAGCGCGGAGAGCTCATCAAGGCTCAAAAGCTCCACGCTCCCCTCAAAGGGCTGCCAGCTTCCGTCCGGGTAGGCGATATAATACTCCCGAAAGTTTCCGCTTGCCACCAGCTCCTCCGCCTGGTCCGCCACCTGGGGCGGCACGGTGAGGATATCGCCGCGGAGAGAGCGCAGGGGCGAGAGATCATAAAGGCCCTCCAGCCCGGCAAGGAAGATATTGCAGTCCTCGCCGCCGTTGAGACCGTCCAGGCAGTGGAGATCGCTCAAGCCCTCAATGCTGTCCAGACGCAGATTGTTGACCCCGCGAAGTCTTGTAAGGTCCGGCATGCCATAGACGCCGGTGAGCCTGAGGGATTCCGGATATGCCCCCTCCAGCGCGGAATAATCCGTCATACGGGGGCAGCCGGTGACGGAGAGCTCCATCTCCCCGTGATCACCGAACAGAGTGGGAATGCTCTCGATGCCGCTCAGCGAGGTGAGATACTGGCAATCCCACAGCTCCAGCCGCCGGAGAGAATAGGGCTTGAGACCGCCGAGGTCGCTCAGATCGCCGTAGCGGATGCTGAGCGCCCCGATATCGTCTGGCAGAGCACTCAAGTCCACGCCCCGGCAGGAATAGAGCATGAGATAATCGATCCGCGCATCCTGAATATAGGGCAGCACGGCGGAGAAATCGCCGCCGCGGCCGTTCTGGTAACGGGGATTGACGTGGAGGTACTCATAATTTTTGACATACGCCAGACCGGAATAGTCCCGGATATCCCCGGCAAAGCCCAGGCGGATGCTGTCCTGGTGCGCGGCGATGCCCTCCAGAAAATCCATGTTCCGCAGATTGCAGGAGTAAAGCCCGATGGAGCGCAGCCGGGGCAGGTCGGCCAGGAAGGAGGCGTCCTGCAGGGCGTCGGGATTTTCGTCGCCCTGCACGCGGATGCTCTCCAGCGCCGTACAGCCCGCGATGGGCGAATAGTCCGCGAGACGGGCGCAGTAGTTTATTTCCAAATCCTTCAGGTTTTTCAGTTCCGACACAGCGGAGATAGAGCGCAGCTGGGGGAGGGATTCCAGACGCAGATATTCCAGTTCTGTCATGCCGGTGAGGAAGGAGACGTCCGTCACGTTAAAGCCGGTGATGTTGAGATCGTTCATTTCCGCGCAGGCCGAGAGCGCGGAGAGGTCCATGCTCCGCAGCTCCTCACCGCGGTTGAGAAACAGGATTCGCAGCTCCGGCGGCGCGAAGCGGGAGAAATCCGCCTCCGGCGTGTTCACCAGGTCGATATATAAGAAGTCCAGCTGAGCGCACTCCGTCAGCGGGCTGAAATCCCGGATGGAGCCCGTGCTGTTGACGATCTCCATACCCGTGACGGCCGACCCCCGCAGCCAGTCGAGGTCCGGGAGAGCGCAGTCCATCAGATATACATCGGTTAAATCCTTCGCCCCCCGGAGGTCCGGCAGCGCGGCGGAGTCCGCCTCCACCAGCGACAGGCTCAAGAACTTCAGATTGGGCAGAAGGCCCAGGAAACGCAGGTCCTCATACCGGGTCAGAGCATACTCGTGGGCGTCCTCCATATCGTAAAAATGCACGCCGTCCTCCTGCCAAGTCCGATAGGCAAACCGGTCCCAGATGGGCCAGTCGGAGATCATCTGGGCGTTGCCGTTGGTGACGACGTTGAGCATGCCCACGTCCTCGGCCTTGTAGAGCTCGATCCTGTCGCCCACGATGACAACATCCTCGATCAGGGCAAGGTCCTCCTCCGTCAGCCCCTGGGCCAGGAGGAACTGCGCCTCCGCGCTCGCCATGGCGGGGACGGCCTCCTGGGGCGCGCGGCTCCGCCAGAGCAGCAGCCCCGCCGCCGCCGCGATCACCACCGCAGCGGCGGTGAGAAGCAGCGGCAGGCGGCTCTGCTTTTTCGGCAGGGCGTCAATAACGCGCTGGACGATCTGCCCGGCGTCCCGGCCCTGGGCGGGGATGATGTTGCGGGAGTAGAGGGCGTCCTTGACCTCTGCGGGGACAGCAGCGGCGGTCAGCTGCAGGGGCAGCACGTACTTTGCCCCCGCGCCGACGAGGTCCAGCAGCTTCTTGACGGAGCTTTCATCGGCATAAAAGCTCTCGGTCAGAGCGGCCAGGACGATATCGTTCTTTTGCGGCTCTCCGCCCTCCGAGACGCGCACGCCCTTATCGCGCAGCTGCTCCAGCACCGGCTGCAGCAGCGCGCGATCCTCCGGCACGGATAAGACCTTGATGGTTTTTATCAGGCTCATGGCGCAAACCTCCCTGTTTTTTCAGTTCTCCCCGGCGAGTATTACATCGAAGGGAGCCGCTTCGCTCCAGGTCAGGGGCAGCATGGAGCGGCTGACCGTCACGGTTTTCAAATTCGGCAGCGCCTCCAGAGGCGTCAAATCCGCTACGTCCGTATATTCCAGATGCAGCGTCTCCAGGGAGGGCGGTGCTCCCAGGCCGCGGAGGTCTCCGACCGCGCTGCCCGAAAGATTCAGCTCCCGCAGGGCCGTGAGACCGCTCAGGTCAGAGATATCTTTTACAGGCTGGCAGATCAGCGATAGACTTTCCAGCCTCGCCATATCCCCCACCAGCTTCAGCTCCGAGACCGAGCCCCGGATGACCGGCGCGCCGTTGACCCGGCAGACGCCGTCGGCGTCAAAGGTCACGGCCTCCGGGCCGTCGAGCACCATGTTGCCGCAAAAATGCAGCTGTGTGATCTCAGCGAGCTGCCAGCGGTATATCTCTCCCTCCGTTTGCCCCAGGGCTCGGCGGATGGCGCGCTCCACCTGGGCGTTGTCAATGGATATGGCGAAATAGCGCTCCGCCTCCCCCAGTTCCAGGATCGGCGGCGCGGTGGGCACAGGCTCCGGCGCGGGGGTCTCCGCCGCCGCCGACGGCTCCGGCGCGGGCAGCGGTTCCCAGCGGCCCGTGGCCAGGGCGCCGAGTCCTCCCGCCGCGGCCAGGAACAGCAGCGCCGAGAAGAACAGGGCGACCCCCCGCCAGGGAATCTTCTCCCGCCAGGAGGCGTGAAAACGGCGCGGCACAAAGCCGGAGCGCAAAATGGCCTCGGCGCGCTCCGCCGCGCCGGGCAGAAGAGGTATCTCCGGCTTCCCCGCCAACAGCTCCCGCCAGCGTTCGGGGACCTCCGTCTCCTCCAGCCAGACCAGCAGCACAGGCTTTTTCTGCCGGGCAGCGGCGTTCATCTCGCTGAAGCAGTTGGGCGATTCCAGCGCGCGTTCCGAGAGGAAGAAAACCACCCTCTCGCAGCTCTGCATATGCCGGGCGATGGTGGCGGGCCAGTCGTTGCCCGCGGGGATGCCCTCGTCATACCAGAGGCGGTAACCCTTGTCGTGCAGGATGCGGACGGTGTCCACCACCTGGTCGGACTGGCGGTGGGCGTAGCTGATGAAGAGGAAGGGGCGTTTGCCCTCATAGGGCTTGAAAAACTCACTCATCGGCGCCGCCTCCCGTCAACTCGATGACAAGGCCCTCCGGCAGCTCCGCCTCCCCCAGCAGCGCCGTCTGGGGCAGGGCAACGCGCTCCAGCGCCGGGAGCAGAGACAGTTCCTCCCAGCTCTCCGGCAGGCCCTCCAGGCGCAAAGCGGTCAGCTCCCCGGTCAGCTCCTCCGTGATGGAGCCGCCGAGAGCGGCACGGCGCACAGCGGAGAGGATCACGGGATCGGTAAAGACCACCTCATCCTCTATCTCCGGCCGGAACCAGCCGAAATACCGGGACCCCGCGAAGGACACAAGGGCCAGCGCCGCGGCCAGCAGGCAGAACAGTCCCGTCAGCTTTCCCACCAGGTCTCCCCCCACGTGCACCGGCTCCCCCAGCATGTCGGCGGAAAAGCCGTCGGCGTGGAGCACGGCGCTCTCCCGCGCCGCTGCGCCGGAGAGCTGATAGAGGGCGACATGGGGGATATCCTCCCGCAGGTTCATGGCAAGGCGGCGGTCCGCGCCGTCGGGGTCCAGGCACAGGATAGGCCTTGCGTACTTCTGGTTGACAAGGACGGCGCTCTTCAAGTCCTGGTCGGAGCAGGCGGCGTCGGTCAAATACAGCACCGTCAGCCCCGCCCCGGCGGCGCGCTTCTGGCGGCGCAGCAGCTCCTCGGCGCTGCCCGCGCTGCCCGCGGCGTACCACACGCGGCAGCCTCGCTGCAGCAGCGGCTTTGCCAGGCTCCAGACCCTTGCCGCGTCGGCGCGGGCAAAGGCAAGATAGATATACGGCTCCTCCCCCTCATAGGGAGGAATCTTTTTCGGCCAGTTTTTCACGCTTCTCCGCCCTTTTACAGTTGATAGATGCGCAGGCCGTCAAACTTTTTCAACAGCCGCAGCATGGTGTTGAAGGGCTTCCAGTCCTTGTCCTGGTCCTCCTCCGGCAGGGAGAAGTAATGCGCGGCGATCTCCCCGGCGGAGGGCTCGCCGTCCATGGCCAGCTTGTGCACGCGCAGCTGCTCCCGCAGGGCGCGGCGGGCTTTTTTCTCCTCCTCCGCCGTCAGGCCGGCGGGAAGAGGCGCCGTCTCATACTCCGTGCCGAAGCGCCAGCCCATGGCGCGGTGCTCCCGAATCCAGCGCTCATGCTCCATGGGGGCGATTTGCGCCGCCTGCTCAGGGGTGAAGACGGCGACCATCTCAAAGTCCACGGGCCGGTCGGTGTAGAAGCAGCCGATAGCGTTCAGATACCGGCTGAAGCTCTTGGCACGGTTGATGCCGGAGAGCTGGTATTCCAAGGACTGGGACTCGAACCGCGCCTCCAGCGCCTCGGTGGGGGTCTCCGGGGGCTGGCTGCGGCCGTGGAGCGCCACGGCGAAGTCATACAGATGGAGGAAATTACTGTCGGACAGATACAGGTGCTTGCCGCGCCGATCCGCCGCCCGGACGCCGGGCGTGACGGTCAGCGGGATGGACGAGGTGTCCACGATGCGCTCTATATCCGCGGTGAAGCGCTGCTCCTTTTCGGCCATGTCGCTGTAAGCCTTCAGCCGGGGCGGCTTACCCTGCTCTCCGCCCTCCTCCCAGGCGCGGCAGCGGCGGGAGAAATCATCGATCTTCTCCTGCTCGGCCCGGTCGTAATAGTAGACGGCGGCGATGGCGTTATGGCTGAAATCGAACTCCGCGGCCATGGGGTGCAGCTCCGTGCGGGAGTTGCGCCCGTAGGCCGTGCGGTCCCAGCACTGCAGCTCGTCACACAGCATCAGCAGCCAGGCCAGCGGGTGCAGCGCGGCCTTCAGGGGCGGCTTGGCCTTCTTGGGGTTTTTATAAAAGGCGATGGAGAATTTATACAGGCTGTTGTGCAGCAAAATGGCCGTCAGAGCGTCCACATGCTCCCTTTGCAGATTCTCCGCGCCCAGCTCCTCCGCCAGCTCGCAATACAGCCGCGCGGCGCTGAAAAAGGCGTGATCCATGTAATAGCCGAAGCTCTCCGGCTCGGTGGGCTTGGCGTTGAGCGCCGTCAGCAGGTATTCCTCGGAAAAGCCGTAGGCCTCCCCCATCTTCTCCGCCAGGTCATACGCGAAAAGCTCGCTCGTGGTGGCAAAACGCCTGCCATACAGTGCTGCAAAGCGCGCCTGGGCGGGCGCGGACAGCGCCGTCAGCGCCTCCACGCAGCGGTAGGCCAGATACAAGCTCCCCTCGCCCCGCTCCCGGTTATCCACCTCAAAGTAACTGAGCACCTGCTCAAAGGGCAGCTCAAAGGGATAACCGATATCGTGGAACAGGGCCGTCAGGCCCCAGTACTCCAAAAACTGTCCGGCCGCGGCGTGCTCTCCCCTCCCCTCCAGGCCGTAAAAGCGCTGAAAGGCGCGGCGGTACGTCTCGTTGGTCTCATAGACGGCCAGGCCCAGGGCGAACACATAGACGGAGTGGGAATAATGGTCCCGGTGCTTCATCAGCAAGGAGCTGCCGTTGGATTCATACTCCGAGAGTAGCTCCACCATGCGCTTGGAGCTGCCGTAGCGCCCCAGGAACATCTCCAGATAGCAGTAATACACCGTATAGGCGTCCTCGGCCACGCCGGAGTCGATGAACGCCTCCAGCGCGTTTTCCAGACACAGGCGGTTTATGTCCATCTCCATGTTATAGGGGATCTGGCCGGCGGAGAGGCTCTTTCCCCGATACGCGCCGTCGCGCTCGGCCGCCTCCGTCTCCGCGTCGAAGAGAAGCCCCTCACAGCGTTCATGCAGGAAGCGGAGCGCGGCGGATTTTAAATCGTTCTCCCCTCTCCCCCGGCCCAGGGGCGGCTGCTGGGGACCGATATCGGTGCCAAAGCGCGCCAGGTTTTGCAAGCGCATCTTCTCCAGGGCGGTATATGCCATGTTCGTTTCCCTCCTTCAATCTTAACGGGGTCGTTTTTTCTTTCACTGTTAAATGAAGCCAAATTAATCATAACCCAAAAAGCGCCTTATTTCAATACTTTCAGGGCCGTCAGCACAAAAAACGACGGCAGTATGAGGGTTCTCATACCGCCGCCGCGGGCAATGGTGTTTTTTTGTATTTATTCGGCCTCGGCCAGGGCCTTGGCCTCCTCGATGACCTTCTGCTGCACGTTGCCGGGAGCTTCCTCATAGCGGACGAACTTGCAGGTGAAGGAACCCGCGCCCTGGGTCATGGAGCGCAGATCGATGGTATAGGTGGACATCTCCGCCATAGGTACCTCGGCCTCGATGGTGGTCATGCCGTCCTCGGCGGGCATGGAGCCCAGCATGGTGCCGCGGCGCTTGGAGTTGATATCGCCGATGATAGCGCCCTGGTACTCGTCGGGAATGGTGACGAACAGCTGGCCGATGGGCTCCAGAATGGTGGGCCGGGCCTTGGGGATGCCGTCCTGGTAGGCCAGACGGGCGGCCGTCTGGAAGGCCATATCGTTGGAGTCCACGGGGTGATAGGAGCCGTCGTACAGCGTGGCCTTCAGCCCCACCAGGGGGTAGCCGGCCAGAACGCCCTTCTGCACCGCGTTGCGCAGACCCTTTTCCACACTGGGGAAGAAGTTCTTGGGCACGCTGCCGCCGAAGACCTCCTCGGCGAAGACCATGTCGTCGGACTCCTCCTGGGGCTCAAAGCGAATCCACACGTCACCGAACTGGCCGCTGCCGCCGGACTGCTTCTTGTGGCGGCCGTGGGCCTCCACCTTGCCCTTGATCTTCTCGCGGTAGGCCACGCGGGCGGGCAGCTGCTCGGTCTCCACGTTGTAGAGATTCTTCAGCTTGGAGCAGAGGACGCTGACCTGGATATCGCCGGCGCCGGAGAGCACCATCTGGCGGGTCTCGGCGTTGTTGACAAGAGTGAAGGAAATGTCCTCCTCGTTGAGCTTGGCGAGACCGCCGGCCACCTTGTCGTCCTGGCCCTTGGTCTTGGGGGCGATGGCCACGGAGTAGAAGGGTTCGGGAATCTCCACGGCGGGCAGCTCCACGCCGTCCTTGTCGTCGGTCACGGTGTCGCCGGTCTTCCAGTCCATCTTGCCCACAGCCACGATATCGCCGCAGCAGGCCTCCTGCACCTCGGTGGTCTTCTTGCCGCACATGGTATAGAGCCGGCCCAGCTTGTCGTTGGAGGAGGCGCGCAGATTCCGCAGCGTCATGGCGGCGGAGATCTTGCCGGAGACCACCTTCAGGAAGCTGTATTTGCCGAATTTATCGGAGACGGTCTTGAATACGAAGCCGGTGGTAACGCCGCTCTTCTCCTCCGGGGCGGGGCAGTAGTCCAGAATGCCCTGGAGAATGGCGTCGGTGCCCAGATTCGTCATGGCGTCGCTGGCGAACACGGGGACCACGGCCCGGTCCTTCAGACCCACCTTCAGCCCCTCGACGATATCGGCCTCATCCAGCTCCATGGCGTCGAAGAACTTCTCCATCAGCTCCTCGGTGGCGCCGGCGGCGGCCTCCATCAGCTCGGCGCGCAGCTCCTCCACGTGGTCGGCGTCGGCGGCGGGCACGGCGATCTTGTTGGTCTTATTCCCGTTGGTCTGGTAAGCCACATTGTGCACCAGATCGATCACGCCGGTGCCGTCGCTCATGGGAATGGTGACGGGGCAGACGATGCTGCCGTATTTACCCTTCAGGGTCTCCAGAGCCTTGAAATAATCGCCGTGCTCCTCCTTGCACTTGGAGATGACGAACATCACGGGCAGGTCGGCGTTCTTGACATACTTCCAGGAACGCTGGGCGCCCACGGCCACGTTCTCGGCGGTGTCCTTGGCGGAGACCACGATGATGCCGGCCTCGGCGGCCCGCAGAGCGCACAGCACGTCGCCCACGAAGTCAAAGTATCCGGGGCAGTCGAGAACATTGATCTTGCTGCCGCCCAGCACCACGGGAGCGACGGCGGTGGAAATGGTGATCTGGCGGGAGATCTCCTCGGCGTCATAATCGCAGACGGTGTTGCCGTCGCTGACCTTGCCCTGGCGATCGATGGCGCCGGTGACATAGAGCATGCTCTCGGCCAGGCTGGTCTTGCCGGTGTTGCCGTGACCCAGCAGGGCAACGTTACGGATGTCCTTGGTTGTGTAGCTCATGGGTTTGTCCACTCCTTGTATATTCCTATTTATGAATTTTTCTTTAATTTCACGCTAAAAATGAATTATAAACTATCCGCCTTTTTTTGGCAATATTTATTTTCTCAGCAGCAGCGCGCCGGCCACGCCGGGCAGCAGCCAGACAAGCATATACACCAGCACTCTCCCCGCGCTGACCGCGCTCCAGCTGCCCCGCCAGCAGGGCAGCAGCATCAGCACCGCCCCCAGCACCACGCTCACCAGACAGGCCCAGGCGGTGATGCGGCCCATCTGATAGAGGCTGTTGCCGCTCTCGGACAAATCCACCAGCGAGTCCAGCCCCTCCCGGCCCATAAAGCCGGCCACGATGCTCTCGCCGGAGGCGGGCGTGGAGGAGATTCTGTACCGCTCGGCAAACGGCGGGAAGCGGAAGCCCTCGGTGGAAACGCCGAACTCCTTTTGCACCATCATGGGGTCCAGGTTGAAGTCCCGCACCGCGAAAACGGGCTTGCTCCGGGCCCGGCGCAGGTCATAGAGCGAGCGCTGCACGCTGGCCAGGGGCCGATAGCGGAACAAAAACACGCCGGACAGATCCCCGTTGACGGCGGTATACAGGGCGTTTTCCTCCTTGAGCTTGTCGGGAATCTTCACGCCGCTCAGATGCATATACCCGGCGGTGCCCACCCGGACTTCGGCCCCCTGGATATTGCCCTTGGCGCCGCCCTCGCCCACGGTGAAATCCTCCACCTGCTGCAGCGCCGCGTTGCGCTGGCGCATGAGCTCGGTGAACACCGCCGCCGAGCCGGTGCCGGCGGCCGCCAGGATGCTGCCGGTGCAGGCAATGATCTTCTCCGTGTTGGACTTGTCCAGGATGCGGATGCCCGTGATCTCCAGTGTGTCCGCAGGGAAGATATCATTGTCGGTCAGCACCAGCTGCCGGGTGCTCCCCATCTCCCGCGCGCCGGTCCAGCCGGCGATGGCCGAGCCGTTCATCATCAGATGCCGGGCCGTTTTGGCAAACAGCAGCGGGAAGGAGAAAAGCCACCCGAAGCCGGCGCAAAGCGCCGTCAGCAGGGAGAACAGATGGAAAAACGCCCCTGGGTCCCCGGAGCCCAGAGCCACGGCCAAGGCCAGCGCCAGGGATGCCCCCGCCATGGGGAAAAAGCCCTTGGCCGCTATGGATTCGGCCAGACTGGGCTCCTCGCTCCGGCGGATGAAGCCCTTGGCCGGGAGGCGGGAGGTCATCAGCCCCCTGGTCTCCATTCCGGGCAGCGCCTCGGAGGTCACCGAATAGGGCTCAGGCACGTGGAACAGCGTCAAAAAGCTGTCATGGTAGGCCCTGGCGTCCCACCAGGCCCCCCACAGGGCGAACGCCGCCGCCGAGGAGGGGATCACCGCAAAGGGCAGCCCGCGCTCGGCATTGTTGGTAAGGCACACCGCCGCGGTGTCCAACACCGTGGCAAAGGCCGCCAGAACGATCAGCGACTCAGCTCCCGGACGGCCCCGCAGAAGCGACATGAAGCCGGAGGTGACGATGTCCAGCCCCAGCAGCAGCACGGTGAGCTCCCCCGCCAGGCACACCAGTGCGGCGGCGCGCAAATTCATATCCAGGTCGCCGGGCAGGGGCCAGCCGAAGCCGCAGGAGAGGGTGATCCACGTCAGCAGCAGGCAGACCGCCCCCGCCACCAGGGCCCGCAGCCGCAGCGACGGCATCTGGGAGGCGTAGTGCCGGGCGGCCTTGCGGGGCTCCATCTCCGCCTGGACGTCCTCCGGCTCCGGGGCGGGCTGGGACGCGCGCTGTTCCCGGCGCAGAGAGGCCAGGGCCAGAAAGCCCACAAATCTGCCCCACAGCCCGCCGCCCCCCTTCCGGGGCGCGGCGGTGCGGTTGTTTTTCGCCCGGCGGACGGGCTTTTCCCCCTCCGGCTCCTCTTCGGGCGGTTCCGGGGAAGCGAAGGAATCCTCCTCTTCCTCCCCGGCCAGGGGCGCGGCGCCGGCGTAAAAATCGGCGTCGTCGTCATAGCCCTCCACCAGTTCCTGGGGGGAGGGCGCCCTGGCGCGGCGCGGCGTCTCCGGCTCCACGGGAGTCGGGGGAAGCTCCTCCTCCTCTTCATAGAGAGGCCCGGCCTCCGGCGCGGGCCCGCCGCTCTCCGGCTCTGCCTCCGGCTGGGTTACCTGAGCGGTATAGATTCCTTCGTCCTCCCGCAAGGTCAGATTTTCGGCGGCGGGAGGAGCCGTCTCCTCCTCCGCGGCCATCTGGCTGCGGTATTCCTCCAAAATCTCCTCCAGGGAGAGCTCCTGGGCGGGAGCGCTCTCCGCGGCGGAGCGGGAGGGACGTTTTTTTGTTTCGTTGCCGCGTCTGCGCGCATAGCGTTTAGCCATTCTTACCTCCGCTGGCGTACCACTTCGTACATCATGATGGACGCTGCCGCCGAAGCGTTCAGCGATGTGACCTTGCCCCGCAGGGGGATGCTGACGGTGACGTCGCAATTCTCCCGCACCAGCCGGCTCATGCCAGAGCCCTCCGAGCCGATGACAAGGCAGACAGGCCCGGTCAGCGCCGTGTCCCACAGCTGGGCCGGGGCGTCCGCCGCCGTGCCGTAGACCCAGAGCCCCCGCTCCTTCAGCTCCCGGAGGGCGGCGGTGACGTTGCTCACGCGGGCCACGAGCATGTGCTCGGCGGCCCCGGCGCTGGTCTTGTCCACCACGGCGGTGAGACCGGCGCTGCGCCGCTTGGGGATCACCACGCCGTGGACCCCGGCGCACTCCGCCGTGCGGAGGATGGCCCCCAGGTTGTGGGGATCGGATATCTCGTCGCAGACCACCACGAAGGGGTCCTCCCCCCGCTCCGCGGCCAGGGCGAGAATGTCGTCAAGGCTGCTGTACTCCCGCACGGCGGCCTGGGCGATCACGCCCTGATGGGCGTGGGTGACGCTCATGGCGTCCAGCTTTCTCCGGTCGCACTCGGTGACGACCACGCCCCTCTCCCGTGCCTTGGCCGCCAGCCGGGCTATGGTGCGGTCCGTGTCCCCGCGGGCAACGAACAGCTTGTCGATGGCGCGTCCCGCCCGCAGCGCCTCGGCCACGGCGTTGCGCCCCTCGATCAAATCCTCCCGCTCCAGGCGGGCCGTATTTTCACGCTCGTCCATATGCATAAGCCCCGTATAAACACAGTTTTAAATATTTTAACACATCCATGGCGGAACTGAAAGAGTCATTTTCATTTTTTCTCCCCGGCCCGGCGGCTTGACCTTTGGCGAGAAAGCGGCTATGCTGGAGGAGACCGGCGGGAAGAGCGCCGGGCGCGACTTTACGCCAAAAGGAGGCGGCGCCGTGAACGCCTATGAGCTCATCTCCCCGCCCCAGGACGCCGGGGCCGATTTTGCCCTGCGGCTGGAGGGCGACGCTTTGCTGCCCTGGGTGAAGCCTGGGAGCACGGTGTATATCCTGCGTCGGACAGATTTGTCCGACGGGGACGTGGGGCTTTTCTACGCCGATGAGGGCATGGTATTCCGGCAATACTGCCGGGACAGCGAGGGGAACATTTATCTCTTTGCCGTCAACCGGGACCATCGGGCGGCAGACCTTGTGATCCCCGCGGGCGGAGAGACGCCCGTGTGCTACGGCAAGGCGGCGCTCTCCCGCCCCATTCCCCTGCCCGCGGATTGATTTTTCCCTGAGCTGTGCTATAATATGATATCTTTATGTTTCTATCCTTTTTTCAGGAAAGGAGCCTCGCCATGAAGGCCTTTATTCGCTGGGTGGATCGCTTCTGCGCCCGGAATCCCCGCTTCGGCATTCCGGGGCTGATGCGCGTTCTCGTGATCGGCAACGCTCTCATCTGGCTGCTGTCGATGATGGACCGCACCGGCACGGTGATCTATTATCTCGCCCTCTACCCCGGAGCGATCCTGCAGGGGCAGATCTGGCGGCTGGTGACGTTTGTGTTCGTGCCCGCCTCCAGCGGGTGGCTGACGCTGATCTTTTTGTACTTTTACTACTTCATCGGCTCCACCATGGAGCGGGAGTGGGGGCAGGCCAAGTTCAACCTCTATTTCTTCTCCGGCATGCTCTTCACCGTCATATACGCCTTCCTCGTCCATTTCCTGGGCGGAGGAAATCTGAACCCCTATTATGTGGCGGAGTTCATCTATCTTTCCATGTTTTTCTCCTTCGCCACCTATTACCCCGACGTGCAGGTGCTGCTGTTTTTCATCATCCCCATCAAGATCAAGTGGCTGGCCTGGGTGGATGCGGCCTACTTCCTGGTGAATATCTTTATGATCCCCTTCCCCAACTCCCTGCTGCCGGTGGTGGCGGCGCTGAACTATCTGCTGTTTTGCGCGGACGTGCTGTTCTCCGCCCTGCGGCCGGGCAGCTTTGCCCGGCGGAAAAAGACCGTTAATTTCCGCAGAGAGGCCCAGCGCATCCGCCGGGAGCAGCAGTCCGCCCCCTACCGCTTCAAATGCGCGGTCTGCGGCCGGACGGAGCTGGACGATCCCACGCTGGAGTTTCGCTATTGCTCCCGCTGCGCGGGGTACCACTGCTTCTGCCAGGACCACATCAACAACCATATCCACTTCACCGAATAATCCGAAAGAGAGATACCCATGTCAATGAAAACCGGGCGCCGCGGCTCCTTTGGACACACCGCCGCCCTGATCCTTTTGCTTTTGATCGCCCTGGCGCTGGTCGCCCTGGTGCTGCTGCGCGTGCCCCAGGCGCGCGCCCAGGAGGCCGTGGAGGCCGCGGCCATCCCCCGGACCTCCGCCCCGGCGCCGCACGGCGATCCCACGGCGGCGCCCGCCGACATGACAGCGTCCGAGCCCCCGGCCTCCGCCCCCGCCGGGAATAACCCGGAGAGCACGCCGGAGCCCGCCCCCACCCCGGAGCCGGAGCCGGAGTACTTCACCATCTCCATGGTGGGGGACTGCACGCTGGCCGAGGCCAAGAGCCGCCGGGGCTGGGGCATCGCCTACCAGGGCGTGGTGGGAAAGAATTACGCCTATCCCTTCGCCAACACCCGCAGCTTTTTTGAGGACGATTATCTCACCATCGCCAATCTGGAGTGCGTGCTGTCCGATAATTACTACGACTCCATCGAGCAGTTCGTGTTCCTGGCCCCGGCGGCCTACGCCAACATCCTTTCCGAGGGCTGCGTGGACTTTGTCACCCTGGCAAACAACCACACCCTGGACTTCGGCCAGAACGCCTACAACGACACAAAGGCCTCTCTGGACGCGGCGGGCGTGGCCTACGCCGGGGAGGACGAGACTTACATCTACCAGACCGGCGACGGGCTGAAGATCGGCATCTACTGCCTGTACAACCGTCTCACCGGCAACATGCTCTCCACCATCTCCGCCGCGGCCCAGGAGCAGCTGGTGGCAGAGAGCAAAAGAATGATACAGGCGGCGGAGAAATCCCTGCGCGAGCAGGGCGCGGAATACATCGTCGCCTGCCTGCACATGGGTACCGAGGGCTCCTATGAGACCAGCGAGATACAGCTGGATGTGTGCCGCTATACCATCGACAGCGGCTTCGATCTGGTCTACTGCTCCCACGCCCACCGGCTGCAGCCCGCCGAGGAGTACGGCGGCGGGCTGATCTTCTACGGGCTGGGCAACTGGAGCTTCGGCGGACACACCAACCCCGGCGGCGACAGCGGCGACAAGGCCGCCTACGACACCGGCATCGCCCAGGTCACCGTCTGCCGCCGGGGCGACGCCGTCACCCTGGAGAGCTTTGACTTCACCCCCTGCTGCATTTCCAGCAGCGCGGGCACGGAGCTGGACAGCTTCGTCCCCACCCCCAATACCCTCAACAATTACCAGCCCACGCCGTATCTGAGAGACGGCGAAGCCTGGCAGCGCACCATGTCCATCCTGGAGGGCGCTTACGCCGGGGCCAATTTCGTTCCCAGCTACTGGGATTTGCTGACTCAAATGAATGGCTGAGCGGGCACAGATAATACTGTAAATAATGTCTTGCATTCCGCGCCGGGAAGTGGTATAATCCCTCCGTAAGTAAGGTAAGAAGAAAGAGTGGGTGCCCCCCACTCTTTCTTTTGGTGTAAAATAAATTGTCAGAAATTACCATTTATTTGAGATGGTGTTGAAAAAATGAGCAAGATTTCCGAGCATGTCACCCAACTGGCCCAGCCCATCGCGAAAGAGCTGGGGCTGGAGCTGTGGGACGTGGAATACGTCCGGGAGGCCGGACAGTGGTTTTTGCGGGTGTATATCGATAGGCTGGAGGGCGGCGTCGGCATCAACGACTGCGAAGCCATGTCCAAGGCGCTGGACCCCCTGCTGGACGAGGCCGACGAGATGTTCCCCGGCGGGTATGTCTTCGAGGTCAGCTCCGCCGGCGCGGAGCGGGAGCTGAAGCGGCCGGGGGATTACGAGCGCTTTATCGGCAGCAGCGTGGAGGTGCGGCTGTACAGGGCCGTGGACGGCGCCAAGACCTATACCGGCACGCTGACGGGGTACGACAACGGAAACGTCACCGTCGAAAGCGCCGGGAAGCAGTATGTTTTTGAAAAAGCCCAGGTGGCGAAGACCCGCCTGCGCATCGTTTGAAATACAGTAAGGAGTCAGGTAAATGAGCAAGAGTAAAGCCAAAAACCAGGCCAGCGCCAATTACAGCATCGTGGGGGCGGAGTTTTTCGAGGCCATCGACGCCATTGAAAAAGAGAAGGGCATTCCCAAGGAATACATGCTCGACAAGATCCGCCAGGCGCTCCTGGCCGCATATAAAAAGGACAATCCCGACGACGAGGGCGCGCCCCGCTTTGAGGACGGCAGCGAGACCGTGGTGGTGGACGTGAACGAGGCGAAAAAGTCCGTGGTCCTCTACGCCCGGAAGGCCGTGGTGGACGACGAGGAGTATCTCTTCCCCTCCGTGCAGCTGACGCTCTCCCAGGCCAGCGCCATCGAGCCCAACGCCCAGGTGGGCGACGTGGTGAGCATCCCCGTGGAGACCAAGAAGTTCGGGCGCATCGCCGCCCAGGCCGCCAAGCAGGTGATCATCCAGGGCATCCGGGAGGCCGAGCGGGGCATCATCTATGACGAGTTCACCTCCAAGGAGCATGAGATCCTCACGGGCGTGGTCTCCCGCGTGGACAACCGCACCGGCGCCGTCTCCATCAAGATCAGCTCCAACTCCGAGTACACCGAGGCGATCCTGCCCCCCACCGAGAGCATCCGCGGCGAGGTCCTCACCGAGGGCGACAGGATCAAGGTCTACGTGGTGGAGGTGCGCAAGCTGACCCGCGGGCCCCAGGTGCTGATCTCCCGCACCCATCCGGGCCTTGTGAAGCGGCTCTTTGAGCTGGAGGTGCCCGAAATCTTCGACGGCACGGTGGAGATCCGCTCCATCGCGCGGGAGGCCGGCAGCCGCACCAAGATGGCCGTGCTCTCCGCGGACCCTGAGGTGGACCCTATCGGCGCGTGCGTGGGTCCTCGCGGCGGGCGCGTGGCTACCATCGTGGAGGAGCTGGGCGGCGAGAAGATCGATATCATCAAGTACAGCGAGGACCCCGAACAGTATATCGCCTCCGCCCTCTCCCCCGCCGAGGTCGTATCGGTGGATATCCTGGAGGAGGGCCGGAGCTGCCGCGTGGTGGTGCCCGACAGCCAGCTCTCCCTGGCCATCGGCAAGGAGGGGCAGAACGCCCGTCTGGCCGCCAAGCTCACCGGCTTCAAGATCGACATCAAGCCCGAAAGCGCCGCGGAGTGATCCCCCGCGCGAGGGCAAATCACCGTTACAGGAGGCCAGCTTTTGCCAAAGACCATACCGCTTCGGCAGTGCATGGGCTGCCGGGAACAAAAACCGAAAAATGAATTGATCCGGGTGGTCCGCTCCCCGCAGGGAGAGGTCTCGCTGGACTTTCGGGGCAAGACTCCGGGACGGGGCGCTTATCTCTGCCGGGACGGTGCGTGCCTGAAAAAGGCCGTCAAGTCCCGCGCGCTGGAGCGCGCGCTCTCCGTGCCCATCCCCGGAGAGGTCTATGAGAGGCTGCTCTCGGAAATGGAGGGCGCGGATGGATAAGGCACGGCAGTATATGGGCATCGCCCGCAAGGCCGGGCTCCTGGCCGTGGGGGAGGAGAGCTGCGGCGCGGCCTTTTCTCTCGGAAAGGCGCGGCTGCTCCTGCTTGCCGCCGACGCCTCGCCCAACGCCCGAAAGCGCGCCGAGGGGTATCTTTACGGTCACAGGGCGCCGATGATGGCCCTGCCCTGGACGAAGGAGGAGCTCTCGGAGCTGTTGGGAAAGCAGGGCTGCGGCATGGTCTGCTTCACCGATCTGGCTCTGGCCGGTCGGTTCGCCTCCGCCATGGCGGAGACTCTGCCCGACTGGCAGGAAACGGCGGCGCTTTTGACTCAGCGGGAGGAAAAAGCCCGGCGGCGCAAGGCCGCCCCCCGAAAAAGCACTTCCCGCGGAAAATAGGAGGATTTGAAGGATGGCAATCGACTTTAAATACAGGATCCATGAGGTGGCAAAGGACTTTGGCCTGACCTCCAAGGTAGTGGGCCAGATACTCACCGACTACGCGACCGCCCCCAAGAACCACATGCAGGTGCTGGAGGACAGCGAGCTGGATATCATTTTTGAGTATCTGACCCAGCACAACCAGGTGGGCAGCATTGCGGAAATCTTCGCCCCTGACCCGGAGGAGAAGAAGCCCGCGCCCGCCCCGGCGGAGACCGGGGCCAAGGCCGTCCAGAGCGCCAAGAGCCAGCCGGCCGCCCAGAGCAAGAGCGCCCAGAGCGCCAAGGCCGCACCTGCTCCCGCCCCAGTCGCCCAGAGCGCCGCGCCCGCCAGGCCCAAGGAGAACAAGCCCCGCCAGCCCAGGCAGGTGGCGGAGAAGCGGGTGGTGGACACCCGCGGCACGGCCAGCGCCAATTTGTCCAAGTACGACGAGCGCTTTGATAACATGGCCGGAGAGCGCGCGCAGAACATGCAGCGCCGCGGCCGGGAGAAGATTCAGAACAAGAACAAGCAGCGCCAGCAGCAGGCCGCCAGCTCCAAACGCCGTCAGGAGGAGCGGGATAAGATGCAGCGCCTGCAGTTTGAGATCGCCAAAAAACAGCCCGTGAAGGTCTCCATCCCCGATGAGATCGGCGTGGGCGAGCTGGCCTCCCGGATGAAGAAGACCGCCGTGGAGGTCATCAAGCAGCTCATCAAGCTGGGCGT
>Ga0079305_1001851_pt1 | contig 23001 bp, 16 predicted proteins | sample LMS_cellobiose_e_FD_79183 | JGI IMG/M metagenome (GOLD analysis project Ga0079305, IMG submission 79183) | Rumen-fistulated moose microbial communities from Alaska, USA - LMS_cellobiose_enrichment | ecosystem: Host-associated > Mammals > Digestive system > Stomach > Rumen fluid ... | reverse complement strand
CGAGGGCTACGCCGGCGCGCTGCGCGCCATCCGCGAGGCGAACGACCGCATCCCGGATCCGGTGTTCTCCGAAAAGCTGGATCACATGGAGCTGGTCGCGGGCAGGATCTTCCGCGAGGTGGAGGCCCACCCGGAGAAGCAGAAGCAGGCCTCGACCTTCCTCGACTACTACCTGCCGACGACGCTCAAGCTGCTGGCGACCTACACCGAGTTCGAGGAGGCCGGCATCGAGGGCGAGAACCTGCGCGCGGCCAAGGCGCGCATCGAATCGATCATGGACACGCTGCTCGAAAACTTCGACCGGCAGCTCGACGAGCTCTACCGCAGCGAGGCGATGGACGTCGACAGCGACATCCGCGTGATGGAGAATATGCTCGCGCGCGACCTCGGCAGCGTGGAGCGCGACTTCGGCCTCGGCGGCACGGCGGCCGTCCGCCAGCCGACCGACATGGAGTGAGACGGGACGAGAAACGGGCGGCGAAGCCCGCGGAAAGGGGACGGAAGCTTGGACGGGGGATACGTCTTTGACGGCGCGGCGTTCCGCGAGGGACGCGCAAACGACGCGTACCGCCACCTCGGCGCGCACCGCGCAGCGGAAAACGGCAGCGAGGGCTGGCGCTTCCGCGTCTGGGCACCGAACGCGCGCGCGGTGGCCGTGGTCGGCGATTTCTGCGGCTGGGACGGCCGCGCCTGCCCCATGGCGCGCGGAGAGGACGGCATCTGGGAGACCTTCGTGCCGGGCCTGCGCACCTACGACAACTACAAATACGCGGTGACCGGGCCGGACGGGCAGACGAGGCTCAAGGCGGATCCCTACGCCCTGCACGCCGAGACCCGGCCGGGGACGGCGAGCAAGCTGTACGCGCTGCCGGACTACCCGTGGACCGACGGGGCGTTCCGCGCGGGCAAGACGCCGATCTACGACAGGCCGCTGAACATCTACGAGGTGCATCTGGGCTCCTGGCGGCGGCGGGGGAACGGGGAGTTCCTCGATTACCGCACGAGCGCGGATCAGCTGAGCGAATATCTTGCGGACCTCGGCTACAATTGCGTGGAACTGATGCCCGTGACGGAGTATCCGCTCGACGATTCGTGGGGCTACCAGTGCACGGGCTACTTCGCGGCGACGTCGCGCTACGGCACGCCGGAGGACTTCATGTACTTCGTCGACCGCATGCACGCGCGCGGCATCCGCGTGGTGCTCGATTGGGTGCCGGCGCACTTCTGCAAGGACGCCCACGGCCTGATCGAGTTCGACGGGACGTACTGCTACGAATACGCCGACCCCATGCGCCGCGAGAACCGCGGCTGGGGCACGCGGGTGTTCGATTACGGCCGGGGCGAGGTGAAGAGCTTTCTGCTCTCGTCCGCGGCGTTCTGGCTGCGCGAGTGCCACGTGGACGGGCTGCGCGTGGACGCGGTGGCCTCGATGCTCTATCTGGACTACGACCGCAAGGCGGGCGAGTGGGCGCCCAACCGCTACGGCGGGCGCGAGCACCTGGAGGCGATCGCCTTTCTGCGCGCGCTCAACGAGATGGCCTTTTCCGTCGATCCCTGCGCGGTGATGGCGGCGGAGGAGTCCACCGCGTGGCCGCTGGTGACCAAGCCGACGGAGATCGGAGGCCTGGGCTTCAACCTGAAGTGGAACATGGGCTGGATGAACGACATGTGCCACTATCTCAAGCTCGACCCGTGGTTCCGGCAGTTCCATCATAAGGACATCACGTTCTCGCTGATGTACGCCTTCTCCGAGAACTTCGTGCTGCCGATCTCGCACGACGAGGTGGTACATATGAAGGGCTCGCTGCGCGGCAAGATGCCCGGCAGCGACGAGGAGACGCTTGCGGGCGTGCGGGGCTTCACGGCGTATCTGCTGGCCCACCCGGGCAAGCAGCTGACCTTCATGGGCGCGGAGCTGGGCCAGTGGCACGAATGGAACTTCGCGGGACAGCTGGACTGGTACCTGCTGGAGGACGAAAGACACCGCCGGATGCAGGACTTCTTCCGGGCGGCCAACCGCTTTTACCTGGAAAACCCGCCGCTGTGGGAGATCGACTTCGACTGGAGCGGCTTCGAATGGCTCGTGGCGGACGACAACAGCAACAACGTGATCGTGTTCCTGCGGCGCGACCGCAGCGGGAACGAGCTGGTCGCCGCGGTCAACTTCTCGCCCAACGCCTATGAGGGCTACCGCTTCGGCGTGCCGGAGAAACGGCAGTACGCCGAGGTGTTCAACACCGATGACGCCGCCTACGGCGGCAGCGGCGGGCATTGCAACGGCATCGTGAAGACCGAACGCATCCCCTCGCACGGGAAGGACTGCTCCGTCGCGCTGAAGCTGCCGCCCTACGGCGCGGTGTTCCTGCGCGGAGAGGGCAGGCTTCCAAAGCCCAGAGCGAAACGAATCAAAGGAGGCTGAAAGCACGTGAAAAAGGAGTGCATCGCCATGCTGCTCGCCGGCGGACAGGGAAGCCGGCTCTACGTCCTGACGGAGAACATGGCAAAACCCGCCGTCCCGTTCGGCGGGAAGTTCCGCATCATCGATTTCCCGCTCTCCAACTGCACCAACGCAGGCATCGACACCGTGGGCGTGCTGACCCAGTATCGCCCGCTGGAGCTGAACCGGTACATCGGCAACGGTCAGCCCTGGGATCTCGACCGGAGCGACGGCGGCGTGCACATCCTGCCGCCGTATCAGTCCGCCACCGGCGCGAGCTGGTACAAGGGCACGGCGAACGCCATCTACCAGAACATCGGCTTCGTGGACATGTACGAGCCGGACTACGTGGTGATCCTCTCGGGCGACCACATCTATAAAATGGACTACGCCGCCATGCTCGCGCATCACAAGCGCGAGGGCGCGGCGTGCACGATCTCGGTGATGGAGGTGCCCTGGGACGAGGCGTCCCGCTTCGGCATCATGAACGTGGACGGGAACGACCGGATCACGGACTTTGAGGAAAAGCCCAAGCAGCCGAAGAGCAACCTGGCCTCGATGGGCATCTACGTCTTCACCTGGCAGACGCTGCGCAGCTATCTGATCGCGGACGAGGCCGACCCGAGCTCGGACAACGACTTCGGCAAGAACATCATCCCGGCGCTGCTGCGCGCGGGCGAGAAGCTGACGGCCTACCGCTTCTCCGGCTACTGGAAGGACGTGGGCACGCTCGACTCGCTCTGGGACGCGAACATGGATATGCTGGCCACCGGCAGCGGGCTCGACCTGCTGGAAAAGGACTGGCCGATCTACGGCCGCTCCACCGCGGAGGTGCCCGCCTACCTCGGTGAGGCGTCCCACGTGGAGCACAGCGTGGTGACGCGCGGATGCGACGTGGAGGGCACGGCCGAAAACTCCGTGCTGTCGGAAAACTGCCGCGTGGCCGAGGGGGCGCAGGTCGAGTATTCGATCCTGATGCCGGGCGCGGCCGTGGAGGAAGGCGCGCGCATCTCCTACGCGATCATCGGGGAGAACGTGCACGTCGGCCGCGGGGCCGTGATCGGCGCCGCGCCGGACGGCACGGACGCCTGGGGCATCACGGTCGTCGGACCGGAGACGAAGGTGCCCGAGGGCTACCGTCTCGCCGCCAACCATATGCTCAACCGCAACAGGAAGGAGGTGGCACGATGAACGGACTGCACGGCATCATCTTCTCCTACGAAAAGGAGCCGGGACTGCGCGAGCTGGTCGAAAAGCGCATGCCGGGCTCTGTGCCCTTCGGCGGACGCTACCGCGTGATCGACTTCATGCTCTCGAATTTGCAGAACGCGGGCATCACGGACGTGGGCGTCGTGCTGCACGGCAACTACCAGAGCCTGCTCGACCACCTGGGCAGCGGCAAGACCTGGGATATGTCCCGCAAGCACGGAGGGCTCAAGCTGCTGCCGCCGTTCGCGGACAACCGCAAGTATCAGAGCGAGGAGTTCCGCGGCAAGATGGAGGCCCTCGCCGGCGTGCACTCGTACCTCGAGACCATCCGGCAGGACTACGTCGTGCTGTGCGACAGCGACCTGATCGTCAACCTGCCGATCGCGGACGTGTTCGAGGCGCACCTTGCCTCCGGCGCGGACATCACGTGCGTATGCACGGCGAACTACGACCGGCCGGAGAACGCGACCTACTTCGTGCTGGATGAGACGGGCCGCATCGTCAAGACGCTGTGCGACCCCTACAAGCCGGAGGGGTACCACTGCCTGGAGATCTACGTACTCAGCCGCGAGCTGCTGCTGCACCTTGTGGACGAGTGCGCCGCGCAGGAGAAGGTCAGCTTCCGGCGCGATGTGCTCAACGGCATGGGCGCCGACCTCGACCTGCGCAGCTTCGTGTGGGACGGCTTCGCCGCCCAGGTGCGCACGCTCAAGGAGTATTACGACCGCAGCATGGAGCTGCTCCGGCCGGAGGTCCGCGCGGAGCTGTTCGCGCCCGCGCGCCCGATCCGCGCCAAGACCGACGACGAGGCATCGTCCTACGCCGCGCCGGGCAGCCGGTGCACCGGCTCGCTGATCGCGGACGGCTGCGTGATCGAGGGCAGCGTGGAGAACAGCATCCTGTTCTCCGGCGTGAGCGTGGGCAAGGGCGCGGAGGTGCGCAACTGCATCCTGTTCAAGAACGTGACGGTCGGGGCGGGCGTGTCGCTCAGCCACGTGATCGCGGACAAGAACGTGACGATCGCCGCGGGCGGGACGCTGATCGGACATGAGAATTACCCGCTCGCGATCTCGAAGGACAGCACGGTGTGACGGCGCGATCGCGCCGGAAGACCGCGCACGGAAACAGCGCGCAAAGCGCAGGGAGGAGCATCATGAACATTCTCTTCGTAACGAGCGAGGCGGCGCCGTTCTGCAAGACCGGCGGCCTCGCGGACGTGGCGGGCAGCCTGCCGCAGGCGCTCGCGCGCGGCGGGGATCGCGTGAGCGTGATCCTGCCGCTGTATGAGACGGTCGCGGACAAGTGGCACGACGAGATGGTGTTCGAGCGGTGGACCTACGTGCGTCTGGCGTGGCGCAGCGTCTACTGCGGGCTGTTCTCGCTCGAGCGCGAGGGCGTGACCTGGTACTTCGTGGACAACGAATACTACTTCAAGCGCCAGGAGCTCTACGGACACTTCGACGACGGCGAGCGCTTCGCCTTCTTCTCGCGCGCGGTGACCGAGCTGCTGCCCACGCTGCCGGAGAAGCCGGACGTGGTGCACTGCAACGACTGGCAGAGCGCGCTCGTGCCCATCTACATCCGCGACGCGGCGGTGAGCACGGACTTCTACAAGGGCATCCGCACGGTGCTCACGATCCACAACATCGAGTACCAGGGACGCTACGGCCGCGAGACGCTGGGCGACCTTTTCGGCCTGGCCCCGGGCTGGTACGACGGCGGGACGCTCGCCTACGACGGCGACGTGAACCTGCTCAAGGGCGGCATCCTCATGGCGGACGCGGTGACGGCGGTGAGCCCCACCTACGCCGAGGAGCTCAAGTACGCCTACTTCGCCCACGGGCTGGAGGGCGTCATCTCGGCGTGCGCGGGCAAGCTGCACGGCGTGCTCAACGGCATCGACACGGCGCGCTACGATCCCGGGACGGATCCGAAGCTGGTGGAGAATTACAGCGCGGGCAAGCCTGCCGGCAAGGCGGCCAACAAAAAGCAGCTCCAGCAGACGCTGGGCCTGCAGGTCAGACCCGACACGCCGATCGTCGCGATGGTGACGCGGCTCGTGGCACACAAGGGACTCGACCTCGTGTGCGAGACGCTGGACCGCATCATGGAAAAGGACGTGCAGGTCGTGGTGCTCGGCAAGGGCGAGGCGAGATACGAGACCTTCTTCAACTATGCCTGCCAGCGCTATCCGGGCCGCGTGGCGGTCTATCTCGGCTACTCGGAGAACCTGGCCATGCAGATCTACGCGGGCGCGGATCTGTTTCTGATGCCGTCCAAGAGCGAGCCCTGCGGCCTGAGCCAGATGATCGCGATGCGCTACGGCACCGTGCCCATCGTGCGCGAGACGGGCGGACTGAAGGACACCGTGCACGCCTACGAGCCGCACAGCGGCACGGGCAACGGCTTCAGCTTTGCCAACTACGATGCGGGCGACATGTGCTACGTCGTGCGCGAGGCGATCGACCTTTACCACGACAACCCTGCGGCCTACCGCACGCTGCAGCGCCGGGGCATGAAGGAGGACTTCAGCTGGACGCGCAGCGCGGGGAAATACCGCGAGATCTATGAATCAATCTGCAAGTAATAGGAGTATTCGCATGTCCATCAATACCGTTGAAGCAATGAAGGAAGCGCTTTGCGAGAAGCTCAAGCTCGGCTTCGGCTGCACCGTGGAGGAGGCGAGCGAGGCGCAGATGATGCGCGCGAGCGCGCTCGTGCTGCGCGACGTGATGGCCGAGCGCGAGGTGCAGACCAAGCAGGAGACGCGCACGGAGCACCGCCGGCAGGTGCATTACCTCTCGATGGAGTTCCTGATGGGGCGCAGCCTCATGAAGAACGCATACAACCTGGGCGTGGATCAGGTGCTGACCGACGCGCTGAACGAGCTGGGCTTCCGCGCGGCGGACGTGTTCGAGGCGGAGCCCGACGCGGGCCTCGGCAACGGCGGCCTCGGCCGCCTCGCCGCCTGCTACCTCGACTCGATGACGACGCTGGACATCCCGGCGACGGGCTACTCGATCTGCTATGAGCTCGGCATCTTCCGCCAGCGCATCGTGGACGGGCAGCAGGTGGAGCTGCCGGATGACTGGAAGGAGCTGGGCGGGGCCTGGCTGCTGCCGAAGCCCCAGGAGAGCGAGACCGTGCTCTTCGGCGGCACGGTGCGCCGCTTCTGGGACAACGGGCGGCTGCACGTGGTGCCCGAGGGGGCGACGGCGGTGACCGCCGTGCCCTGCGACATGGAGATCGCGGGCTACGGCACGGAGCACGTGAACACGCTGCGCCTGTGGGACGCGAAGTCCCCCACGCCGCTCGACATGTCGCTGTTCTCCCAGGGCGAATACCTGCGCGCGGTCGAGCAGCACGCAATGGCCGAAACCATCGCAAAGGTGCTCTATCCCGAGGACAACCATCCGGAGGGCAAGTCGCTCCGGCTCAAGCAGCAGTACTTCTTCGTGTCGGCCACGATGCAGTCCGTCGTGCGCAAGCACATCGAGGTCTACGGCACGGTGACGAACTTCCACGAGAAGAACGTCATCCAGATCAACGACACGCATCCGGCGCTCGTCATCCCGGAGCTGATGCGCATCTTCATGGACGACGCGGGCCTTTCCTGGGACGAGGCGTGGGACATCACGCGCCGCAGCGTGGCCTACACCAACCACACGGTGCTGGCCGAGGCGCTCGAGCGCTGGCCGCAGGAGCTGATGCAGAGCCTGCTGCCGCGCGTATACGAGATCATCGCAGAGATCGCCCACCGGCACCAGAAGCGGGTGGAGGAGTACTACCACGACTACAACCGCACGGCCGAGATGGCGATCATCTGGGACGGACAGGTGCGCATGGCGAACCTGTGCATCGCGGGCGGCATGGCCGTGAACGGCGTGAGCGCGCTGCACTCCGAGATTTTGCGGCAGGACGTGTTCAAGAGCGCCTGCTTCATGGAGCCCAACAAGTTCAAAAACGTCACGAACGGCATCGATCACCGGCGCTGGCTGGCCCAGATCAACCCGGGGCTCGACGCGCTGATCGCGGAGCTGACCGGCTCGCGCGCCTACCTGACGAAGGCGGGCGAGCTCAAAAAGCTCGAGGCCTTTGCGGACGACGCCGCCGCGCTCGAGCGCCTCGGCGCGATCAAGCGGGAGAACAAGGAGGCCTTCGCGCGCTATATCAAGCACGCACAGGGCGTGACGATCGACCCGGAGACGATCTTCGACGTGCAGGTCAAGCGGCTGCACGAATACAAGAGGCAGCTGCTCAACGCGCTGCACATCATCGCGCTCTACCAGCAGCTGCAGGACGACCCGAACCGCGACATGCGGCCGCACACCTTCCTCTTCGGCGCGAAGGCCGCGCCGGGCTACGCCGTGGCCAAGCGGATCATCCGGCTGATCAACTCGCTCGCGGAGCAGATCGCGCGCGACCCCGTCTGCCGCGGAAGGCTGCAGGTGGTGTTCCTGGAGAACTACCGCGTGTCGCTCGCGGAGCACCTGATGCCGGCGAGCGAAGTCAGCCAGCAGATCTCGCTCGCGGGCAAGGAGGCCAGCGGCACGGGCAACATGAAGTTCATGATCAACGGCGCGCTGACCGTCGGCACGCTGGACGGGGCAAACGTGGAGATGCACGAGGTGCTCGGCGACGAGAACATGTTCCTCTTCGGCCTGCACGCCGACGAGGTGGCGCGGCTGCGGCGCGAGGGCTATCTGCCGCAGAACTATTACGCCCGCAACGAGCGGCTGCGCCGCGTGATCGACCGGCTGCGCACGGGCTTCGGGGACGGGACGTCCTACGACGATCTGGCGTCGCTGCTGCTGACGCGGGACGAGTATATGCTGCTCGCGGACTTCGACGCCTACTGCGCGGCGGAGGCGCGCATGACCGCCGCCTACGCCGACCGGACGGCGTGGAACCGCGCCTCGCTCATCAACGTCGCGCGCAGCGGCATCTTCGCCGCCGACCGCGCCGTGGCGGAATACGCGGACAACATCTGGCACGTGCCGCACAAGTAAAGAGAAAAGGAATTTGCGATCATGGAATTCACACAAGGCGTGCGCTTTGAGGCGCTTGCGCTCGCGCCCGAAATGCTGCGCGCGCTGGGACAGAAGGGGATCGAGGAGTCCACGCCGATCCAGGCGGGCTGCATCCCGCCGATGCGCGAATGGAAGGACGTCATCGCCAAGGCGCCCACCGGCACCGGCAAGACCTTCGCCTTCGGCATCCCGATCATCGAACACATCGACCCCGCGCGCGAGGAGGTCCAGGCCGTGATCCTGGCACCCACGCGCGAGCTGGCGCTGCAGATCACCGGCGAGCTGCGCGACCTGTGCGCGTTCCTGCCGGGGATCCGCACGGTGTGCCTCTACGGCGGAGCGCCGATCGGCAAGCAGATCGACGCGCTCAAGAAAAAGCCGCAGATCGTGGTGGCGACGCCGGGCCGTCTGGGCGACCATATGAAGCGCCGCACCGTGCGCCTGGACCACGTGGACACCGTGATCCTCGACGAGGCCGACCGCATGCTCGACATGGGCTTCGTCCACGACGTGACACGCATCCTGGACAAGATCCCCAAGCGGCGCAACCTCGGCATGTTCTCCGCGACCATCTCGCGCGAGGTGCTGGACATCAGCTGGATGTATCAGCGCGACCCAGAGGAGATCACCGTGCGCGCACTGGAGGAGAACAAACCGGACATTTTGCAGTATCGCATCACGGTCGGGCGGGACGAGAAGGTGGCGACGATCGCGCGGATCATCCGCACCGAAAACCTCGAGCGCGTGATCGTGTTCTGCAACACCAAGGGCATGGTCGAGCGGCTGACGAAGTATCTGGAGATGGAGGGGCTGACCGTGGAGTGCATCCACGGCGACATCCCGCAGAAGAAGCGCGAGCAGGTCATGGAGCGCTTCCGCCGCGGCGAGCTGCCCGTGTTCGTGGCGACGGACGTCGCCGCACGCGGCATCGACGTGGACGACGTGGACGCGGTGTTCAACTACGACGTGCCGCAGGAGAACGAATACTATATCCACCGCATCGGGCGCACCGGCCGCGCCAGGCGCCGCGGCGCCGCCTATACGATCGTGGCGGACTACCCCTCCAAGATGAAGCTGGGCGCCATCGCCAAGTTCACCGGAAGCGAGATCAAAAGCGTGCACTTCGACGCGGAGGGCAAGCTGGTCGAGGGCGAAGCGGACAAGTAAATTGGTAACATATTGTAACTTTTTCCCCGTTTGGCTTTACAAACGGGGAAAATTTTTATATGATAGACGGACCGGGAACGATTCATCGGCGCTTTGCCGATCGACCATAAGGAGTCTGCCATGCAAAAGAGAAAAGGAATGGCCTGCCTGCTGCTGACGCTGATGCTGACGCTGGGCGCGCTTGCGGGCTGCGCCGGACAGCAGACGGAGAAGGAGAGCTTCACGCTCAGCGCCGCCGTGTGCGGGAGCGCCGCGTCGCTCGACCCGGCGCGCAACGCCGACGAGGCGGCCGAAAGCGTGTTCTACGCGCTCTACGAAAACCTGCTGCGCATGAGCGACGACGGCGCGGGCGGCGCGGCCGTCGTGCCGGGCGTCGCCAAGGAGTACAAATCCGTCACGAACTACGACGGGACGGTGGATTACGTGTTCACGCTGCGCTCGTCCGCGCGCTGGTCCGACGGGACGCACGTCAAGGCGCGCGACTTCGTCTACGCCTGGCGACGCCTCGTGGATCCGGAGACGAATTCGCCGCACCACGCGCTGCTCTCGATGGTCAAGGGCTACGACACGGCGCGGGAGACCGGCGAGACCGCGGCGCTCGCGGTATCGGCCCGGGGGGACACAACGTTCTGCGTGACGCTCGCAGCTCCGTGCCCGTACTTCCTCGAGCGCGTGTGCACCGCCGCGGCGACGATGCCGCTGCGCAGCGACGTCGTGACGAAGGATCCCGCCGGCTGGGCGAGCAGCGTCAACCTGGTGAGCAACGGCGCGTATCAGGTCGGGGTGTGGAAGGCGGACGAATATTTGCAGCTGCGCCGCAGCGCGGCCTACTACGAGAGCAAGCTCGTCGGGCCGGACATCCTGCGCTTCGTGTTCGCAAAGGACGCGGAGGAGGCGTACCGCCTGTACGAGGAGGGCACGGTCGATTACGTCCCGGCCCTGCCGGAGGGGGCGGCCGCGCAGCTGATCGAGGCGGGGCAGACCCTGCCCGCCGACCCGCTGAGCACGACCTGCTGCGTGCTCTACAACCACGAGGATCCTCTGTTCTCGGACGAGCACGTGCGGCGGGCGTTCGACCTTGCGATCGACCGCATGGCGGCGGCCGCGGCTGCCGCCGGCATGCCGGCGACGGGCTTCGTGCCGCAGGGCGTGCCGAACGGCACGGAGGACGGGACGGAGTTTCGGACCGCGGGCGGCGCGCTCTGCGGCGCCGACACGGAGGGCTACGCCGAGCGCTGCGCGCAGGCGGTGCAGGAGCTGGAGCGCGCGGGCTATGAGTTCGACGGGACGTTCCCGCAGGTGCAGATGCTCTATGCCGCGGAGGAGGGAACGTCCTACGCGGCGGCCGCGGCGCTCGCCGCCATGTGGGAGCAGGTGCTCGGCACGGAGGTGACGCTGGAGGGCCTGCCGCGCGAGGACTTCGACGCGCGTCTCACCGCGGGCGAGTATCAGCTTGCCGCGGATACCTTCCGCGTGCCGGACGGCGACGTGGAGGCGCTGCTGGCGCGTTTCGCGGGCAGCGGCGAGGAAAACGTGATCCGCTACGCCAACGGCACTTACGACATCCTGCTCGGAGTCGTCCGCGCGTCGGAGAGCCTGGCGGCGCGCGCCGCCTTCCTGCATGACGCGGAGGCGATGATGCTGGACGACGCCGCGCTCTCGCCGGTGTATTTCGGCGGAACGACGCACCTGCTGCGCGCGGGCTTGCAGGGCGTATACCGCGACTGCCGGGGAACGAGCTATCTGCAGGCGGTGACGCACACCGCCGCAGAGCAGAAATAAAAAAAGCGGGACGGCCGAAAAGAGAGACTGCGTAAGGAAGTTCTTTTAGACCGAATGGCAACCCGCTCAGACACTTTGACGCAAGCCAAAGTGTCTGAGCGGGTGATACAATTTCAGCATGGATTGACTGTGCCGAGAAACAACAGTATCATTGAAGCGACAAATCGAAGTTTGTAAAGGGGACGCCATGATAAAGCTGATCGTGCCGAATGAAGAATACCTGCAATCGTACTCAGAAGCACATAACGAATATGTTGATAACAACGTTGCAACATATTCCTTTACGGACGCATCTTCCTGTGATATTTTTGCGAAATTTGATCGTTACAGAAAGGAACGCGACCTGCCTCCAAATCGGGTGGGTGAAGATAGATTCTGGTTGGTAAATGACGAAAAAAGGTATTTTATCGGAGAGATCGTAGTTCGCCATCGACTGAACGACGCATTGGCACAGCGAGGCGGCCACATCGGATACGGAGTCCGTTATTCGGAATGGAACCGTGGTTATGGAACACAAATGCTGGCCCTGGCGTTGGAAAAGGTGAAAGAAATGCATATTTCTCCTGTGCTCATCACATGTGATGATGATAATCCTGCATCCGCAAGAGTAATGGAAAAAAACGGCTTCGTCTTAGGAGATAAGATCATTGTTTCAATGGACGGAGAGGACCACCTTACAAGGCGGTATTGGAAAACAATCCTGTAAGCGAATTCCGGCTTGCCTTTGCCGAAAAAAGCAGCACGACAGGAAAAGAGGTGCGAGCCCGCCGGACTCGCACCTCTTTTCACTTCTTTACAGAGTATGCCGGAAAGGCGTCCCGCCTTTTTGCGGGAGGGAAGAGCACGTCAGTCGCAGGCGATCAGGGCGAGCAGCAGCCAGACGTAGGGAGCGGTGACGCAGCTCGACACCGAGACGAGCGCCATCGCGCCGTAGCACAGCAGCGCCGCGCCGCAGACCGCAAAGCGCGCCTCCGCCGCGCGGCGGAAGCAGCGCACGAGCGCGGTGAGCAGCAGGGCGAGATAGCTTGCCAGCGCGAGCGCGCCCTGATTGACGAGGATGTTGAGGTATTCGTTGTGCGCGCTGGTGATGACGGAGCGCACCGCAACGCCGTCTGGCCGCTGCCAGGTGAAGTCGATCAGGCCGCGGAGGACGAGCGTGTCCGGCCCGCCGCCGAGCAGCGGACGCTCGCGCACGAGCGCCGGGAGCTGACGCCAGATCGCGAGTCGGCCGGAGCCGAAAGCGGGATCGGTGTCCCCGTGCAGAAGACGGGAAAGCTCGGCAAGCGTGGGCTGCGCGCCGGAATAGAAAAAGAGAAAGCCCAGCGCCGCGAGGGAGAGCGCAGCAGAGAGCGAGAGGCACAGCCGCCGGCGGCGCGGGAAGAGCAGCGCCGGGCTCCAGACCGCGGCGCAGGCGAGGCCGAGCCAGGCCGCGGCGACGCCGAGCTGCTCGAGCGTGAAGAGCGTGAGCGCGAGCGGCGGCGCGAGCAGCCACAGCCGCCGGCGCACGAGCGCGGCGGCAAGCGCGCAGGCCGCGAGCGCGAGCAGAAAGGCCGTGAAGTCCACGTTGCCGGAGACGCCCGCGTAGAAGCCGGGGTAGGCGCGGTCGCCGTCCAGATACGTGAGCGCGCCGGGGTAGAGATCGAAGGGATCGAAACCGAGCGTCTGCACGAGCGCGAGCAGGTCACAGAGCGTGACGGCGGCCGCCGCAGCGTACAGCAGGCGCCGGTCGGGCCGGAGAGCGCGCGCGAGCAGGCAGAAGCTCAGCACGCAGAGCGCGAGCGTGAGCAGACCCTCGCGCCGCGGCCCACCGAGGATGACGACGGCGCCGTAGGGCGAGAGCAGGGCCGAGAGCGCCGAGCAGGCGAGATACGCCGCCGCGCAGGGCAGCAGCGGAGAGACGGGGCGGCCCGTCCCGATCGGGAAGGTGAGCGCCGCGGCGGCGGCAAAGCCGCCGCCGAGCAGCAGAAAGCAGGCGTACTTGCCCTCCACGATGCGGGTATAGCCGCCGGACGGCAGGAAAAGATAGAACACGAGCAGAAGCGCCGCGGCATAGGCGAACGCGACCGCCGCGGCGCGGCGCTCAGACCGCAGAGAAAGACCCATGCCGTTCGCCTCCTTCCGTTCGCCGCGCAGGGACGGGCCGTTTTGCAACATTATAAAAATCTTAGGAACTTTTGTCAATTTTTGTCGTCTAAGAAAGCGAACGGCACTTGACATAACGCCGCATTATTTGTAAAATAGCAACAGACAAGAGAACGGAGAGAAATGGAGGGCTGTCCCATGGAGGGTCGTCGTTTATCGAGCCAGGCGTCCAAGCGCAATCCGCTGTACGTCCTGTTTCTGTGCATGATCGCAGCGGTGCTCGTGCTGCTGATTGTCGCCGTGGTGCTGGGGGTGAAGAACCGCTCGGCCCAGAAGGCGCTGAAGAAGGCGGAGACGGAGATCGCAACGCTCAAGGAGGACGTGAGCAGGGCGGAGGCGGCGCAGAAGGCCGCCGAGGACGCGCTGGCCGCGGCGAAGAAGAACAACACCGGCACCGGAACGGGTACCGGCACGGGCACCGGAACGGGTACGGGCACCGGCACCGGAACGGGTACGGGCACCGGCACCGGAACGGGAACGGGCACCGGAACGGGAACCGGGACCGGCACGACGACCTCGTGGCTGGATCTGAGCACGGTCACGGGCGTGGACGTGAAGCCCACGACGCTCTATAACGGATACCAGACCTACTACACGACCACGGGCGTCAACCTGCGCAAGGGCCCGGGCACGAACTATACCCGCATCGACCTGATCCCGCAGGGCACCAAGGTCGACGTGGCGGCCAAGCAGAACGGCTGGGTCTTCGTCCGCACGGGCAATCGCTTCGGCTGGCTGAGCGCGGACTACGTGTCCACGACGAAGCCGACGACGACGGGCACGGGCACCGGCACGGGTACCGGTACCGGTACGGGCACCGGAACGGGCACCGGCACCGGCACCCAGACGCCGAGGCCGGTCGAGACGACCGGAGGCAACCTGACCACGCCGTAACGAAAAAGAGAAAAAGAGAGCGCCCCGCCGTCTCTGACGGCGGGGCGCTTTTTTGCACGAGCCGCTTATTTGCCGCCGCAGCCCGGGCAGCCCATCGAGCAGGCATGCAGCCCGTCGCCGCAGGCGGTGCAGGTGTTGTTCGGATCGAAGGCGATCGCGCCGCCGAGATAGGCGAGCGCCGCCTCGTCCGCGCTCTGCGCGCGCTGCGCCGTCATCGAAAGCAGGATGCCCGACGACATGATCGCGCCGCGCTCGGCATTTTCGAGGAGCGGGGTGACCAGCGCGTCGATCCCGTAACGCTCGAGCAGACGAAGCGCCGCGTCAACGCCGCGGCCCTCGGCCGGGACAAGGAAGGTGTTGACGATCCGGCCGTGATCGTCCTCATAAAAGCGGAACGCCTCGCAGGCGGCGGGGCTCTCAGCCACGGCACCGCCGGAGATGGGGATCGCAATGCGCATATCGTTCGCCTCCTTCTGTGGTCATGATACCACAAAGCACGAAAAAAAGAAAGAGCGGGGCGAAAAAAACGTTGCGCGCCCGGTGCACAGGGTGTAGGATAAAACCGTTCCCGGCGAAAAAACGACAAAATGCGAGGGAGAACGATATGGAAGAGAATCAGAACGCAACGACCGAGGCGGCGCAGGAGACGCCGAAAAAGGGCAAGGCCGGCTTCATGCAGTGGGTCAAAAGCAAGGCCGACCGGCCCGATCCGGAGCCCGCGGGCCACGGGCGGAAGGCGCTGACCTACGGCGTGGCGCTGCTGCTGTTTTTGATCGCGACCAACCCGTCGATCGTGTGGTTCCTGCCGGAGAGCTGGAAGTCCGCGCTGCTCAAGCTCTGGTCCGGCGTGTTCGGCAACGTGGCCTCGATCAGCAGGACGGTCCGGATCAACTGGGTCAGCCTGTTCGAGGTGGTGGCCATCATCCTGCTGCTGCTGGCGATCACGCACCTTGTGAAGTTCCTGGCCAACCGCGTCAAGCCCAGGACCAGCAAGGGCGAGAGCATCCGCTCGATGGTGCAGTCGTTCTGCACGTACGCGGCGGTCGTGGTCGGCATCGTGTGGTGCCTGAACGTGCTGGGCGTGAACATCGCAACGATCTTCGCAAGCGTCGGGATCGTGGCCTTGATCGTCGGCTTTGCGGCGGAGAGCCTGATCGCCGACATCATCACCGGCATCTTCCTCGTGTTCGAGGATGAGTTCAACGTGGGCGACATCGTGGAGATCAACGGCTTCCGCGGCACGGTGGAGAGCATCGGCGTGCGTGTGACCTGCGTGAAGGACGCGGGCGGCAACATCAAGGTGATCAACAACTCCGGCATCCGCGACGTGCTCAACCGCTCCAAGGCGGCGAGCCGCGCGGTCGTGGACGCGCCGATCTCCTATGCCGCCGACCTTGAGCAGGCGGAGAACGTGCTCGGCGCGATCCTCGCGACGATGACCGAGAAATATCCCGAAACCTTCCGGACTGCGCCGAGATACATCGGCGTGCAGACGCTCGACAGCAGCTCCGTCAACCTGCGCGTGATCGCGGACGTGGCGGAGAAGGACGTGTTCACCGCGGCGCGGCTGCTCAACCGCGAGATCAAGCTCGGCCTTGACAAGGCGGGCGTGGAGATCCCGTTCCAGCAGGTCGTGGTGCACCAGGCAAAGTGAGATGACGGATCAGGAATTCCACAGCACCCTGACGGGTGAATACAACGAAGCCTCGCGGGACGAGTTCCACGCCCCGCGCGAGACGCTGCGCCGCGAGGAGCAGAACGCGCTCGCGCAGGAGCTGACCGCCGGCGGCGAGCAGACCACCGCCGAGGCGGAGCGGGAGGGCGGGCAGACAAAAAAGCGCGCCCAGACCATCCGCCGCCGCGCGCTGGCGCAGGCTGTGGCCGCGATCATGACGATCTCGACCGTGGCGAGCGCGACAGGGCTCTCGCTCGGTTCGTCCTCGCGGCATTACGGCGACCTGCCGCAGCCGGACAACCTCACGCAGTACGCGCCGTACATGCGCGAGATCATGGACGCGTTCGAGACCGAGGACAAGCAGAGGATCTTTGCCCTGCTGAGCGATGAGGAACGGATCAGGGATTACGACGAGAATCTGCTGCGGCCGTATATGAAGGCGCTCCAGAGCTACTACAACGACGAGGAGAACGGCTACGGCTACAACGTGGACGAGAACCTGAGCTATACGAACCGGTATGACGTGGACATCAGCTACGTGGTGGGCTTCGACGGCGAGCGGATGGTGCACGGCCTCGGCGGCATCGGCGCGGATCTCGAGATCTCGGCCCACATGATCCGGTTCGAGGAGACTCCCAGCGGAGAGGAGACGCAGTACGTCGGCATGATGTACTGGCGGCCCAACACGGGACGGCTGCACGATTGGATGCGGTGCCATGTCGACCGGTATAGCAGCGGGATGAGCGTGGAGATCAGCAGGACCCGGGCGCTCGAGCTGCACCCGGACTATGAGGATTACATCGAATCGGACGAGCACTTCATCGAACGCCGCGAAGACATCCCCGCCAACGGCGGAACGAAGGTCGAGGGCTGGATCTGGCGCGATCCCAACGTGGTACCCGACGGCGATGGTACGCTCGACCTGGAGGCGGCCGACCGCGTTGAGGCGATCGGTACGTTCGTGTGGGTCTATGTGACGGAGCCGAATCGCGACGAAGGCAGATGGACGTACGTACTCGAGGACGGAAGACTCTGGCTGGACGGACATTGGGTCGAGGTGCGCGGCGGCTACGCCGAGCTGGGCCGGGACGCGCGGTACGACGCGGACACGCAGCGCATCCAATACAGCTATTGGGACGGAAACGAGACGCGGCGCGCGAGCGTCGGCGTGACCGACCCGCGCGACCCGTTCCACTACGTGGCAGAGACCTGCGACACAGGCTTCCACTACTGAGCGGACGGCAGAAGGAACGAAAAAACGAGGGGCGCTTCCCGTCGGGAAGCGCCCCTCGTTTTCCTTGCGTCATTCGATGGGGATCTTGATGCGCAGGTCGCTTGTGGGATAGGCGGCGCAGGCGTGAACATAGCCGAAGTCGCGGTCGGCGGCGCGGCGGCCGTCCCCCTCCGGGCAGACGTAGACGCTGCCCGCGAGCACCTTCGTGCGGCAGAAGCCGCACTCGCCGCTGCGGCAGCCGGTCTCGATCCGGATACCGGCGCGCTCGAGCGCGACGACGAGACTCTCCGTCGCCTTGGCGGGGATCACGTCCTCGTGGAGGCCGCGCATGACGGTCAGCTCAAAGGTCCTGTCCGCCAGCTCCTGCGGGTAGCCGGCATACTTCGTGATGTCCTTCGCCTGGCCGAAGACCTCGAAACGGACGCGGCGCTGCGGAATGTCGAGCTTCTTGAGCTCCTCGCGCAGGAAGCGGTACATCGCCTGCGGGCCGCAGATGAAATAGCTCGTGTCCGGCGCGGAGTATTTTTTGATGAGCTCCGCGGTCAGGAAGCCGCGCTCGCCGGGCCAGTCGGGCTCGTCGCCGGAGAGGACATGGACGATGTGCAGCTTGTCGCTGCGGAGCTGATCGAGCTCGTCCCTGAGGGCGATATCGTCGCTCGAAACGGAGCCGAAGAGGATCGTAAGATCAAAGTCCAGCGTGCCGTGGGCGATCTCGCGCGCCATGGAGGCGAACGGCGTGATGCCGACGCCGCCGGCGAGCGCGACGACGTGCTTCGCGTCGCGCAGGGGCTCGTAATAGAACTGCCCGCAGCCGACCATGCCGCGGAAACGGTCGCCGACCTTGACGGAATCGTTGACGTAGTCGCAGATGAACCCATCGCCCTTGCTGCGGCGGACGGTGATCTCAACGAAGGCATGCTCGGCCAGGCGCGCCTGGTACGGCGCGGAGGAGATGGAGTACGGACGGGAGATCAGGCTCTCGCCGATGGGAAAGTCCACGACCATGAACTGACCGGCGTAGAACGGCGGGAGCTTCTGCCCGTCGACCCGCTCGAAGCGGACGGTGGTGGCGGTGCGGCTCGCGCTTCGCACGTCGGTCACGACGAGGTCGAGCTTGCCGGGGTGCCACTCGCGCGCGACGGCGCCGATGGGATCCTCCGTCACGGGGACGGAGGAGGCGCTCTCAAACGCGGCGAGACGGGCCTTGGTGACGCGGGAGGCGCCGCCGACGTCCTTCAGAAATCCTTTGACCTTCATGCCTGCGCCTCCTTCGCCATCGTGTCGAGCACGTTCTTGGCCGCCTTGCGGCCGTTGGTCACGGCGGGGCCCATCCCGTCGCCGCTGATCTGGTGCGCGCCGGAGAACTCGAGGTGGCCGATGAAACGCTCGGCCTCGGCGGTCTGGAGACGCGCGACGATGTGATCCTCCATCGTGTGGGCATAGCCGTAGATGCAGCCGTTCCACATGCCGGTGTAGTGCGCGACGGTCATCGGCGTCTCGATGACGCACTCGAGCACATGGTCGAGCAGATCGAAGCCGAGGTATTCGCTCATGTAGGCGATGAGCTGCCCGGCGACCTCGTGCTTGACGCGGTCATAGTCGTCCGCGGAGACGGTGCGCCAGCCGTCCGGCCGGGGAAGGGTCGTGATCGAATAGGAGCAGGTGCCGGGCGGCGTCGCGTCGGGATTGGCGAGGTTGTGGCAGATGCAGGTGATGTAGCGATACGGGCCCAGACCCTTGAGTTCGTCGTAGCAGGCGTCCGTATCCATCGTGTCGCCGTGGAAGACGCTGTAATCCCTGATGCCGAGCTCCTCGGCGCTCTTGTCGAGGATGAGGATGACGGAGAAGGCCGTGAGGCTCAGGCGGCGGCCGTTGACCATCTTGATCGCCGCGGGCGGGACGGCGGAGGCCGGCTCGATCATCGAGGTATAGACCTTGTTCGGATAGGCGGAGCAGATGACGTAGTCGGCGCTGATCTCATCGCCCCGGGCGGTGCGCACGCCGCAGGCCTTGCCGTCCTTCACGAGGATCTTGTCCACGTGCTGGCGGTACTCGATCTGCACGCCCATGGCTTCGGCGCGCTCGGCCATCTTGAGGGACATCTCGTGGCTGAACTTGTGCGGGATGTAGGAGCCGTAGCCGACGTAGTCCGCCATCAGGACGGAGTAGATCGTGAACGGCAGCTCGCGGAAGCCGGTGCCGACGTAGATCCAGTACGGCGCGAGCAGGTCGAGAGCCTTCTGCGGCAGATCAAAGGTGTCGAGCACCTCCTGCGTGGAGTAGCCGGCGGTCTTGACGAAGGCCTCGTGCTTGAGGAGCATCTGCGCCTTCGACATCGGGTGGATGGACAGCTCGTTCACGCTGTCGAACACGGTGTTGCAGAGGTTCAGCAGGCGCAGCACCTTGTCATACGTGCCGGGGACGACGCCGTCCACCTCGCGGGCAAAGGTCTCAAGGCCCGGGTGCAGCGTGACCTCGAGGCCGGGCAGGGCGGCGTGGTAGCACTCGGGCACACGGAGCCAGTCAATGTCCACGCCCATATCGTCGAAGAACTTGCCGACCTTGAGGCGGTTGTCCTTCGCGCCGATGGACATCATCTCGTGCAGCGCGGCCTCGATCTCGATGCCGCCGCGCACGAAGCTCGTGGCGATGCCGCCGGGCAGGTTGTGCCGCTCGAGCACGAGGACGTCCTTGCCCTTGTCGGCCAGCATCAGGGCCGCGGAAAGACCCGCGAGCGCGCCGCCGATCACGATGACGTCATAGTGGTCCTTGTAAAATTTCATGGGCTATCCTTTCTTCGGCAATGGGAGGGCGGAAGCCCGCCCTCCCACAGCAGCAGAGTTGAATTCAGAAGAAGCGCTCGACCAGCTCGCGGCTGTACTCGGCGGTCTCGTCCATGTCGCCGAAGCTCATGACCTCGCCGGCATAGAAGGTATCGTACTTGTCCTGCATGGCCTCGACCTTGTCGTACCAGCCGGCGGCATAGTCCTCGGAGAAGACGTGGGGGAAGTAATACACCGACCACTCGTTGACGACGTTGCTCGCGGGATTGCGCATCGTCTTGAGATCGTCGAGCACCATCTTCTTGCACTCGTCGTACGGGATCTCCTTCATGTCCTTATGCTTGCGCAGGGAATAGGTGGTGATGACCTGATCCTTGCTGTCTTTCCAGCGGCGATAGTAGACCATCAGGTGGCCCAGACGCTCCTTGACCATGTTGTCGAACACGTAGTAGCTGATCTCCGGATGATCCTCGGGCTTGGTCTCGACGGCGAGCACGTCGTAACGCTCGTAGTCGATCTTGGAGAAGAGCTCGCGCTCATCGTCGCGAACGTCGAAATACTCGTCCATGCCCTTCTGCCCATCGGCGCGGGTGCCGGGGATGTGCAGCGGAGCGGTGACGATGATCTTGTCATACTCCTCGACCGCGCCGTTGACGGTGACGAAGACCTTGCCGTCGCGGCGCTCGACCTTCTCGATCGTGCTGTTGAGACGGGCGGGGTGCTTCAGGTGGTCGTTGAGCTGCTCCCAGATGTACTGCGTGCCCTTCTCCCAGGTCCAGAGATTGACCTTGACGAAGTTCATGCAGGTCTGGAAGTCGAGGTACTTGAGAACGTAGGCCGCGGGGATCTCGTCGAAATAGCCATAGCCGAAGGAGGTGTAGGGCCCGATCCAGATCTTCTGCACGAGCTCGACGCCGTTCTTCTTGCAGAACTCGGAAAACGGCAGGCAGAGATCCTTGAGGTTGGGATTCTCGCCGCTGACCGGCTCACGGCCCGGGGTGACGGCAAACCCGTCGTACCGGCCCTCGGCCACGCCGCGGTGACCGTTGATGTCATAGCCCTTATACTTGGTCTCCAGCAGCTCGCCGAAGCGCTCCAGCTGCTTTTTCATCTTCAGCAGCCAGGGATTGCGGATGATGTTGCCGAGCGTGCGGGCAAAGGGCTCGATCACGTTGCCCTGGGAGTCCTTGTAGTTGCGGTTCAGCTTCGGACCGTCGTGCGTGATGCCGCAGAACTCCTCCACGTCGTGCACGGCGTAGTAGGACGGCACGCCCATGATGGCGCCCATCTCGTAGCGGCGGCCGTTGTAGTACGGCGACCAGCACTTGCCGCCCACGCGGTCCTGACGCTCGAGAATGGTGTAGTTCTCGTAGCCCTTCTTTTCGAGGTACATGCCCGCAGAGAGGCCCGCGGGGCCGCCGCCGACGATGCAGATGCGTACGTTCTTGTCCATATGATTTCCCTCCAATTTAGTTGATTCCGAACCGATCGGAGATTTATTGGGGATATTATACTACACGAGAATCGAAATTGCACGACTTTTTGAGAAAAATCGCAAAAAATTCTTTTCTTTCCAATCGGCTCGTGCTATAATCAACCTGATATAGTGGAAGCAGAGGAGGCGGCGGCATGCGCTTTGCCGGTTTTGCCGAGATGATCGCGCACTATGCCCGGATCCGGCCGGAGGCTCCGGCGCTCCGGCGGGAGGTCGCGGGAAGACTCGAAACGCTCACCTATGCGCGTCTGCGCAGCCTGCTGGACGAGCGGGCGGCGCGGTTTCGCGCGTCCGGAAGCCGCTGCGTCGGCTTCCTGCTGGGGGACGACGGCGCCGCCCAGGCGGCGGACGTGCTCGCCGCGATCGCGGCGGGAAAGCAGGTCGTGCTGCTGGACGCGAACGCGCCGGAGGAGACGCTGCGCGCCCAGATCGCCTATACCGACGCGGACGAGCTGCGCGGCGACGAGGAGCTAGCCGGGGCGCTGCGCCCGGCGATCTGCCCGCCGCGCGCGGCGGAGGGCGGCAGGGTGCTGTTCTTCACCTCCGGCACCACGGAGCGCGCCAAGGCGGTGGTGCTCACGGAGCGGAGCCTTTGCGCAAGCGCGTGGAACGGGACCTCGTGCCTGCCGCTGACGCCGGAGGACACGCTGCTGTGCCTGCTGCCGCTGAACCACGTGTTCGGCTTCGTGTGCGGGCTGCTGTGGGGCCTCTCATGCGGCGCGTGCGTGGCGCTGGGCCGCGGCGCGCGGCACTATGCGGACGACCCGGCGTTCTTCCGGCCGACCGCGGTGTCGGTGGTGCCGCTGCTGCTGGGCTTCCTGCTCAAGGCGAACCTCATCAACCCGGAGCTGCGCACGGTGCTCGTCGGCGCGGGGGACTGCGCACCGCAGCTGCTCGCCGCGGCGCAGGCAAAGGGACTGCACGTCTGCTTCGGCTACGGGCTGACGGAGACGAGCTCGGGCGTCGCGATCTCGGTTGCGGGCGACCCGTACGCGATGACCGTCTGCCCGGACGACACGATCACCCTGGCGGAGGACGGCGAGATATTGATCGCCGCGCCGACCTGCATGATGCAGGGCTACTACAAGCGGCCGGAGGACACGGCGGAGGCGCTGCGCGGCGGCGTGCTGCACACGGGCGACCTGGGCCGCTT
>Ga0079305_1001846_pt1 | contig 23192 bp, 17 predicted proteins | sample LMS_cellobiose_e_FD_79183 | JGI IMG/M metagenome (GOLD analysis project Ga0079305, IMG submission 79183) | Rumen-fistulated moose microbial communities from Alaska, USA - LMS_cellobiose_enrichment | ecosystem: Host-associated > Mammals > Digestive system > Stomach > Rumen fluid ... | reverse complement strand
TGCGCAAAGCGCACAGCGAAAACCGGCGTCAGGCCGGAGAAAATGAGTAAACTCATTTTTCCGGACTGCCGCCGGTTTTCTTATGCCCGGAAGCTCTCTTTGCGTCATCCAAGCTTGAGGCGCAAGTTGTTGGTTGTTGTTTTTAAGCCGGGTTGTCCGCCGGGATTCCAAAGGGATGAAAACCCTTTGGCGCAGAGCAAGAGGCCTCGAACGTAGCCCCTTGCCAAATTCTTGCTGTTTTTCGTGCTTTCTTTGTTTCTTTCTTTCTCAGAAAGAAAGAAACGTCTCCCTCGTTCCCCTCGTCTTCCCCATCAGAACTCCTTGAACTCAAAGCGCCGGCAGTACACGTATTTGCTGATGGCGCTGCGGGCGGCCCCGTCCCGCAGGGCGAAGCTGAGCAGATTGTTGATGTAAGGGGGCAGCACCTGGTTATACTTGACCTCCAGAATGATTTCGTTGTGGTCAAAGGGCGGCACCGTGGGCACGTGGGGGTTGAAAAGATCAATGCTGTTCAGCCCGCTGCGCAGCTGCATATCAAAGGTGATGCGCACCTCCTCCGCGGGGTGCAGATACGCTTCCCGCAGATAGTCTACGATCACCACCGGATGCAGCAGCTTAGTGCGCATTTCCCGAAATATGTCGCTCACCAGACCGGAGGGCGTGCTGTCCAGCCCCGTGGGGTCGGCGGCGATCAGCTGCTCCGCCAGGTCGCGGGAGATGCGCACGGAGCGCTTGCTGATCAGATCCCGGTATTTGCTTTTGCACTCCAGGCGGATCATGCGGTCGCTGAAATTATAGATGCGGATGCGGTACTTGTCGCGGTTGGCGGTGCCGTTGATCTTGTCATACAGCGCGTCGTCATTCACCGTGTCAAAGTACAGCGAACGGATATGATACTGGTTGTTTTCATCCCCGTGGGGGTCGGGGTGCAGGGTGGCCCGCAGCGTGCGGGACAGCACTTCGTACTGGCCGGCGGTGATGAAAAACTTCAGTTCATGCCGCAGGGGAACAGCCATGCTCAGGCCCCCGTTTCATTCTGGCAGGCCACCAGCGTGGCGTCGTGCACACCGTTCACCGCCAGGATGCTGCGCACGATGTCAGTGCGGTGATCCAGCCGCACCTCCACCGTCATTTCCGCGCCGCTGCGCGTGGCGGTCTTGCTGCGGATGCGGCCAAAGCGGGCCAGGCGGCGCAGCTCAGCCTCAATGTCGGCTTCCAGCTCAATATCATAGTGCAGCACCAGCAGATAGGCGTTGGGGCTGCGGAAGCGCACAAAGGAGAGCAGGATCAGGATGGCGCCGATGCCCACCGCCACCACCAGGGCGATGGCGTATTGCTTGGCTCCCAGCAGAATGCCCATGGTGATGGCCCAGAACATGTAGCAGGTGTCCAGCGGCTCCTTGATGGCGGTGCGGAAGCGCACGATGGAAAGCGCGCCCACCATGCCCATCGACAGGGCCACGTTGCTGCCAATAGCCATCACCACCGGGGCGGTGACCAGCACCAGCATGATCAGCACCATCGAAAACTGCGGGCTGTACAGCACCCCGCGATAGGTGATCTTGTACACCAGGGAAATGAGAATGCCGGTGACCAGGGCGCAGACCAGCACCAGTATCACGTTGATGGGCGTGAAGGAGGAAAACTGCGAGGCCCAGAAATCGCTGGATACGATGTCTTGCTTGGTCATTGTGGTCAGCAGCGCGGGGATCAGGTTCATGGGGGGCACCTCCGATACAAGTATGGTTTCATTATATAGGGGATCAGGTAAAAGCGCAAGCTCGGGGTTTTACTGGTACAAACGCTCCCAGTTGCTGCCGTACAGATAGGTCATGCCGTTGTTTTTGGCCTTTTCGCTGTCCCAGCTGGCGTCGGGGGAGATCACGGGAATGGGGCCAAAGTAAGAGGCCATCTGTGCGTCGGTCAGGCGGAACCATTCCGCCACCTGCCGCCAGCAGTAGGCGGGGCGCTTGCGGGCGATGGTGCGCAGACGTTCCACGCGGCTGCGCCACCAGCGCAGGCAGCCCTCCTTGGTCTGGGGCTGGTCAAAGCTGATGGATTTCAGGTTTTCCGGAGCCCAGCGGTCAAAGTGCAGATCCATTTCCGGCTCCAGGATGGCGTAGCATGCGTCGATCTGGGCCAGCATCACGTCGGTGGTAAAGGTGTTGAATATCTCCCCGAAGCGGATCAGGAAGCGATCCAGCATATCCCTGTTCTCCAGCAGCTTCAGGATCAGGCTGTTGTCGATATCGTCGTTGGCGCCGTGGCCCTTGGGGTTCAGGTAATTGGCGATGCCGTTGCTGTTGGCGTTGAACAGGCCGTAGTCCATATCGTACATGATCCACCGCCACTTGCCGCCGGGCACCTTGTAATAGCGGATGTTGCCGGTGTCGGTGTTGGCAAAGAAGCTTTCCAGGATCACGTAATCAAAATAGTTGTCCAGGTCGATGCGATCCAGAATGTACTGCAGGTCTTCGGGGTTTTGGCCGGGGGACAGGGTTTTGACCGTGGCGATGAATTCCTTCCATTCGGCGTTGCTGCCGTTGTTCACCTGGGTCTTTTTGGTGCCGTTGCTCTCCAGCACGTCAATGGTTTTGGCCTGGCTCATATCCAGTCCCTCGTGCTGGGCTACAAAGTATTCGCTGACCCGCTCCCGCAGGTTGTAGTGGCCCCAGTATACGCCGTTGATGTATACGATCACGGGCCGCCAGGCCTGGTGAATCACCGTGGTATCCAGCTGATCCGCCAGCAGGCTTTGCACCCCGTCCACCATGCGCGTCCACACGCAGTCGTTGCCGCTGTTGCGCAGCACCAGGGAGCGGTATTCGGTGTAGGGCCTGTCGGGGAAGGGCGCGCCCTGAATGTACTTGCTGCCGTAGCGGGCCTTGGCCAGCAGCTTGATGGATTTCTGGGGCATGTCCAGGCTGTACTGGCCGATCAGCCCCATCTCCAGCCCCTGGCTGAACACCACGCTGCCGTCGGTTTCAAACATTTCGGCGTAGGCTTCCACCTTTACGCCGCCCTCCTTCTGCACCCGGTAAAGGGGCGTGGGGTTTTTGAAGGGGATCTTTTCATATTGCAGCAGGTCGACCCCCGCGCCGGGGGAGAAAATGCCGTAGGTGTCGTTCCACAGCCCGTCCGGCTCGGAGACCAGGCATACCACCGGCAGGGTGAAAAAGGTTTTCAGCACATAGGTGGCGCTGATGGCGCCGGAGGGCTGCTTGCCCGTTTCAAAGGCCCGGGCGCGCACAGCGGCCGTGTTGGTCAGGGTGAAGGGCTTGGTGTACAGGGTGCCGTTCGTCACCGTGGGCAGGCTGCCGTCCAGCGTGTAATACACCGCGGCCCCCGGGGGCACGGTGATGCCCACGGTTACGTTGCTGTTGTACAGCCCGCCGGCCACGGTGAAGGCCGGCGCCTGGGAAAAGCCGCGGAATCCGCTGCCGTTGACGGCGCCGGGGGTGGCGGCGTCATAATAAAAAAAGCCGCCCATGCCCCAGGTGCGGCCGTAGCTGTAATCGGTGGGGATCTCCGGCAGATACAGCTTGTCCAGCACATAGCCGCCGGCGTCGGCCAGCGTCATGGTTTCGCCCCCCGCCCGCGTCAGCTTGAAGGAGGCGTGCAGCGCGCCGTCATCGGCGCTTTTGGCGTCCAGCATCACGACCTTGTATTCCCCGGGCCAGATCACCGTGCCCTGGGGAAACTGCCATTTGCGGGGCCAGTTGATGTTGTCCGACAGGCCCCAGCCGCTGATGTCTACGGCGTCGCTGCCGCCGTTGTACAATTCGACCCAGTCCTTATTATCCGCGCCGGCAACGGCGGTTACGTTGTCGTTGCTGGCCATGACCTCGCTGATGAATACCCGGCTTAAGTTCAGCGCCCGCAGGTATTCATCCGCCCGGTAGGCCCCGCTTTCGTTGTTGGCTGCGCCGGGGGTCGCCAGGGTGTACACCTGCCAGGTGTTGGTGGCGTCGTTGCGGCCATAGCTGCAGTCCACCGCCAGGTTATCGTATACCACCCGATCCACCAGCTGCCACAGGGCGTTGGCAAGGGTCAGGGTCTCGCCCTCGGCGCTGAGGCTGAAATTGGTGTGGGGATAGCCGGTTTCCGCTCCCGTGCGATCCTTGCCGGAGCAGAACACGATGTAGTATTGGCCGGGATCGATGTACGCGCCCTGGGGGAAGAACCACTTGGTCAGCTTTTCCTCGTTGTCGCTCAGGGCGTAATCGTGCAGGTAAATGCGCTCCGTCCCGGCGTTGTACAGCTCTACCCAGTCCTGCAGCTCCCCGTCCTCATCCCGCAGGCCCGTGCGCGGGGCGGCCATGATCTCGTTAATGCGCAGGGCGTTGGCCTGTATGGTGTAGCGGCTCAGGTATTCCACGTGGCCGTCCTCGGTGTTGGGATAGCCGGGGCTGTACTGATCGGTGATCTCAAAGCGCCCGTCCTCCATGCGTGCGTACACCTCGTTGGTGTTCAGCGTGGGCACCTCCACGCTGTCGATGGTGTAGCCCGCGGGGTTGAACATGAACACACTGTCCCGGGTGGAGCTGAGCTTGAATTTGGCGTGATAGGCGCGGCCCGGCTGGTTCTGGTTGGTGTTGTCGCAGAAAACGATCACCGACTGGCCGCTTCCCAATACCTGGCTGGGAAAGATGAATTTGGCCTTGTCACCGCGGTCGGACAGGGTGATGTCCTTAAGGTCGATGGGGCCGTCCGAGGTGTTGGTTACCTCCACCCAGTCGGGGAAAAGCCCCTGGTCGTCGGGCAGGGCGGAGCCGTTGGCGCTCATCACCTCGCTGATGACCAGGCCCTTGTAGGCCCCCGCGCCGGTGCCGTCCGCATTCAGGGCCTGCTGCACAGGCTCCCAGGGGGAAACGGCCACCATGAAAAGAACAAACGCCAAAAACAGCACCAACACCGGCGCGCGGAAATCGCGGCCGGTTCTGCGGCGCCTTTTGGCGGGCTTGCGGGTACGCACTACCTGGGGCATGGGCTTCTCCTTCACGGCGTAATTTGGGGAACGGAATCATTATAGCACAAGTTATCGCATTTGTCGCCCGGTATTTTTTATCGTAGAAAACTGTTTATAAAGCGTTCGCGTTTGCTGTGCTCTCCAGGGCTGAAACGACCTTGTTCAGTTGGGCGGCCAAAAGGGTCAGCGCGGCTTCGTCGTCCTGCTTTTCGGACAGGGGCAGGATCAGCGCGGCCATGCGCCCTGTCGAGAAGCGCAGCTGCGCGCCCTCCATGGCGGCGCTCAGCCGGTTCAGGTCGGGCAGGTATTTGACGTCAAACCGCAATATTACCTGCCCGTTTTGACGGCGCACCACGTCGATGCCCAGCTTCACGCACAGGGCGCGCACCAGCGCCACGTCCAGCAGGGTCATCACGCTGTCCGGAATGTCGCCGAAGCGGTCGATCAGCTCGTCGATGATATCCGCCCGGTCTTCCATGCTGCGCAGGGCGGAGATGCGCTTGTAGATCTCCACCCGCTGGCCGCTGCCGTGCACATAGCTGTCTGGCAGGAAGGCGTTTACCCTCAGATCCACCCTGGGCTCCAGCTCGTCGGGCACGGGGTCGTCGCCCCGGGCCTCCCGCACGGCCTCCTCGATCAGCTTGCAGTACATGTCGTAGCCCACGGTGCTGATGTGGCCGCTTTGCTCCGCGCCGAAGATGTCGCCCGCCCCGCGGATCTCCAGATCGCGCATGGCAATGCGGAAGCCCGCGCCGAACTCGGTGAATTCCCGGATGGCGGCCAGCCGCTTTTCCGCCGTTTCGGAGAGCATCTTGTCCGGCCGCACGGTGAAATAGGCGTAGGCCACCCGGCTGCTGCGGCCCACCCGGCCCCGCAGCTGGTAGAGCTGGGACAGGCCGAAGCGATCCGCATCGTATACGATCATGGTGTTGGCGGCGGGCACGTCCAGCCCGTTTTCGATGATGGTGGAGCACAGCAGCACGTCGTATTTGCCGGCGTAGAAATCCAGCATCACGTCCTCCAGGGCGTGCTCCTGCATCTGCCCGTGGCCGATGGCGATGCGCGCCTCCGGCACCAGCTGGCGCAGGCGGGAGGCAAAGGCGTCGATATTCGCCACCCGGTTGTAGAGAAAGTACACCTGCCCGCCCCGGCCGATCTCCCGCAGGATGGCGCTGCGGATCACGCCCTCGTTGTAATCCATCACGTAGGTCTGTACGGGAATGCGCTCCTCCGGCGGCGTTTCCAGCAGGCTCATATCCCGCACGCCCACCATGCTCATGTGCAGGGTGCGGGGGATGGGCGTGGCGCTGAGGGTCAGCACGTCCACGCTGTTTTTCATGTGCTTGATCTGCTCCTTGTGGGATACGCCGAAGCGCTGCTCCTCGTCGATGATCAGCAAGCCCAGATCCTTGAACTTCACATCCTTGCTCAGCAGCCGGTGGGTGCCGATCAGAATGTCGACCTGCCCCTGGGCCGCCTTGGCCAGGGTCTCCCGCTGGTTTTTGGCGCTGCGGAAACGGCTGACCACCTCGATGTTCACCGGGAAGCCCTCAAACCGCTTTTTGCAGGTGTAATAATGCTGCTGGGCCAATATGGTGGTGGGGGCCAGCAGGGCCACCTGCTTGCTGTCGCTCACCGCCTTGAAGGCGGCGCGCAGGGCCACCTCGGTTTTGCCGTAGCCCACGTCGCCGCACAGCAGCCGATCCATGCTGCGGGGGCTTTCCATATCCCGCTTGATGTCCTCCACCGCCCGGGCCTGGTCGGCGGTCAGTTCATAGGGCACGCCGTCGTTGAATTGGCCCGTCCAGGCGCTGTCGGGGGCAAAGGCGTGGCCGGGCGTGGCTTCCCGGGCAGCGTAGAGCTGCACCAGGCTGAAGGCCAGCTTTTTCAGTCCCGCCTTCACCCGGCTTTTCTGCTTTTGCCATTCCCCGCCGGAGAGGGAGTTCACCGGCGGCGGGGCCTCGGTGGAGCCGATATATTTCTGCACCCGGTCAAACTGGTCGGTGGGCACGTACAGCTTGTCGCTGCCCTTGTACTGGATCAGCAGGTAATCCCGCCAGGCTCCTTCGGTCTGGATGCGCTTGACGCCCATGTATACGCCCACGCCGTGCATTTCGTGCACCACGTAGTCGCCCTCCTGCAGGTCGGTAAAGGCCTCGATGCGCTGGCCCGCCGTCTGCTGGCCGCGGGCCTTTTTGCGGGCCGTGCCGTAGATATCGGCGTCGGAGAGAACGTGCAGCCCCACCCCGGGCCAGGAAAAGCCGTGGGACAGGGTCAGAGGCAGCAAATGCACCCCCGCGTCCAGCTTTGCCTCCACGCCTGCCAGGGATTCCCGCAGCCGCTCCCCCCGGGCCTCGCCGCCGGAGAGCAGATAAACTTCATCCCCCGCCTTGCGCCAGGCGGCGATGTCCGCCGCCAGGTCGCGGATGCCGGCGTGATACTGGGGCGCGGCCAGGGCGTCCGCCTTCACCGGCGCGCCCTGCTGGAAGCCCGCGCAGCCCCGCAGAAATTCCTGCACGGTCAGCAGACTGCGCCGGTTGACCTGCTCCAAGGCTTCCTCCACCGGCAGCAGCAGCTCCTCCTGCTCCGCGATGGCGTCCATGCGCTCCACCGCCAGCCCCAGGTCGCTGAGATAGCCCGCCCGGCTGTCGTCCATGCGGGCGCGGCAGCGGTCGGGGGTATCCACGATCACCAGGGGGTCGTTCAGATAATCGGTCACTCCGCAAGTGGCGGGCATCAGCAGGTGCGCCCACAGATCCATGCAGCGGCACAGGCCGCCCGCCTCCAGGCGCTCCGCTTCCCGCAGCAGGCGGCGCAGCCCTTCCCGGCTTTCGCTGCCGTATTCGTCCTCGGCTTCCTCCTCCTCCAGCGCCCCGTGCACGATTTGCCCTTGGGGCCGGGCCTCCCGCGCCCGCTTGAGCGCGGCCTCCAGCAGGGCCCGCATCCTTTGCCCGGCGGCGGGCCGGTCATCGGCGCGCAGCAGGTATTCCCCGGCGGGGGAAAGGCGGATTTCATCTTCATGGCGCAGGCTGCGCTGGCTCACGCAGTCAAAGGCGCGGATGCCGTCGATCTCGTCGTCAAAAAACTCGATACGCAGGGCGTCCGGAGCGGTGGGGGGATACACGTCCACAATGGCCCCGCGCAGGGCGCACTGGCCCCGGCCCTCCACCATGTCCACCCGCTCGTAGCCCGCGTCGATCAGCCGGGCGATCAGCTCGGAGGGGGGAATCACGTCCCCCGCGCGCAGGGTCACCGTCATCTCCTCCGCCAGGGCGGGGGGCGTCATGCGCCACAGCAGGGCTTCCGCCGCCACACACAGCACCCTGATCTCCCCGCTGCGCACCCCCTCCAGGGCGGTGAGCCGCTGCCATTCGCTTTCATGGCTGGCGGCGGAGCGGGCAAACTGCCGCTCGCGCATGCGCAGGCTGGCCGCGCCGTGGGGCATGTATTGCTGCAAATCCTCCGCCACCCGGGCGGCATCCCGATCCCCCGGGGCCACGTAGAGCACCTGCCGCCCCGTTTTCAGGGCGATGGCCGCCGCGATGGCGGCCTTGGCCCCGTCGCAAACGGCATAGGCCGCCGCTCCCGGCGCCTGGGCGGCACGGGAGATCGTATCCTCCAGAAATTGCGATGCGAGCAGCCGCTCCAGCATGGCGTTTCCTCCGTCTTTTTTTGATTTGTTGTTGCGCAAGAGCATACGAAAAGGGTATTGTCAAAGGGCTTGCCCTTTGACTGTAATCCGCAGGCGACGGCGTGTACGTCGCCGAGGAGAAAATTTCAGAAGGGAGCGCAGACGACCGGATGAAATTTTCTTTCCTTGCGGTTTTTCCGCCCGGGAGCCTCCATAGCGCCGAGCGTAGCGAGGCTGAGGGCTGCAATGCTTGCATTGCTGCCCGAAACCCGCGCTTCCGCTTTAGCGGAGTAGCGCGGGGCGTCACGAGGCGAGAGGAAAAACCGAACCCGCGAGAAGAGCATGCTTGCATGCTCTTCTCGCGATTAATCCACGCAAAATCACCCGCCCGGGGTAAAGGGATACCCCCGCGCAGGTGAAAAAAGTATAGCATTCTTCCTGTTTTCTGTCAATTCCAGCGCTCCCCGTCCAGGGTGATTTCAAAGCGCAGAGCCTTGAAATCAGCCAGCAGGCAGGCTATGTGCCCGCCACATTCCCGGATCAGGCGCAACAGGTGGCCTTCCGGCTGCACCGCGGTGATCTGCGCCGCCTCCGCGAAGGCGGGGTGCTCCCGGCGCAGAGCCAGCAGGCGCAGCTGTCGCTGTACGATCGGCAGCTCCAGCCGCCGGGCGGCTTCCTCCGCCGTCAGGGCGGTGCGGTTGATCTCCCGGGTGTCCTCCCCGGGCGTCAGGGCGGCGGGGTCGTTCTGCCCCGCCAGCAGATCCAGATACCACACCTGGGGCTTGCCGGGCATGAACAGCTGCACGGCCCGGGCCAGCAGCAGCGCGTCCTCCCTGCCGCCAAGGGCGGTGTAATAGGTGCAATCCAGCTGATAGGTCTCCGGATGATCGCCATGGATCAGCTTGCGATAGCCGCCCCGGGCGCATACCCGCTCGGCCAGGGCTTCGCGGCGCTCCTCGGGTAGCAGCCCCTTCAAATCCCGCAGGGGGATGCCGTCATGGCAGCCCAGCATATTGACGCAGTGAAGGCGGTTTTCGACCTGCTCCCGCGCCCAGCGGCACAGGTAAGCGGCGTCGGCGGTGTCGATGGCGTCGATCAGCAGCCCGGGCAGAAAATAATCATAGCTGCGGCAGCCCAGGGCCGCCAGCCTGCGGTGCACGCCCGCCGCGTAGGGAATGTGGATCTCGGGCAGCACCTCCAGCCCATGAGCCTCCGCCATCTCCCGCAGCCGGGCCAGCAGTTCCCAGGTCTCCGGATCGTTCAGAAAGTTGGGGCGGCCCGGGGCCTTGTGCAGCCGGGTGAAGGCGTCCAATCGGATGGCGGAGGCGCCGCAGCCCGCCAGCTGACCCATCACGCCGTCATACCATTCCCACACCAAGGGGCTTTGAATGTTCACATCCATCTGGCCCATATACTGCCGCCGGTTTTCCAGCAGGGCGCAGGCTGCCGCCCGGCAGGCTTCAAGCCCCGTCCAATCCATCTCCCGGGGGGCCTTGCCCTGGGCAAGCTCCCGGCCGATGCGCTCCGCCAGGCGGCAGGCCAGGCCGTAATCCCCGCCCGCCGCGTCCAGCAGGTCAATGGCGTTTGGCGCGGGATAAAGCACCCGCTGATAAAAGGTGTTCCAGTAGGGCACATCCCGCCCGTCGGGCAGGCGCACCGTCAGCACAGGCAGGCCCTTTTTGCGCAGATTCGCGGCCAGAAAATGCTCCGGCCCCGGATGCAGCACGCCATCCGCTTCCACCGGCCCGCAGCCCTGCCAGAAGCGGTTCCAGTCGATGAAGAAATTCCGATAGGGGGAGGCATCGCCGCGCCGGAGGATATCCCGGAACTGGGGGGAGAGCACGGAAAGGTGGTTCAGCACGATGTCCAGCGTCAGCTCCAGCCCCAGCTCCCGCAGGCGCTCCATGGCCTCCGGCGAGGCCAGGGTGCGGCTCAGGTCATAGCTGATCACCGAAAAGCCCCTGTCCAGATCGGTGTTGAACACGCTGGGCAGCAGATACAGGCTGGAAAACGCCTGCCGCACCGTCGGTTTTTCCAGAAAATCCGCCAGGGCGGACAGATGCCCGCCGATGCTGTCGGGATAGGCGTTGAGCATGGGGCCGTTGTTCATCCCGCGCCTCCTTTACCGATCCTGCACCCGCAGGCGCGGGTTGGCCGCCGCCGCGTCCCGGAATACCCGCCGCAGCCGGGGCAGATAGGCCGCCATCTCCGGCGCGGGGTCGGCGGGAAAGCGCAGCGCAAAGGTGCCGCCCCGATCCCATTCCGTCAGCATATCGTACAGGGCGTCCAGGTTTTTGCCGTAGTAATCGGGAAAGGCCAGCGCCCGCGCCAGATATTCCTGGGCGGCGGCGGGGGTATTGATGCCCGCAAAATTCAGGGTGATTTTCATAATAGCCCCTCCTCGTCATACAGCTGCACAAAGGTCTTGAAACCGTCGTCGCTGAAGTAGATCAGCCCGTCGCTGGAGTACACCAGCCGCTCACTGCTGCGGCTGCCGTCGTCGGTGTTCACGTCGCATTCGTACCAGGTGCGGGTGTCGGTGGCGGGCAGCAGCCCTTCCCGGTTGCCGAATTCATCCCCGCCGATGGTATAGCCCGGCAGCACGTCGCCCAGGTTGTCCTTTTTACTGCTCCAGCCCAGATCCCGCGCCTCCGCCTTGGTGATGTAGTTGGCGGGCAGGCACCAGAATTCGTGCAGGTAAGCCGCCACCTCGTCCCGGCTGGTGTACAGGCCGTATTCCTCCACCGTGACGGGCTCAGCCGTGGGCGGCGTGGTGGGCAGGATATAAATGAAGGGCGTTTCCGTGGGCCGGGGCGTGGCGGTGACGCGGGGCGTGGGGGTGGCGAGCACCACCCGCACCTCGTCAAAGGTACTGTAATGATCGCCGGTGTAGTAGATCAGCCCGTCGCTGGAAAACACCATCCGCTTGCCGTTGCTCCGGTAGCCGCCGGTGTAATCGATGTCGCACTCCGTCCAGCTGCGTCCCTTTTTATCGGGCAGCTGGCCCTCGTAATTGCCAAAGCGATCCCCGCCGATGGATTGGCCGGGGGCCACCTTCCACAGGTTGCCCGCGCTGCTGCTCCAGCCCAGGCGCGTGGCCTGGTTCTTGGTCAGATAATTGCCCGGCAGCTTTTTGTAGGTGGCGATGTACACCGCCACCTCCTCCATCGCGCTGTACCACCCGTCCCGGGTCACCGGATGCTCCGCCGCCATTACCGTGATGACGTCCGCCAGCCCCAGGGAGGGCAGCAGCACCAGCACGCACAGCAGGGCCGCAATACGCCGTAAACGCTTCATACATGCCTCCGCAGGATATTTGATGTATCTATTTTATATGGAAATCGGGAAAAAGGCAATGTGAAATTGAAGGACGGGAGGCGAAGAGGGGACGCTTCTCTTTTGAGGCAAAAAGAGAAGCAAAAAACCAGCGTTTTTAACGTAAAAGATGGTATTGCAAAGACAAGCAAAAACGCTGCCAACCGCTTCCGGGCGGCCCGCGCAGCGAAAACCGGCGACAGGTCGGGAAAATGAATTTATTCATTTTCCCGGCATGCCACCGGTTTTCTTCTGCCCGGAAGCTCTCTTAGCGCCTTTCAAGCTGCAGGCGCAATCTGTTTGTTATCGTCAGCAAGCGCCTTCGCCCGTCAGTCTTTTTCGCACAGCTTTATTCTGCTCAGAAAAAAGCGCGTTTCTCCCCTCACGCCGTCAATTCCGCCCGCAGCCTGCCGGCGGCGTCCTCTTCGGATACGCCCAGGGCGCAGGCCAGCTCCCCATACAGTTGCTGTTCCGCCCGGCGCAGCACAGCCTCCTCCACGCTGGTCATGCGGCCGGGCGCTTCCCGGCGGCGAATGGTTTTCACCGTCTGGGCCAGGGCTTCGGGGGTATGGGGGCGCATCAGCGCCTGATAGTGCTGCTGCACGGTTTTGCGATCCCGGCTATGGGGCGGGGCAACGGGCAAGTCGGCAATGGAGGCGAGCAGGCGCTCCGCTTCCTCCGCCGTCATGGGGGCGCGCAGGGGCATATGGGTGTCGGTGGGCACGTAAATGCGGCTGCCGTCCTCGACGGAGCGCAGAAAATAATAGGTTTTGCTGCGGTCAGAGCCGCTGAAATCCGGCACGCCCACCTGCTCTACCAGGCACAGGCCGCTGTCCGCATACACCACATACTCGCCTTGCTGAAACACCGCCGACGCACCTCCCTGCATGTACAAATATGATACCATTTTTTTCATGAAAAAGGTAAGCGGTTTTCAAAATTTCGGCATTCGGCGCAGAAAAGACCGGGAGGGTTTTGTGCAGTTTTCAGGGAGCCGCGTCAATCGTCCTTCAGCATCATGCGCCCCGCCTCCGAGGGGCTTGCCGCGATGCAGTCCGCTCCCGCTTCCCGCAGCTCCTTCGGCGTGCGAAAGCCCCAGCCCGCGGCGATAAAGCGCATCCCTGCGGCCTTCGCCGTTTCCAGGTCGGTGGCCGTGTCGCCCAGATACCAGAAATCTTCCGGCGCGACGCCCAGCTCCCGGGCGATGCCCAGGGCCGCGGCGGGATCGGGCTTCAGCGGCACCCCGGGCAGCCGCCCGCGGATGATCTCAAAGGGGGAAGGATCAAAATAATGGCCGATCACGCTGGCCACGTCCCCGTCATCCTTGTTGGAGAGCACCGTCAGCCGCAGCCCCTCCGCCCGCAGGCCGCGCAGCATTTCCGGCACGTCCGCGTACAGGTGGGAGGTGTCGTAGCAGTGCTTGCTGTACAGCGCCCGATAATCCCCCAGCACCGCGTCCAGCAGCGCCGCGTGCGCCTCGCCCACCGCCCGGCGGGCCAGCATCCGCGCGCCGTTGCCCAGCATATAGCAGTAGGCCGCCTCGTCATGCCCCGGCAGGCCGTGCATCGCCAGCGCCCGGTTCATGCACCGGGCAATATCGGGAATGGACTGGATCAGCGTGCCGTCCAGATCGAATAAAACCGCTTTCACAGGATGATCACCTCGCGTGACATTGTATCACAGCCCGGCGCATGAAGCAACGCCGCCCTGCGCATACTGACCGGTGAGGTGATGTATGCATGCAATCCGATCGGAAGGAACGCAAGCGCGCTCCGCTGTTTGTGCTGCTGGCGGTGGCGGCTGCCGCCGTCATGCTGGCGATTCTGCTGCGCAGCCCCGTCAGCGCGGTGAGCAAAAGCCGGGATACGGTGGAGGAAAACTGCGAATTGATCCAAACCCTGCGCTATACCCGCTGCGGCCATGAGGTGGTGCGCCGGGTGCGGGCAGACAAGGAGTATAAGGGCTGCACCCTGCAGCAGATGCAGCAGGCCTTTGCGGAGTGGGATATTACGTCCTTTTCCGCCTCTGAAATCGAAATGAGCCGGGAGCTGCCCCTGTACTGTCCCGAGCATCTGGTGGTGCTGCCCGACGGCGCGGGCATGCTGGGCGTGTATGAAAACCATTACGGCGACGGCTACGCCCTGCGCACGCCGCTGGATATTTCCATCGCCGCCCTGCCGGAGTCGGTGCGGGAAACGGTGCACCTGGGCATCGGCTTCGCCGGGGAGCAGGAGATCGAAAGCTGGCTGGAAACCCTGGAAAGTTGACAGGTTCAGCCGGACAGGGTATACTGCTGATGCGCACATATTGCGCAGGAGGTAATTGCCAGCATGAGAAAAAGCGGCAGAATGCCGATTATTTACCTGGTGCTGATCATCGTGATGATCGGCGCGATCCTGTGGGTCGGCGTGGCGGCGCTGGCCCGGCAGCAGGAATATCAGCGGGAGGCGGCCATCACGCCGACGCCCTCCATCACCCCGCGCACGGTGCGCATCACGGAGGATCCGTCCCAGCCCACCTCCACCCCCACGCCCGCGATATTCCAGGTCAATTCGGTGGGGAACGAGGTGAAGGCGCTGCAGCAGCGCCTGCTGGATCTGGGCTATTATACCGGCAAGGTGGACGGCCAGTTCGGCGGCGGCACCCGCTCCGCGGTGGAGGCCTTCCAGGCCCAGCATGGGCTGGATGCCGACGGCATCGCCGGCGACGCCACCCTTTCGATCCTCTATTCCGAGGCGGCCCAGACCTTTGTGCCCCCGCCCACGCCCTCGCCCACGCCGGAGATGCTGAAAAGCGGCGCCCGGGGCGACCAGGTGACCCGGCTGCAAGAGCGCCTGCAGGAGCTGGGCTATTATACCGGCAAGGTGGATGGGGATTACGGCGGCGGCACCAAAAACGCCGTGAAACTGTTCCAAAACCAGCATGATCTGGATGCCGACGGCATCGCCGGGGAAAAGACGCTGGCCCTGCTCTACTCCGACCGGGCCCATCAGATTGTGATCACTCCCACGCCGGAGGCCATTCCCGTGATGGCGGGCACCCTGCCCCTGCTGGTCAATAAGGAGCACCCGGTGGACGCGGATTTCTACCCCGGCGACCTGGTCAAGCTCTCCGAATACTGCGACAGCAGCCTGGTCAAGATCAAGTATCAGGATACCCAGGCCGTGCGGGAGGCTGCGGACGCCCTGATCGAAATGCTGACCGCCGCCAAGGCGGAGGGCGTCACCAACTGGCAGGTGAGTGCCGCCTACCGCAGCTATCAGGATCAGCAGGATATTCTGGAGAAAAAGGTCAAGGAGTATATGAACTCCAACGGCCTCAGCCGCACCAAGGCCCTGAGCGCCGCCCGCAAGACCGTGGCCGATCCCGGCACCAGTGAGCACCACACCGGCCTGGCCTTCGATATGACAGTGCCGGGCACCAGCGCTTTCCTGGGCACCGCCCAATGCACCTGGCTGCACCGGCATTGCTGGGATTACGGCTTCATCGTGCGCTATCAGGAGGATAAGGAGGATATCACCGGCTTCCTGGCGGAGGCCTGGCACATCCGCTACGTGGGCAAGCCGCACAGCACCGTGATGCGGGATCAAAACCTGTGCCTGGAAGAATACCTGGAATACGCGGTGGAACAATAAAAGCGGCGCGCCCTTTCTGCGGATGGCAGGAAGGGCGCGGCTGTTTATAAAGCCTGTTGTTTTGCTTTATGCGTCGAAGGGCAGGCAGGTGAAATTGGCCATGATGCCCACCAGCGTTTTGGCGTGGTGGATGGTATCGGCCTCGGCAAAGATGCGCACCCGGGGCTCGGTGCCGGAGAAGCGGATGATCACCCAGGCGTCGTCAAAATACACCTTGCAGCCATCCAGATAGCTGACCCGCTGCACGGGCCTGCGGAAGTCGGGCAGCTGCCTGTCCGCCATGATCTGCCGCTGGATGCGGGCCTTGCTCTCAGGGGTCAGGGCCCAGTCGAATTCCGCCGTGTGCATTTCGCCGAAGCGGGCGTACAGCCGCCGGATCATCTCGCTCAGGGGCAGATCCACCACCGAAAGCATTTCCACCAGCAGGCTGGCAGCATACAGGCCGTCCTTGCCGCTGATGTGCCCGCGCACGGTCAGGCCGCCGCTGGATTCGCCGCCGATCAGCGCGTCGTGGGCGTCCATTCCGGCGGAAATGTGCTTAAAGCCCACGGGCACTTCCACGCACAGCTGTCCATAGGCTGCCGCCACCCGATCCAGCAGGTGGGTGGTAGCGATGTTGCGTACCGCCGCGCCGCGCCAGCCCTTGTATTCCAGCAGGTAGTAATACAGCAGCACCAATATCTCGTTGGCGGAAACGTAGTTGCCCTTTTCGTCGATGATGCCCAGCCGGTCGGCATCCCCGTCGGTGGCGATGCCCACGTTGGCGTTGTGCTCCCGCACGGCTTGCTGCAGGTCGGTCAGGGTTTCCGGGGTGGGGGTGGGCAGATGCCGCCCGAAGAATGCGTCGTGCTGGTCGTTGATCACGTCCACGTCGCAGCGGGCGGTGTACAGAATGGTCATCAGCCCCGTCAGGCTGGTGCCGAACATGGGATCCAGCACCACCCGCAGCCTGCGGCGGCGGATGGCCTCGGTATCCACCTGGGCCAGAATGGAATCCAGATAAGCATCCCGGGGATCAATGAAGCGCACGCGCCCCTGGGACAGCGCCTGGTCAAAATCGATCTGCCGTATGCCCGCCTCGTCCAGGGCATTGGCCTCCTGCTGAATGGGCAGGGTCACGTCCTCGGTGGCGTCCCGCCCGCCCAGGGTAAACAGCTTGATGCCGTTGTATATGGCGGGGTTGTGGCTGGCGGTCACCATGGCGCCGTAGTGCAGGCCCAGGCTCTTGACGGTGAACATGATCTGGGGGGTGGGGCAGTTCAGGTTCACGAAAAGCACCTGCACCCCTTCGCCCGCCAGCACCTCCGCAAACCAGATGCAGGCCTCCCGGCTGAGAAAGCGCCGGTCATAGCCCACGCAGATGCCGCTTTCGGCGCAGCCCTCCCGCGCCATGCGCCGGGCCAGGGCCGCCGCCACCCGCTGAATATTCTTCCGGATAAAGCCGTCGCCGATCACCGCGCGCCAGCCGCCCGTGCCGAACTCGATCATAAAGATTTTCTCCTTTGCATTTGCCCTCGTGCCGGGTAAAGACGCAAACGATTTATTCCGCTTCCATTATAAGCGCATTCCGGCCAAAGCGCAAGGGTAGAAAGGAAAAAACGCGCCTCCGCCCGAAAAAAACAGGCGGAGGCGCTGCTCAAACGCGGCGGCTTATTGTTGGTCAGGCCAAGGCCCGTCAGGCGGTTGCCAAAGCTCATTTGATCAGCGCCCGCACCCGGCGTTCCCGTTCCCGGATGAAATCGCCCCACACGGTGGGGTCCAGATAGGGCTGGCTTTCGTGGGTATATGTGCCGGCGCGATCCAGGATCTCGATCTGGTAAGGATGGCTGGGCAGGGCGATGTCCACCGGCAGGGAGGCCAGCTTTGGCATATCCGCCAGAAAGCGGTCGCGCAGCGCGGGGGTCAGCCGGGCGGAACGGGCGTAACAGGCATCGTTCATGGTGTTGGTGCCTACGCCGCCGTGCATGGCAATGCGGTATACGTCCCCCGTCGCCGGGTTGGTCTCCTGCCAGAAGAAGCTGGTGCAGCCGATGGTGTGGCCCGGGGTCAGGCGGGTGCGGATTTCAATACATCCCAGGCGAAGGGGCGTATCGTCGCTGTAAAAACGGTCGATGACCGGCTGCTGGGGATGGCTGAGAGGGTTCATTTCCAGCGTTTCCCCGGGGCAGTCCGCCAGGAACTGAGCGTCCTCCCGGGACATGTATACCGCCGCGCCGGTCAGACGCTGCAGGGCGGCGGCTCCGCCGATATGGTCGTAATGGGCGTGGCTCAGCAGGATCATTTTGATATCCCGCAGGGCGTGGCCGGTCTGCTGCACGGCGTCCGCCAGCAGGTACAGGCTTTCCGGGATGGCGGTGTCCAGCAGGATGCAGCCGTCCCCGGTGTCGATCAGGTAAGCGCCCACCCAGGTCTGGCCCGATACGTACCAGGTGCAGGGGGATACCTGGAAGGGGGCTACGGCCAGCTTCCACGGCGTGTAGGCCAGCGTTTTTACGGGATCCTTGAGGGGCGGAGTGCAGCGATAGGGCATAGAAGGCCTCCTTTGTTTACTGAATGATGTTGATGATCCCGCTGATTCCCACCATGCCGTAGGTCAGCTTGCGCAGGGCTTGGGCTCAGCCTGTCCGCGGTTTTCCGGCGACGGCAGCGCCCGCCGGTGCTTGCTCGTTTTTTCGCCATTATTATAAGCGCGGAGGGGGAAAAGTGCAAGCAAAACGGCGAAAAAGCCGGATTTCGGCATATTGCGTGAATGTTCCGCCCGTGCTATACTGCAATCAGAAAAAACGGCGGCGTCCGGCTCGGCGGGCGCGCCGGAAAAGGGGAAAACCGCCATGCGCAGCGTTCTGTTTTTATCCGATACGGTCAGCCGCCGGTTCATCGATCTGTACGATAAAAGCGGCCTGCACCTGCCCAACCTGGACAGGCTGGCCCGGCACGCCGCCATATTTGACAATCATTTTGTGGGCTCCGCCCCCTGCATGCCCGCCCGGAGGGACATCATGACGGGCCGCCTGGGCTTTCTGGAGCGCAACTGGGGCCCCATCGAGGCCTTTGATTACACCCTGCAGCAGGCCCTGCGCGCAAAGGGCGTGTGGAGCCACATCATTACCGATCATTACCACTACCAGGAGATCGGCGGCGAGGGCTACCTGCAGCGGTTTGACAGCTGGGTGATGCACCACGGCCAGGAAATCGACCACGGCGTGGCCCAGGTGCCGCCGCCTGAGCTGCCGCCCCATCTGGGCAAGCTGGCGCCTCAGTTCTGGTGCAACCGCCGGGCCTACGCGGGGGAGGAGAGCGCCTATCCCAGCGTAAAAACCGTGACGGAAGCCGCCCGCTGGCTGGAGGAGCATCATAGCGACGATGATTTTCTGCTGTGGGTGGAGCCCTTTGATCCCCACGAGCCCTTTGACGTGCCCCAGCGCTGGCTGGATCAGGTGGGGGATGATTACCAGGGCCCCCTGTACCTGTGGCCGGAGTATAAGCACCTGAGCGATTCCGGTATCTCCCCGGAGGCCCTGGCCCACGTGCGCCGCCGGTATATGGCCCTGATGCTGATGACGGATCACTACCTGGGCCGCCTGCTGGATGTGATGGATCGCCACGATCTGTGGCGGGATACCCTGTTCATCTATACCACCGACCACGGCTGCATGCTGGGCGAGCATGACTGCATGGCGAAGAACTACATGCCCGCCTATAACGAGGTGTTTCATATCCCGCTGCTGGTGCACCTGCCGGGGGACGCGGGCGCGGGGCGGCGCATCTCCGCCCTGACCCAGAATATCGATATCATGCCCACGCTGCTGGAATACTACGGCATCGATCCGGCGGCCTGCCCCAACCCCCTGCACGGCAAAAGCTGGCTGCCCCTGCTGCGCGGGGAGCAAGCCAGCCTGCGGGATTGCGCCATTTACGGCTATTTTGGCAAGCAGGTCAATATCACAGATGGGCGCTATACCTATTTCCACTCCCCGGCCCGGGGCAATCAGCCCCTGGCGGTGTATACCAGCCTGGCTACCGACATCTATCATTATTTTGACGCGGAGCGCCTGCGCAATTTTGATGAAATCGGCATGGGCCGCTTTCTTTCCTGGACGAATTACCCGGTGTACCGCTTCCCCGGCCACCTGGTAAAGCACGCCCAAAGCAGCTCCCTGCGCTATTCCTTCCTGAACGAGTGGGAGTATGAGGATCGGCTGTTCGACCTGCAAAGCGACTACGCCCAGGAGATCAACCTGGCTGAAGCCCGCCCCGACCTGGCGGCCCGCATGCAGGCCCTGCTGCGGGAGGCCCTGGTGCGGCACGACGCCCCCCGGGAGCAGTTTGAGCGGCTGCGGCTTACTGAATGATGTTGATGATCCCGCTGATTCCCACCATGCCGTAGGTCAGCTTGCGCACAATGTTCGGGTTCAGCTTGTTCACGATTTTTCCGGCGATGGTCACGCCCACCAGCACCCCCGCCATGCCCGCGGCCACCATGGGCAGCAGATTGGACGTCAGGATGCCTGTGGCCATGCGGAAGGCCGAATTGTATAGGGCGTTCAGCAGGAAGCAGGCCTGGATGTAGCCCAGGTATTGCTGCGGGCTGTCGGTGGTGCTGATGAAATACAGCGCCAGCAGCGGCCCGCCCACGCCGAACAGCCCGTTGATCACCCCCGCCAGCAGGATCAGCCCGATTCGCGCCGGCAGGCTCAGGGCGCGCTTTTTCCCGGAGCGGTTAAAGAACAGGTAATAGAGGGACAGCAGCACGAAGAATACGCCGAAGGCCTTTTTCAGCAGCCGCTGATCCAGCCGGGCGGCATAGCTGATGGTGAGGCTGCACACCACCCCGAACAGCACGGTGGGCAGCCAGATATCCTTTAACTTCACATATTTTCGGTAGCGGATCACCATGATAGTGCACATCGCGATCTGCACCGCGGAGGAAATGGCCGTTGCCTGGGGAATGGCAAAATAAAAGGGCAGCGCCATCAGCATCACGATGCCGGCCCCAAAGCCGGTAACGCCCTGTACAACGCCGCCCAGCATCGCCATCATTCCCATGACTGCATACATCATGATCCTTCGCTCCTATCCTGCGTTTGACATCATTATAGCACAAATCGCCAGGCAGGCCAAACCTTCGGTGATAAAAACAGCAAATATGCTTTTTTATGCTTTATCATCCAGGGCATACAAACGCGCCTTCTCCATCCGGAAAAGGCGCGCTTTGCACCGGGGTCTGCCGTCATTGGCGCACCGCGCGCTGGGGACGGCGGGCTTTCAGCTGCGCCTGAAGGCTTTCCAGCTCTTCCGGCGTCATCACGGCTTTGTACAGGTGATAACGGTTTTTCTTGCCGGTGGTGCAATAGACAGCATATTTGGTTTCCTTTATCTGATCTGCGCGCGCAGCGCCTCCAGCGTCTGCACGGCGGTGAAGCGGTCGGTGGCGTATTGCTCCGTCAGGTGATCGCAGTAATAGGCCACGGACTGCGCCAGCGTCGCGTTGTGAAAAACGAAGGCGAAAAACGGCGCTTTGCAGCGGATCACGGCCACCCTGTCCTTCGCGGCGAACACCTGCAGGCCCTGGAAGGGGGCCTGGGGCAGCAACGTGATATGATAATTCTTTTCCCGCCGGATCAGCTCCTTTGCCGCGTCGATGTGCGCCGCATAGGCTTCGCTTGTGTAGGCCAGGCGCAGGCCGTTCATTTCCGCCTCGAAGTTGACGCACACCTTACCCTCCCTGATATCCCGGGGATCGGGCAGGCAAAGAAGCTCGTGCAGCTCGCCGCCCTTCATAAGCTGGGAAAGGTGCTCCCGGCTGGCATGGTGAAAGGCCAGTGCCTTGTCCCGCTGCGCCTGGCTGATATCTTCCCGGGCCAGCATTTGGCGCAGAAGGTTTTCCGGCAGGGTGGCGAGGGAAAGGCCGCTCAGGATGGCGGCTGTTTTATCGGTCTGCTCCATGTAGTAGGCCCAGAAGGCGTCCGCGCGGTCGGCGGGATAGGTCTTTAAGAAGGGAGAAGCGCTGCCGAGCATGGCGTGGTAACCGGCCTGCAGGGCGCGCAGCTGCTCCCTGTCGGCAATGTAGTCATACCAGCGGTCTTCTCCCGCCTCGGCGGGGAAAAAGCCCAGGATCCCCGCCCCGTCGGGGCGCAGGAATACCGTGTGGTAAAACCGCGGGTTTTTGGCCCGGCTGAAAACATAGGGCTCGATCATGCCGGACATGTACAGGGGAAACCAGCCCGTAATGGCGGATACCATTTCCGCTCCGCCCCGATCCACATTGTGAATGATCTTGATGCGCACGCCCTTCTGCACGCAGGCCACCATCAGGGCGGCCCACAGAGCGAAGTATTCCGGGTCGGCGCTCATCCAGTCCATGGGTTCGTCGGAATAGAGCAGCAGCTCTCCGCCCGCCCGGGCGGCGTCCGTCAGAAAGCGCACCACGGCGGAGCGCAGCCCCTCGGTGCCCCAATAGCGCGGCTGCCTGCGGATGGATGGTATCCGGGGCGGCGCGGCGGGCATGCCCCGGCCCGGAACAAAGGATTCGATGGAGCGCAGCAGGGATTCCGCAATTTCGGTAAACGGGGGCTCTCCCGGCGCGTACATCCATTCCGAAAGGGCATCCGGCGAAAGCGCCGTCTCGTCGGCGCCGCACAGACCGGCCAGCACATCCATGCGGCCCAGCTTATCGGCCCGGGCAAAGAGCAGCTCTACCAGGTGACGGCGGATCACGGCGTTCCGGTTGGGGTGATAAATGCCCGCGCGGTAGCGGCTGATCAGGGAAGCGTCCACGTTCAGATCGGCGGCCAGCCTGCCATTGGTGTAGTCAAGCAGCGTCATTGCCCTGTCCAGGCGATCCCCAAAGCGCTGCAGGCGGCTGACCTCCTCCCGTTTGCTTTTGGGCGTCACTTCCTGCGGCATGCGGTAGGCCTGATCGCCGTAAAGCCAGGCGATGATGGCGGGGATCAGCGCATCGGGCTGCGTGCCGTCGACGCCGCACAGCTGGCAAAGCGGGGACAGCATATTCTCATAATCGGCATAGCGATAGATGCCCCTGGCCAGCCGCTGGATGGCCCGGCTGTCCGGCTCCGGCTCTCGCAGCCCGCTTTTCAGGCGGCTGATGTTGGAGGGGGAGCACTCCGCGTAGCGGGCAATATCGGAGTTTGTGCATTGCAGCAGATGAAACAGCGCTGTGATCCTTTGTGAAAGCATGGGGTGGTTTCCTCCCATCATCCAGATTGGCACATATATCTGCAATGAGAAAAAGCGTGCCATCATGGAAATTATATCATAATTCTGTTAAAATATAAACAGATATTTGTACAGCATTTCCAGACCGAACCGAGCATCTGAAAAGGGGCAAAAATTCCATGAGAAACCGCTTCGTTTCCGTGTTCCTGGCTGTAATAATGATGCTGCTGCCCTTCTCCGCCGCCCTGGCGCTGGAGGGCCTGTCCATTGACCGGGGGGATTACGCCCCCGGCCAGTACATCCGCGTGTCCTATTCCGGCGTGACGGAGGAAGATGTGCGGAATCAGGCCTGGGTCGCCGTGGCTCCGGCGGGCGCCGCGGCCAACGGCTATCTCGGCTGGCAATACCTGCCGGCGGGCAGCGGCGCGCTGTGGCTGCCCGGGCCGGGGGAGGCCGGCAGCTACGA
>Ga0079305_1001845_pt1 | contig 23234 bp, 22 predicted proteins | sample LMS_cellobiose_e_FD_79183 | JGI IMG/M metagenome (GOLD analysis project Ga0079305, IMG submission 79183) | Rumen-fistulated moose microbial communities from Alaska, USA - LMS_cellobiose_enrichment | ecosystem: Host-associated > Mammals > Digestive system > Stomach > Rumen fluid ... | reverse complement strand
CATTGATGGCAGTTGGTTACGCACTCATTTACAGTCTACTCAACTTTACCAACTTCGCGCACAGTATCTCTGTTACCATCGGCGCGTTCGCAACATTCTTTTTCCTGACCTACGCGATGCAGGATCTGCTCGCTGGTGTGATCATGGGGATCGTGGCGGCGGCGGCTCTGGCGGCGTTCATCCAGTTCGTCGCCTACCGCCCGCTCTTAAAGCGCAACGCCCGGCGCGTCTACCTCATGATTATCGGGCTTGGTATTTCGGTCATGGGCGACAATCTGATCATCATTGCGTTTTCGGGAAGGTTCCGGATCTATCCGGTCAACTTCTCCTCCCAGAGCCTTGAGATTTTTGGGGCGAGCGTCGGCGTGGTGGACGTCGTTATCTTTGTAGTGAGCATGCTGTCCCTTCTGGTGGTGGAGCTTATCATCCGTAAAACCCGGCTGGGCCTTGCGATCCGCGGCGCCTCCTACAGCCTGGAGACCACCTCCCTCATGGGGGTGGACACCTACCGGCTGATTCTGGCGATCTTTTTGATTGCGGGCGCTTTGGCGGGGGTCGCGGGCGCGCTGCTCGGCGCGAAATACACGACCTATCCGTCGCTGGGCACCTTCTATACGAACAAGGCGTTCATCTGCGCGGTGTTCGGCGGCCTGGGAAGCCTTCCTGGAGCCGTGGTCGGCGCATTGGTGCTGGGCGTGTCGGAAGCGATGATTTCCGCTTATGTCTCCACCACCCTGCGTGACCTGTTCGCATACATACTGCTCATTGGTATTCTGCTGATCCGCCCCTCCGGCCTTATGGGGAAATCCAGCGAAGACAAGGCCTGAAGGAGGGTTATGAGATGGAATATTGGTTGGGTGTAGCGACTCTTGTCGGTATCTATATGATCGCTGTCCTGGGCGTGTCGATCCTATGCGGTTTTACGGGCATGTTCTCAATGGGACACGCGGGCTTCATGGCGGTCGGCGCCTACACGTCGGCGCTTTTGACAAAGCAGTTTGGAATCCCGATTTTCCTTGGCGTCATCGCGGGGATGATCACGGCCTCTATTGTCGGCGCCATCGTCAGTTATCCCACATTGAAACTGCGGGACGACTATTTCATCATTGTGACGCTGGGGATCGGCGAGGCAATCAAGCTGATCATCCAGAACGCGACTTCGATCACGGGTGGCGCGCGCGGCCTTTCGGACATCCCGAAGGGCGCGAGCTTTGGCACCGTGTGGATCATTGTAATCGTCACGATCATTGTCCTGCGGCTCTATATCAATTCGAAACATGGGCGCAACTGTATTGCGGTGCGTGAAGAGGAACTCGCGGCCCAGTCGGTTGGCATCAATATTTTCAAATATAAAATGGAAGCGATGGTCATCAGCTGTGCGCTGTGCGGATGCGCGGGCGCGCTGCTGGGCCACTATATGCACTACCTGCAGCCCAATATGTTCACAATGGTCAAATCGGATGAGTTGGTCATTATTGTCATTCTGGGCGGTCGCGGAAGCCTCACCGGCACTATCCTTGCAAGCCTCCTGCTTTTGCCGCTTCCGGAACTTCTGCGCTTCGGCTCCGCCGAACAGTGGCGCATGGTGCTTTACGGCCTGCTGGTGGTCTTTGTCATCCTGTTCCGCCCATCCGGCCTGATGGGTACGCGCGAGCTGTGTCTCAAGGACTTTAAGAATGCTTTTCACTGGGTGACCGGCAAATTTAGAAAACGCCCGGCAGATGCACAAAGTCAAAAGTAACGATACGAGAGATCGGGAAAGGGATACAGCTATGGGAACAAGTACCTATTCACTGGAGATCAGGGATGCCTGCAAGCGGTTCGGCGGCATCGTGGCCACCGACCATGTCAATATCAAAGCACAGCGCGGCCAGATCTTTGGGATCATCGGCCCGAATGGCGCCGGAAAAACCACGCTGTTCAATATGATCACGGGCGTTTATCGGCCCACCGAGGGAGATATCTTCCTGGAAGGCGAATCCATCGCGGGGAAGATGCCCTATCAGATCGCGCGCGAGGGGATTGCGCGCACCTTCCAGAACATCCGCCTTTTTAACGACCTGAGCGTGTATGAAAACGTCCATATCGCCTATCAGAAGAATATGACCTATAACCTGGTGGAAGGCGTTTTAAAGACAAAGAAATACCGGGAGCAGGAGCGGCAGTGCGCCGAAGCCTGCGAGACGTCACTGAGGAGCGTGGGCCTCTGGGAGATGCGCGACCACGTCGCAAGCAACCTGCCGTACGGCATGCAGCGCCGGTTGGAAATCGTACGCGCGCTGGCCACTTCGCCGAAAGTCCTGCTTCTGGACGAACCGGCCGCCGGTATGAACGAGGAGGAGTCGGAACGGCTCTCCGAAATCATCAAAAATATCCGCGACACGCACAGGGACATCACAATCCTGGTCATCGACCATCATATGGACGTCATCATGGATGTCTGCGACGCCATCACGGTCATCAACTTTGGCAAACAGCTGGCCACAGGCACGCCGGATGAGATCCAGCAGAACCAGGAAGTAATCGACGCTTATTTGGGGGTGGGTGACTAAGATGCTGCGGATAGAAAACCTGACTTACAGTTACGGCAAAATCCAGGCGCTCAACGGCGTCAGCTTTGAGATGCGGCAGGGAGAGATCATGTCCATCGTCGGCGCGAACGGCGCGGGCAAATCGACCCTGATGCGCTGCATCGCGGGGCTCTTGAAACCGCAGGGCGGCAGAATCCTTTACGATGAGAAACCGCTCACATCGGCCGCGCACGCGGTGGTGGCGCGGGGAATCGCGCTGGTGCCGGAAGGACGCTGGATTTTCCCAAACCTCACGGTGGAGGAAAACCTTCTGATGGGCGGCTACCTGGTAAAGAACCGGCAGCCCGGCCTGGAGCGTTCTTACGAGCTGTTCGAGCGTTTAAAGGAACGCCGCAGCCAGCGCGCGGGCACCCTTTCGGGCGGGGAGCAGCAGATGCTCGCGATCGCGCGCGGGCTGATGTCGAACCCGAAGGTGCTGCTGCTTGACGAGCCTTCGCTCGGACTTGCGCCGCTCATCGTCAACGATGTCATCAACATCATCGACGAGATCAACAAACAGGGTGTGAGCGTCCTGCTCGTCGAACAGAATGCGCGCAAAGCACTTAAAATTGCACATCACGCCTGTGTTATCGAACAGGGCAGAATTGTCAAATTCGGCACCGGCGATGAAATTGCCAAAAGCGAGAGCGTGGTCTCCGCTTATCTTGGCAAACGGAAAAATGAAGGAGAAAGAGGGCAGCAGTCATGAAAGATTATCTGCAGATCGGCGGAAAAGTAGCGATCGTCACCGGTTCGGGCCGGGGCATCGGCCGTGGCGTGGCGGAGGAGCTCGCCGCCTACGGCGTGAAGGTCATGGTCAGCGATATCAACGATGAAAACGGGAAGAAAGTCAAGGAAGGGATTATCGAAGCGGGCGGCATTGCCGAATACTGTCACTGTGATATCATGAAAATCGAGGACATCAAGAATCTGGTTGCCGAGACGGTCCGGGTGTTCGGTACAGTTGACATTCTGGTCAACAATGGCGGCGGCGGCGAGCCTCCGTGCGATTTCTTCACCATCACCGATGAGCGTTGGGACCACTACATTCGCTTCAACCTCTACAGCGCGTTCTTCATGATCCGGGAAGTGTTCCCGTATATGCGCGCCCAGAAGAGCGGCAAGATCGTGAACATCAGTTCCGGTTATGCGATCGGCGGCGGCGACCAGTGCGCCCACTATGCTTCCGCGAAGGCGGGCATCATCGGGCTCACCACTTCGATTGCGAAGGAAGCCGCGCCGTACAACATCAACGTGAACGTCATCCCGGTCCCGACGACCGACACCCCCGGACTGCGGGAAGCGGACTTCGAGCTGGTCGCGGACGAGATCCCGCTCATCCCGATGGGACGCATCGCGGTGCCGAAGGACGTTGCGAACACGGTGCTGTTCCTTGTTTCCGAAGCGGCGGACTATGTAACCGGCCAGATTGTCGCGCCCAACGGCGGCAAACGGATGCTGGTGTAAGGGCGCCCGGTTAAGAAATACGGGGCGGCCGGGAGTCAGAATATGGTTCCCGGCCGCCTTTTTAGGCTTTTGCAGATTTGCGGCCGCGGCTGGCGCGGCAAGAATACCAACGAAAAGGAGCAATCATTATGGTTTGGCCAAACAAAGCCAAATGCGCGTTTTCCCTGGGCTTTGACATGGACGGCGACACCATCTGGCGCAACAAGATCCGGCATCTGCCGAACGGTTCCGCCTATATCAAAGGGCCGTCGATCGGTCAGTATGGACCGCGCAGAGGCGCTCAGCGCATCCTTGAAATTCTGGAGGAGTATGATCTTCGGGCGACCTGGTTCATACCGGCGGACATGGTGCGGGAATATGCGGACGTGGTGGAAAAGATCCTAGCCAAGGGCCACGAGATCGCCCACCATGGGCTGGACCACACCGGCGCATACGGAAAAACCTTTGCGGAGCAGGTCGAGCGGTTCGAACGCTGCCAGGAGATCTTCTTAAAATATGCCGGTGTGAAGGCGCTCGGCATCCGTCCGACCGGTTCGCTGCTGCCCGAGACCGAGCGCTGGCTTTACAGCGACGGCGGCTTTGTCTATTCTAGTGCGGGCACCAGCGGCGAGGAATGCGGCTGGTACAAGGTCGAGGGGACGCCGACAAAGGGCGTCAACATCCCCTGCCGTGACGAACAGACCGACGACTATGTTCAGACGGTCCTGCATAACTACCCTGCGGTGCTCGAAGGGATGCCGCGGCTTGCCTCCTACGACTGCGTTTACCAAAACTGGATTCGTGAAGTGGAAGGCGCGGCGCGTTTCGGAAATTCCGGTTCCACCGCGTTTCATCCGCAGATCGCGGGAACCCCGGGCCGCGCAATTATGCTGGAGAAGTTCTGCAAATATCTTGCGGAAAATCCCGATGTCTGGAGCGTCCCCTGCATTGAAATTGCAAACCACTTTAAATCGGTCATGGAGGGCAAAGGTCATGAGGAATGAAAAAGCAGTATGGCCGGAAGGGAAAAGATGCGCCGCTCTGATCAGCGTGAACCTTGACGCGGAATTCTATGGGCGGATTTTCTATCCGGAGGTGGACGTGGACGAAGGGGATATCCTGCGCCTCGGCCGCACCGGTATGGAATTCGGACTGCCGCATCTGCTGGATGCGCTCGACAATTACGGCGTGAAGGCCACTTTTTTTGTGCCGGGAGAAGTGGCGCGCCGTTATCCGGAAAAGGTGAAAGAAATTGCCGCGCGCGGCCATGAGATCGGCTGCCACGGACTAAAGCATGAGATCTTCGCACATCTTCCCCGCGCGGAGCAGGAAGCTCGGCTGCGCGAGGCCCGGTCGATCCTCAGGGAGACGGTCGGAAAAGACCCGGTGGGCTTTCGGATGCCGGAAGGGGAGATCACCGAGGAAACCCTCTGTGTCGCAAAGGAATTGGGCTTTGCCTATTCGAGCTCGCTTTCGGACAGTGACCTGCCGTATATCCGCGAACCGGCGGGCCTGCTGGAACTGCCGATTCATTGGGCGCTTTTCGATCTGCCGTATTTCACCTTTGCGTTCGATCCGCCGATCCCGCCGGGACAGGCGCGCAGCGCTTCGATGGACGACGTGCTGCAAAACTGGCGCTATGAGCTTGAGGGCGCGCGCCGCTGGGGCACCTTGCTGAACCTCCAGCTCGACCCGCAGGCGGTCGGCGAGCAGGGGCGCATCTTCATGCTGGAAAAGCTGCTCGACGAGATGCAGCGCGCGGGCGACGTCTGGATCGCCACCGGCGAGGAGATTGCCGCGCGCTGCGGGAAGGCATAACCGCCCCATAACAGAAAATCAGAACAAAGGAGTCTCCCGTCATGTCAGAAACCGCACTTAATGCAATGGCAAAACAGTATGAGGAAATGACCTTATGCAAAAGCCGGTACGACGATATCGATATCCAGTGGTATACCGAAGGCCCTTTCTGGAGAAGGACCGATATGCGGTATTCCCGCGAATACAAGATCCTGCCCGACTATGAGATCGCGGACGCGAAACACGGGCGCACCCTGCGCGACATTCTGGACGAGTCGACCCACCTGCTTGACAACCTCGCGCTCTACAAAAAAACCGCCCGCCAGGAAGAGATCCACCGGGTCAATTACCTGATCGACCACGTGGGCCATGTGCGCACCCGCACCCGGATGCTGCTGGGTGAAAAGATCCCGTTCGATACGATGACCGACGAGCTTTACAGCCTGGTGGCGCCCGCCTATGACTACAAAAAATTCGACGATATCCTCGCGGAGCTCGGCCAGGCGCTGCCCGGCGCGGGTTCCGCGCAGGAGAAGGCCTGGGCATTCCGTGAAAAAATCTCCATTCCAAAGGACAGGGTCCTGCGGGTTCTCAAGGAAACCACCCAGGTATTCCACGACATCTCGATGCGTAGGATGACCCTCACCGGCAACAGCATGCCGCGGGTACGGGTGCGCGAATATGCCGATCCGGGCATGGCGTTTTTGTCGATCCTGTTCGGCTATGACTACAACCACCTCGAATATGAACGCAACTTCAATCTGAACTTCCCCTGGACAGTGGATAATGTGGTGGAATGCATCGGACATGAGATGGAACCCGGCCACATCACCTACTATGAGAAGCGCACCCAGACCTTTATCGATACCTGCTGGCCGGAGATGGCGGTCGTTTCGCAGTTTTCTTCATCTTCAGCCTTCACTGAAGGTTCGGCGCGGTATGTTATCCCCATGTGCTTTGACCTGTCGATGGAAAAGCAGCTCGACTTTGAGCGTGAAACGATCTTTAAAAATGCCGGCCTGGATACCGGGCTGGTCGAATTGATGCCGCTCTGGCACAAGTACGTCGAGATCGCGGGCTATGCGAAGCTCGAGGTCACCCGTAATCTGTGGGAGAACCGCTGGAGCGAAGCGGAAGCGGCGGCGTTCCTGAAAAAGTATGCGGTCATCGGCAAGGACGAGGAGGACTCCTGCGTGAGCCGCCTTGCCGCGGATGACGGACATTTTGTGGCGCACGATTATGCCCGCGACGTGGTCAAGGATTACTTCAACGCGGTCGCGCCCACAGTCGATGAGCAGTGGCGGCTGTATGAGAGCCTTTGCTGCGCCGATATGTCGATGCGGGAGATCCAGGACAAGACCTTCCGGATCGATTTCTAAGCGTTTTTCCTTCTTTTAATCAGCAAGGGGCCCCATACCATCGGTATGGGGCCCCTTGTGTTTTTATCCGCTTTTATTTATTCTGATTCGGTGTTCATACAGAGCGCCGCGGCGTAAAGCCCCAGGCAGAAGTAGAAGCCCGCTTCGGAAAGGCTGATTGCAATGTCGGTAGCCTTTCCAAAGAACGGCGCGGCCAGGATGCCTGCCGAAACGCTGAGCGCCACAATTGCGAAGGAAAGCCCGAACGCGGTCATCTGCCGCATGCCTTTTTCCGGGTTCACGCCGCCCATCACCCGGCCGTATGCGAGCAGGAACGGCACCAGCAGGATCAGCATCACAACGGTGTAACGCTGGTCGGAAACGCTGCGGATCGCAGTATAGGACATATAGGAGGTCAGCAGATTGGCAACCTGCCAAATGAGAGGCACCAGCATCAGTAGGCCGTTGATCCGGAAGGTACGGGAATCGCCCGTGCCTTTAAAACCGATATAGATGAACAGCACAGCCGAGACAACCGGCGCGGCGGCAAGACAGATGAGCCGCAAAAGGAGCATCAGGGCGCCCACCACGACAGGGCCCGGAAAATCGAGGTCGGCCATATATGAAAACTGCGCGAAAGCGGAAAGCCCCGCGACTGGCAGCGCCACGATACCCGCAAGGGCGGCCATCCCGCGCACCTGGTTTGGATAGGCCGCGTAGACCGTGGATGTGTTCTTTCTGGAAAACAGTGCGCTTACAATGATTGCGATGCAGGACGCGCCAAGGATTACGCCGTAAACGATGGCGAAAAGCCGGCCTTCGTCGGTGTAAAAACCGGTATCCGGGTCGATATAGGATAGCTTCAGATAGATGCGCAGGCCGACGCAGGCAACCATAGAAAAGAAAAAGATGAATTTGGAAGTTTTATAAGGCATCGAAATCCTCCGTATTGTATGGATTCTTGAAATTTGCATATTATTAACCTAATAATTATACCTCTTGCCATCGGGGATGGCAAGAGGTATCTTTTTTTGGATTTGGATTATTTGCGCTCCGCAAGGGGGATATACGGCCGGTCGCCAATGACAGGCTTGTAGGCGGGGCGCATGATCTTATTGCTGGTGCAGATCTCCTCGAGCCGGTGGGCGCACCAACCGACCGTGCGCGCGATGGCAAAGAGCGGCGTATGCAGCTCGTCCGGGATGCCGAGCATCCGGTAGACCAGCCCGGAATAGAGGTCGACATTGTTGGAGATCGAGCGGTCGGTTTTCCATTTTTCACGCAGGATATTGGGCGCGAGACGTTCCACCGCATTGAGCAGGCGGAATTCCCCTTCAAAATCGGTGCCGTGCGCGAGGCGGAACGCGTTCTTTTTGAGCACGGCGGCACGCGGATCGCTTTTGGTATAGACCGCGTGCCCAATGCCGTAGATGAGCCCCGACCGGTCTCCTGCCTCCCGGTTGACGACCTTGCGCAGATAGTCGCGGATTTCGTTGTCGTCATCCCAATTTTGGACATTTGCCTTGAGGTATTCGAGCTGTTCTATGACTTTAAAGTTGGCGCCGCCATGCCTTGGGCCTTTGAGCGCACCAATGCCTGCGGAGATGGCCGAATAGGTGTCGGTGCCAGAGGAGGTGAGCACCCGCACGGAAAACGTGGAGTTGTTGCCGCCGCCATGCTCGCTGTGCAGCATCAGGCATAGGTCAAGCAGATTCGCTTCCTCTTCGGTAAAGCGTTTGTCCGAGCGCAGCAGGCGCAGAATGTTCTGCGCGGTGGAGAGCTCGGGATCGGGGTTGTGCAGGTACATGCTGCGTCCGTCGTAGACGCGCTTTTTCACCTGATAGGAATTGACCATGATCGAAGGCATCCGCGCAATCAGCTGGATCGACTGGCGCAGGACATTTTCGATTGAAGTGTCATCGGGGCGGTAGTCATAGGTATAGAGCGCCAGGACCGACCTGGCGAGCATGTTCATGATATTGGGGCTTGCGACCTTCATAATCATATCTTCTGTAAAGTTGTCGGGCAGATTGCGCGATTCAGCGAGCATCTCCTGGAATTTGGCGAGCTGCTGACCGGTGGGAAGATTGCCAAGCAGCAGGAGCCAGGCGGTTTCCTCGAAACAGAACCGGTTGTCAGCGGCGCAGCCAGCGATAATGTCGTTAATATTGACGCCCCGATAGGTCAGCTCGCCGTCGATGGGAACCTTTTCCCCCTCGTTGATGAGGTAACCGTGGACGTTACAGATCTGGGTGATGCCGGCCATCACACCGGTGCCGTCCGCATTGCGCAAGCCACGCTTTACGTTGTATTTGGAGAAGAGTTCCGGATTGATATTGTTATACTGCGCGTACTCGTTGCATAAACTTTTAATATCCTGCTGCAGCTGTTCGCTGGGCAGGTCGAGTTCCTTCATATGCATGATTCGGTGGCTCCTTTCGTCGGTTGGATGCGTTTGACATCGCCGGATGACAGGTATAATTGTACTGTAGCTATGGGGTGAAGTCAAGCAAATACATTCTGAAAATAGAAATAATATGAAGGCGTTCGCGAAAAATCTTTCATAATGAGAGGAAGTAAAAGACAGATGAAACTGATAAACACCCTCGTGTTTGCCCTGGTTATGTTTTTGATCCCACTCCTGGCGCTGAACCAGGATGCTGGAAATCTCCAGCTTCTCCCAGTGCGGGAGCCGGCTCAAAGCGCACAGACGAATAATGAGAACCGGGTTCCTGCAAATTCGCAGCCGCAGGAAGGGGATCCTGCAGAACCGGCCGCGCCGCATCAGACGGTGGAACTGCAGGACGACGGCTTTCAAATCCTGGACGAGCGCACCGGCGAACTTTTTTCGGTGAGCGCGCGGGATTATGTGCGCGGCGCGCTTGCAGCTGAATTGCCGCCGACCTTTCATCCCGAAGCGCTCAAAGCGCAGGCGGTGGCGGCGCATACATACGCTCTGAATCTAAAGCGGCTCAACGCCGAAGGCCTCGGAGAAGAACGGCTGAATGGCGCCGACCTTTCGGCCGACCCGCTCAACTGGAAGAGTTACACCACCGAAGCGGTCTTCCGTGAACGTTACGGTGAACTGGCAGACGCCTACTGGAAAACCATCTGCGACGCGGCGGATTCGGTGAGCGCTTACCTTCTGACCTATGAGGGAGAGCCGATTGTGGCGGCCTATCATTCGATGTCCTCCGGAACCACCGAGGACGCCGCCAATGTCTGGATCGGCGGAAAGCCTTACCTCGTGCCGGTCGAGAGTTTCGGAGATACGCTCGCGCCCGATTTCGTCACGACCGAAACCTTCTCCGCCGATGAGGTCGCCGCGGCCCTGCGCGGCGCCTGTCCGGATATCCAGCTCGGGGCCGACCCGTCCGGATGGTTTTCGGTGCTCGAACGCTCGCAGGGCGGTTATGTGACAAAACTTTCGGCTGGGGATCAGCAGATGCACGGCAAGGAGCTGCGTTCGCTGCTTGACCTGCGTTCTTCCGACTTTGCAATCAGCTGGGACGGCGCAAAATTCATCTTCACAGTCACCGGCTATGGGCATGGTGTCGGCCTTTCGCAGTATGGAGCGGATTATATGGCGCGCCAGGGCGCCACCTTTGATGAGATCCTCGCGCATTATTATCCAGGCACCACCCTGGCGGCAATCGGGCAGTAGGAAGGAATGCGAGAAGCGCCCGCGGACGGAAGTCCGCGGGCGCTTTTTTTACGGGACAACCCCTTGTATCCGGGGAATTTCTGTGATAGTATTGCATTGTTCGGATATAAAGACTATAATAATGTTTCGCGCATTTTGGTTAAAGTTTTGCAAAGATGCCGGGGGAAAACGGCAAGAGGAGATACGGAATATGAAGATCGTGATTGTGGGCGACGGCAAGGTCGGTTATACCCTGACCGAGCAGCTCAGCAAGGAAGGCCATGACATCGTGGTGATTGACTCTAACAAACAGGTGCTGCAGGAGTCGGTCGAGACGCTCGACGTGATGGTGGTGCATGGAAACGGCGCGAGCCTCAAGGTGCAGAAGCAGGCGGATGTCGGCGACTGTGACCTGGTGATCGCGGCGACAAGCGCGGATGAGATCAACATCCTTTGCTGCATCATCGCGCGCAAGCTTGGCTGCGCGCATACCATTGCCCGCATGCGCAACCCTGAATATGCCGAGCAGCTTTTCTTTTTAAAGGAGGAGCTGGGGCTCAGTATGACCATCAATCCTGAACGAACGGCAGCGAGCGAGATTTTCCGCCTGTTGCAGTTCCCCTCCTTCCTCAAGCGGGATTCGTTCGCCAAAGGCCGTGTGGAAATTGTGGAGATTGTTCTGCGCGAAGGGAACATCCTCAACGATAAACATCTTTCTGAAATGTATAAGATTGCCGGCGTGCGGGTGCTGGTCTGTGCGGTTGAGCGGGGAGACGGGGTTTTCATCCCGGACGGAAACTTCCAGCTCAAGCAGGGCGACAAAATTTATGTCACCGCTTCGGCAGCCGATCTGGCGACGCTTATCCGCAATCTGCATATCGAGAGCCGCCGGGTGCGCGATATCATGATCATCGGCGGCAGCACAATCGCCTATTATCTGGCGGCCGACCTGCTCGATATCGGCGTGGACGTGAAACTGATCGAAACCAAGCCTGAACGCTGCCGGACGCTGGCAGAAAAGCTGCCGAAGGCGGAGATCATCAACGCGGACGGATCAAGCCAGGCGGTTCTTCTTTCCGAAGGGATCGAAAAGACCGACGCGGTGGTTACGCTGACCAATATGGACGAGGAAAACCTCCTCATCTCGATGTACGCAAACCACATTGGCGTGCCCAAGGTGGTCACCAAGATCAACCGTACCGAGTACAGTGAGGTCTTCCGGGATAAAGGGATCGATTGTGTGATCAGCCCCAAGCTGCTGACGGCAAACGATATCGTGCGTTATGTGCGCGCCATGCAGAACACAACCGGCGGATCGGTGCTGACCCTGCACCGCATCGTGGACAACAAGGTCGAAGCGCTTGAATTCCGCGTGACCGAGACCACCCGCCACCTGGGAGAGACGCTTTTGCAGATCACCCTGAAGCCGAATATCCTGCTGGCCTGCATCAATCGCTATGGGAAGATCATCATCCCAAAGGGCGAGGACACCATTGAACTCAATGACACGGTGATTGTGGTCACAACGGCCGACCAGACCATCTATGACCTCAACGACATTTTTGATGATAAAATTGAAGCGTCCGATTACGAATACACCATCAATGACCAGTATATCGTATAACGGGATTGTTTTTTCGGGAGTAAAAAGATTATGAATTATCGGATGATCCTGTTCCTGATCGGTTATATCCTGCGGGTCGAGGCGGCCTTCATGGTTCCCGCGCTCGCGGTTGCGCTGCTCTATCACGAGCAGGCCTCGGTCAGCGGCTTTTTCATCACCATTTTGATTCTTCTGGCGGTGAGCATGCTGACGGTTTTTGTCCGTCCAGAGAAAAGGACCCTCTATGTGCGCGACGGGATGTTCACGGTTGCGCTGGCATGGATCGCGGTGTCGTTCTTCGGCGCGCTGCCGTTTTTCCTCAGTGGGTCGATCCCCAGTTTTGTCGACTGCATCTTTGAAACCGTTTCCGGCTTCACCACCACCGGCGCGAGTATCCTGACCAACGTGGAGGGGCTGCCGTTCGGAATGCTTTACTGGCGCAGCTTTACCCACTGGCTGGGCGGCATGGGCGTGCTGGTGTTCCTGCTGGCAATCGTACCGCTTGCGAAGGGCTCGGGCAACTCGCTGCACCTTCTGCGCGCGGAAAGCCCGGGGCCGCAGGTCGGCAAACTGGTCCCGAAGATGCGCGACACCGCCACCATCCTCTACGGTATCTATATCGTGCTGTCGCTCATCGAGGTCATCTTCCTGCTGGCGGGCGGGATGTCGCTCTTTGACAGCATCACCACCATGTTCGGTACGGCCGGCACCGGCGGCTTCGGCGTGAAAAACGACAGCATCGCCGGCTACAGCCCCTATCTGCAGGTGGTCGTCACTGTCTTTATGGCGTTGTTCGGCGTCAATTTCAATATCTTTTATCTGCTGCTCATCCGTGAGTTTTCCAAGGCGTTCCACAACGAAGAACTGCGCGCTTACCTTGGGATTATGCTCGGATCGATTATGATCATCACTGTCGACATTATGCCGATGTTCGGCAACCGCTTCGGTGAAGCGCTGCGGCATGCGGCGTTCCAGGTTTCCTCGATCATGACGACCACCGGCTTTGCCACCACCGACTTTAACGTTTGGCCGGAGCTTTCCCGGGTGATCCTGGTGGTGCTGATGATCGTGGGCGCGTCGGCCGGTTCGACCGGCGGCGGCATCAAGGTCTCAAGGCTTCTGCTGCTCTTAAAGTCCGCAAAACGGGATCTGCAGAAGATGCTGCGCCCGCGTGCGGTCAAGACGGTGCGGATGGACGGCGAAATGATCGACGATGCCACCTTGCGCGGGGTGCACGCGTATATGACCGTTTACTGCGCGATTGCGGTTGTGTCGATCCTGCTGATCGCGCTCGACAATTTTTCGTTTGAATCGAACCTGACCGCTGTGCTTGCCTGTCTCAATAACATCGGGCCGGGCCTCGGCGTGGTGGGGCCGATCGAGAACTATTCCGTGTTTTCCGATTTCAGCAAGGTGATCCTCACCGCGAATATGCTGATTGGCAGGCTCGAGATTTTCCCGATCCTTCTCTTGTTTGCGCCGTCCATGTGGAAAAAGATCTAAAAGCCAAAGAAAAAGGCCGCTGCATTTTGCAGCGGCCTTTTTGGGCGCTTTTCAAAGGAACAGACGCATGACTTGTTCGGCCAGAAAGACAGCGGCGGTCGAGCCGAGCGCCACCGTGAGGAGCCCGCGTCCCAGATAGGCGAGCACCAGCGCGGCCAGCAGCCCGATGGCTGCGGATGCGATGCTGGAAGTGGCGAAGAGGATGTCCGGGAAGGTCATCGCGGCGAGCACGGCGTAGGGGACATACTGCAAAAACGATTTGACGAACCGGTTTTCAATCTTCCGTTTCATAAAGACGAGCGGCACCATGCGCGGGATGTAGGTGACCAGCGCCATGATAAAAATCCCGGTGAAGATACGTGGATAATTCATTCGGCGGCCACCTCCGGTTCATCCTCGTCACCCGCGGGATAGCGCAGAGCGGCGTAAGCGGAAGCGGCGATTGCGCAGAGGATGATTGCCCAGCCGCTCGAAAGGTTTTTGAGTATCGGCGTGAAGCGCAGGACACAGCTCAGCACAACCGCAATCGCGATGACGACCGCAACCGGCTTCACCTTGCGGGCAGGCGGCACGATGATTGCGATAAACATACCGTAGATGGCCACGCCGAGCGCGCTGCGCAGGACGGCGGGCAGAAGGCTGGTTGCCGTCGCGCCGAACAGGGTTCCGAGCGCCCACCCCCAGTACGGGGTGAAGATCAGCCCGGCCAGATAGGCGGCGGTGACCGGCCCTTTTTGCTGCATGCCCACCGCGAAGATTTCGTCGGTCACACCGAACGAGAGAATCGCCCGCTGCCAGGTTGGCATCGCGGGGTCCGCCTTCTGCGCAAGCGACAGGCTCATCAGCATGTAGCGGATATTGATGACGAAGGTCGTGACGGCAATCTCTATGTGGGCGCCGCCGGAGAGCAGCAGCGCCGTTCCGGCGAACTGTCCGGCGGAGGTGAGATTTGTCATCGAGATGAGCAGGGAGATCCAGAATGGCAGGCCGTTTTCGGTGCACATCATACCGAAAGTGAATGAGACCGAAAGGTATCCGAGGCAGATTGGCACACCATCCTTGAGCCCCTTTATGAATGCTGTTTTATTATTCACGTTTTGTTACTCCATTGTACTGTTCATGAGAAATCAGAGGCTGTCCACTTCGGCAAGCCAGAGCGAAGCCACCGCGTCGCTGGGCATCCGCCAGTCGCCGCGCGGCGAAAGCGAAACCGAACCGACTTTCGGGCCGTCCGGCAGGCAGGAACGCTTGAACTGCTGCGCGAAGAAACGGCGGTAGAAGTTTCTGAGCCATTTGAGGATGGTTTCGCGGGGATAGTCCTCCCCAAAGGCGTAAAGTGCGAGCCGGAAGATCTTGCGCGGTGCGAATCCCCAGCGCATCATATAGTAGAGGAAGAAGTCGTGCAATTCGTACGGGCCGACGAGGTCCTCGGTTTTTTGCTCGATTTCACCCTCGCGCGGCGGCAGAAGCTCAGGGCTGACCGGCGTTGCGAGAATGTCATAGAGCACCTCCCGCAGCTTTTCATCGTCCGCGCGCTGTGCCTCGTAGGCAACCAGATAGCGTACCAGCGTTTTGGGAATCGAGGCGTTGACCCCGTACATCGACATGTGATCGCCGTTGTAGGTCGCCCAGCCAAGCGCCAGCTCGGAGAGGTCGCCGGTGCCGACCACCAGACCGTTCGTTTCATTTGCCAGATCCATCAGCACCTGGGTTCGTTCCCGTGCCTGGGCATTTTCGTAGGTCACGTCACGTTTTTGTGGGTCGTGGCCGATGTCCGCGAAGTGCAGGTCGACCGCCTTCTTGATATCGATGTGATGCAGGGTCACGCCGAGCCGTTCGCAGAGAAGTTCGGCGTTGCCCTTGGTGCGGGCGGTGGTGCCGAAACAGGGCATGGTCACAGCGACCACATCCTTGCGGCTGCGGGCGCAGAGGTCTGCCGCGCGCACCGCGACAAGAAGCGCCAGCGCCGAATCGAGCCCGCCCGAGATACCGACCACGCAGGTGTTCGCGCGGGAATGTTCGATCCGCTTTTTTAGGCCATAGGACTGGATGCGCAGGATGTCCTCGCAGCAGCTTTCCCGGGCGGACTTATCGGACGGAATGAATGGTTTCGCGGGCACCGGGCGGGAGAGCGGAGTCTCGCGTGCCGGGAGGGAAAAGGTCGAATGCAGATAGCCTTTGTCTTTTCTCTCCGGATAGGTGGTGAGCCTGCGCCGCTCGTAGACGAGCCGCTGCACATCGATTTCCGAGAAGATGAACCCATTTTCAAAGCGGCGGCTCTCAGCGAGCGGCACGCCGTTTTCGCAGATCAGGTTGTGTCCGGCAAAGACCATGTCGGTGGTGGATTCGCCCTCGCCCGCATCGGCGTAGAGGTAGCCGCAGACGAGCCTTGCCGACTGCCCAGAGACGAGCGCGCGCCGGTAGCCGTCCTTGCCGACCGTCTCGTCGCTGGCAGAGAGATTCACGATGACCGTCGCGCCCGCGGCGGCGTGCGCGGTGGAAGGCGGATTGGGGGCCCAGAGGTCCTCGCAGATTTCAGCCGCCACAGTGAGGCCGGGCAGCGTATCGCAGGAGAAGAGCTGGTTTTGACAGAAGGGGACCGCGTCGTCCCAGAGGTCGTGATAATCATATTCGTCCGGCGCGGGCGCAAACCAACGCTTTTCGTAAAACTCGCCATAGTTCGGCAGATGTGTTTTCGGTACGAAACCGAGAATCTCGCCGCCGCAGATCGCGGCCGCGCAGTTATAGAGCTTACTGCGGTGGATGACCGGAAGGCCCGCAAAGAGGAGCATGTCCAGCTTTGCAGTCTCCTTTGCGATTTTTTTCAGCGCTTCGAGCGCTCCTTCCAGGAGCGTCTGCTGCAAGAAAAGGTCGCCGCAGGTGTAACCGGTGATACACAGTTCGGGAAGCGCAAGCAGCTGCACCCCGGCCTCCCGCGCTTTTTTCGCAAGCGCGATGATCGAATCAGCATTATGGGCACAGTCGGCCACGCGGATGTCCGGCGTGCCGCAGGCGACCCTGATAAATCCATCCTTCATTGAAAAAATCCCTCCGAAACCTGGAATGGCGTTTCCACATATTTACCAAATTATTATACTACATTATTGCGCAGACAACCAACAAAAAATAGCCGTATAACGGCTATTTTTTTATCCTGTATGATCTATCTCAACGGGTTCGTTCAAATCCTTTGTAACGGGTCCCCTGGAAGGTGAGTTTTCCGTGGTCCCCCTCAGCGAGCATCCCGTATTCCCGGCCGGACACCCAGAATTCCAGCCGGTCGCCGCTTTCTACCTCAAAGGTGACATAGTAATCGGTGGAGGAGGTGGTGTGCATCCCGTGCGCACCGGTCGCATCACCGGCATTCATATGCTGATGATGGTGCACGTCGGTGCGCTTCGAGACGAGCGTGGCGTCCACCGTGAGAACCGGTGAAGCGTTATTCCGGCTGTACTGCCGGGCGCCGACGACCGCGTTGCGGATAAAAATGCCGATGATGATGGCGAAAACGACAAAGAAAAAAATTGGAAAGAGAGTCGACATCAGGTCAAACCCGAATCCGAAAGGACTGATGCTCATGAACCAAGTACCCCCATTTCTGTCAGCTGCGCGGATGGAAGTCCGGTGAGGTCGACCGTGTAATCCGCTCCGGTGTAGGCGTAGCCGATAGGCGCGCCTCCCGCGGCGAGGTCAGCATTGTAAAAGCTGTCGGTGAACGCGCCGTAATTATAACCGGCCACGCAACCGATCCGCCGGTATTTAGCGGGAGCGGTGACGCGCACCGACACGATTCCGCGGCTGATATAAGTGTTTTCATTATGCCCGATGAACCCGCCAATGTCAATTGGAAGCTGGTTATCTTCCGCGTCCGCGGTCACGTTTCCGGTTGCGGTGCAGGAATAGACCCCGGCGTCCAGCGTGCGGCCAATGAGTCCGCCGGTCGATGCTGTGCCGGACACCTGTACGTCAGCCCGGCAGCCGCGGACCGTCCCGCCCACAAGTTTCCCGATGAGCCCACCGGTTTCTTTGCCGCCCTGTACCTGACCGGAAAAGCTGCAGTCCTCTATGACGCCGTAACAGGCGCCCGCGAGCCCGCCGGCGGGTGCGCAGTCATCCCCGGATTCCGTTTCAAGACGAACCAGCCCACCCCAAAGCGAAAGCCCGGTGACGCGTCCGTCCCTGCCGACGCAGGAAAATAACCCGGCGGGCGAGCCGGAAACGACCATCGAAAGGTTCCGGATGGTGTGACCGCCGCCATCGAAAACCGCGGAAAAACCGGCTGGGGCCGGGTCGCGCGGGTCAGTGGGCAGATAACAGCCGATCGGGTCGATTGAGATCCCGCCAAGGTCGAGGTCGGCTGAAAGCCGGTAGGTATTCGCGGCATAGGCGCTGTCGCCGGAGTTGACCAGATCCGCGAGCTTTGCAAGTTCCCGCGGCGTGCTGATCGGGATCTCCCGGCCATGCGCCGAGGGAAGAGGGAGGTTTTCGACCGATACGAACCGGTAGAGCTGCCGCCCGGCGGGAATGATCCCGGCAAGCACGGCTGGAACAGGCGCGGTCGACGGGGCGAAGACGTACCGCGCGGTGCGCCAGGCGCGGCTGTCCATTGTCCGTTCAATCGTTAAAGAAAGCCTGCCGGCCGGATCCATTTCACAGGCCAAAAGTGAAAGCTCCGGAGACGGCGGGGACGCGGGCGTTTCCGAAGGGAAGAGAAAGCCTTCGTCCGAGCCGCTTTCCGGCGCATGGCAGCCGAAAAATAAGGAACAGAGCTCATCGATCTCCGCCGCGGGGATCGAATAATGCAGAATGGTTCTGCTGTCCTGATAAACGGCATAAGGCGCAAGCCCGCCGGTTTCCCGCAGGAACGCGAATGAGAACGCCACAGCAGCTTCAGGATCGGCTTTTCCTGGTTCAAATTGCGCGCCAAGCAGCGCGTTTTCGTAAATGCGGATGTAGTCGCGCATTAAAAGGTCCTCGGCCGCAATGTTTTTCGGATCCGGAATGGAAGGGGAACCGGCGGCGTACGCGACAGGGGAGGACAACAGGCAGAGCGCGAGGGTCAACACAGCGGCAAGGATTTTGGCAAGAAATCGATTTTTCATTCTGTGCTCCTATCCATATAGTAATTATGCTGCGTGGTTATTACGTATGGTTATGATTCTTTACTATATTATACCCATTCGCAGGATGCCTGTCTATCAAATAGTGTCGGTTCCAGATTAGTTTTGTTGCATCATGCCTCCGAAATATGGTATGATTAGCCTCAGAATGCAGATGATAAGGAAGGTGCAATTGCCGCCATGCCAAAATTAGTTTGGAAACCTGGGACGCTGCTCGCACCGGTCCCGCCTGCGCTGGTCAGCTGTGGGACGTTGGAAAAGCCGAACACCTTTACAGTTGCCTGGACCGGTATTGTCAATACCAATCCGGCAATGACCTATATTTCTGTCCGGCCGGAGCGGTATTCCTATGGGCTCATTCGGGAGAGCGGCGAATTCGCGGTGAATCTCACCACCACGGCACTGGTGCGTGCGGCGGATTTCTGTGGCGTGCGTTCCGGCCGCGACTTGGATAAGTTCGCGGCCTGCAAGCTCACTCCGGAGGCCGCCGCGGAGATTTCAGCGCCGCTCATTGCGGAAAGTCCGCTTTCGCTGGAATGCCGGGTGGAGCGGATGCTCGAGCTGGGCACCCATCATATGTTCCTGGCGAAGATCGTGGCGATCGATGTAGATCCGAAGCTTGTGGATAAAGCGGGCAGGCTCAATCTGGGCGCGGCGGGGCTTGCGGCCTATGCGCATGGAGAATATTTCGAACTCGGCAGACAGATCGGCACGTTTGGTTTTTCGGTCCGCAAGAAACCCGCGCGGAAAAAATCCCGCCCCAAAAGAGGCGGGAAAGGTTCGCCGGATGCTTGACTTCGCAGGCATTTTGTGGTATTATAATCTCCGTCACGTACGGAGAGATGTCCGAGCGGTTTAAGGAGCTGGTCTTGAAAACCAGTGACTCGCAAGAGCCGTGGGTTCGAATCCCACTCTCTCCGCCAATTCTCCTTACGAGGCAAATAGAATTAAGAGACGTTACCACCTATTTGGAGATGTACCCAAGTTGGTGAAGGGGCTCCCCTGCTAAGGGAGTAGGTCGGGAAACTGGCGCAAGGGTTCAAATCCCTTCATCTCCGCCACAAAAAGAACCGCTTAGAATGCTATTCTAGGCGGTTTTTGGTTTTTGTAAAAACCCACAAAAAAACCCACTTTAATTTTTACTTTTCAAGATGCCTTCAAACGTTTTGTTGACATCCTCCGCAATCTGCTTTTTGATTCCGGTTACTTCGTGCCCGTAAACCCCGAATGTGTCCATATTCTTCGAATGGCCCACAAGGTTTTTAATATAGCTTTCAGGTAGCCCTTGAACAGCCGAAACAAAAGTGTGTCGAAGTTCGTACAAAGTTGTGGGCGGTATTCCGTTCACTTCACAGAACCTTTTCCACCGCTTTAAATAGGTTTGCTCTTTGAAGCGCGGAAAAACATATTCAGGGTCATCTGGATATGCTCTTTGCTCATCGATGATTTTTTTTGCGACAGTGGGGAGTACAAACGTCCTGATTGCATTATCATTTTTACCGCTGGTGACTTCCCCATAAATATTTATGGATCGGCGCAGAAAAACGAGATCCTCTTTGATGTCTGCCCATTTTAGGCCGAGAACCTCTCCGGGGCGCAACCCGGTGACAACTTGGAAGCGAAAGGCGTAGACAAGATCCTCTGTAACGGTCTTTCCACGCATGGTGGTTGTGTTTGTTGAGAACAGCCTTTCAATGCCATCTGGTTGAACGATATTTCGCACGCCGACAGGAGCGCCTTTCGGAATTACAATATCTTCTGGATAGAATTTCGACGCCTTGCATTTACGACAAAACTTGAAGAATCCAAACATAGTTGCTCGAAGATTTTTTAAGCTCTTTTGGGAAAGACCAGACTTATATCCTTTATTTATGATGTTTTGCAGATGTTGGCTGGTGACAGATGATAATTTCATGTTCCCGATTTCCGGCTTGATCCAGTTTTTCCCTCTGGATTCTTCATTTATCCAATTGCTTTTTGAAGTACGGCTCTTTAAATCTTCTATGTACTCATCGAAAAAAAGATTTACACGTCTATTTTCATTTGAAATATTGTCATCCAGCCACGCATCAGCCTTGGCGTTGCACTCCCGCTGGCCGGTACGCCCCGGCGTGGAGCTGGTGAAAGTGCGGCGCTCACCGTCCTTCTGTACCTTGATCTGCCAGCGTTTATACTTTTCCAGCCAGACGGCTGTATTCACTCGTTTACCCATAAAAATAACACCCCCTCTAAGCCTTGCCGTAAGTTTAGAAAGGTGGTAAAATACTTACAGCAAAGCTATGAATTTTTGGTAATGGTTTGTGGCTTGCATCGATCCGTTTCCTGCGCCAACAGGAAGCGGATTTTTTATATTCTTCCTCTGTTGATAAAACCTGTTAGATAAGTAGATTTTGCTGTCCGTTTTATTGGACAATAAATATGATAAGATTAGATCACGAAATTGAAAGGAGGTAACAGCATGTGTGATCAGGGCATTAAAGACCATAAGACCAGCGACAGGATGAACCGCACGGGCCATGTGGCTCCTGCAAGCCGTGCGGACAGGAAAGATTTACCGGTTGAAACAAATACTGGAATGGTATACAATGGAAGTGCCGGTAAAAAGGTCGGAGCTTTGACCGGGAAGGAGAAGGGAACATGCGACGGTGTTGAAAAAAGATGCGGTCTTATCGATAAGATTCAGTCCTTTACGGAAGCGGAAATGAACGAGTTTATTTATCGCGTGCGGCAAGAATTGAATCTGCGATTCGATCAAGACTTTCAACAAGAGAATCATCCATATCCTTAATCTTTGCAATAACGGATCGTTTTACATCAGAAAGCTCATCATCGGAAACGGTGGTGGGCTTTTCGGTTTCCCACCCCATTACATAAGCCGCCGATATTCCTAGAGCGTTTGCGATTAATTCAATTCGGTCGATGGGAACTTTTTCAGTGTCCCCATTTATATATCTGTGCAGGGCGGATTTCGGTATTCCAGTAATGTCGCTTAATACTCCATACGAAATATCCTTTTCTTCCATAGCCTGTTGCAATTTTTCTGATATGCTACTCAATGGGGGCACCACCTTATTAACTTCTTATTCGTATTATACACATGACGTTCTAAAAATGCAATGATAAATCAAAGTTTTCTTTAAATTTGTTCCAAAAATGGGTTGACATGAAAAATTATTTATGATATTCTATAATCGTTCCAAAAATAGAACGAAGCGAGGTGGAAAAATGAACAAATGGAGGTTTACTGAATTCCTAGAAAAGGCAGGATATACACAAAAATCCTTTGCGCTCGAATTAGGAATTTCCAAAAACACGCTTAATAATAAGCTGAACGGGCGAGGAAGTTTCAGCCCAGAGCAGATTAAGATAATCTGCGAAAAATTGAGTATAGAATCGCCGTTAGACAAATGCGAAATTTTTTTATCCTAATCGTTCTATTTTTAGAACGAAATTCAAAAGGAAAACCGCCCTCTAGGGGCGGCTAAGAGAAAGGCGGGATGGAAGTGACATTAAAAGACGTGAAACACAATTTTTCCAAATACGGGGTGACTGATTCGCTGATCTACATTTACAAAAAAACCGGGATAGCGCTGAGATCGCTGCTGCCTATATTGGCGCTACTTATATCTATTGCGGCTTTAATAAAGCAAGGATTGATATAAGGATTGCCGCGATCGACAAGGCGGAATCAAGCACAATTGGAATCCAAAACCAACAGGCTTGATGAAAATGATCTTCGAGAATGGATTTTCCGTTTTCGGAAATCCTATACCCTTCGAATCCGGTCTCGTACCCAGATTCTACGCTTTCCCAGATGAGACATGACTCTATAAGACGTTCCGTGGATAGGTCTTTCAAAAGAGGTTCATTGGCAAAAATGAAATTTTCCAAAATATCTTTTGTTTTATGCGGCTTTTTTAAGTAGTGAAGTATTTTGCGGATATTTTTGCTGATTAACATTAGGCAACCTCCTTTCCCATATCTTACCACGGAATAGGAGGACAAGCAAGAATAATAGCCACGCCGGATGGCGGCAGAAAGGAATGAAAGATAGTGAATGAAACTCTCACTAAAACAAAAGAATTGCTCGAAAAGCAGTTGCAGCTACTTTCCGAGCAATCTGAGAAGGCAGATAATCTTGATGAACTATTAAGAACAAGCGAATGTATATGCCAAATTGGTCTTACAATCACT
>Ga0079305_1001844_pt1 | contig 23260 bp, 12 predicted proteins | sample LMS_cellobiose_e_FD_79183 | JGI IMG/M metagenome (GOLD analysis project Ga0079305, IMG submission 79183) | Rumen-fistulated moose microbial communities from Alaska, USA - LMS_cellobiose_enrichment | ecosystem: Host-associated > Mammals > Digestive system > Stomach > Rumen fluid ... | reverse complement strand
GCGCAATCTGTTCCGCCGGAAGGGAGATGGTGTGATCGGTCAGGCGCGACGCGTCGAAGGAAAATTTCGGGGAGGTGTAAAAGACCTTGCCCTTTTCGTTCAGCAGTTCCACGCCGACCGTGTAGGGAAGACTCTTTTTCGTGTCGGGCACGTTGAGAAGCTCCACCTCGAAGGGCGCACCGAGGATGTACTGCCGGCGCTGGCTCACGATCAGGTTGGGCAGAGAAAGATCGTCGCCCGGCAGGGGCACGGGGTCGCGCCCCCGCAGAAGGTCGCTGTAATAACGGTAGATGCGCGTGGACGACATGGGTTTGCACACCGTGGGATCGATGCACGTGTCTTCGTTGGTCTCGTCCCACTCGATGCCGTGGATGAAGTCGATGTTGTACTTGCGGCAGAGTTCGAGATAACTGCGCAGGGTTTTCGTGCCCCGGCGGTCGAGGGTCTGACTGCCCCAGTAGTAGCTGTAGCCGACCTGAACGCTCAGCCCGAGGATCTTGCGGCTTTGGAACTTCTCCTGGGCGCAGGCGGCGGCGTACAGCGGCAGGATCACGTCGTAGTAGAACTTCACGAAGAGCCCGCTGTCCCGGTCCGGCAGACGGTTGCGGAACTGGACGCCCTCGCCGACGTCGAGATACGCGGTGAGGCGGTCGAAATACTTGAGCATCATCACCGCGGAAACTTCTCCGTGCTCGATGTAATTGTGATAGGGGTCGCCCCCCGTCCCCCACATGGAGCCCACGCCGTGCACGTAGGCGATGTCGAGCCCCGTCCCGGCTTTGACCTTCTTCAGCGCGGCGGCGACGCGCGAAGGCGACCAGTCGTCGGAGTTGTACGAAAAGGCCACGGGCTTGCCCTTGAATTTCCACGTGGGCCCCGCGGCACAGCCTTTGATCTGCTCCAGGTGGAACGGCTGAAGTCCGTTGCGCCCGAACCAGAACACGGGGACGACCTCGGACTTCACCGGCTCCCGGTCGTCGGAAGAAGCGGCCCTGCTGTAGATCAAGGGGGCTTTGCCGCGGCCGATGAGGGGCGTGAAGCCGTCGAATCCCGCCTGACGGATAAGTTCGATGCTCTTGAGGATGCTGCCCTTCTGGAACTCGTCGGCGGAACCGTCCCACATGTCCCGTGAAACGAAGATGTTGCGGTCGAACCACTTTTTGGGGGAGAAATACAGTTTCCCCGAGCGGTAGATCACGGGCTCCGTGTAAAAGTGCCTCCTGCCGTCGGCAAGTTTCTTCCGCGCCGCCAGCTTGCGGATCTCTTTCATCAGCTCCCGGCCGAGCCGGAAGTCCTCGGGCGAGTCGGGCACGACCTTTTTCGCCTGCTCGCGGAAGGTTTTGAAATACACCTTTTCCCCCGCGGAACAGAGGCACGCCCCCGCCGCCGCGGCGGCGGCCAGAAACAGTTTCAACCCCGTCATCGTCATTCTCTTTCGAATCAACTTGTTAATCGTGTCATCTGCCTGTTTTCAAACTCATTTACCGGAGCCGGGCTCCCGCGCCTCGGCTCCTGAAATCCGCAGCTCGTTTTTCGTACGCAAAAACCGTTTTGACGCACGGCAGTCTTTTCCGAGAGCCAAGATCAATACTTTTCCGATCACCTCCATAGCGAAACGCCGTCAGAACCCCGGACTGTGAATGCAGGATATCCCATGCAGGATCCCCGCGAACCTTTGATCGCCTCTTCCCCCGAAAGCCGATACGGTGAGCCAGCGGGGGATCCCCGTCACGTCGAATTCCTCGGCCCGGCCGTCGACAGCCAGCCGACCCCGGCTTCCGTTCCAGGACAGCGAGATCGTCTGCATTTTGCCGGAGTGCAGCCGCAGTCCGGTCTTTTTCACGAGTCTCCGGGAGAGCGGAGCGTCAAGCAGATACGGCGTATGACCGGCATATTCGAGCACGAGGAAACCGTCGGAAACACCGATCCGGAAACCGTTGAGATAACTCGACGCGCCGATCTGCTCGAAGAGGATCTGCCGCCTGTTCACCTCGGCGGGCGTGATCCTGAATGTCATTGCAAATCCGCTGCGCGGCGGAATGAATGTGTTGGGCAGAAACAATCCCGAGGTCAGTTTGCCGTCGAACACCAGTGCGCGGGAACCGTCCGGCAGCACGAGAAATTCGGGCGGGGTCCCGGCGCCGGAATAAAGCGCGGGAGCGATCTGCCCGGCAAGGCCGCCTTCGAATCCGACGGCCGTTCCCAGAGGGCCGCCCGCATTGGCATAGAAATCCCGTCCGGCGGATGTCTTCAGAATGGTCCCGCAACCGGGATCATCGAAGTCGTAACGGATGTCGGCGACCCGGTCGGAGGGCAGCTGAAACCGCTGCATCCCCTCCAGGTCGCTGCAGGATACGACGCCGGTCATTTTTCCGGAGAATTCCGGTCCGTTCGCCGGGCTCCACCAGACCTTTCCGGAGTCGGAAACGACCCGGACGGCAAACACCGCATCCGGCTGGGTCACATCGAACCGCGCCGAATAGCGCACCTCTTTTTTCTCCAGCGGCAGCGGAAGCACGAGGGCCTTGGGCGAGCTTTCGACCGTAAGACTCAGCGTGTCGGGAAAAACCTTGCACACGACCCGGTTCCCGACCACGTCGGCCAGCGGCACGCTCCACCGGTAGGGGACGCCTTTCTCCCTGCCGCCGAGGCGCGTTCCCGAAACGGTCAGGACCGCACGGGAGACCTTGTCCGCCGGGATCCGGATCAGATGGTCGTTGCACCATCTGCCTTCCCGCACCCGCCCTTTGAACACATCCGGCACCTGCCGCGCCGGTCTGCCGGCGGCGCTCCGGTCGAAAAACACCGCGCCGGGGCAGGAGATCTCATATTCATGCAGCAGTATGCCGTTCATCATGCGGAACGACAATTTGAAGAGCCGCATATTTTCATCGTTCTGCCCGAATTCGTTTTGCGGATCGCAGGCGGCCAGATCCTGACTGTTCTGCACGATCTCGACGGCGTTCAGCACTTCGCCGAATTTCAGATCGGCGTCGACGCTCACGCGTCCTGCGTCTCTGCCGAATTTCACCTCGGCTCTTTCGGGGATCAGCAGATTGCGCAGCGGTGTCGAAAACCAGGAATAATCGACGGAAACCGTCCCCCGCAGCGACGTGGGAGGCAGTCCTTCGACGACCCGGCGCCCCTTCGCCGTTTCGAGAAGCAGCCGGGGCTGGAGAACGGCCGTCCCGGCAAGCGGGACCGTCGAAAGACGCACGGTGTGATCCTGCAGTTTCGCGGGATCCACTTTCAGGCGCGGGAACTGCCGGATCAGCCGGCGGTTCTGATCCAGGACCTGAAGCTGCACGAAGTACGGTTCGGCGGAACCGTCCGGCACATTCAGCAGTTCCACTTCGTACTCCTGACCGCAGACGAGCTGGCGGTTGGTGCTGACGATCAGGTTGGGCAGGTCAGGATCGTCCCCCGGCAGAGGGGCGGGGGGCAGGCCTTTCGCCCTGTCGCTCCAGTATTTCAGAATGCGCGCATTGGCCATGGGCTTGGCGACGGTCGGTTCGATATTGGTGTTTTCGTTGGATTCGTCCCACTCGAAGGTGCAGAGCAGATCGACCTTATGCTTTTCGCAGAGTTCGAGATATCCCCGCAGGGTCTTCGTTCCGTCGGAGTCAAGAGTCTGCGAAGCGTTGCAGTTGAAGTACCCCTGCACGATCTTCCACGCCAGGATCTTTTTCCCGTTGTAGGGTCCCGCCGCACAGGCCGCGGCAAAGATCGGCATCAGCACCTGATCGTAATACCGGTACGCGAGATGCCGCCGCTGATTGCCGGAGTAGTACGCATACTCCACGCCGTCAGCAGTTTCGAGATGCCTGTAGAGGTGATCGAAATATCTCAGCGCCGATGTCGCCCGGATCCGCCGCGTCGAGGCGAATTCGATCTCGGGCCACAGCTGCGCGCCGTTGCCGTCGATATCCGCGATATAGGCGATCTTCGCCTCGCCGGACGACTCCGCCTCGCGGAAAAACCCGGCGATGTCCGCCGGAGGCCGTTTGTCCGCGCCGTAGCACAGCACCAGAGGCCTGCCGCCGAAACGCAGCGTCCGCGGAGATGAAAACGCCCGCCGCAGATATTTCCGCGCGGGCAGTTTCGCCCGCACCAGGGTGGCCTCCCCGCCCGGCCGGTGAACATTGGGGAGCAGAGTGGGGACGATGAAAAATCCGGTCCCCTTATCCTGCATGGGTTCTAGCGCGTCGTACGGCCGCTCTCCGACCGTGTCTCCCATGAAGAAATTGACCGCATCCATTCCGGAGAGCTTCATAAGTTCGAAACTGCGGCGGAGACTGGCCGGGGTGAAAAGCGTCTTGTCCCAGTATCCGCGGTTTGCGAACAGCGGGCGGTCGCGCCACACCTTGTCGGTATACCACAATCTGCCGCTGCGGAAAATGACCGACTCCGTGATCAGGTGCGGCCGGGACAGCGCGGGCTTGCGGGTGCGGGCAAGGGCCCGGATCTGCCGCATGAGTTCATCGCCGAGGGCAAGATCTTCCTCCGATCCGCGCTTCACGTTCCGGACCGCCGCACGGATCTCGGGGAAATATCTTTCGGGACCGGCGAAACAGGAGAGTCCCCCCGCAGCCAGCAGCAGTACAACACCGAATTTCCGCATGACGCGCACCTTTCCTCCCGAGATCCTTATTTTCCGGCCCGTTTTTCGACAGGGCCGCCGCGCTCCGGACCGTACCCGTCTCTTTCCGCACCCGGCGGCACCGACCGGATCCGCCGATCCGGCTTCCGGCAGTACCGCCGCACTTGAAAAATCTTCCGGCCGTGTGTAAATTATACTCCCGCATTTAACATTTGGCAAGGGTAACTTTTTAGCAGGGAAAGGTATTTTTTTAACATGTTGAGTTCCCGAAAATACTGTTTCGGGCGGGGACCGGAATACAGTCGCGATCTCTTCGTCCGCAGCTGCGGGGAGTTTCTTCTCGTGCCGCCCGACCGGGAACGTCTGCGGACCTGCATCGATTTCGGCGAGATATTCTGGCCCGTCTCGGGGCAATGCGTCTTCTTTCTCGACAAAAAAAGATTTCTGCTCCGCCCGGGACAGGTCTGGTATTACCCGCCGGGGTCGCTGCACGACTACAAGCCCGCCTCGCCGTTCCATTACTGCTGGATGACCGTTTCCGGAGACGACGCGGCGCAGTTCTTTTCTCTGCTGGGGATCTCTCCCGGCATCAACCGGGCGGGGACCTGCCCGCAGCAGCTCTTTTCCGCACTGGGCAGGGACTGCGTGTACCACTCGCGGACCCACCGCATCAACGCCCTCGCGACCGCCTTCAGGATCGCGCTGGAGATCGCCTTTCCCGAGCCCGTCCGGAAAAACTCGGGAACATCGGCCATGGAATATGCGAGAAACCTGATCGAAACCTCTTTCGACGATCCGGATCTTTCGGCGGGGCAGATCGCCGAGGTTTTGCATATGCACCGGGCCAGTTTCAGCCGGGCGTTCAGCAAGGCGTTTTCGATGACGGCCCGGGATTACATCACCTTCGTCCGGCTGCAGAACGCCGCCCGCGGACTGACCGAAAACACGCTGTCGATCAGGGAAACGGCGGAAAAATGCGGTTTCCGCTCCGCCAATTATTTTTCGAAAGTCTTTCTGGCCCGCATGGGGGTCACTCCCCAAAAATACCGGACGCAGACCGCCTCGCGGCACCCGTGACCCGGCAAAGAGCGCGGGGACACGCGGCAAGTTTGCGTCAAACCGCGCGGCATCGCCGCATTTGCCGTTTGCGCTTGAAAAACCGGAAACAACGTATATATTCTCTGTACGCACGAAATATTTTCACGGAGAAAAAACCATGATCGAGATCACCAATCTGCGGCAGGGAGCCGTGCTGAACCACAACCACGGCGTCGAAACGGAACACGAATTGCGCATTTCCGTGGAGGGCATCTCCTCGAACGGCGCCCCCGTCACGGTCAACGGCGCGCCCGCCGAAATGGACGGGAGACGCTTCACTGCCGGGATCGCCCTCACGAAAAAGTTCAACTCCGTCAGAGCCGAGACCATCACCCCGTTCGGCGTCTTCTCGCAGGAGATCGTCGTCGTCTGGGACAAAAAGTCCTTCAGAAGGAGCAACTTCTACATCGACGACCACAGTTTTCTCTTTACCGATCTTGCCAAGGACCGCCCGGCCAGCGCCTTCGACCACTTCTACCTTTCCGGACTGCGGAACATCCACCGCAAATACGGCACCAAGTTCACGCTCAACGCCTTTTACGAAAACGCCCACAACGGCTTTCTGCTCAAGGATATGCCGGATATCTGGAAGAGCGAGTTCATCGACAATTCGGACTGGCTGAAATTTTCGTTCCACGCCCGGAGCGAATTTCCCGACCGCCTCTACGCCGAGGCCACCTCTGAGGAGATCGGCCGCGACTGGGATCAGGTGCAGAACGAGATCGTCCGCTTCGCGGGAGAGGAGTCCTACATCGCCCCCGTGGTCATCCACTGGGCCAACATCCACCCCGCCGCGGCGCAGGAGATGATCCGCCGGGGCACGACCTGCTACTCCACCGCCCTGCGTCTGCGCGTCATGGGCGGTCCCAGCCTCGCCGACCGCCGGAAGGGCGGAGACATGAGCAAGGTGCAGAACCGTTCCCTCTCGGGCGCCGACAAGGACTCGGGCTCACTGGGATTCACCCTGCACTACGACCGGCCCGAAGAGAACGGCTATCTCAGCAAACACCACTGCTATTACGATCCCCTGATCAAGCTCTTTTTCTTCAAGACCAACGGGGTCTGCTGCAACCTCGTGCCGCTGGCGGAGATCGAACGAAGACTGCTCAAAACCTTTGCGGAGGCCGCGAAACGGGGCGTGGAGGTCTTCGGAAACGCCTCCCACGAGCAGTACACCTTCCCCTACTACCCCAATTATCTGCCCGATCACATGCAGCGTCTGGAGTGCGCTGCCCGCGTCATGCGCGAAAACGGCTGCGAACCGGTGTTCTTCACTCAGGGCATCCTCGGCAACACCGCATGGGATTGAATCCCCCGCGGCCCCGCTGACGGCAAAGGATCCCGGAGAAATCAGGATTCCCGGTACTCCTCGGTGACGCGGACGCAGGTTTTCCCGAGGTTGCGCACGTTGTACACGGTCAGCGGGTCGGGCATGTATCCCCGGCCCCACAGCGTCGGCATTGCCACGGGGCTCGCGCCGCGGCAGACCCGCGGGTCGCGCACCACGCGGATATTCACATCGGCAAGGGAGATATCCGAAACGTCGGCTCCGCCCAGAAAACTGGAGTCGGTCGCCTCGATCTCCATGTCGGAAAAATGCACGTGCCGGACGTATCCGGTGTAACAGCCGGCGTCCTCGGGCGACACCGCGCCGCTCCAGATCTTGAGGGGCTGACGCACGTTGCGCATGACGCACCCCGTGAACACCGCGTTTTCGATGGGCGTGCCGTGCTCGATGCCGAAACGTTTTCCGGCGGGAACGACCGACAGCAGATCATACCCCACGTTGGAGTCGGCAATGATGTTGTCCGATGCCAGAACGTCGCGGATGACGTTGTCGCCCTCGAACCCCAGCCGTACGCCGCAGCAGTAACTGGAGAGGACATTGCCGCAGATCCGGATCCGTTCGCAGGGCCGGTCGTCTCCGATCAGGACCCGGTCGCTTTTGACCGCGATGCAGTCGTCTCCGCCGCTGATGCGGCAGTTGGAAATGAGCACGTCGCGGCATCCGTCGATATCCAGCCCGTCGGTGTTGGGTCCCCGGCGGTCGTTGTCGATGGTGACGCGGTCGATCTCGAGGCGTTCGCACCCCACGGGCCACACGGTGTAGGCGGCGCTGTCGCGCAGGGTGACGCCGCGGAGCCGGATGTCCCGGCAGTTCTCCATCCAGATCCCGACGGGACGGTACGGCGCGGGAGTGTGGAGTTTGGCCTTGAAAAAGCCGTCCTCTCCCCGTTCCGTCGACCGGCACAGGGGAGATGAAGCGTCGCAGTCCGGCCAGAAGCGGCGGCCGTTGAGTTCGATGACCCCCTCCCCCTCGATCGTCACGTTTTCCAGTTCGATCAGGCCGAGAAAGAAGTGCGTGAAGCTCCGCTTGTTCCGGATCAGGCGCTCCGCGGGCAGGTGCTCTTCGAGCCGTTCCGGCGCGATCAGACGCGCGCCTTTTTCCAAACGCAGGACGAGATCGCTCTTCAACCGCGCCGCGCCGCAGCGCCAGTCGCCCGGCGGCACGACGATCACGTCGAATTTCCCTGCCGCATCCACCGCGCACTGCAAAGAAGGATAATCTTTCAGGCTGATCATCTTTTTTCCTTTCCCCGGACAGGCGCCGGAAGTCATCACTTCACTTTTTCTCCGCCTCAAGAAGCAGACAGCGGTCGAGAAGCACATTCCCGTCGGCGGCCCGGCGGCACGAAACGAGTATTTCGAACGTCCGGTCCGGATCCGCCAGCTCGAAGTAATTGCCCAGAACAACGGTGTGCCGCCCGATCCTGAGCTGACTGTCCGCGGTCAGCACTCCCGTGCGGACGGGAAACAGCCGGTACTCCCCCGGCGCGGCAGAGAAGATCTTCGACACGCTCTTTTCCCTGCCGCCCTTATCCGTGAAGATCGCGCGGACTTTACCGTCGGCGGACTTGCCGCACGAAACGGCGCATCCGGCGGGAGCAAGTCCGTCGAAGACCTTCCGTCCGGGCAGCGCCGTCCCGGTGAGATCGGCGATGACGCGGCTTTTTTCCACACCCGCGGGCAGAGGATGACTCTCGGGGGGAGAAAATCTCACGTCGCCGCGCACCACGACCACCCGGTCGACGGCGCAGAGTTCATCGGTGACTTTGAGAGAGACCCAGATGCCGACGTCGTTGTCGTAGAGGTCCGGCGAACGCATGGCATCGCTGAGGAAAAGCTGGAGCGTCCAGGAATGGTGCATGTAGAGAAGCGGCGTCCCCGACAGACGGCAGCGGCCGAGGCAGTACCAGTGATACTTGCCGTCTTTTGCCACCGCCTCTTCGGGAATGCCCGCGAGGCTGATGAGTTTCCTGCGCCCGGAATTGTCGTAGACGCCCATATTGACGCCGTTGGGAGTACGTTTCCCCTTGGTCAGGAACGAACTCGGGACGGCGGCCTTGCCTCCGGCGGCGTCGGGATCGGCGACGATCCTGTTGTAGCGCTGGGACGAAAGCCGGGGCCAGCCGTATTCGGAAATCACCGTCGCCTTTTCGAAGCCCGCAAGCGGCGGCAGGGCGGCCAGCGCCGCGTCGCAGAGCATATTGATCCGGGGGATCAGCTGTTTTCTGTGGTAGGCGCTCTGGAGCTTCATGCGGCGCATGGCGACCTTGCGGAAGTTCTCGATATAGGCCTTGTCGGACACCTTGAACTTGTCGATCTTGGCCCAGGCGACGGCGGCCCATTCGTCGGTGACGCGGTCGTTGCGGAGCGGATCGTCCCGGGTGAGCCTGTCGCCCTCGTTTATGAGGGCTTCGGCTTTTCTGAAAAACGCTTCGTCCAGATCGAAACGCGCGCCGATGGGGTAGCTGTCCACGCACCGGGGCAGTTTGGCCATGCACTCCTCGAGAAGTTTGTGCAACGCCAGCATCTGAGGCGCGGCCTTGCCGTAATAGGCCTTGCAGAAGCGCTCGATCTCGGCGTCGATGTCCCGCCGGGGATCGGCCATGAAGCGGTAGCCGATGTAGGTGCGCATCCGCCAGAAGCTGGTCACGTGGGCCCCCTGACACTCGGCCATGACGTACTTCGCGGCAAGTTTGTCGTAAAACCGGATATTTTCCGCGATGGTCCGGACATTGGTGCCCGGGTACTGGGGGCGGTTGTAGTCGATCCAGTAGTCCCAGATGGTGACGGCCCCGACGCCTTTCCACTGCAGGTGGAGATCCCGCGTGATCTTGTTGACGGGATCGGAGTAGGGTCTGAAGTAATCCCGTTCGCGGCCGGGGACCGTGGAGCCGTAGGCGATGTCGATCCAGACGTTTTTCGCGGGCACGGAGCCGTCCTCGGGCAGGAAGCCGTGAAGTCCGTAGGAGTCGGTCTTTATCACGACGTCGGGATATTTCTTTGCCGCACGTTCGGCGATCTTGTTCACGAAATGCAGTTTCGCCCCGGTCCAGCCAGCCTTTTCGACCAGTTTCCGGCAGCCGGGGCACTGGCACTCGTTGCGGTTGTCGTTGGTGGCCAGCGTGTAAATGAGGGGATACTGCCATTTTTCGCGGCCTTTGCGGTCCTCGGCGACGTAGGACTCGAACTTTTTCCAGAACCACTCCACGGTCTTGGGGTTGCTGTAGCAGATCTGCCCGGGGCCGAGGCCCGAGGTCGATCTGACCCGTCTGCCCGCCGTGAGCGAGAGGATGTCCATGTCCTCATCGGGCACGTCTTTGGTGTAGTCGTAAAAGGAGTGACAGAACCGGGGACGGCCGAAGAGCGGCGGGATGCCGTAACCGTCGAACGCCTTGGGCAGATCGGTGTGGAACCAGTTCTGCCGGTTGCGGATCTTGTAAAGTTCGCTGCCCTTGCCGAAGCAGCTGTACTGCGAACGGAGAGGGATGGCGGGCTTGCCCCGCAGAAGGAGGTCCTTTTGCCACGTCACATCGGGGACCTTGTCGATGAAGATGTTTTCTTCGTCGAGCCACATGGCGTTGAGGGTGTGCTCGAGGAACTCGTAGACGCCGTAGAGCGTGCCCCGCGGAAAGCCGCCGCAGATGACGAGTTCATCGGGAGAGACGGCCTTGACGAAATGCTCTTCCGCCCCCATTTTCGCAGGATCCGCGCCGTTTTTCCCGGCGAACTCCGTCCGTCCCACGTAGATGCGCCTGCCTTGAGCCGGAATTGCGTCCTCGGAAACGATCTTCGCGGCCTTGCCCGTGGCGGCCTTGAGGTTCACCGCCAGTTCTCCGGCGGCCGTCTTCTCCTGAATATCCGCGTTGCGGGGCACGACGATCACCGGCAGCGCCGCGAGAGAAAAGGCGCACAGCGCAAAGAGAGACAGCAGTTTTTTCATGGGAAACACACCTCTTCTTTTCGGGAACGGCTCTTTCCGTCCGCGGGCATTAATTTACTTCGTGCGCAGGGAAAATACGTTTCAAAACGGCTCTATTTTGTTTCAAATCAGCCCCCGCCGCCGAAAGCGGCGGTGCAGATCGGAAAAAAGACCTCTTTCAGAAACTTCCGTCAAAGAGATATTGACGGAAGGCTCCCTCATTTCCCGGTATCCTGCCGTTCCTGATCCATCTTCGCAAATGCTTTCTTGTCGGCCAGCGAAACATTGCCTTCGACCATGCCGTTGTCCAGATCGTTGATCCGAATCCGTGCGGCAAGATCCCGGAACATCTGCCGCAAGTCGACAATGCCGCCGATCATGAACCAGACCATGGAAATCACCGCGATCACGCAGGAAACGACTACGGAGATGATGAACAGCCGCCACCCCCACCAGGAGACCGGCCAGCGGTGAAAGGCATTCCAGACGACCGTTCCGATGTAAAAGAGCCCGAACGTGATGCCGAAACTGTAGATAAAGGTTCCGTATGCAATGATCTTGTCCCCCCTGGTATAGTCGGGCGTGATGCCGATCAGTTTCCTGAAAGCGTTCCGGACAGTCAGTTTCTCGAAGTGTTTCACTTCACCGTCCACGGAATATCTGCCGCGATGGAGCATCCGGTCAAGATTGAACGGTCTGCGGCAGGTCAGCCGGGAAACGAAACAGTACATGACAATGCTCAGGATCATGGAAATGAAAAAGATCTCGGTGGAGTTGACGGGAAATTTGACCGCACTCATCCGCCAGAGGATCCACGGTTCGAAGGGACCGCTCAAAGTCTCGAAGATTTTGGAGACGGCGGGAACCATCCCCATGCGGTCGAGGAACGGATACACGGAGCCGGCCCAGTTGCGCTGAATCAGCATGCCCCCGCCGGAGACAAGTCCGCCGGTCAGGATCGAAGCATAAGCGCCGGCGGTCGTGCCGAAACGGGTATACAGTCCGCCGAGCACCACGGCGCCCGCGCCGCCGCTCCAGATCGCGCCGACCACGATGGAATAGAGATGGAGATAATCCAGCTGGGCCATGAACTGGGATCCGAAGAAATAGAAGACGCAGATGATAACGGTCAGGCATTTGATCATCAGGATATGCGTCTTCGGCTCCGGCGGAGTTTTGCGGAACGGCAGAATGATGTCCTGCATGATGGTCATGGCCGCGCTGAAGATGTGGCTGTCGTCGGAAGACACCATCAGCATAAGCATCAGAAGTATGAAAAATCCGGCCAGCGCACCGGGCAGGACGTGCCGGATCACAAGCGGCAGTCTCAGCTGATTGTACAGGGTGCGGAATTCCTGAAATTTCGCATTGCCTTCCGGCGTCCTGCCGAGGATCCCGTGCGCGGTATCCAGATAGACGGTATCGAGATTCTTTTTCTCCGACAGCGGTTCGCTCTGTCCGATGATATGGCGCTGTTCCGGGATCGCCGCCGTTTCCCGCATCACGGCCGCCCTCATTTGCTCATCCGGAATAATCTCTTTTGCGATCCGCGAACACATCTCGGTCCGGATCGTTTTCGCTTTCGGCGCGTAATTCACATGATTCATCACGACCAGAATCATACCGGCCAGCAGCAGGTAGAACAGCGGATTGAACCCGTTGCGCCAGGCGCCCAGGATACCGGCCATCTTCTGTTCATGGGCGGTTCTGGCGGCACTTGAGGCGCCGCCGCCGAACCAGTTGCCGCGGTTCAGGATACCGGCAAAGATCGTGACAAACACCGCAAACAAATTGAAATCGCGGAGCGCCCGGATATCATAAGGATCAATGAAGCTTTCTCCGGGGATCCGGTCGGCCATCACCGGCACGATCTCGTCCCACCATGAGAAATTCATGATGATGAAAAGGGTGAAGACGAAGATGATCGGATAGGTCAGCAGTCCCTGAATGGTATCGGTGATCAGCAGCGCCAGCGATCCGCCGGCCAGCAGGATGGCCGCGGCCAGAATCAGCACCACGGCGATCACCAGAGAAAAACTCTGCACCTCGACTCCGAATATATCGATATAATGCGGAATCCCCAGCAGATAGATGAAGAAGCGTGCGGAAATCGCCGGCCCGATCGTATGGGAAAGGATCTCCACGAAGGTTCTCAGGAACGCGCAGAACAGACGGAACGAACGGCTGTAGCGCATCTCCAGAAACTGCCCCATGCTCAGAGCCTTGGTTTCACGCAGGCGGTAGGTCACGAATCCGGTCAGGGACAGCACCAGAAAGACCGGTGTCATGAATCCCGACCAGAACCCGTATGAAAAGCCTGTCCGGTAATGCACTTCGATATAGGAGACCAGTGTAATGACGCTCAATCCGGCCTCCATGCTGCCGACCGAAAGCAGATAACGGCCGCAGATCCGTCCTCCGGCCAGAAAATCCGGCACGCTGCGAATGTATTTCCTCACATGAAACGCCATGTACAAAACGCACGCAAACGGCAGAATCACGATCAGCCAGTTATACCAAGTCAACATGAGTTTCTTCCCTTTCCCGATTTTTCCCGATCCCGCAAAAACTTTTCGCGAGTTGATTTCCAAGTCGGCGATATGGCGCATTTCTCAGTTCACGTCGGGCGTGCGGTTCTTTTTGGGCAGATCGCAGAACAGTTCCTGCGGCTGCGGATCGCTTTTTCGCGCCCGAGGCGGCGATACCCGCGGCAATACTCCGGCAGTTAATCCGGCGGGCGGCGGCGCGGAAATCGCGGTGCGCATTCGACCTTTCCGTGCAATCCCTTTCACGACAACAAGAAATACACTCCGCTTTTTCCTTTTTGACGGCATCGAAAGAACCGTTCCATCCGCCCATGAAACCGAAGAGAAATACGCCGTCCGGATCATGCCGGATATTCCGTTCCGGAATATTTTCGGTCCCCGAGCAGAGCTTCTGCCCATAGATAGTTGACAATCGCGTCTCCGCTCAAGAAACGGACCTCGAACCGGCGGGACCGCTCCAGTTTTCCGGCATCATCCGGGTGATAATAATACAGTGTTTCCGGCGTCAGTTTTGCCAGAACCCGTTCGGCATACTGCCGGGTTTCTTTCTTCAAAGACGGCACATACGCGCTCAACTGCAGGCCCGCCCGCACCACCATTGTGCTCCAGGCGGAACGCGCTCCGTATTGCGCCTCCCTTCCGGGAAGCACGGCCCCGCTTGAGCGGTCGCAGGGTAAGCTCGTCCAGTAAAAACCGTCCTCCGTCAGCGTCTGACGGGCTTCAACCCAGATCTTTTCCATCCCGGCAGTCAGGACCGGGCGGAAGGATGAAGGCAGAAATTCACTTTCCAGCAACAGGATCTGCCCCATCACCTCCATGGTGACCGCGTCCGCCAGATGGTAAAGCCGCCCCGACTTCCGGCGGGAATTTTCCGGAATGTCTTCCATGTTTTCCGAAAGGATCCGCAAGGCTTCCTCCTCCATGTTTCCCTTCCGGTCGTATTTGCACGCCAGCAGCAGGAGCGGGGGGAACCGCAGCGGCGGCCAGACCATGTCCTTCACCTGATAATAGGTCAGCGTATAATTGTGTCTCCGCCAGAATCCCGCCATGGCAGGGATCATCTTCCGGATCAGTCCGCGTTCCTCTGCCGAGGCGATCGGATAATACCGATCCATCGCGGACATCGCATACAGATATTGATCGGTGCTGGTCTGACGGGAAAAACGGTTTCCCCAGATTTTCGGGAAAAAGCCCTCTTCCCATGCCGCACCGATGTCATAGATGCGGCAAAGTGCACGGAAAGTCCGCCGCGCCGGCGCCCGAAGCCGTTCCCTGTCTTTCCTGCGGTCATCTGCGAGCATAGTGCATAAAGCGCTCAGATATCCGCCGGTAGTCATTCCGCAATTTTCGTAATTCCAAAAATCCGGCAGCGTTACGCCGGAGGGATACCATGCCGGAACTTCCGCTCCGGAAAAGGTTCCCGCATCGGTCGGCCGCAGGGTTTCGGCGTCGATCTGCGAATAGACCACACCATTTTCATCCACGAAATGTTTTTCCAGAAATATCTGCATAAGATCCATGGCGTTTCCCGGGTTCAGAAGCGGAATCTCTTCTGATGTTCCTTCATTTTTTTCTCGTCCGGCACCACCTGAAGGGCATGGGCCGGGTCAACGACAAAGTAACCCGGCAATTCCCCGCCGAAACGGATGCGTCCCCAAAGTTTGCTTGTAACGCGAAGTTCATAAACGCCCTGCTTGAGAAAGCCGTCGGCACTGCGGACCGGAATGACCTTGTATCCGCCGATCCGTTTATTCGAGACGATCACTTTCCCGGAGGGATCGAGGATATCGAATCCGCCCCACACCCAGGCGATCAGGTCGAACTTTTTCATCCCGGCGGGAACATAAAAATACAGCCGTGAACCCGCCGGCGTGTGGATCTGCAGTCCCGACGGATGGATCCGGGTCCCGACCGCGTAGGGACTGTTCGCTTCGGCAATGCGCCATGTATGGCCGTAGGTGGTGTCGCTCTGTGGATAGATCCACATGAAGTAGGTTATCCCTTTCTTCGCGGGAAAGGAGACCTTGTTCCGGGCGGCGATGCCGCTGTAATGGAGTTTCCCGTCCGGAGTGAATACGCTGAAATAGGGGATCCCGTCCAGATAAGGCCGCCGGGTGGCGGGATCGATCGAGGCTTTCTGTTCGATCCGGAAAGCGACCTGATCCGCGGCCGCCTGCACCAGAAGATCCGCCGTCAGATAAAACCAGGCATTGCCGCCTGCATCCGGCGCTTTGAAGGCGGCTTCCCTGACCTCTTTGATCGGGATCTGAGCGCTTTGGGCATATTTGTTGCTTTTGGGCAGGGGCAGAAAATACTCCCATTTCCCCCCGGGAGAACGATGGGGAGTCAATCCCGTGTACTCGGCATCGCTCAAATACAGTCCGGAGGATCTATTCTCCGGTATCAGTCCCATTTTCTCCAAATGATAGTTGAATATCCGCATATTCCGCACAAAATGATCCAACCGCCACGCCTGATCGTCATCTTTCGGCGCTTTTATTGCCTTTTCCATCAGCGATGAAAATTTTTTCCAGTCTTTTGCATAAACATCTTTCATCAGCTCGGGAGTCATGTAATACCCCATTTTTCCTTTGATGGAAGCCATGAATCCAATCAGATTTTTCTCCGCCAGAAGATAGATCTCCCTGACATGTTTCCCGCCGCCGCCATAAGCCTTCGTGCAAAAATCATCAAAGGCTTTTTCCGCATCCAGCATGGGATCCCACGCCTGCTGCATCTGCAGATAGTTGTGAACAGCCGACACGCCCAGCATATCCATCCCGTAAAGATAAACGCCGTTGAATCCCTTTTTCGCCAGGACCGGATACGTGTCATTGCGCATTTTCGCAAAAACCGGCCAGGGGGCGCCGGCAGACTGGGCAAACCAGAAATCCAGACCGTAATAATATTTCCGCTCGAACATTCCGTCCCAGTCATCGAGCCATTTGTGCCAGGCGTCATTGATCGGGCCGTATACCCGGCCCGGACCGTAGGAAAGATGATAAGGCGCCATCATGGCGCTGAACTGGGGAGGCATCTTTTTCCGCTTGATCTTCCATGCATACATGTATTGGTGATAGATCAGGCCGGTGATCTCCGTATTTTCAAGCATTCCGGCGATCTGCTCCGCGGCGCTCCGGTAATAATCGAGGATCAAATCGGTCGTGCTGAAATTGCTTTCGGGGGCGGTTTTCCAGGCGCCGACCTCTTTTTCCGTAATCGTGACATACCTTTTTCTGCATTCTTCACAGCGGCAGTAAGTCCCGTCATTCGGAGAAAGGCTGATCAGATCATACTTGAAATCCAGCTTGTAAAACTTGCGGGCCCATTTCAGATGCCTGACACACCGTTCCGCCACATCCTTCCGGACCGCATCGTTGCTCAAGCAGAGGGCAAAATTGAACTTGGGGTATATCCGGTTCCCATTGTGGTCGGCACTGAAGAACTCCGGATGCTCCCTGAACGTGACATCCCGATCCGGATTGCCGGAACGGGTAAACAGCGTCCCGGGAGACGGATAGATCACGGACCAGAAGTGGCCGTGATTGGGGATCACCGAGCCGGAATCACCCAGTCCGTCCGAAAAATTGCGGATCTTCCATTCCAGACATGCTCCGCGGGCGCGGGGAACATAAGGGAATCCGCGGAATTCAAACTGCGGCGTGTATATCCGGTCGACGGCGGGGATCTTCCAGTCTTTTCCCAGCTTCGGCACATACGTTCCCCGGTCGGTCGGCATCAGAAAAGCGATCCCCATCACCCGGTTCATGAAGGCGTAAACGCCATACAAGGTCCCGTAGGAATGTCCGCCTTTTTCGGCCCGGCGGTCACCCGGAACGTCGCGCCCCGCGATATAGAGATTTCCCCCCGTCGTCCGCATGATGTACGTTTCATATTTCATGGCGGAAGCGTCCACTCCGGCGGCCTTTGCCTCCGGAGAACCGCCCAGCGCGATCATCGGCGTCCGGGGCTCGGACACAATTTCCAGTTTGTTTCCGGTGGCAAGCTGTATGTGTTTCTGCAATTCCCGCGCGGCTCTGGTCACGCTCCGGGGATTTCCCCGGGGCAGATAGATCACGCAGTCCGCGACTTTGATCTGTGCCGGACAAATCATTCCCGGCAGAAGGACCGCCGCCGCCAAAAATGTTTTACTCAACTTCATGCGATGATTTCTTTTCTGTTGCGGATTTCCGGTTTCGGGCGCAAAATCGAGACGGATCCCTCATCATTGGCCAGCCACGGTATTTTCCTGTTTGATCCCCATGTAGCCGACCCCCGCCGAGCCGCCGACGGTGCCGCCGACATTGTAAATCGACCTCTGATCGAAACTGGACACGTGCGTGTCGATGGAGAGCGCATTCGCGCACAGGTTATGACGCAGATGCACCCGCTCCCCGCCCGATGTCGTTCCCGCCGTGAACATGCGGCACTGATTGGGCGGGCCGTTGAATATATTTATCGTATCGAAGAGATAGTAGAAGGCCCCGGGCACCCCGAAATCCAAATTCATCAATTCTCCGGTATTGAGCCGGTACATCACCACACGCCCGCGGACCTCTCGGAAAAAAGGCCCCATGGCGCTGTTGTTCACTCTCCCGTAGGTCTGGGCACTGTCTCTGTATGTTTCAGGCGTCCGGGCGGGGCATACCACGACATGGGCTTTCCCCTTGACGGCGCCGGGAAGATATGACCCCGTTATCAGGACGCTGCTCCAGGTCAGATTCGTTTTACCGTATGCGGCCACCAATCCGGCACTGGTCGTGAACCCTTCGTTGTCGGACATATACTGCGATTCCGCAAGGCCGCACTGTCTCAGATTGCCCTTGCACTGGGTCCCCTTTGCCGCTTCTCTCGCCCGGCTCAGCGCCGGCATCAGCATCGACGCAAGGATGGCGATGATCGCTATGACGACAAGAAGTTCTATCAAAGTAAAGCATTTACATCCTGAGTTTTCTTCCGGAGCATCTTTTCCCGCCGGGTGTTTCCGGTCCGCGCATCCGCATTCGAGCAGTTTCATCTTCATTCCCACACTCCTTGCTGATTTGATTTTGACGTTTTCTTTGTCGATCCCATTCCCGGGTCCAATTTGAATTTCCGATCATTCCGCAGCACATCTCCGGAATGGAGCTGCGGTCTGCGCCGGCACCGCGGTCGGCGGAATCCGCCCCTTCCCGGCGGAGATCACAGCGAATGCCCCTTTGTTTTTTCAGAACCGATCCAGGGGATCTTTCTCATTACGGGTTTCAAGCGGATCTGGCTGACCAGACCGCGGGCGCCGCGACGGATCTCATCCAGCAGCATCTGCATCCCCTTTTCCGAGATGGCCTCGATCGGACGCTCCATGCACCAGACATTTCCACGGACCGGGTCATTCACCTCCGTATCATACAGCAGGAAATCCACGTCCGGAGAATCCAGCTGCCGCATGAATGCTTCGGCAAAGCGGGGATAATTGATCATGACGGCGGAAGCACCGAAATCCCTGATCTCTTTCCTGATGTCGGGAAGTTTCTTTTCAAAATCCGCGGAAGGGATCCGTATGGACAAGTGCTCCATCTGCAGCTCGTCGCAGCGGCCGAGGAATCCTCCGAACCGCCGTGCGGAAATATAATAATTGGAATCCCCCGCCAGCAGGACCACTTTTTTATGCCCCAGAAAAGCAAAATGTTCGGCCACCATCCGGCCGCCGTTGTATTCGTCATTGACCACGCAGGGGATGTCCTTTTCCGGAAAATCGCGGTCCAGCATGACGATCGGGATCCCGGACAGCCTGAGTGCGGCGATCATCCGGTGATTGGCCAGCGTCATCAGCCCGTTCTGCGGGGAATAAGTCGGGATCAGCAGAAGACCGGCGATGTTCTCTTCGAGCAGTTCTCCCAGTCTGGCCGCCCAGTCGGCTGAATTATCAGCGGCCTGATGCAGAAAGAGGGTATATCCGTGTTTCCGGGCTTCCGCACTCGCCGCGTGATATAATTTGTAGGTATGCTCCGAATATTGCCCCGAACACCAGAGGCCGCCGATGTTCAGCGTGCCCTGATCGGGCATCCCCGGGATCCGGATCACCTTGTAGCCTCTGGTTGAATCGCTCTCGATAAGATGCTTTTCCAGCAGCAACTTCAATCCCTGCCGGACCGTGATCCGGGCCAAATGGTATTCCCGGGCCAGATCCCGTTCACTGGGCAGATAGGTCCCGTTGACAAATTCGCCGTTCTTTATCCGTTCGTATATCTGCTGGGCAAATGATTTCTGCTTGCCGGCCATATAGATCCCCCTTGTCACGGATAATATAGAACCAACTGGTATTATTTCAAGGGCTGAAAACAAAAATTTTCGTTTTTTTCAGTGGTGTTCCCGAGAATGGTACACCCCGAAAAAGCGACAGATTCGCTCTTTTGCAAGAAGAGAAAAGACGAGTCGGGAGTTTTGGCAGTGCCGTCGCTGCAGAGCCGAAGGGAGTCCCTCCGCCCGGCAGACCCGCACTGCTCCCCCCCCCAACCCCTCCGCTTTTTTTGAAAGGCTCTGTTCCCCACTCGAGTCGGTGAAAGTCTGCCTCGTAGCGCGCAGACGCGAAGCAAGCCGCTCCCGCCGCACGTGATCGGCGGTCTGTGAAGCTCTGCTCAAAACACTCCGCTTTTCTCGCAAAAGGATGGGGGCTCGGGGGGAAGGGAAATCCTCTTTTCACGTGAAAAGAGGATTTCCCTTCCCCCGAAATCACCGACCTTTATCGGAAACAGCGCGTCACTTTTTGCCGGGGATGCCGAGGCGGGTCATGCGGTAGTTCATCATGCGGGGCGAGAGCCCCAGTTCGCGGCCGGCGGCGGAGAGATTGCCGTCGTGGCGGCCGATGGCGTCGGTGAGAAACTCCTTTTCGCAGGACTCCAGCATCTGCTTGAGCGTGCCGCCCCGGCGGGGACTTGCGGAAGAGTCGTTCCCCGCCTGAAGAGAGGGCGGCAGATCGTAACTGTGGATGCAGTCGTCCTGTGCCGTCAGCACGGCGCGCTCCATGCAGTTTTCGAGTTCGCGCACATTGCCCGGCCAGGCATAGGCCATCAGAAGGCGGGTCGCTCCGGGCGAAAGTTTCGTGATCTTCTTGTTGTACTTGACGTTGAGGCGCTCGATGAAGTGCTCCGCCAGCAGTATGATGTCGCTGGAACGCCGGGCCAGCGGCGGCATCATGATGGGAAAGATGTTCAGCCGGTAAAAGAGATCCTCGCGGAAAAGTTTTCTGGCCATCAGTTCCTCGAGATTCCGGCTGGTGGCCGCGAGAAAACGCACGTCCGAGTGCAGTTCCTCGTTGCTGCCCACCCGCGAAAAGGTCCGTTCCTGAAGAAAACGCAGCAGTTTCACCTGCGTCTGCATGGTGAGGTCGCCGATCTCGTCGAGAAAGAGCGTTCCCCCGTCGGCGGCCTCGGCCCGGCCGATGCGGCGCGAAACGGCCCCCGTGAAGGAGCCCTTCTCGTGGCCGAAAAGTTCGCTCTCAACCAGATTTTCGGGCAGCGCTGCGCAGTTCAACGTGACCAAGGGCTTGTTTTTGCGCGGCGAAAGCTCCACGATGGCGTGGGCCAGAAGTTCCTTGCCGGTGCCGCTGGCGCCGCGGATGAGCACGGTGGCGTCGGTGGGAGCCACCTGCCTGAGTTCGGTGTAGACCTGAAGCATTTCGCGGCAGCTGCCGATGAGTTTGCCCGGGGTGTTCTGCAGCATACTGCGGAGTTTGCGGTTCTCGTCCAGCAGTGTCTGCTTCTCCTGATGGAGCAGAAGGCACTCCGATGCGGAATCGGCGGTGATGTTGGCCAGAATCTCAAGAAAGGCCACGTCGCTGTCGAGGTTCGTTTCGGGCGTGATGGGGCGGTCCACCGACAGAGTGCCGATGAGTTTTTCGTGGTGGAAAAGCGGTACGCAGATGAAGGCCGCCGGACCGTCGTAATGGTGCTTGCCCGTCCGGTTGAGAAAACGGGGATCCTTGCGCAGATCGGGGATCACATGACTGCGCCCCGTTTCCGCCACGTGTCCCGTGATGCCCTCGCCCAGATTGTAGAAGCCTTTTTTCTTTTCCGCCTCGGTGAGACCGTGGGAGGCCTCGATCCGCAGGGTGTCCCCGTAGCGGAGCGAAAAGGTGCCGCGGCGCATACCCATTTCGCGGTCGATGATCTCCAATACTTCCTCAAGCATCGTGCCGACGTCGCGTCCGTGGATAAGCACCGAACTGATCTTCTGGATCACCAGGATCTGCGGGTGTATCTCCATGCTCATGACGGAGTTTAATATACACGGGCGCAAGCGTTTTATCAAGCCGGAAACGCGGGCATTTCCGCAATTCTCGCGATCGCCTCGCGGGTTTTCCCGGGATCCCCGAAAGCGGTCAGGCGGAAAAATCCCTCGCCCCCGGGACCGAAGCCGCTGCCGGGCGTTCCCACCACGGCGCATTTCTCGAGCAGGAAGTCGAAGAACGCCTGCGACTTCACGCCGTCGGGCAGACGCCACCAGATGTAGGGCGCGTGCTCCCCGCCGTAGACCGTGTATCCGGCCTTGCGCAATCCGGTGCGGATGACTTCGGCATTGCGCATGTAGCCGTCGATGACGGCCCGGGTCTGCTCCCGGCCCGCGGGAGTGTAGACCGCTTCGGCCGCCCGCTGCACGATGTAGTTGACGCCGTTGAACTTGGTGCTCTGCCGCCTGAGCCACATCCGGCGCAAAGTCTCCATTTCGCGGGGGATCACGGTGAAGGCGCAGCGCACGCCGGTGAATCCGGCGCTCTTGGAAAAACTGTGGAACTCCACCGCGCACTTTTTCGCGCCGGGGATCTCGTAGATGGTGTGCACGAGACGGTCGTCGCGGATGTAGTCGGCATAGGCCGCGTCGAAGAGGATGACGGCGCCCGTGTCGAGGGCGAACGCCACCAGTTTTTCGAGGGTCGCCCGCGAGAGGACGGTCCCGGTGGGATTGTTGGGACTGCAGAGGTAGACGAGCGCCGTTCCCCGGGGCGGCAGATCGGGCTGGAAGCCGTTTTTTTCGCCGCAGGCCATGTAGTGGATCTTTCCGTACCGGCCGTCGGGCAGGAGCCTGCCGCCGCGCCCGGCCATGACGTTGCTGTCGAGGTACACGGGATAGACCGGGTCGGGAATGGCGACGGAGCAGTCGTTCGAAAACAGCTCCTGGATGTTCGCCACGTCGCACTTGGAGCCGTCGCTCACGAAAATTTCGTCGGGTGCGATGTCGATGCCCCGCGAGGCGTACTCCCCGGCGGCGACGGCCTCGCGCAGAAACGCGTATCCCGGCTCCGGCCCGTAGCCGCGGAAGGTCGCGGGATCGGCCATTTCGTCCACGGCGCGGTGCATGGCCCGGATCACCGCGGGCACGAGGGGTTGCGTCACGTCGCCGATGCCCAGCCGGATGATCTCCTTTTCGGGATGCTTCTCCTGAAAGGAAGCGATCTTGCGGGCGATCTCCGAAAAGAGGTAACTTTCGGGCAGAAGCGCGTAATTTTCATTGAGAAGTTTATTGTTCATTTTCGATTTCTCCCGTAAAAATTTCCTCCGCCGGGCCGGTCATGAAGACCGGCTGCCCGGCTTTGTGTCCGATGTGCAGGACACCGCCGTCGAGGATGATGTCGGCCTCGTCGCCGCAGAGACCTTTCTTCTGTGCCGCGACCAGCGTGGCGCAGCTGCCCGTGCCGCAGGCGGAGGTGATGCCGCACCCCCTTTCCCAGACCCGCATGCGGATCCGGCCCGCGCCGAGTATCTGAGAAAACTC
>Ga0079305_1001842_pt1 | contig 23271 bp, 16 predicted proteins | sample LMS_cellobiose_e_FD_79183 | JGI IMG/M metagenome (GOLD analysis project Ga0079305, IMG submission 79183) | Rumen-fistulated moose microbial communities from Alaska, USA - LMS_cellobiose_enrichment | ecosystem: Host-associated > Mammals > Digestive system > Stomach > Rumen fluid ... | reverse complement strand
GCGGCGGGCGCTGCCTGCGCGGCGGGCGCTGCCTGCGCGGCGGTCGGGGCTTTTGCGGCGGCGGCCATCGCTTCGGCGGCGCTCTGCCCGATGCCGATGACGAACTCGCCCTTGTTGACGGTGGGAGAGTTTTCAAGGCGCAGGGCGGAGACATCCTCTCCGTGGTTGCCGATGGCGCATACGTTTTCAAAACAGGGGACCTCGTCGCCTTCTGCATGGAAGATCTCCAGCAGTTCTCCCGAAACCTCGGCGGTGCAGTCCATGACCGCCTTGTCCGTTTCGTAGGAGAAGAGGATATCTCCCGCCTGAACGGGATCTCCGACTTTTTTCCTCCACTCTGTGATGATGCAGGTCTCCACTGTGATGCCGACCTTCGGCATGATGACCGCGGTTGCCATTGTTTTTGTTCCTCCTTCATGGGGATAAATCAGAAAAAAGTGCGTATTGATAGCGAAAGGGCTCACCGCTGTGTCAGTGAGCCCTTTCGCCTTGAGCTCCAAAGTCCCACGAAACTGACCGGAGCATACGTGTTTTTAAGGAAAGAGCGTTAGCCCAAAGCCGCACCGTAACCCATCATGGTGGTGATGACCAGCATGATCCAGCCGGCGACCGTCTGGATGACGATCAGCTTGGTGGCGAACTTCGCCCAGTCGCTCCAGGAGACACGGCTGACAGCCAGAGCGGCCATCAGAACGCCGGACTGCGGATAGATGAAGTTGGTCAGGCCATCGCCGAGCTGATAAGCCAGGATCGCGTTCTGCTGGGTGACGCCGACGATCTGAGCGAGCGGGCTCTGAATCGGCATGACGACGAACGCCTGGCCGGAACCGGAGATAATGAAGAAGTTGACGATGATGTTCATGATGTTCATGCCGATGACGGTGAGGGCGGTGGGCAGCGTGGAGAGGACCTCAGCCATGGCATGAATGATGGTGTGAATGATGTTGCCCTGGTTCATAACGAGGGAGATGGAACCGGCAAAGCCGATCATCATCGCGCCGAAAGCGATCTGCTCAAAGCCCTGGACCAGCAGGTTGCAGATCTTGTTGGCGCTGTAGCCCGCAACGATACCGGACAGGATGCCGCCGATCAGGAAGATGGAGGCGATGACCTGGATCGTGATGATGTTGGCGATGACGGTGGCGATGATCGCAACAAACATCAGAGCGAAGATGATGGTGATGATGTTGCGGCGGGTGGTGACCTCCTCGGGGACGAACTCGCCGTCAAAGCGGACGACGTTGGGATCGTCCTTGCAGAGGCTGGCGGCCGGGTCCTTCTGAACCTTGGCGATGTAGTGGCCGACGTACCAGGCGTTCAGAGCCCAGAAGACGAGCACGCCGATGGTACGGACCTGCCAGCCGGAGAACAGAGGCAGGTTGGCGATGATCTGCGCGTTGGCGGTGGTGGCGGTGCCGAACGGAGCAAACGTGAAGCCGGCGGAAATCGCGAACATGATGATGGCGGTGCCCGCGATGGCGTCAGCGCCGAACGCGGCGGCGATCATCAGGCCCAGGGGGATAAAGGCCACGTTGTTGGGCTCGGTGATACCCATGGCGCCCATGATGACGAACGGAGCCATGACGACGGGGACGGCGACCACGAGCTTGTTCTTGGCGACGTGAGCCACACGGCCGATCGTGGAGGCCAGAGCGCCGGTGGTGTTGATGATGTTGACCGCACCGGAGATCAGGAAGGAGCAGAAGATCAGCATAGCCGCGTTCACGCAGGCCTGCGGGATATCCATGATCATCTGCCAGGGACTCACGGGCGTCTGGTCAATATAGTGGAACGAGCTGGCGTCAATGACGTTCTTCCCGTTGACCTGGATGAAATCATACTGACCGGACGGAACGATGTAGGTCAGGATCGTAGCGACGATAAGCAGACAGCCCAGTATAATATATACGTGGGGCATCTCAAACTTTTTCTTGTTTTCGGTTGCCATGTCAGTTTCTCCTTTTCCTAAATTTTCACAATGAGATGCGGGGTTCTATTGCAAAACAGCCTGCGGCCTGTGCTCTGCTGATCGTGAAATCGAAACGATCCATCCCCCCTCCCAAGAATGACGATTCAGCAAATCTGTCTGCGGCCGACGGCGGTTTTGAAACAGCATTGGGATGCTGTGCGCAAAAATGAATGACCCTTATGAATTTATTTGTAGTATATGATGAAATTCTCTTGATTTCAATCTTCAATTTTGGTAAGATGGTGTCAACCAGAGGTTTATACAAGAAAGAGGAGACAAAAATATGCTGAACCCCGGGCTGAACACGTTTATGATCACGGCCGAGTGCGGGAGCCTCACGAAGGCGGCGGAGCGGCTGTATATCTCGCCGACGGCGGCCATGAAGCAGCTCAACGCCTTCGAGGAGGAGCTCGGTCTCACGCTCACGACCCGCACGAAGCAGGGCATCCGCCTCACGCCGGAGGGCGAGGTCATTTATGAGGAGGGCGCGCGCCTCAAGGCGCTGGCGCAGGAGGCCGTGGCCCGCGCCAAGGCGCTCCAGACGCAGGAGAAGCAGAAGATCGCGATCCGCGTCGGCACGAGCTCGCTGTACCCGGCCTCCATCCTGACGAACATCTGGGAGCAGGCGGGACTTTTATATTATCATGAGGCCAAGCGCTACAAGATCGAGCTGGTGCAGATCCACGACTCGGTGGACGACGCGGTGGCGATCCTCGGCCGGACGGTGGACATCGCCGTGCGCCTGTACGATTCCAAGAAGCTCTACAAGCAGGTCGGCATCCAGCCGATGGGCACGTGCCGCTTCAACTGCGCGGTTCCCATCGGGTCGGCCCTCGCGGCGAAGCCGCGCCTCCGTCCGGAGGATTTTTCTGGCTACAAGATCACCATCTACGACCGCACGGACTCCCCGATCAACGACCAGCTTGCCCGCGATCTGGAAAAGATCCCGAACATCCGGGTCGAAGAGGCAAAGTTTTTCAATCTGGAGCTGTTCAACCGCTGCACGGATGAAAACAGCATCCTGCTCGTCAACACCCTCTGGAAAGAGCTGCATCCCTCGCTCGTCATCAAAGAGGTGGAGTGGAACTACACCGTCCCGTTCGGGATGCTGTTTTCCAAAGACTGTCCGGCGGAGGTGCGGGAGTTCGTGGCGCTGATGAACAAGGTCATCGACGTCATCGGGATCCAGCGGCTGTGAGCGCGCCGTGAAACAAAACGCAATATCTTGTGGATTGTTATTGAAACCCGGAGGAAAGTGCGGTATAATAAATCAACCGCTTTCCGCAGACGCGTACCGGAAGAGAAAGGAGCAGACGAAATGAAACCGGACAAACGATTTCTTTCTTTCTATTATGAAGATATCGAAGAGGTCCCCGATTTCGATATCGACCCAAAAAAAACGGCGCTGCTGATCGTCGACATGCAGAAGCATTTCCTGCTGCGCGACGGTGAGGACGCACAGGCGCACCGGGCCAACGGCACCTGGGAGAAGTGGGCCGCCTACTTCGACCACGTCGAGAAGGTCACGATCCCGAACAACCGCCGCCTGATCGAGGCCTGCCGGAAGCACGGCATCGAGGTCACCTACGGGCGCATCTGCTGCCTGAAGCCGGACGGGAGCGACCGCGCGCGTGTGCAGAGCACTTTCGGCTGGAACAACATCTTCGTGCCCATCGACACGCCGAACGCCGCGATGGTGGACGAGCTGGCCCCGCTGCCGGGCGAGATTGTTGTCAACAAGACGACGGATTCCGTCAGCCTCGGCACGAACTACACGCAGCTCATCCGCAACATGGGGATTGACACCGTGATCGTCACGGGCGTCGTCACCGACCAGTGTGTGGCGGGCACGATCCGCGTGCTGGCCGATCAGGGCTTCCGCGTCTACTGCCCGGAGGACTGCTGCGCCGCTGGCACGAAGGAGCTGCACGAGCAGGAGCTGCGCATCATGAACGTGATCTACTGCACCGTCTGCGAGACGGACGAGCTGGTGGATTATATCAACACGCTGCCGGAGACCGCGAAGGGCTGAGCCCGGGCGGAACCACGGAAGCAACAGGAGGAGAGGGAGAATTATGGCAAACAATACCTTTAAAAAACAGCTGAGCCTGTCCCAGCTGATCGCCATGGCCGCGGGCGGCATGATCGCGGCCTGGATGGTCGAGATCACGTATTGGTTCGAGATGTCCGGCCCCGGCTCGTTCATCTGCCTGATCGCCTGCGCGGTCGTCATCTTCCCGCTGTGCCTGATCTACGCGGAGATGACCTCGACGCTGCCGTATGCGGGCGGCGAAAACGTGTGGACAAGCAACGCCTACGGCTGGAACTGCGGCTGGATCGTATTCTGGTTCATGTTCCTGCTGTACCTGTCCGCGATGCCCAACGTCACCATCGGCATTGCGACAATGATCAGCTATCTGGTCCCGCTGACCTTCACGCAGCTCAAGATCGTATCGCTGATCCTCATCACCGTGTGGTTCGTGCTGGTCAACTTCGACATCAAGTATCTCGCCATCGCGCAGAACGTGATGTTCTGGGGCACGCTGGTCGTCGCCCTGATCGCGGACATCATCTTCATCTTCAGCGACCTGTGGCACTGGAGCAACCTGTCGCCCTGGTTCCCGACCGGCGTCAGCGGCTTCGCCGTGGGCCTGGGCCTGCTGATGTTCAAGTTCATCGGCTTCGACCTTGTGCCGCAGCTGGTGGAGGAGTCCAACATCCCGCATAAAAAGATCGTCTGGGCCTACGTTGGCGCCATCATCTGCACGATCGGCGTCTACGGCATGGCCATCATCGGCGTGGGCGGCATCCTGACGAGCGAGCAGATCAAGGTCATGGACATCGTGGATCCGCGCGTGGCCGACCTGATCGGCATGCACTGGCTTGCCATCGTGATCATCGTCATGGGCGCGCTGACGTGCATCACCACGCTCTCCGGCTTCTGGCTGGCGGCCTCCCGCTCGCTCTACGGCGCGGCGCGGCAGCACCAGATCACCCCGCTGCTCGACAAGGTCAACCGCTACGGTCAGCCCTGGGCGGCCAACATCGTGGTGTACATCTGCTCCATCTACTTCTGCCTGATGGCGCCCGAGGCATGGATCAACTACATCTTCACCATCACGGTCGGCGCGGCGGCGATCATCTACCTGTTCGTCGTGCTCTCGTTCCTGAAGCTGCGCCGCGAGCATCCCGAATGGGAACGGCCCTACAAGCTCAAGCACTGGAAGTTCTGCGGCTATGAGTCGCTGCTGTTCGTGGTGTACGTGATCTACCAGGCGATCGTGGCGATGGACGGGCAGACCTGGATCGCGCTGGGCATCTACTTCGCCATCGGCGCGGCGCTGTTCGGCTACGCCAAGCTCATGCAGAAGAAAAAGCCGGAGGAATGGGCACCGACCATCCTCGATTATGAGACCCTGCAGGCCAGAAAGCAGGAGCGCCTGAAAGGCTGAAAACAGAAGAAAAAACGGGATGCCGCCTTTCGGCGGCATCCTGTTTTTTTGCGTTTCGGCGGTAATATCAGCGGGAAATCAGATCCCACAGGACCTTGACGAACAGCAGCCCCAGCACCAGGAACATCACGCCGCGCACGCGGCGGCTGCCGCCGCGGATGGCGAAGCGCGCACCGCACCAGCTGCCCGCGATGCTGAAAAAGACGGCCGGCAGGACCAGCTTCCACAGCACCTGCCCGTTCAGGATCCACACGGCGGCCGCCGCGGCGTTGGAGGCGAGGTTCGTCACCCGCGCGCAGCCTGCGGCGGTGAGGAGATCCATCGCAAGCAGCGCCGTGAAGCCCATGATCATGAATGTGCCCGTGCCCGGGCCGATCAGCCCGTCGTAACAGCCGAAGACGAGACCGATGAGCGCGGAGAGCAGCGCCTCCCGCTGCGGCGGCAGCGTCTTTTCCGGGACGGGACGCTCCCGGCCGAAGTCCTTTTTGACGGTGAGGAACACGGCCACGAGCGGCAGCGCGAGCAGCAGGATCAGCTTGAGGGTCCGCTCCGGCAGGAGGGCGGCCAGCTCCGAGCCCGCGGCGGAGCCGAAGATCGCACAGACTGCCGCGATCAGCACCGGGCGCAGGCGCACCTTGCCGCTGCGAAAATACTTGACGCTCGCCACGATCGCGCCGGTGCCGCTGACGACCTTGTTCGTGCCGGAGGCGAGGTGCGGCGGAAGACCCGCCATCAGATAGGCGGGAATGGCGATGATGCCGCCGCCGCCCGCGACGGAGTCGACGAAGCCGGCGAGGAACACGAGCGGACAGACGATCAGACAGGTTTTGAGGAATTCATCCACAGCTGCCGCACCTCCTTTGCAGAAAATGGATGGAAAAGATTTCGGAACGGCTCTATTATAACCGCCGCGGCGCCGCCTGGCAAGAGGCGGGGCAGGAATCGGCGGCACAGCCGCGGCGGCGGAAAGCGGACGACGTGCCGGCGCGGTCCTAAAATAGGACGCAAAACAGGACCGGCGCGGCGGAGAGTCCTATACCAAGCGGGAAGACGCACCTTTATAATAAATTCGTTACGATCCGCGCGCCCGGGGCTCGGGCGCACCGCATCACGAACACGGAGGTGGACACCATGAGGGAATGGAGACGACTGACCGCTGTGCTGCTCTGCGCTGCTCTGCTCGCGGGCTTCCTGCCGACGCCGCTGACCATGCCGACGCGCGCTGCGTCGGAGGACGGCTGGACCGTCCGCTACGACGCGGCGGCGTTCGCGGAGGGCACGCTCAGCGTGGAGGTGTACGACGCGGCGCGGGGATATGCCCCGGCGGTCGAATGGACGCGCGACGGCGGCACGATCCGTGCCGAATGCACGGCGGATGCGCTGTTTCCGGACGACGGCGTATATTACGCCGTGGTGCAGTATCTGACCGGGGGCAAGGCGGGGGAGATCCCGTCGCTGAGCGACGAGGAGATCGCAGCGGAGTACCGCCTTTACTATCGGGCGGTCTACGGCGTCGACGCGCCGCCGCTCGAGCTGCCGGAGGGCTTCCCCACGGAGGGCCGCGCCGCGGCGCTCGCGTGGTACGCCGCGGCGCTGGAGGACGCGGCGTTTTGCGCCGCCTGCGAGGAGGAGACCGGCGAGGCGCTGCTCTCGCCGGACGAGCTCGTGGCCTACTGGGAAGAGGAGTACGACCCGGAGTATGACGATCTCGACGAGCTGATCGTCGACGCCGTGCACGAGATCCTCGCGATCTACGCGGAGTATTACGAGGCGGAGCAGTACTACAATGTAACCGTCGCCGAGAAACGCGGTATCATCGAGCGTCTGATCCGCAGCCCGGAGCAGGCGCCGGCGGGCTACGCCCCGCCTGCCGCGACCGAGGGCGCGGAGCCGGCCTGCCGCGTCGCGCTACACGCGCTCAGCGCGCAGGAGAAGGAGAGCGGCCTGGCCGTGGAGGCGAACTTCTTCGACGGCTGTGTGCCGCTGACGATCACGGCGGTGCAGACGGGGACGGACTTCGACATGACCACATATGAGCCCGTGCCGGTCTACGCCGACACGCGCGCCTATCTGCGCGCGGACGGGGCGACGATCCCGGCGGGCATCGCGCTGTCGGATGCGGACGACGAGGAGCTGCTCGGCGGCGACATCCTGGCGTTCGCCGCCGGATACGAGGACAGCGGCCGCCTGAACGGACGCGTGCCGCTCGGCATGCCCTATCTGGTCACGCCGGGCACGTATCTCGTCACCTCGGCCTACGGCGCCGATACCGACGCGGGCGAGGAGGCCTGTCTCGACTGGGAGAACGTCACGGTCGGCGCAAACGGCGGCAGCGCGGACTTCACCGCGTCCCGCCACTTCGTGCGCCTGAACGCCGCCGAGGACGGACCGGACGACGGAAAGCTGCAGTCGCTCGAGGTGCAGTTCACCGGCGGCGACCTGGGCACGGCGTTGTGCGGGGCGGATCTGTTCGCGATGAGCTACGAGAACGGGCAGCTGACCGCCGCGCCGCGCGCGATGAAGCTCAAGCCCGGCGACTACGACACGGCGATCTTCGGCGTGGGCGCGAGCGCCGGCGAGGCGGGCGGCCTGACCTGGTTCTGGAAGCAGGAGGTCGGCACGATCTCCGGCGACGTGAGCTATACGCTGCCCTCACGCAGCCTGAGCGCGGACGATTACACGACGGATCTGACCTTCCGTTCCCTCGAGGACGACGGGACGGGGCCCTTCCGCCCGGGCGAGGCGCTGCGCGCAGAGGTCACGCTGACGGCGGGGGATTTCCGCTTGATCGCGTTGATGGCGATGCAGATCGACCCGAGCGCTCTCCAGGGCGACGACGATTACGGTGACGACGACATTCCGTTCGAGATCAGCTATCTCAAGACGACGGCGCGCTTCGCCGACGGCGGCGCGATCACGCCGGAGAGCGGTGCGGACTTCATCTGGTTCGACCTGACGGCGCCGGAGACCTCGCAGACGGTGGAGGCGGTCACGGCGCTGAACGTGGACGGGATCGTCGATCTGCGGTTCGAGACCTCCGCGCTTGTGCGCGTGGCCGGGGCCGAGGCCGACCGGGAGCCGCCCGCGGCGCCGACGGGACTTTCCGCGGAGGCGGCGGACGAGACGATCGCCTTCCGCTGGACGGCCAACACGGAGGAGGACCTCGACGGCTACCGCCTGTATCGGACGAATGCCGCCGGGAAGAACGCGGTCCTGCTCGCCTCGGCCGCGAAGGAGGACAGCGCGCTGACGATTGCCGTCGACCGAGCGGCCTGGGGCGCTGCGCCCTGGTACTTCGCGCTCAGCGCGGTGGACGCGGCGGGCAACGAGTCTGCCTTGGGCGGGACGCTGCAGGTGAACGATCCGAGCATCCGCTTCCGCGGCACGGGCGCATGGAGCGCCGAGCGCGGGGAGGCGTATGACGACGGCTTCTATCTGACGGAGGAGGGCGAGGGCCGGCTGGCGTTCGTCTTCACGCCGGACGGCGATCTCGTGGGGGCGAACTTCCCCGACGAGATCACGCTCACACTCTCTTACCGCGACCTTGAGGATGCGGCGAAGACCCGCACGCTTGCGCTGGCGCGCGAGGACGGGTACGCCGCGGCGCTGGATCTGCCGGCGGATGCGGCGGTGCTTGAGCAGGCGGAATTCACCTATGCCGCCGGAGATGAGACGGCGACGCTTGCAACGGCGCGCTTCTACGACCTGAACGTCGTGGTCTGTGCGCACATCCGGCTGCCGGCGGCGGAGTACGCGCTGGCGCCGGCCTTCGATGGGGCGAGTGTATCCGACGCCGGGAAGAGCTGGGTGCTGCAGCCGGAGGAGGGCGGCTTTGCCGGGCGGCTGCCGCGCGCGGCCTATCGCGCGGGAGTGCTCGCGCTGAGCCTCGGCGCGCGGCGCTTTGAGGTCGGTGGGACGCTGCTCAGCCAGACGCACGAGGAGGACGTTTTTCGCATCGCCGCGGCGGCGATGCCGGATATGATGCGGCTGCACGCCGTGCTGGAGGACAGCGATACCGCGCTGCTGGTGGACGCGTGGTTCGTCGGCGGCGGGAGCGCGATGCCCGCGGCGACGGACGTTATCCGGAACGAAGCGGGCGAGGCGGAGGTGCTGATCCTGCGGCCCGCAGAGGCGCGGGAGCTCGGCACGCTCTGCCTGCGCGTCATGCCCTATACCGCCTCGGACGAATATGCCCTCTTCTGCACCGAGGGCGAGTGGCTGCTGGCGGAGGGCGGCGCGCCGTTCACGCCCGGCGCGGACGAGACCGTGCGCGGCCGGCTCTGCGTGAGCGCGCTCGAGGGACAGCCGCTGATGTACCTCGACGTCGCGTTTGAGGACGGTTCCTCGCCGCGCAGCGACCTGAAGCTCGTCCTGACGGACGAAACGGGCGCGGCCGTAACGGCGGCGTGGTATTGGCGGACGAAGCAGCTTGCGACCGGCGCGCTGACGGCGGGTGCGGCGTACGACGTGAGCGTCGAGGACGGAGTGCGCCTCGGCAGCGATCCGCTGCGCATCACCGCGCTGCGCGACGGCTCGAACCAGGCCGCGCCGCCGCAGCTCTCGATCTTCCGCATGGCGCAGGTGACGCTGCGCGTGACGCTGGTCTCGGACGATATGACGGCCTATGAAGATCTGGCCGGATCGTTCACGATCTCGGCGGAGCCGGAGGTGCGCTGCCGCGACCGCGTGACGGGCGAGTGGACGGCACTGGAGGGAGCCTTCAGCCACCCGCAGATCTATTCGAATGTCTGGAGCCCCGAGACGCGCTTCCAATCCGGCCTGATCGACGCCCGCCGCTTGGATACGGACAGCGGACTGCTGCTCGTGTTCGGCACGGAGGCTGCCGGCCCGGGCGGCGGCGCGGCTGCGGGCGCGGGCGGCTGGCTGTACGCCGGCGCGCCGATCCGCCTGTGCGCCGGGCAGGTGTTCTACACCGTGGGGAACGAGGCAAACGGCGAGCTCGCGGCCTCCGGCCTGATCTCGCGCGTGGAGTCGGACGGTAACGGCATGAACTGGTACGTCGGTGGCGTGAGCGTCGGCGGCGCGGATGAGGCCGCCGAGCTTCGCGGCCTGCGCGTCGCGCGCACGCCCTACGCCGCCCTGCGCATCACGCGCGAGACGGAATACGATGCGCTGACTTTCGTGCTGCGCGAGCGGGACAGCGGCGCGACCTATGTTTTCGCAGAGGAACTGCTGCACCGCAACGACGGCGAGACCGTGCGCTATGAGTTCAACACGCTGCCCTACGGCAGCTATGACGTGCTGATGTACGTCGGCAGCGGCGAGGCGCAGGCGCAGCTTGAGCGGCAGTTCGCGCGCGACGGCGCGGCGGCCGCGGTGCCTGCCTCGGTCTGCGGCTGCGTGGTCGAAAACGTGACGCTGACCGAGAGCGACGCGATGATCCACGTCGACCTGCCGGCCGCGCCGGTTACGGATGCGCCGGGCATCCAGGGCATCACCAACGTGCCGGACAAGACCGCGGCGCTCGCGGGCGACCGTGTGACCTTCACGATCCGCTTCGTCTGCGTGCCCGGCGGCAGCGAGAGCGAGCGGACGCTCGCCATGCACGCGGTCGAGCGCAGCGGCTTCGCGCCCGACGGGACCAGCGTGTCCCTGCGGACGGAGGACGGGACGCGCCTGAGTGCGGCGGTCGACGGCTTTGACCGCGTGGTCGTGCCGGAGAACGACGGTCTCGTCTACGGCACGGTGCTGGTCACCGGACGCATTCAGGACGGCCGCACGCCGACCTTCGACGCGGCGGTCGGCAGCATCGACTACGCCGGCGGACATTATGCGCGCGGCGCGTGCAGCCTCCAGGTCTTCAGCGCAACGGTGCGCGCCGCCACCCTCGTGCCGACGGCGCCGGCCAGCGGCCGCGGCGCCGCGGGCGCGGAGATCACCGCGCGCATCACCTCGCGCACCGACCCCGCGCGCACGAGCGAGCAGACCACCACCGTGTCGCGCTACGGCTACTGGAAGATGCAGCTGCAGTACCCCGTGGATCGGGCGGAGGACGAGTTCGACGTGCAGTTCCTCAGTTCCGAGGGCGCCGTGCTGGCGGAGAGCGTCACGCGCTACGTGCCCTCCGGCGTGGTGCCGAGCGAGATCCATATGACCTGGATGACGGACGGGACGGAGCAGAAGATCACCATCTATCCCGGCGACGAGCGGGATTTCGCAATGGTGAAGTCGGTTGTGCTGACCTTCGGCGTGGACATGGAAGAGACGGTCGTGGAGATCGAGCTGGTGTTCGACGACAGCGATCCCGACGACTGGGGCATGACCGACGCGCGGCGCGTCTCGCGCCCGATGCTGCAGCTCAAGCCGAAGGGCAGCTTCTTCCGGTACCAATACTACTTCTACGCTGAGGACGCCGGGACTTTCGACCTGACGGTCGACGAGGCGGACGAGGTGCTCGCGGACGTGCCCTACGCGACGAAGTACGCCGTGCGCTTCTGGGCGCGCGATTTCGGCGTGATGCACGTGCTGTACGACGTGCTGCCGGACAAGGCGTCGACCGAGTTCGGCGCGCTGCGCACGGGCGCCGCGCCGGACGAGGCGATGACGGAGGCGCTGCGCACGGTGTACGGGGCGCTGGAAGCACAAGAGGAGCCCATCGTGCACGAGGGCTGGTTCGATTGCAGCGTGCCCGACGTCGCGGTGGACAGCCTGCGCATGCGCGATTTTGGGATTCCCGAGGACAGAGAGGACGTCGACCCGGATATGGTCGTGACGCAGCCGTTCAAGGGCACGGCGCACCTGCACGTGGACAGTGAGATCACGGTCGCGCCCGTCGCAGGCGGCGCGGAGGCGGCGATTGCCGGCTTTGGCACGCCGGAGGATGCGGACTGCGTGCTGAATCTCACGGACGAGGACAGCTATCTGCGTTATTTCGACCTGAACGAGAACTACTCTATGCGTTTCCGCGAGGACGGCACGGCCGAGCTGATCGTCCGGCGGACGTGGAACAGCGTGCTCAACGCGGGCGCGCTGCCGGCGGGCGACGACGGCAACGCACAGGTGCTGCCGGGCCTGGCCGCCCGTTCGGTGCGCGCGCTGCTGCCGATGGACAGCGGCGGCGGTGCATCCGCGGGCGATCAGTTCTTCAGCATCGTCGCGGAGCAGGAGACGACCATCGGCTTTGTGACGGACGTGTCGCTCACAGCGGTCTCGATCCTGGATGAGGTCGCCCAGGCAGACGGCGTCGTTGCCATCGCGAAGGAGGGGGCAGGCGCGGCCCTGGGCAACACGGCGAGCACGGTCGCAAGCGGCGTCGGCTTCGCCTCCGACGTGACGAGCGTCGGCATATCGGTCGCCACGGAGGCGCAGAGCGCCTGGAGCTACGACAAGGCGTATGAAAAGGAGCGGCAATACGTCTTTCAGCAGATCGAGGAGTCCTGCAATTACTACAAGAGCAAGCTGACCTGCCGCGCGGAGGGCAGCCATGCCGCGGAGGTCGAGGCAAAGCTGAACGCGATCCAGGCGGAATACTTCACCAAGACCGAGAAGGGCAAGTACAGCAACAACAAGTGGGGCAACACGGCCGCCTACGTCACCTACGGCGTGGCCGGCGCGTTCGGCAACCTGGCCGTCGGGATCTCCGGCGTTGTCGCGGGCATGGCCGCGGGCGTGCCGTTCGTCGGCACGGCGGTCGGCCTGGTGCTGGGCACGACCTACGCCGAGGGAAAGGAGATCGGCGAGGAGAATTTCAAGGAGTGGATCCGCCGACAGCTTTGGTGGATGTATGAAGAGGCCGAGGGCAAGATGCGCCAGGCCTTCGCGCTGTACGATCCCAGCGTGTGCGATGAAAAGAAGGAGCCGCCGAAGCCCGAGAAGGTCAACATCACCAAGGACGACCGCGAGACCAGCTGGGAGTTCCACATCGGCGGACCGGTCAAGAAGACCGACATCGAGCTGGAGCCCGCGCGCATCCTCGATCCCTCCGGCACCGTGTACGAGGGCATGCTGTCGAACCCGCTTGCGGGAGTGACGGTCTCGATCCAGTATCTCGACGGCGAGACCTGGAGGCTCTGGACCGAGGCCGGGGACTACAACGACCAGCAGCCGACCTACGTGACGGATGCGAGCGGCTACTACCGCTGGGACGTGCCCGACGGGAAGTGGCGCGTGAAATACGATAAGGAGGGCTACAACGGCGGCGAAGCGGTCTATTCCGATGTGATGGACGTGCCGCCCGTGTGGCTGGACGTGAACCAGAACATGGTGGACGCCGGAGCCTTCACCGCTGCGGCGGAGGCAGCGGTGAGCGGCGTGAGCCTGCGCTTCACGAAGCCCGTGTACGCCGCGGACGTGACGGCGGAGTCGGTCGCGCTGCTGCGCGGCGAGACGCCGGTGGAGACGGCCTTTGCGCCGGAGGAGCAGGAGGGCGAGCTGGCGCAGCGCTTTGCCGCCGCCTGTGAGCTTGACCCCGCGGCGGAGTATTTCGTCCGCGTGACGGGCGTGCGCTCCTACGCGGGTACGGCGTGCACGTTCACCGTGCCGGTCGATATGAGCACGCTGCCCGTCCTGCCGGCCTGCGAAGCTGTGACGGCGAGCGTGCCGAGCGGCAGCACCGTGCCTTACGGCGGCACCGTCGCACTCTCCTGCGCGACGCCGGGCGCCATGATCTGGTATACGCTGGACGGGTCCTGCCCCTGCATCAAGGACAATCCCGCCCGCACGGTGTACACCGGGCCCATCACGATCACTGCAGACGTGCGCATCATCGCCCGTGCGGAGGCCGAGGGCTATGCCGACGGCGCGCCCACGCCGTTCGACTACTATTGCGCGCCGCCCGCGGAGGAGCCGGACGAGCCGACGCCTCCGCCGACTTCCGCGGAGCCCGGCTTCACGGACGTTGCGGCGGGCGCCTACTATGAGGCGGCCGTCCGCTGGGCGGCGGAGCAGGGGATCGCGGAGGGCAGGAGCGAAACGATCTTCGATCCCGCCGGCGAATGCACGCGCGCAGAGGCCGTGACGTTCCTGTGGCGGGCATTCGGAAAGCCGACGGCAACCCTCAGGGAAAATCCCTTTACAGACGTTGCCGAAAACAGCTTTTACTATGAGGCGGTGCTCTGGGCGTATGAGCGCGGGATCACGCGCGGCAAGGGCGCGGGCACGTTCGATCCGGATGCACCCGTCACCCGCGCGCAGATGGTGACCTTCCTGTTCCGCGCCGCCGGCGCGCAGGCGCCGGACGCGGCGCTCCCGTTCATCGACGTGGACGGGGAGGAGTTCTACGCCGCCGCCGTCCGCTGGGCGGTCGGCGACGGGATCACGAATGGCACGGGCGCGGACACCTTCCGTCCGGACGACGCGTGCATCCGCGCGCAGACGGTCACCTTCCTCTACCGCTATTTCGGCTGAACGCAGCAAAAGAAGACGCCGGGACGCCCGCCGCAGTCTGCGGCGGGCGTCCCGGCATCGTATGAAAAGCGGTCACAACAGCGATGTCAGCGCCGCGACGTTTGCGGCGCTGCCGGCGGCGCAGGAGGATTTGCCCGCGCCGTCGAACGCAAGCGGCGCACCGGAGAGCTGCGTGCAGACGCCGCCCGCCTCCGTGACGAGCAGTGCGCCCGCGGCATAGTCCCAGAGGGAGAGCCGCTCTTCAAAGAAGGCACCGGCCCGTCCGGCGGCGACGTAGCAGAGGTCGAGCGCGGCGGAGCCGCTGCGGCGCAGATCCTGGCAGTCGCCGTAGAGCGCACGCAGCCGGTCGAAGGTGCGGCCGGCGGCGCTGCCGTCGTAGGGCGAGGTGCCAAAGAGCACCAGCGACTCCTTGAGCGGCGCGGGATCGACCGCGAGCCGGCGGCCGTTGAGAAACGCGCCGCTGCCCCGCTCGGCGGAGAACAGCTCGTCGGCGTAGGGATCGAAGACCACGCCCACGGCGGGCTGCCCCTCCGCCAGACAGGCGATGGAGGTGCAGCTGTGGCGGAAGTGGTGGACGAAGTTCGACGTGCCGTCGATGGGGTCAATGACGAAGATGAGATCCGCTGCCGCTGCGGCGCCGGCGTCGCCCTCCTCACAGAGGAAGCCCGCGCCGGGGAAGGCGTCGGCCAGCGCGCGGACGGCGTACTCCTGGATGCGGCGGTCAAAGTCGGTGACCAGGTCGCGGAAATTCGTCTTTTGCTCTGCGGCGATCCGGCCCTCGCCGGCGGAGAGGATCATCTTACCGCAGCGGCGGGCCACGCGGATCATCTGTGCCGCGATCGGCTTCGTATTCATGGCGTCGCGTCCTTTCCTGCGGCGGTGAACAGCGTGAGGCCCATCAGCCGCGTTTTTTGCCTCGCGTCCTTCGCAGCGTGTGCGGCGGCGGAGTCGGTGGCCTGGTTGGGTGAAAAGATCGCCGACCCGCCCATCCGCGCGGTGTGCATCAGATGAGATTCGATAGAGGAGAAGTGTGCCTGGTCTGCGTTGCGCACGGTGCCCAAAACGTCACCGAACATAAACGGCCGCCGCTGCGGAGAATCGTCCGGCGCCGCTGCGGCGCCGGAGCTGCGGAACGTATTATACTCCCTCCGAAACGGCTTGACAAGCCCGCCGCGCGGCGGAGGCGGCGGCAAACAGCGGCGGGCGCCGCATTTTTTTGAAAAAAAAGAGGTGCAAACGCGTTTTTTGTGCTATACTGTCCGTGTCTGCCGGAGGGAGAATGAGAACGGCAGGAACGGAGGACGAACGGAAATGAACGCCGGAAAACTGCGGGATCAGAAATGGTATCCCTATACCGTCGCGGCCTGTGCCGCGGTGACGCTGTACGTGCTTTTGACGCACCTGCGGCCGATTCTGGACGGGGTACGCACCTTCACCGGGTATTTTGCGCCGCTGGCGCTCGGCTGTGTGCTGGCCTACCTGATGAATCCGCTGGCCATGCTCTACCGGCGGTCGCTGTTCCGCGGCGTGCGGGGCGAAAAGCTGCGCTGGTCGCTGTCCATCGCGCTGGCGCTGCTGTCGGTGCTGCTGTTTCTTGCCTTCGTGCTCGGCACGCTGATCCCGCAGATCGCGGAGAGCGTGGGCACGCTCGTGGACAATATGGAAACGTACCTCGCCTCTCTCCGCAAGCTGACGGAGCGCTGGGGCCTTGCGGAGACGCTCAAGGTCGACCAGCTCCTCGCCTCCTCCGGAAGTGTGCTTGAGCGGATCGTGGACTATCTGTCGGAGAACATCGGGCGGATCCTCAGCGCCTCCGCAACGGCGGGACGCAGCATTTTCAACTGGGTGCTCGCGCTGATCCTGTCGGTGTACCTGCTCGCCTCGAAGGAGGCGCTCCGCCGCGGCACGGTGCGCCTTGCACGGGCGGTGCTGGGCGAAAAACGGATGGACGGCTGGACGGCATTCATCGGCCGCTGCGACCGGATCGTGATCCGCTACATCGTGTTCAGCCTGCTGGATGCGCTGATCGTGGGCGTGATCAATGCGATCTTCATGGCGGTGCTGGGGATGCAGTACGTCGGACTCGTGTCGATGGCCGTTGCGGTGACGAACCTGATCCCGACCTTCGGCCCGGTGATCGGCGCGGTGATCGGCGGCTTCGTGCTGCTGCTGGTCAGGCCGCTGCACGCGCTGATCTTCGTGGCCTTCACCGTGGTGCTGCAGTTCTTCGACGGTTACGTGATCAAGCCGCGGCTGTTCGGCAACTCGCTGGGCGTGTCGGGCCTGCTGATCCTTGTGTCGGTGGTGGTGTGCGGCAATATGTTCGGCATCGTCGGCATCCTGCTTTCGATCCCGCTGGCCGCGATCCTCGACTTCATCTATCGCGACTATTTCCTGCCGGCGCTGGAAAAGCGGCAGGGCAGGCGGCAGGCGCGGTAAGTTGGGAAAAACGAAAAAACAGGGCCGCCCCGGTCGGGGCGGCCCTGCTGCGTCCGGGTCATTCATTCAGAAACAGTACGCCGAGCGTTTTCGGCCCGCAGTGGGACGAGATGGTGCAGCCGGCGTAGGTGTGGTGTACCTCATGCGCACCGCTGAGCTCGCGCACGAGCGCCGTGAGCGCGGCGATCTCCTCCTCGGGCACCTCGCCGGATTCGGTGATGAACACGTGGCCCGGCCGGACGTGCCGTCCGGCAAGACGCTCCGTGATGTATTGCCGATAGACGTGCTCGATGCTGCCGCGATACTTTTTATAGACGGTCAGCTTGCCGTCCTTCATCGCAAGCGCCGGCTTGATGTGCAGCAGATTCGCACCGAAGGCCGCGATGCCGGAGCAGCGGCCGCCCTTGCGCATGAACTCCAGCGTGTCGAGCACGAAGCTGGTCTCGACCTTGTCGGTCAGCGCCGTCAGGTGCGCGGCGATCTCCTGCGCGTCCATGCCGCGCTGCGCACACTCAGCGCCTTCGATGGCGAGCAGACCCACGCCGGTGGAGAGCATGCGGCTGTCCACGGTGAAGACGCCGGAAAGCTCCTGCGCGGCAAGCTGCGCCGTGGCGAAGGAGGCGGAGAGCTCTGCGCTGATCGAGAGATGGACGATCTCACAGCCCTGCGCGAGGACAGACGAGAAAAAGTCCAGATACCCCTGCAGACTCGGTGCGGCGGTGGTGGGCAGAGAACCGTCCGCCCGGTAGCGGCGGTACATGTGCTCGGGCGTGAAGCTCCCGTCGTCCGGGAAGCTCTCGCTGCCGAGCGTGATGCTCAGCGGGATCGTGCGGATGGAAAAGCGCTCGCGCAGCTCCTGCGAGAGGTCACAGGTGCTGTCCGCTGTGATGACGACCGGTTTTGTCATGGCTGCGCTCCTTTCTTTGCGATCCGCGGGGGATCGGCGGGCGTTACTGTTTGGTGTCGATCGAGTCGGCGAAAACAAAGAACCGCTGATACAGGAACTCCGTGACAAAGTTCAGCAGCATGTTGAGGATCGTTGCGACGTATTCGTTCCAGCCGAGGGTCATGGTGTACCAATTCTCCAGCCAGCCGGAGAGCGGGGTGAACACGGCGTAGTAGGCCGCGACCTTCAGCATGGCCACGGGCACGTTCGCCGCGGACTGGAAGGTGAACTTCCGGTTGAGCGTGAAGTTCCACAGCACCGAGAGCGCCAGCGCCACGACGTAGCTGATCCAGTACGGCAGGTGCAGCAGCTCGTTGAGCAGCGCGAACGTGCCGAATTGGATCAGACCGGCGCTGGCGGAGAAAAGCGTGAATTTGAGGACGCGCACCCATTCTTTCATTTCAGTCAGCCTCCTTGCGGACGGGGATCGTTTCGGCTCTTCCGGATAGCGGGCAGACCGTACACCAGTCCTTCCGCCAGCAGGCCGACCGGGATCGCCGCGAAGATATCGACGACGGAGTGCTGCTTGACGAAGGCGGTGGAGAGTGAGATCATCACCGCGCTGGCCACGACGAAGAGCTTCCACCACAGAGGCGCCCTCCTGTCCTTGCACCAGACGGAGGCAATCCCCATGGAGTAAGCCACGTGGAGTGAGGGACAGACGCCTGTGGGTGTGTCGAACGCATAAATGAAGGCCATGACGCGGCAGAGAAAATTGTCCCGCGGCATGACGGCCGGACGCAGCAGCTGCACGCTGGGATATACGATGTAAACGAGCATGGCGGCGGCCTGCGTGACCATGATGAAGATCTGCAGGCGGCGGAAGCTGGGGATGTCATACAGGAAAAACCAAAGCAGCGAGCCCACCAGCAGCACGTACCAATAGCAATAGAAGAGGGTGAAGTATTCGTTGAAGGGGATCTGGTCGTCCAGCACGCTGTGGATGACGTGGCAGCGCTCGACCGGGATCAGGTTCTCGGTGAGAAAGTAGAGCGCGAAGTAGACCAGCCAGCCGCCGAGCAGCTTGATGTGGGAAAAGCGCGGCTCGTTGAGGCGGGAGAAACGAAATTCGCGATAGTCGACCACGGGGGTTTTCATGAGGCGGAGGTCTCCTTATTGAGAGGATAGTCCCGCTTTGGAACGTTCGGGTACGGGACGACGATGTGCTCCGGCAGGGCGCGGGCCAGCGCCGTGACGCCGTCCATCAGCGCCGTGCAGATGCGGCGGCGCTCCTCGGCGGGCGGCGCGGCGGGATCGAAGCGGATCGGCTCGCCGAGAGACAGCGTATGCAGCCGCGGCGCAACGTAGAGCGGGACGAAGCTGATCGGCTGCCCGCTGCGCCGGCAGTACAGCCGCGCAACGTCGATGAAGCGATCCTGGAATTCCCAGACGACGCCGTTGTACGGCACGTCGTGCTCCGGAAAGATGACGACGTCAACGCCGCTTTGCAGCCTGTCGACCGTCTCCTGAAAGGTGTTCATGAGACGCATGTCGTGATAGACGCCGATGCACTCGGCGTTGTTGAACACGCAGACCGAGATCGGCGCGATCAGATAGGACAGCATCCGGAAGAACCAACGGACGGCCTTCGGCTTGTGCGACCAGAAGTCGCGGTAGGCATAGGCAGGCACCTCGCGCAGATGCATCATCTCGCCGGCGCACCAGGTGCAGCGCGGCCGCGGGAAGTACAGCTCGCAGGCGATGGGGCCGTTCATCTTCGCGTGATTTCCGACCACGATGCAGGACCCCTCCGGCAGGTGTTCGGCGCCGATGATCTGCATTTTGGGATAGAACAGCCATACCAGAAAGCGGATGAGGCGGTAGAGCAGGCGCGACAGCGTTTTTTTCATGGTCACGCCCGTCCTCCTTCCTCAAGAGCGCATACGGATACAATTAGACACTAACTATCGCGCAGAAATCTAAACTGAAACTAAACTTCCGGCGCTTTGTGCTGGAAAAAAGTTTTGTTTCGGTTTATAATCCTCCCGTAAGATACGATACGGAAAAGAACGGAGGTGAGGCCGGTGTTTGATATCCTGGTGGCAGACGACGACAGGAACACGCGGCGGCTGCTCAAGGCCGTGCTGGAGGACGCGCATTACCACGTCTTCACTGCCGAGAACGGGGAGGACGCGCTGCGCGTGCTGGACGAGACGCACATCGACCTTGTGGTGCTGGACGTCATGATGCCGAAGCTGGACGGCTACGAGTTTACCTCGCTGCTGCGCGCCTCCAACAGTGAGCTGCCGATCCTGATGGTGTCGGCCAAGCAGCTGCCGGAGGATCGCAAGCGCGGCTTCCTCGTGGGCACGGACGACTATATGACCAAGCCCGTGGACGAGGAGGAGCTGCTGCTGCGCATCCGCGCGCTGCTGCGCCGGGCCAAGATCGTCAGCGAGCGGCGGATCGAGCTCGGCGGCATCGTGCTGGATTACGATTCGATGAGCGTGACCCGGAACGGAGAGCGGCAGGAGCTGCCGCAAAAGGAATTCATGCTGCTCTACAAGCTCCTGTCCTATCCGGGCAAGATCTTCACGCGCATCCAGCTGATGGACGAGGTCTGGGGCACGGACAGCGAGACCGGCTGGGAGACGCTGACCGTGCACATCGGGCGGCTGCGCAAGCGTTTTGAGGGTTGGGACGAATTCTCCATCGAGTCCGTGCGCGGACTGGGCTACAAGGCGGTGAAAAACGTATGAGATCGGAGGAACGCAGACAGCGCCTTTCGCTGACGATCCTGTTTTCCGGGATCTTTTTCGTCTCCTTCATCATTACCGGCGTGGTCGTTGCGGCGATCATCATGCTGCTGCTCCACTTCGGCGTCCTGCGCCTTGACGGGAGCGCCTGGCAGGCGGAGCTGCTGGTCGCCTCTGCGGTCCTTGCCTGTATCCTGCTGGGCACGTTGCTCTCCGGCATCCTGAGCCGCTATCCGCTCAAGCCGGTCAGCAAGATCGTCACCGCCGTCAACCGGCTGGCGGCGGGTGATTTCCGCACGCGGCTGGAGTTCAAGGGCCGCTTTGCCGGCCAGCCGCTGGTGCGTCAGATGACGGACAGCTTCAACACCATGGCGGCGGAGCTTGAGAACACCGAGATGCTGCGCTCGGACTTCATCAACAACTTCTCGCACGAGTTCAAGACGCCCATCGTCTCCATCGCGGGCTTCGCCAAGCTGCTCAAGCGCGGCAATCTGCCGGAGGAGGAGCAGCGGGAGTATCTGGACATCATCGAGAGCGAGTCGCTGCGCCTTGCGGCGATGGCGACCAACGTGCTCAACATGACGAAGGTCGAGAACCAGACGATCCTGACGGACGTGACGCGCTTCAATCTTTCCGAGCAGATCCGCAACTGCGTGCTGCTGCTGGAGCCGAAGTGGTCGAAAAAGGGCATTGAGTGGGACATGGAGTTCGACGAGCACGTCGTCTCCGGCAACCGGGAGCTGCTGCAGGAGGTGTGGGTCAACCTGATCGACAACGCGATCAAGTTTTCTCCCGCAGGCGCGACCGTGACGATCACGCTCAAGGAAACGGATGCCGGCGTCGCCGTGTGCGTGAAAAATCAGGGGCCGGATATTCCGGCGGATCGGCTGGGGGACATCTTCCGGAAGTTTTATCAGGTGGACGGCTCCCACGCTGCGGAGGGCAACGGCGTCGGCCTTGCCATCGTCAAGCGGGTGACGGAGCTGCACGGCGGTCGGGTCAGTGTCGGGAGCGGCGGCGGCAGCACCGCCTTTACCGTCGTGCTGCCGGAACACAGAAACGAGGAAAAAGGGAAAAAGTGATCCGTGCGGGCGGAGAACAGGAGGAAACATGGACAGCCTTTTCGAGCGGGAACTCATGATCGGGCCGAGCGTGACGGATGCGGCGGGCAAGCTGAGCTGGCAGGGGGCGTTCGTCCTCTTTATGGATGCCGCCTCCGAGCATGCCGAGCGTCTCGGCATCGGCACGGATCTGCTGCGGCGCGGCCTGTTCTGGCTGACGGTCAAAACGCAGGTGCGCTTCGGCGCGCGGCCACGCCTGGGCGAGCTCGTGACGCTTGCCACCTGGCCGGAGCGGCCGGAACGTATGCGCTGCAGCCGCAGCTATCAGCTCCTGCGCGGCGGAGAGATTCTCGTCTCCGGCAAGACGGAGTGGGCGGTCATGGACAGAACGACCGGCCGGCTGGTCTCCCTTGCGGAGGTTTTCCCGCCGGAGCTGGAGATGGATCGGCCCTCGGCCTGTCCCGGGCCTTTTGCCCGGATCGCGGACGGGTTTGAGGATGCCGCGCCCGCGCGGGAATACGTCGTGCGAGCGACGGATATCGATCTCGGCGGGCACATGAACAACGCGGCGTACGTGCGCGCGGTCATGGATTCCTTCACGGCGGAGGAGCTGAGCCGGATGCACCTCGCGAGCGTCGACGTTGCGTTCCGCGCACCCTGCTACGAAGGCGACCGGCTGCGCATCGAAAAGCGGCGGACGGAGACGGGCTTCGACGTGCGCGTGAGCGCGGCGGAAAAGACCGCCGTGCTTGCGCGGCTGACGCTCGGCTGAGATGCCTGCGGAGACGGGGAAGCGAAACCGCCCTTTGGCATAAAAACGCAAAAAACCGCCGAACCTCAGACAAGGTTCGGCGGTTTTGGTCAGAATGAAATCATGGAGCTTCAAGCCGTCACCCATAAGGCTGAATCAAAGTCCGCGACGACGCGGTCCGAATATTCATAACGAATTCCGGAAAACAAGACCACACATGGGCAGCGACAAGCATATTCTCATTCTTTTCTCTGTACATTCGACATCCTTCCCGGCAGCCAGTGCAATGGAACCACCGCGGGAGGAGGCATCCACATGGGAAAGAGAAAGCAACGGACGCTCGACCGATAAGAGCATGGCCTGATGGTACGGGCGCTATATGGTTTGCGGAAACAGATGTGCACAGAGAACGCACCCACGGAGGACATCAAGGATCCGATTCCGCCGGAGGCTCCCCGGATTGGGATATGGAGATGCATGATGTAAAGGGTGGTTTTCAGATCACCTAATACATCATAGCTGCGACGGCTCATTTGTGGCGAATGAAACGTGCAGTTATGGGAAAGGAGAAGTTCTCAAACCTTTGTAACT
>Ga0079305_1001841_pt1 | contig 23287 bp, 21 predicted proteins | sample LMS_cellobiose_e_FD_79183 | JGI IMG/M metagenome (GOLD analysis project Ga0079305, IMG submission 79183) | Rumen-fistulated moose microbial communities from Alaska, USA - LMS_cellobiose_enrichment | ecosystem: Host-associated > Mammals > Digestive system > Stomach > Rumen fluid ... | reverse complement strand
GATGTCGACATCCGTCTGTTCCCGGGAGATGAGCTTCTGATTTCCCAGTCGGTGCCATACCTTGGAGTACAGGTCACCGAAACGGTGAAATATGAGGAGGTCATGGATTACCAGATCAAGCAGGAAGTCGATCCGGATATGGATATCGGCTATACCAGGGTCAAGCAGGAAGGCAAGGAAGGACTGCGCGAAGTAACGGCGGAGATCAAGATGATCGACGGGATCGAGGTCGAACGCAACATCATCGACCGCACCGTCATCGAACAGCCGGTCGAACGCATCCTGATTGTCGGCGGCAACCAGCCGCTCAAGTTCCTGCCGAAATCCTCCTCGGGTGATATCCCGTCCGGCGCGTTTATCTGGCCGGCCGACGGCGGCTATGTCAGCTGCGGATTCCTCGGCTATTACGGCCATACGGGCACCGACATCGCCGGAAGGATCGGCATGGGCGTGCGCGCGTCGGCCGCGGGCGTGGTGGTGGTTGCGAAGTATTCGGCTTACGGATACGGAAACTACATCATCATCGACCATGGGGCGGGCGTACAGACGCTTTACGCCCACAACAGCAAACTGCTTGTGTCGGTTGGGCAGCAGGTCGAACAGGGCGAGCTGATCGCGCTGATGGGCCGTACCGGCAATGCGAGCGGCCCGCACGTCCACTTTGAAGTGCGCGTGAATGGACAGTATAAAAATGCAATGAACTATCTTAGTTAATGGAAAGCGACCGCGCCGCGGGGAATACCCGCGGCGCGGCGTTTCTTTTTAAAATTCCTAGTAAAAATACAAAAATTGCTCTTTTAAAGCGCATGGTTCGGTGGTATAATAACCGCAGAACGGGCGCAGTTCGTTTCCCCCACGCGGAGCGTGTTGATTACATCGGGAGCGCAGGAGACGCCGTTTTGCGGCTTTCAAATCGCCCATTCGATTTGCCAGCGGGCTTATGATACCGGTTTATGGCCGGGAAGATGATTCCGCCGCGCTGGAGGGATGGCGCTCCGCCAAAAAAAGGGAAGGGATTTTTACAAAATAAGACTTTTCTTTTCCTTTTATATTTGGTATAATAATACGCGGATTTACTATTTGTAAAAAAACCGATTGCGGCAAAAAAATCCAAGGCGGAATGCGGCGGTCGTGTTTTCTTTTGTGCAGGGACATTTTACCCCAAAATATGCGGGAAAACCCGCTGCGGAGGTTTCATAGATTTGGAAAAATTTATTGTTGAGGGCGGCACCCGCCTCACGGGCGAAGTGACGATCAGCGGTGCGAAAAACGCCGCTGTGGCAATTATCCCGGCAACAGTTCTGGCGCAGGGTAAATGCGTCATTGAAAATATCCCCAACATCTCGGACAGCGCGGTGCTGTTTAAAATCCTTCGCTCGATGGGCGCCGAGGTGCGGATGCTCGACCGCACCACTGTGGAAATTGACACCTCCTATATTGGGGAACCGGTCGTCCCGTATGAACTGGCACGTTTTTTGCGCGCCTCCTATTACATGCTCGGCGCGCTGCTTGGCCGGTGTAACCGCGCAAGCGTATCGATGCCGGGCGGATGCAACTTCGGCGTTCGTCCGATCGACCAGCATATGAAGGGCTTCGAGGCGCTCGGTTCGACCATTTCGATCGACAGCGGCATGATTAACGCAAAAGCGGACATGCTGCTTGGCGCGCACATCTACTTTGATATGGTCTCGGTCGGCGCGACCATCAACGTTATGCTCGCGTCGGTCAAAGCGAAGGGGATCACAATTTTGGAAAACTGCGCGAAGGAGCCGCACATCGTCGATCTTGCGAACTTTTTAAACTCAATGGGCGCGGACATCCGCGGCGCGGGCACCGATGTCATCAAGATCCACGGCGTGGATATTCTGCATGGGACAACCTATTCGATCATCCCGGATCAGATTGAAGCGGGCACTTACATGGTGGCCGCCGCAGCGACCGGCGGCGACGTCCTCATCAAGAATGTCATTCCAAAGCATATGGAAGCCATCACCGACAAGCTCGAAAAGGCCGGCGCGACGGTGATCGAATACGATGACTCGATCCGGGTCATGCGGGACGGGCCGCTTGGCAAGGTGAATGTAAAGACACTGCCGCATCCCGGTTTTCCCACTGACATGCAGCCGCAGATGACGGCGCTGCTTGCGATTGCGAACGGCACGTCGATTGTGACCGAAGGGGTTTGGGACAACCGTTTCCGTTATGTGGACGAGCTGCGCCGGATGGGCGCGCAAATCCAGGTGGACGGCAAAGTCGCTGTGATAGAAGGCGTCCCGCAGCTGACCGGCGCGCCGGTCAGGGCGGTTGACCTCAGGGCGGGCGCGGCGGTGCTGATCGCGGCAATGACCGCGCGCGGCACGACCGAAATCGAAGATATCGAGCACATTGAGCGCGGCTATGAGGATATCGTGGAGAAATTGACGGCGCTTGGTGCAAACGTCCGCAAGGTCATCATTCCTGAAGGCAATCTCAAAGCGGCCCTGTAAGCAATCGGCGGGAACCTTCCCGGTGTGGAAGGTTCCTGTTTTCATATGCCAAAGGAGGATATCATGGCAAGGTTTTGTACGCTTTTTTCCGGTTCGAGTGGGAACAGCACCTGGATTGGCACCTCGGATTCGGCGGTGCTGGTCGACGCGGGACGCTCCTGCAAGCAGCTGCTTGGCGCGATGGCGGCGCGCGGGATTGACCCGAAATCGATCGGAGCAGTGCTGGTAACCCATGAGCACACCGACCATGTGAGCGGCTTAAGAGTGCTCCTCAAAAAGTTACAGGTTCCTCTTTATGCCTCTGCGGAGGTGCTGGACCGGCTGCGCTGGGAAGGCGTGCTTTCGCAGGAGCAGAAGACGGTTGCTGTGAACGGCGGCGACCGGTTCCCGGTCGGATCATTTGCGGTGGATGCGTTCGATACCCCGCATGACAGCGTGCACAGCCTTGGCTACCGTTTTGAGGCGCCGGACGGCCGCCGGATGGCGGTCTCAACCGACCTCGGCTACATAAGCGACAGCGTTCGGGAAAAGCTGCTGGGCTGCGATCTGGTGCTGCTCGAATCGAATTACGACCGCAGTATGCTTTCGGTATCGGCCTACCCGTATTACCTGAAAAGGCGGATCGCGTCGAATATCGGGCACCTTTCGAATGAGGATTGCGCTGCGGAGCTGATCCCGCTGGTGCGCAACGGAAGCACCCGGTTCATTCTGGGGCATCTTTCGCAGAATAACAACATGCCCGAAATTGCCCGGCAGACCGCGATGGCGGCGTTCGCAGCGGCCGGGATGCGCGAGGGGATCGATTTTTCGCTGCAGGTTGCGCCCCGGAGCGAACCGTCGGAAATGGTGATTTTATGATTTCAGTCGATATCGTCGCGGTCGGAAAGCTCAAGGAAACCTGGATGCGGGAAGGGTGCGCCGAATATCTCAAACGCATGCGCCTGTGGGGCAGTGTCTCGATCACCGAGGTGGAGGAATTCCGCCTGCCGGACGATCCGTCCCCCGCACAAATTGCGGCCTGTATCGAAAAGGAAGGGGAGCGGATTCTTCAGAAACTGCCGAAGGGCGCGGCGCTTGTTGCCATGTGTATCGAAGGCAGACAGCTTTCCTCCGAGGGGCTCGCGCAATTTTTTGAAAAAACGGCGAACAGCGGAACAAGCACGGCCGCGTTCGTGATCGGGGGCTCCTATGGCCTCTCCGAAGCGGTGAAGCAGCGGGCTGCGCTGCGGCTCTCGATGTCCCCGATGACCTTTCCGCATCAGCTCGCGCGGGTGATGCTCTGCGAGCAGGTTTACCGGGCGTTTTCGATCAACGCGCACGCGAAATATCACAAATAAAAAAGCAGCCGCATGCGGCTGCTTTTTTTGCGCTGCGCGCTCAGATTTCGTAATCCGCGATGTCGCGTTCGGTGATCACCTTGCGGATGAATTCCCGGGCTTTGAGATGTTCCGGGTGCTGTTCGTAAACGGCGAGCGCCTCCCGTGTGGCAAATTCGCTGTAGAGTGCGAGGTCGAACCCCTTGGGGTTAAAAGTACGGCTGACCTCCAGCTTTAGAAGGCCGTCGATTTTTCCAACGAGCGCTTCAAGCGATTCCTTGATGCGCGCCGCATTGTCGTCGCGGGAGCTGCCTTCAGCGACCTCCTCAAGTTTCCATAGGACGATATGTTTTACCATGCCGGTTCCCTCCATCCCTTTCTGTACCAACATCCTAACACAAAGAGTATGGCGGTGCAAGGTCCGCTTATGTCGATTTAACGGCTTTTCACGGAATCTTTACGCCGGACGGGATCTACCGGCCCCAGTATTTGCGGTCGAGGCTGCGGTATTGCACGGCCTCGGAAATGTGGATGGAATCGATGCATTCGCTTCCGGCAAGGTCGGCGATGGTGCGCGCCACCTTGAGAATGCGGTCATAAGCGCGTCCGGAAAGGCCGAGCTTTTGGAACACGCCGCTGAAGAGTTTTTCAGCGGCGGGCGTGAGCGGGCAAGCCTGCTGGAGCATGGCGGGCGGGATAGCGGCGTTGCAGTGGACGCTGGAGCCCGCGAAGCGCTTTTGCTGGACGGCACGGGCGTCCTGCACCCGCGCCTTGACTGCGGCGGAGGATTCCTCCTTGCCCGCTGCGGAGATCTGCTCATAATTGACCGGCAGTACCTCAACGTGCAGGTCAATCCGGTCAAGCAGCGGGCCGGAGACCTTGCCGAGGTAACCGGTGATTTTTGCTTCGGAACAGATACATTCCCTGGTGGGATGCCCAAAGTAACCGCATGGACAGGGATTCATCGCGGCGACCAGCATGAAGCGGCTGGGATATGAAAGCCGCGCGTTGACCCGCGAGATGGTGAGCGCGCCGTCCTCCAGCGGCTGGCGCAGCGCCTCCATCGCCTGACGGTTGAATTCCGGCAGCTCGTCCAAAAAGAGCACGCCATTATGCGCAAGCGAAATTTCACCCGGCCGTGGGACGCTGCCGCCGCCGCAGAGCCCTGCGGCGGAAACGGTGTGGTGCGGGGCGCGAAACGGCCGGACATTGATGAGCGGCGCGTTTGCGGGCAACTGCCCGCAGGCAGAATAGATCTTGGTGGTTTCAACCGCTTCTTCCCGGCTCATCTCCGGCAGGATCGAAGGCAGGCGTTTGGCAAGCATGCTCTTGCCGGTGCCGGGCGCGCCGATCAGCAGGACGTTGTGTCCGCCCGCAGCCGCGATTTCGAGCGCGCGTTTGGCGGCCTGCTGGCCTTTGACATCGCAGAAGTCAGGCAGCGGCGGTTGCGGGATCGCTTCAAACGGGACGGCTTTGGCGGCTTCCAGCCCGCCGTCCCCGCGCAGAAAAGCGACCAGTTCCCCAACGCTGCGCACCGCGTAAACTGCGAGATCCTGGACTGCGCAAGCCTCGGCCGCGTTCTGCCAGGGGATAAAGACGCGCCGGACGCCCTGCTTTGCCGCGCCGAGCAGCATCGGCAGAACACCGTTTACACGGCGCAGCTCGCCGGACAGCGAAAGCTCTCCCAGAAATGCGTCCGACCGGTCCACAGGGGGAAGCGTGCCCTGTGCGCAGAGCAGGCCGATGAAGACCGGCAGATCGTAAAGCGAACCCGCCTTTTTCACATCGGCGGGAGCGAGATTCACGACGATGCGCCCATCGGGAAAAGGGAACCCGCAGTTTGAAAAGACCGAACGCACCCGTTCGCGGGATTCACGCACTGCTGCGTCGGGCAGCCCGACGATATCAAAGGCGGGCATCTGGCGGGCGACGTTCACCTCAACGGTGACGGAGAAAGGTTCGATCCCCATAAGCCCCAGGCTTTGGATGGTTGCAAGCATCGAGTGTCATCCTTTCAAACTGGTTGATACTCTTATCATACTACAGATTTTACCAAATGGAAATTGTCTTTTAGGGCCAGTCTCAGCCGAGCATGTGCTCAATGAAAATTTTGAGCCCGATCCCCACCAGGATGATTCCGCCAAAGACCTCCGCCCGGGTGCCAAGCAGCAGCCCAAACCGTTTGCCGAGCACCGCGCCGACGAGGCAGCAGGAGAAGGTGACCACCCCGATGAATCCGGCGGCCAGCAGGATGTTCACCTGCATGACCGCAAAACTGATGCCGACCGCGAGCGCGTCGATACTGGTGGCGACCGCCTGTAAAAGCAAGGTGCGCCCATCGAACGAGCGGGAGGGATCGCAGGCTTCCGGGTTTCGCAGGTCCTGGATGCCGTCAAAGACCATCTTGCCGCCGATGAAACCGAGCAGGATGAGCGCGATCCAGTGGTCGAGCGAACTGATCGCGTCACTGAAAGTGCGCCCGGAAAAGAAGCCGGCGATCGGCATGAGCATTTGGAACAGCCCGAACGCGAACGAGGAGGCGACCGCCTGCCTGCGGTGGAAATTGCGGTAACACATTCCGTTTGAAATCGAGACGGCAAATGCGTCCATTGAAAGCCCGAGGGCCAGCAGAAACAGCGTGATGGTTCCCATGTTTTCATAACCCCTTTGTATTTACACAAAATAAAAGGCCCATAGACAGCCGAAGCCGTCCATGAGTCTTGTTCTTTCAGGCAGGCCAGGCCCAGTACGGGCCATTATGTTGACCAGCCACGCGGAAAACCGCGCAAACTACTCCCCCATGCGGAAAATGTTACCTCAGTATAACATGAAAGCACGTCAAATGCAAGCGGGAAATAAGCGCTGCGCGGCGGGAATCCCCGAAATTCGATTGACATTAAATGGGACAAACAGTATCATAGTATTTAATGAATCGCCATTCTGAATCTGAGTATGGAGGACAGAATTTATGAACCATATGGACTTATACAACCGCTGGCTTTCCCACCCGCTGGAGGACCCGGACCTGAAGCCCGACCTCGAGGCGATCAAAGGCAATGATGAGGAGATCTATGAACGCTTTTACCGCGATCTCGCGTTCGGTACGGCCGGCCTGCGCGGCGTGATCGGCGCGGGTACCAACCGCATGAATATCTATACCGTGCGCCGCGCGACCCAGGGGCTTGCGGAAATGCTCAAGGGACAAAATCCGGACCCGTCGGTTGCGGTGTCGTATGACAGCCGGATCAAATCCGGCCTGTTTGCCCGCGAAACGGCGCGAGTGCTCGCCGCGAACGGGGTCAAGGTCTGGCTCTATCCCGAGCTGATGCCGGTGCCGGCGCTTTCGTTTGCGACGCGGGAGCTTCATTGCGACGCGGGCGTCATGGTGACAGCTTCCCATAACCCGGCAAAATATAACGGTTATAAGGTCTATGGCAGCGACGGCTGCCAGCTCACCGAAAAACATGCCGACGCGGTGCTCGCCATCATCAACGGGCTGGACCTCTTTGACGATGTGAAGACCACCGATTTTGATGCCGCGCTGAAAAACGGCATGATCCGGTATATCGGTGCGGACGTGGTGGACAAATTCATCGCGGCGGTGCTGTCCCAGCAGGTGAATCCCGGCGTCTGTGCGAAAGCAGGATTAAAGCTTGTCTATTCGCCGCTCAACGGTTCGGGCAACAAGCCGGTGCGCCGGGTGCTTTCCGAAATCGGCGCGGCGGATGTGACCGTCGTTCCGGAGCAGGAGCATCCGGACGGCAACTTTCCAACCTGCCCATTCCCGAACCCGGAGATCAAGGAGGCGCTCGCCAAAGGGCTGGAGCTCTCCCAAAAATGCGGCGCGGACCTGCTACTTGCCACCGATCCGGACTGCGACCGCGTGGGCATCGCGGTGAAGGACGGCGCGGATTACCGGCTGCTGACGGGAAATCAGGTCGGCGCGCTGCTCTTCGATTATATCTGCCAGAACCGGACGGCGGACGGCACCATGCCGGAGAACCCGATCGCGGTGACGACGATCGTTTCCACCAAGCTCACGAATGCGATTGGAAAAGCATACGGCGTGAAGGTCATCAATGTGCTGACCGGCTTCAAATATATCGGCGAACAGATTGCGATTGTCGAGGCCGAAGGACATCCGGAGCGGTTCATCTTTGGTTTTGAGGAGAGTTACGGCTATTTAGCGGGCACCCATGTGCGCGACAAGGACGCGGTGGTTGGTTCGATGCTGATCGTCGAGATGGCCTCGTGGTATAAGCAGAAGGGGATGTCGCTTGTCGACGCGCTTGACGCGCTGTATGAGAAGTACGGGCTCTATTGTGAGAGCGTCGCGAACTTCCAGTTCGAGGGTGCGCAGGGCATGAAGATCATGGACGGCATGATGAAAAAGCTGCGCGCGGACAAGGTGAGCAAGATCGCAGGGCGTCCGGTTGTGGATACGATCGACTATCTCGAATCGACCGAAACGACCGCCGAAGGCGTGCGGCCGGTGGAACTGCCGAAATCGAACGTGCTGGAATACCTGCTTGACAACGGCTGTACCGCGATCGTGCGCCCGTCCGGCACCGAACCGAAGATCAAGCTGTACCTGTCGGTGGTGGGGAAAGATATGGCGGAGATCGACGCGCGGGCCAGGGAAATTGGCGATGACGTGAAGAAACTCCTGGGTGTCTGATCCTTCAGTTTAAAAAAAATGGACAAATTTATGGATTTTTGAAAAAACACTTGCTTTTTGGGATAGCTTGTGCTAAAATTCAAATGTTACATTTATGGTATCTAGAGCCGATACCAGAAAGAGGTGAAACGAATGAAAGAGGGAATCCATCCGAAGTATGTGGACACCACCATCACCTGCGCGTGCGGTGAGGTCATCCATACTCGTTCGACAAAAGAGAACATCCACGTTGAAATTTGTTCCAAGTGCCATCCTTTCTTCACCGGCCGTCAGAAGCTGGTTGATACTGGTGGCCGTGTTGACCGCTTCAAAAAGCGTTTTGGCATGGACAAGTAAGTTCTTTTTGCTGAAAGGGCGCAGCCGTAAGCTTTTTACGGCTGCGTTTTTGCATATTGTCACATTGGAAAGGAAGTCGTCATATGGAAAAGAAATACCGTTTCTGGATGGGTCTGGCCTGCTTTATGACCGGCATTGTTCTGGGGTTTCTGCTTTCGCCGGTGAAAAACGGCGTCTCGATCGGAAACAACAGCTGCAATGAATATGGAAAGCTCTCCGGCGGGGAAGAGGAGCCTGCCGAAGAGGACGAGGATGCGATCGCGTTTTGAGGCGGATCGATTACACTATCCCGCCGGAATATGACGGACGCAAAGTGCTGCACTTTTTGCGCGGGAGCGCTGGCTGCTCCTATTCGTTGGTGCGGTCACTCAAAACTTTTGAGGACGGTATCCTTTTAAATGGCGTACGCACCCGCACAATCGACCGGGTGAAGGAGGGGGACCGCCTGACGATCACCCTGCACGAGAACCCAAAGGAAGCCCAACTTTTTGATTCGCCGGTCCCGGTTCTTTACGAGGACGACGATCTCATCGTTTTCGACAAGCCTGCCAAAATGGCCTGCCATCCTGCAAAATCGATGCAGCAGGGGACGCTGGCGAACGTATTCGCGGCGCACTGCGCCCGCATTGGCGCGGCGGCGCCCTGCCGGATTCTGAACCGGATGGACAAAGACACGACCGGTGCGGTGGTCATTGCGAAGAACGCTTTTGCGGCAGCCGCGTTGACCGGAAAAATCGACAAGACCTATCTCGCGGTCATCCCGGGCGTGATCTCGCCGCCGTCCGGTGTGGTCGACGCGCCGATCGGCCAACCCGACCGCACCGACCCGCGCCGCGCTGTCTTGCCGGACGGGAAGCCTGCCCGAACCGGTTACGAAACGGTTTTTGCGGGGGAATGGTTCAGCATTCTGCGGTGTACCCTCTATACCGGCCGTACCCACCAGATCCGGGTGCATATGGCACATTTGGGGCATCCGCTTTTGGGCGACACGCTCTATGAAGGAGACCTTTCCGAAATCGGGCGGCAGGCGCTGCACTGCGCGGCGGTTTCGTTTACACATCCGGTGACCGGAAAAGCGGTGCGGGTGGAGTCACCGCTTCCGAAAGATATGCAAAAGTTCGAGGGCCAGCCGGTGGAAAGCTGTTGAATATGTATAAAAAACCTCGATGATGAATATTTTTTCGTTTTTTTCCTTGCAAAGCGCAAAAATGAATGTATAATGATGAAGTAATATACATTACGCGTGACACCGTCACACATTATGGAGGAAAATAAAATGAAAAAAATTCTTGCAATTGTGCTTGCAATGGTTATGGTATTCTCATTTGCCGCCTGTGGCGGCAACAGCAGCACCCCGTCCTCTTCGGCCACTCCGGCATCTTCCGCGGCCGGTGATTCGTCCGCTCCCGCTGCGTCCACCCCTGCTGAAGGCGGCATCCAGAGCGTTGACGATCTCACGGGCAAGACCATCGGCGTCCAGCTCGGCACCACAGGCGACATCTATGCCGAGGATATTGAGGGCGCGACCATCGAACGTTACAACAAAGGCTTCGAGGCTGTCCAGGCGCTCCAGCAGGGCAAGATCGACGCGGTTATGATCGACGACCAGGTCGCGAAGGCGTTCGCCGAGCAGACCGACGGCATCAAAGTGCTTGAGGAGCCGTTCACTGTCGAGGAATATGCGATCTGCATCTCGAAGGACAAACCGGAATTGACCGAGAGCTTCAATAAGGCGATCGCCGAGCTCAAAGAGGACGGTACCCTGCAGAAGATCCTCGACTACTATATCGGCCAGGTTGACGGCGCCGAGCCCTACACCTCCCCGGAAGGCATCACCTATGACGGTCAGCTGGTCATGGCGACCAACGCGGAATTCCCGCCGTATGAATACCACGAAAGCGGTGCTGACGGCGACAAGATCGTTGGTGTTGACGCGGACTTTGCCCGTGCCATCTGCGACAAGCTCGGCAAGGAGCTGGTCATCGAAGATATGGCGTTTGATTCGATCATCACCGCTGTCCAGGGCGGCAAAGCTGATTTCGGCGCTGCCGGCATGACCGTCACCGAAGACCGCCTGAAGAACATCGACTTCACCGACAGTTACTGCACCGCTTCCCAGGTGGTCATTGTCAAAGAATAATCCCCAAACGGGTGCCGGGATAGGGGTTCTGTTAGCGGAACCCCTATTTCCCTATATCCGGCCTGTCTGCCGGGTGCGCGGCTGAATCGAATTTTGGAAAGGGTGTTATATTTGGCGGAGCTGCAGCTTAAGCTTGTGAATTGGCTTGCCATGATGCAGGAGAAGTTCATTGACAACTTTATCACCGACGACCGCTGGCGGTATATCACCGACGGCCTTGCCGTCACCCTGAAGGTCACCTTCTTTGCCGTGCTGCTCGGCGTTGTGCTCGGGTTCCTCCTCGCGATGATCCGCACGACCAACCAGAAAACCGGAAAGCTCAAATTTCTGAACCTGCTGGCCAAGCTTTACCTGACCGTCATCCGCGGCACACCGGTCGTGGTGCAGCTGCTTATTATCTATTTCGTCATCTTCGGTTCGGTCAAGATCGACAAGGTGCTGGTCGCGATCATCGCATTCGGCATCAACTCGGGCGCTTATGTGGCTGAGATCTTCCGCAGCGGCATCATGTCGGTTCCCGCGGGGCAGTTCGAGGCTGGGCGCAGCCTGGGCTTTAACTATAGCAAGACCATGTGGCTGATCATCATGCCGCAGGCGTTCAAGAACATCCTGCCGGCGCTCGGCAACGAGTTTATTGTCCTTTTGAAGGAGACTTCGGTCGCGGGCTATATCGCCCTGCAGGACTTGACCAAGGGCGGCGACATCATTCGCAGCCGCACCTACGAAGCGTTTATGCCGCTCATTGCGGTGGCGCTCATCTACCTGACGCTGGTGCTGGTGCTTTCCAACCTGGTGTCACGGCTTGAAAGGAGGCTGGCGCAGAGTGATCGAGGTTAAGAATCTGGAAAAAAGCTTTGGGGAAAACCATGTGCTCTGCGGCATCAACGAGCACATCAAAAAGGGCGAGAAGGTGGTCGTCATCGGGCCGTCCGGCTCGGGCAAATCGACCTTTCTGCGCTGCCTCAACCTGCTTGAAACGCCGACCGGCGGAGAAATCTGGTTCGAGGGCAAAAAGATCAACGACCCAAAGGCCGACATCAATAAGCTGCGGCAGAAGATGGGGATGGTTTTCCAGCAGTTCAATCTGTTTCCGCATCTGACCGTGCGCCGCAACATCACGCTCGCACCGGTTAAGCTTGGGCTCATGAGCCAGGCGGAAGCGGATAAACGCGCCGAGGAACTGCTTGCGCGCATCGGCCTTTCCGACAAGGCGGAAAGCTACCCGGCGCAGCTCTCAGGCGGGCAGCAGCAGCGGATCGCAATCGTGCGGGCGCTTGCGATGAACCCGGACGTGATGCTCTTCGACGAGCCGACCTCGGCGCTCGACCCGGAGATGGTCGGCGAGGTGCTCGAACTGATGAAGCAGCTCGCGCGGGAAGGGATGACAATGGTCGTGGTGACCCACGAAATGGGCTTTGCGCGCGAGGTCGCGACCCGGGTGATGTTCATTGACGAAGGGCAGATCATGGAGCAGAACACCCCGCGGGAATTCTTCGAAAACCCGCGGCATCCGAGGCTTAGGGATTTCCTGTCGAAAGTCTTATAATTGAATTCCCGGGGTGCACGCAGGTGCGCCCTTTTCGGGTTCTTTGGAGGAATATATGAATATACTGTTTTTTGGCGACGTTGTAGGGCAGGCGGGCTGTGACAAACTGCGCAAAGAGCTTCCCCGGCTCAAAAAGGAACATGGGGCGGGCATCGTGATTGCAAATGGCGAAAATTCCGCCGAGGGCAATGGGATCACGCCGCATAGCGCGCAGCACCTATTTGACAGCGGCGTGGACGTCATCACAACCGGCAACCACAGCCTGCGCCGTCGTGAGATTTACGAGCTGCTCGACGAGAGAAAAGGCGTCATCCGGCCGGCCAACTACCATGCGGCGGCGCCTGGCAGCGGGATTTTCTTTTACGACAGCCCCGCTTTCCCGCTCTGTGTATTGAATCTCCAGGGCAGGGTTTACATGGACACTTACGGCAGCCCATTCTCCTGCGCGGACGCGCTTCTTGAAAAGGCGGACTGCCCGAATATCATCGTGGATTTCCACGCGGAAGCCACCGCCGAAAAGCTTGCGCTCGCGCACTACCTCGACGGACGGGTCTCGGCCGTGATCGGTACCCACACCCATGTGCAGACCGCCGACGAACGGCTGCTGCCGAACGGGACTGCCTATATCACCGACGCGGGCATGTGCGGAGGGCGCAACTCGATTCTCGGCGTAGTGAAGGAAAAAGCGATCGAGAAGCTGCGCACCGGCCTGCCGACCCGCTTTTCGAACGATCCGGAGGCCATCGAACTGCACGGCGTGCTGCTCACCTTTTCCGGCAGGGACGGGAAGGTTACGGAGATCAAACGGATCGCGGTAAAAGCGGAATAAAATGAAATGGGAAGGGCCGCGTAAAAGCGGCCCTTTTTGCGTTTGTTTACAAATGTCACATTGAAATAAAGTGCAAAACAGGATATAATATTAAAATATATACGATACCGATTTAGATGAAACCCTATTGACTGGGAGAACAGGATGAAACAAAAGCTTTGCATAGTTGCGCTTGCGCTGTCGGTGCTGTTGGCCGGATGTTCCGGCATGGAGGTCACCGATCAACAGTTCGGCCTGCCGAACCAGCCGGCGGAAAACGAGCCGGTGCAGGAAAAACCCGTGCCGGAGCCTGTGAGCACAGTGAACCTTGCCTACAGCGTGAACGATACGCTCAATCCATATACCATGACCACCAAGCTCAACCGGGAACTGGTTCCGCTTTTATATGACAGTCTGACCCGGCCGGATAAGAGCTTTCAGCCGGAATACCAGCTTGCGACTGAGATCATCATGCAGGAGAAGGCCTGCACCGTCAAATTTCGGCGCAACGCACAGTTTTCCGACGGTACGCTGCTCACCGGGGAGGATATTACCTATTCGATCCAGACGGCGCTTACAACCGACACCAACTGGAGAACAATGCTCCAAAACATCGCAAACTATACGGTCAACACGGACGGAGATGTTGTGATCCAGCTCTATCAGGAGGATGCGAACTTCCCGGCGCTGCTCACCTTCCCGATCATCAAGAAGGGTACCGCCGGCGCGGACTACCCAACCGGCGTCAGTAAATTTTACGTTTCGGGAACCTGGGGCAACACCGGTGTGGTGCTCACGGCGAACCCCATCTATTACGGCGACACCGGCAGCATCGAGACGGTCATGCTGGCGAACGCTTCCGATCCGGACGCGCTGGCCTTCAACCTGAAGTCCGGCGATATCGACCTTGTCTATTCTGATCTGTCGAGTCCGGAGCTTGCCAACATGTCTGCGTCCAGCGTGCCGGTTTCGCTCTGCAACCTGGTTTATCTGGGCATCAACGGCAGCTACGGATGGCTTGCGCGGGCGGAGTTCCGGCAGGCGATCAGCCTTGCTGTCAACCGGGACGAGATTGTCTCAAAGGCGTACGTTTCCCGCGCGCGCGCGACCCGGTATCCGTTTCATCCTGAATTTTACCGGATGAACGCGATGGAGCTCTCGACGCCGCGCAGTCTGACCCAAGCGGACGCGCTGCTGGACGGAATCGGGCTTTCCAGCCGGGATGACAACCGGATGCGGCTCGTAAACGGGCGGCCGCTCACCCTGCGGCTTTTGGTCAACAGTGAAAACGCCTACCGCAACGCGGCTGCGACGCTGGTCACCGAACAGCTCGCGCAGATCGGCATCAAGGTGGAGGTGGTTTCACAGGCGTTTTCCCAGTATCAGCAGACATTGCAGAACGGGGACTACGACCTCTATCTGGGAGAGACACGGCTCATGTACAACATGGACATCGCGCCGCTGCTGGCGGGCGGGGCGCTCGGATATTTTACGGCCTACAGCGAGGAGCTTTCCGACAGCTACCGCGCCTACCGCGCGACCGGAGCGGGGATCGAATCGTTCTGCGAGCTGTTTCTCGCCCAGTCGCCGTTTGTGCCGCTGGTGTTTCGGCAGGGGTCGGTTTCCCATAATCGGGAATTCCGGGCGGAAATAGTTGCAACCGAGCAGGATATTTTCTATAATATAGTGGAATGGTAATATTTGCGAATCGGCGAAAGCACGAAAGATAGAAGGAGGACGAGATCGTGATCAGTATCGAGAACCAATACGGCACCATTGAGATATCTCAGGAGTATTTTTCCAACCTTGTGGGTAAGGCCGTGTCCGAATGCTTCGGCGTAGCGGGCATGGTGAGCTCCCCGGCGCAAGGGCTGCGCGCGGCGATCGCGGGCAAGGATACCCCGGATAAAGGCGTGCGGGTGCGCGCGGCCGGGGATGGGCTTGTGATCGACCTGCACATTGTGGTCACCTATGGGATGAACATCTCGGTGATTGTCAAAAGCATTGTGAACAAGGTTCGTTACACAGTGGAGCAGGCGACCAATCTGGATGTCGCGAAAGTGAATGTCTTTGTCGACTCGATGAAGACGGAAAACGCATAAACTGCCTGTGCGCTTCAAACAATTCTGATGCAGTCATAACTGTGAATATGGGGGTCAAACAATCGTGATTACAGGAGAAATGCTCCGGGATGCGTTTATCTCGGGCGCAAACAACATTACCAACCACCGCCAGCAGGTGGACGCGCTCAACGTATTCCCTGTCCCGGATGGAGATACGGGGACCAATATGTCGATGTCCGCGTCGGCTGCGAAACGGGAACTGACAAGGGTGCCGGACGGCGCGCCGGTTTCCCAGGTGGCGGATACTTGTGCAGGGGCGCTTCTGCGCGGCGCGCGCGGCAACTCCGGTGTTATCCTGTCGCTTCTGTTCCGGGGATTTTCCCGCGGGCTCAAAAACCAGGAGCAGGCGGACGCGGAGCATCTGGTGCAGGCGCTTGAGAAGGGCGTGGATTCTGCTTACAAAGCGGTCATGAAGCCGACCGAGGGCACCATCCTGACGGTGGCGCGGCTGGCTTCGGTCGCGGCGCGCGAGGCGCTCACCCCGGAAATCTCCACCGCCCAAATGTGGGATGTAATCCTCACGGCTGGCAGGGAAGCATTGGCCAAGACCCCCGAAATGCTTCCAGTGCTGAAAAAAGCCGGCGTCGTGGACGCGGGCGGGCAGGGGCTGATTGTGATCTTTGAAGGTATGGCATCGGTCTTTTCCGGCGGCGGAATCCTCCCGCTCGCCGAGGAGAAAAAGGAAGAATACGATTCCATTCGCCCGGACCGCAACGCGGCAGGTGAATACGAAGGGGAAATCACCTTCACTTACTGTACCGAATTCATTATCCTCAAGCGCGAGAAGGACGCTGATCCGCAGCAGCTGCGCGGTTACTTGGAAACGATTGGCGACTGTGTGGTGGTTGTCGACGATGACGAGATCATCAAGACCCATGTGCACACCGATAATCCCGGCAACGCGCTGCAGAAGGCGCTGGAATTTGGCCAGCTCACCAACATCAAGATCGAAAACATGCGCGAGCAGTTTGAAAAGCAGAAGGCGAGCATCGTCGAACCGGTGTCCGATCAGGGTTTTGCATATGCGGCGGTCGACCCTTCGCGGGAGTATGGCTTTGTGGCGGTCGCGGCGGGCGACGGCGTGAAGCAGCTGTTCCTCGACCTGGGTGTGGACAATGTCGTGTCCGGCGGCCAGACGATGAACCCCTCGACCGACGATATCCTTTCGGCAGTGCACGCGACTCCGGCAAAGACAGTGTTTGTGCTGCCCAACAATAAAAACATCATCATGGCGGCAGAGCAATCGGTCAAGCTGGCCGACCGCAACGTGGTGGTTTTGCAGACCCGGACCATTCCGCAGGGACTCTCAGCGATGCTGGCCTTCGACCATGAGGCCGACACCACCGAGAACCAGCTTGCCATGCAGAAAGCATACGAACGGGTCGGAACCGGACAGGTCACTTTCGCGGCGCGCGACAGCGATTTTGATGGGCACAAGATCAAGGAAGGCGAGCTGCTCGCTTTGGAAAACGGCAAGCTTTCCTTCACCGAGCATGACCTGACCAAAGCGGTGCTGCGGCTGGTCAAAGGGCTTGTACGCAAGGACTCGAGCTTTGTGACGATCCTTTACGGCGCTGATATCTCGGAAGAGCTGGCGCAGACGGTCTACGAAGCGGTTTCCGCCAAGATGCCGGAGGATGTGGAGGTTGCGCTGATTAACGGCGGCCAGCCGGTTTATTATTTCATCATCTCGGTTGAGTGACAGAAAGGAACAGCATGCAAAAAAATTTGCTGCGCCGGCTGGCGCTGATTGTGGCGTTCGCGCTGCTGACCGCCGCAGGCGCACAGGCCTTCCAGCGGATTGGAGCGTCCCCGATCCCGGTGTCGCTCGGTCTGCTGGCGGTATTTTTCACCGGCGCGGCGCTTCCAAAAAAGGATGCGCTCTTCTCGCAGGTGCTGTACCTGCTTTTAGTGATTGCGGGCCTGCCGTTTTACAGCGGCTTTTTGGGCGGGATGCAGGTAGTCACCGCGATGACGGGCGGCTTTGTGATCGCCTATCCGCTGGTCGCGGTGATCGTTTCGCTTTCGGTGGAACGGTTCGGCCGGGGCTTTTGGCAGTACCTTTTTGCAATGGCCGGATCGCTGCTGGCTTATTTTGCACTCGGGTTTGGGCAGCTGCTGGCGGTGAGTGGAATGGGCATTCCCGCGGCGTTTTCGATGGCGGTTAAACCCTTTTTGCTGCCGGATCTTTGTATTGCGCTTGCGGGCGCGGCAATCTGCTGGATTGTCCGGAAGGCTGCTTTGAAGATGGGAAAATCCCATTGACAAGCGGGCGGATCGCGTATATACTATCAACGTATGGCCAAGACGGGGAGAACCGTCGGTATTTCCCATGAAACAGAGAGGCGGGACGCAGGCTGGAAGCCCGCCGGGAAAACGATGGAGGCCGCCCCCGAGCCTTCCGGCGAGGAGCCGGACGCGGTGTGAGCGTTAATCCTGTCGAGTGGCGCGGAGAAGGAATTCCCGCGCAATTTGGGTGGTACCACGGAAAACCGTCAAGACGCGCTTTTCGTCCCAATTCTGGGGCGAGAAGCGTTTTTTTGTCACTGTATCAAAAGCAAGGAGAGAGATAGACAAATGGAATGGACCGGACTCAACGAACTGCGTGAACAATTTTACCGTTTTTTTGAAGGAAAGGGGCATCTGCGCCTGCCGAGCTTCCCGCTCATGCCGCACGATGACGCGAGCCTGCTGCTGATCAACTCGGGTATGGCGCCGATGAAAAAATGGTTCCTTGGCGTGGAAACCCCGCCCAATAAACGGGTGGTGACCTGCCAGAAGTGCATCCGCACTCCGGACATCGAGAACGTCGGCAAGACCGCGCGCCACGGCACCTATTTCGAGATGCTCGGCAACTTCTCATTCGGCGACTACTTCAAGCATGAGGCTTGTGCCTGGGCCTGGGAATTCAGCACCAAAACGCTTGGCCTGCCGGTTGACCGGCTGTGGGTTTCGGTCTATGAGGACGACGACGAAGCGATCGAGATCTGGACCAAGGAGATCGGCGTCGATCCCAAACGGATTGTACGGCTTGGCAAAGAGGACAACTTCTGGGAGATCGGTTCCGGTCCCTGCGGCCCCTGCTCCGAAATCTATTTTGACCGCGGTGAAGAGTACGGCTGCGGCAAACCGGACTGTGCGCCTGGCTGTGACTGCGACCGGTATATGGAGTATTGGAATCTCGTTTTCTCTCAGTTTAATGGAGATGGAGAGGGTCACTATGAACGCATGGCCCACCCGAATATCGATACCGGCATGGGGCTTGAAAGGCTCGCCTGCATTATGCAGGGGGTGGACAACCTCTTCGAGGTGGACACCGTTCAGAATATTATGAAACATATCATGCGAATTGCCGGGGTGGAGTATCACAAGGATGCAAAGACCGACGTTTCGCTTCGGGTCATCACCGACCATATCCGCTCGACGACCTTTATGGTTTCGGACGGCATCCTTCCGCAGAACGAAGGCCGCGGCTATGTCCTGCGCAGGCTTCTGCGCCGCGCCGCGCGCCATGGACGGCTGCTCGGCATCACCGAGCCGTTCCTCTATAAGGTCTGTGAAACAGTCATCCAGGAGAACGCGGACGCTTATCCGAATCTTGTGGAGAACAGGGACTACATCATCAAGGTCATCAAGATCGAGGAGGAGCGCTTTGCCCGCACCATCGACCAGGGACTTGGACTTTTGAATTCAATTATCGACAAGGTTGAAGCCGAGGAGATGGGGCAGAAGGTCATGGCTGGCGCGGATGCGTTCAAGCTCTATGACACCTATGGTTTCCCGGTCGATCTGATCCGGGAAATCCTTGACGAGCGCAAGATCGCGCTTGACGAGGACGAATTCAACGCTCAAATGAACGCGCAGAAGCAGCGCGCCCGCGAGGCGCGCGCCGCGATGGGCGACCTTGGCTGGGAAGAGGACGTGCTTGCCGACCTGACCGGCAAGGAGCAGTTTGTCGGCTACGGCCAGACCGAAGCCGAGGCGAAGGTCATCGCGCTGGTGAAGGATAATCAGCGGGTTGACCGGCTGGAGGACGGCGATCTCGGCTCGGTGGTGCTCGACATCACCCCATTCTATGCGGAAAGCGGCGGCCAGGCGGGCGACAGTGGATTTATCAGCGTAGGCGGCAACGCCTTTAACGTCTACGACTGCAAAAAGTCGAAGGGCGGCCATATTGTCCATGTGGGCGAGATGAGCGTCGGAACCCTTTCGGTGGGCGACACGGTCAAGGCGGTCATCAATATCGACCGCCGCCGTGACATCATGCGCAATCACACCGCCTGCCATCTGCTGCAGGCCGCGCTGCGCAGCGTGTTGGGCGACCATGTGCATCAGGCGGGCGCCTTCTATGACGACAATGTCTGCCGGTTCGACTTCAGCCATTTCAGCGCCGTAAAACCGGAAGAGCTTCGCAAGGTCGAGGAGATTGTCAATGGAATGATCCTCTCTGCGATGGATGTCAAGGTGCAGGAAATACCGCTGGAAGAGGCCAAGAAGCTCGGCGCGATGGCACTGTTCGGTGAGAAATACGGAGACATCGTCCGCGTCTGCGATATCGAGGGAAAATCGACCGAATTCTGCGGCGGCACACATCTGGACAACACTGCCAAAGTCGGCCTTTTCAAGATTGTGAAGGAATCCTCGGTCGCAGCCGGTGTGCGCCGCATCGAAGCGGTAACCGGCAAAAATGTGCTCAAATTTATCGACGAGCAGGCCGCGCTGATGGATCAGACTGCTGCGGCGCTTAAGGTTGGGAGCCATTCCGAGCTGCCGGTGAAGGCAGCGGCTGTCACCGCCGAGATCAAGGAACTGCAGAAGGAACTTGACAGCGTCAATGCGAAGATTGCGGAAGCGCAGTCGATGGGTATGTTTGAAAAGGCACAGGAGGTCGGCGGGCTGCGGATTGCGAACGCCCAGCTGACCGGCGCCAAAATCGAAGCCCTGCGCGCGATCGGGGACCGCGCCAAGGACATGAAGCCGGATATGGTCTGCGTGCTGACCACTGTCAACGACGGTAAGGCGACCATTTTGGTGGTTTGCGGCAAGGATGCGGTTGAAAAAGGCGCGCACGCCGGAAAGATCGTCAAGGAATTCGCGTCGCTTTGCGGCGGCAGCGGCGGCGGCCGTCCGGATTCCGCGATGGGCGGCACGACGGAGATCTTTAAAGTGGACGAAGCGATGGCGCAGCTGCCCGCCATCGTGCAGAAGATGATCAGATAAAAAGGAGGTTCACAGATGGACTGCCTGTTTTGCAAAATCATTGCCGGAGAAATTCCGAGCAAGAAGATCTATGAGGATGATTTGTGCTACGCTTTCCACGATATCGACCCAAAGGCGCCGGTACATTTCCTTGTGATTCCAAAGGAACACATCTCCGGCGCGAACAAAATTGACGACGCAAACTGCGCCGTTGTGGGCCACATCTTTGCGGTGATTGCAAAGATTGCGGATCAGCTCGGCTGCAATGGAGATTTTCGCGTGGTGAATAACTGCGGGCCGCAAGCGGGCCAGACGGTGGATCACCTGCACTTCCATGTGCTTTCCGGCCGCGACATGACCTGGCCTCCGGGCTGATTTGCTTCCCGCAAGGGGCTACTTTCTTGCTTGCCCAAGAAAGTAGCCAAAGAAGGGCACGCGGGGACACCCCGCGGCCCCGTGCGCGCGATTTTGTTGCCGCTTTGCGGCAAAGATCGCGCGCAATCTGCTTAGACAAAACGTTGTGCGCCGCGTTTGGCAGCCTGCTCGCCTGACGGCGAAGCGCGCTTACGCGCGACGGCTGCTCACGGGGGCTTTCCGCCCCCGTGTCCCCCGGCAAAGAGTCGTCTGCGACGACCCGCCGCCTTTGGTGGCGGATTCGGGATAAGGAACGCGGGACATATTTTCGCGCCCGGCGCGAAAATGCGCTGCGCGCAAAGCGGACAAACGGATTTAAAATGCGCGGCCCTGCGGGCCGCGCATTTTTCATATCGTCCGTTCTTATTGTGAACCAAAACGCTGGCTTCAACCCTGAACTTGCCCTTTCCAGCGCGGGGAGCGCAAAACGCCGGCTTCAGCCCTGAGCTGACCGTGTGTTGGGTGCGCTTGCGGCGCAAGTTTTGGCAAGGCGTCCGCGGGGTTTCCAAAGGGGCGGCTAGCCACTTTGGGGTGCTCTTTGGCTACTTTCTCGCACAAGCGAGAAAGTATGCCCGTGGGGCGCGGCGGAACGCGCCAGTGATTCTCAAGCGGCAAAACCGCTTGATTCCCGTGCACGCGGTGGAATACGCAAAGCCGCCATCACCGCCGACGGGCGAAAAATGAAGGCCAGCAGCAAAAAGCTGCCGGCCTTTATTTTTTTCGTGGATAAGGGGTTTCTTCGTCTGTCCAATCCAAAAGAAAATCAAGACTGGTGTTGTAGAACTTCGCCAAGGTAAATAGATGGTCATAGGTGGGCATACGGACGCCGTGTTCATATTTTGACAGGAGGCTTTGGTCTATTCTGGTCTCAATTTGTACGGCAGTTTGCGTTAACTTTCGTTTCTCGCGGATTTTGCGTAAATTTGTCATTGCAATCACCTCATAGGACAATTATGTCATAAAATCTATTGACAATTAGTACAAATACGTACTATTTTTAACTATGAGGTGATAATGCGGAACGCGCAAGGCCGCCATCACCGCCGACCTTCGTTATGAAATAACTTTTTCCCAATTTGGGAAATTTTTCAAGTTTTCAAGAAAAGTATGCTACAATCATAATCGTGATAGACATATGTTCTATAGATTTTTTGTATGAGGTGATTATGATGTTGCATCCAAGAATCAAAGAACTGCGCCTGGAGCGGGGGCTCAGCCAAAAGGAAGTGGCGGAAGCATTGGGCTGCTCGGAAAAATATTATGCCAAAATCGAGCAGGGGATCGACTTTAACTCGATTTATCTGCGCAGGCTTTCGCTGTTTTATGACGTTTGCGCGGACTATCTGGTCGGTTTCAGTGATGAGCGGCGGTGGAAATGAAAGAACCTATGGAATTTTCCAAAGAGATGTGGTACAATAGGACAGTATAAATTTCCATCAAAGGTGGTTATATTGTGAAAAGGACAGAAATCAAAAAGCTGTTCGCTTCGGTGCAGGACTATACCGCTGCGCCGGTGACCGTATGCGGCTGGGTCAAAACCATCCGCGATTCCAAATCGATCGGATTTATCGAGCTGAACGACGGCTCGTCGTTTCGAAACCTGCAGGTGGTTCTTTCGCAGGATAAACTCTCCAATTTCGCTGAGATCGTCAAATTGAACGTCGGCAGCGCGATTGTGGTGCGCGGTCCAGTCGTGCTCACCCCGGACGCGAAGCAGCCGTTTGAAATCCACGCAGAATCGGTCGAGGTAGAAGGCGCTTCCACTCCCGATTATCCGCTTCAGAAAAAGCGGCATTCGCTTGAATATCTGCGTACCATCGCGCATCTGCGCCCGCGCACCAACACCTTCGCGGCGGTTTTCCGCGTACGTTCGGTCGCGGCCTATGCGATCCACAAATTTTTCAATGAACGCGGCTTTATATACGCGCACACGCCGCTCATCACCGGCAGCGACGCCGAAGGCGCGGGAGAGATGTTCCGTGTGACCACGCTCGACCCGCAGAATCCGCCCCTTACCGAGGACGGCAAGATCGATTATTCCCAGGACTTTTTCGGCAAGGCGACCAACCTGACGGTTTCTGGCCAGCTCGAGGCGGAATGCATGGCGATGGCCTTCTCGAAGGTGTACACCTTTGGGCCGACCTTCCGTGCGGAAAATTCCTACACCGCCCGCCACGCGGCCGAATTCTGGATGATCGAGCCGGAGATTGCGTTCGCGGATCTCGCGGACGATATGGAACT
>Ga0079305_1001840_pt1 | contig 23314 bp, 23 predicted proteins | sample LMS_cellobiose_e_FD_79183 | JGI IMG/M metagenome (GOLD analysis project Ga0079305, IMG submission 79183) | Rumen-fistulated moose microbial communities from Alaska, USA - LMS_cellobiose_enrichment | ecosystem: Host-associated > Mammals > Digestive system > Stomach > Rumen fluid ... | reverse complement strand
TTTCACGGAAAAGTAGGAAAATTTAGAGGCCGTTACGTTGCGGAACGTAACGGCCTCTCAGGTCTTGAAATCACTGACTTTTTTAGCAAAGTAGGATTTTTAACCTGTCTTTCTGGAGCTGTTACCCGGATTTGAACCGGGGACCTCATCCTTACCAAGGATGCGCTCTACCGGCTGAGCTATAACAGCAGATCCTGACACAATGGCTATTATACAAAAGGAGCCCGTTCGTGTCAAGCAAGTTTTTCGTGTTTTCAGCGCTTTTCGGGACGTGCGCCGGGGCGGATTCACCTCATCCAGCAGCACTCTCCGCAAGCCGTCTCTGGCGGTCGATCTCGTAGAGGAGAACCGCCGCCGCGTTCGATGCATTCAGCGAATTGACGTGGCCGCGCATCGGAATCGAGACGATGAAATCGCACTTCTCGCGCATGAGACGCGAGACGCCCTTCCCTTCACCGCCGACCACGACGGCCATCGGCCCGGTCAGCTTCGCGCCGGTCAGCGTTTCGCCGTCCATATCGCATGCAGCCGTCCAGAAGCCGCGTTTTTTCAGTTCGTCGACCGTCCGGGACAGGTTCGTGACCTTCGCGACCTTTACGTATTCCGCCGCACCCGCAGATGCCTTCGCCGCACCCTCGGAAAGCGAAACCGAGCGGTTCTTCGGAATCACGACGCCCGTCGCACCGACGCAGTCGCATGTGCGGATGATCGCGCCGAGGTTGTGAGGATCCTCCAGGCCGTCGAGAATGACGATCAGAGGATCGCGCTCCGTTTTCGCCGCCTCTGCGTCGGCGAGCAGATCTTCGAGTTCATAGTAGCGGTACGGCGAAACGAACGCGAGAACGCCCTGGTGGGCGCCGCCGTTCGCGAGACGGTCAAGTTCGCTTTTTTCGGCATACTGGATCCGGAGATTGCGGTCCCTTGCCTTCGCTTCGATGATTTTTGCGGAGCCCTCAAGACCCTTCTGGAGAACGAGACGCTCCATATCGCGCCCGCTCTTCAGAGCCTCCAGAACCGGGTTTCTGCCGAACAGAACGTTCTCCGGAGTGCTGCGGCCGTCATCCGTTTTCGCTCCGGCCCGCGCCGAAGCGTCGGACTGTTTCCTGCTGTTCTTTTTGTCTGGAAACGTTCTTTTCGTCATATCGTTCTCTTGTAGGTGCAGAAGCGGTAGGAAATGCCGTCATCGACCATCGGTTCCCCTTCCCAGACGAGCGTCCAGGACGGATCGAGATCGAGATCGGGGAAGTAGCGGTCCGCCGGGTACTCCGCGTCGATTTTCGTGACGAGCGCCTCGTCGCAGTACGGCAGAAGCTGGCGGTATACGTTCGCACCGCCGCAGACGTACACGCTGTAGCCGAAATCGCTGTACGCGGCCTCGTTTGTCCGCACGGTATCGATGAGATGCTCGAGATTATGAAAGATCTGGCACGGGGCCGTATATGCCTCGTTGTGCGTCAGGATCCACGTTTCGCGATTCGGAAGCGGCTTCCCGCCCGGCATCGATTCGAGCGTTTTCCGCCCCATAATGACAACATTTCCGGTTGTAAGACGGCGGAAATTCTTCATATCGCCCGAAAGACGGACGAGAAGGTTCCCGTCCTTCCCGATGGCCCAGTTTTTGTCGACTGCTACGATTGCTTTCATGGTTCGTTCCTCTTTATTTCCGAAAACATCATTCCGCAACGGGAATGTGTCTGATCTGCGGGTTTGTCCGGTAATCCTCGACCCGGACATCGTCCGGGGTAAAGTCGTAGAAATCCGTTACGTCCGGGTTCAGCGTGACCTTCGGCGCGGGAAATGCCGGCCGGGTAAGCATTTCCTCGACGATCGGGATGTGGCGGTCGTAGATATGGGCGTCCGCGATGACGTGGACGAGCTCGCCGGGCTCGAAGCCGGAGACCTGCGCGAACATCATCAGAAGAATCGCATATTGGCAGACGTTCCAGTTGTTCGCGACGAGCGTATCCTGGGAGCGCTGGTTGAGGATCGCGTTCAGCCGGTTTCCCGTAACGTTGAACGTCATCGAATACGCGCAGGGGTAAAGCGCCATCTCGTGAAGGTCCTCGAAGTTGTAGAGATTCGTCATGATCCGCCGGCTTGCCGGGTTGTGCTTCAGGTCATAAAGCACACGGTCGACCTGGTCCATCTCGCCTTCGGGGTATTTGTGTTTCAGGCCGAGCTGGTAGCCGTAGGCCTTTCCGATCGAGCCGGTTTCGTCGGCCCACTGATCCCAGATGTGGGAGTGAAGATCGTGGATGTTGTTGGACTTTTTCTGCCAGATCCAGAGGATCTCGTCGGTGCACGATTTCAGAGCGGTCGGACGGAGCGTAAGCGCCGGGAACTCCTCCGAAAGATCGTAGCGGTTTACGACGCCGAAGCGCTTTTTCGTATGGGCGGGCGTCCCGTCCTCCCATTTCGCGCGGATGAGCTGACCTTCGGAGGAAAAGCCGTTGTCGATGATGTCGCGGCACATCCGGATGAATACGGTATCTGCTTTACTCATAACGGCCCTCCTGTCAGATATGCAGAATAAAATAGCGGATGATGATGAGGACGGCAAGAACGGCGCAGCCGATGGCCATCCACTTCTCGCGCTTCGTCCACGGCGCCTTTTCGCTTTCGCCCTTCGCCTTCCGCTCTTCGCGCTCTTCCTTCCAGCGCGCGCGGTCCGCGGTCGTCACGTCGCGGTTCGTGCGGAGAAAATCGCCGACGAAGCCGTCCCGGAGATCACTGAATTTCTTCCGTCCGGTTCCTTCCGCTTCAGTCTGTTCGGTTGTACGTCGTTCGTCGGTCATCGTTCGTTCTTTCGGTGCGGAAACAGGGTATCCGGTCATTTCGAGACGAACATGCGTCCCTCCTCCGGGATTTTCAGGATCGGCCCGGATTTCGGCCGGACCTCGGCGGGCTGTTCCGCGATCACACGCATCGCCTCCGCCGCAAAGCTCCGGATCCGTTCCTCTTCGCCGCGGAGCTTCCAGTAGCCGAAGAGCGCCTCGAAGCCGGTCGCCCATCGGTAGTCGACGGGATCGGCATGGCGCGGCTGGCTCGAAACGCGTTTGTTGCGCGCATGGAGAACGACGGCCTTTTCGGTCTCGTCGAGCGTATCGATGAGCGCACGGATCGCGGCTGCCTGACCCTTCGCGCAGACGTACGGAACGGCCTTTTTGTGGAGCGCGTCGCTGTGGACGGCATCGAGATCGACAAGGGCGCGGCGCACTTCGATCTCGTACACCGCGTCACCGAGCCAGGCGAGCGCCGCCGGGCTTGCGTATTCAAGTTCGTGTTCGGTTCGGTTCGGTTCCGTCATATCGTTTATCATCGCTTTTCCGGTCTATCTCCGAAAGCCCGCCTGAACGGCGAAGTGTTCGTCGAGGGAGCCCGCGGCCTTTCTCCGCGGCGGTTCCCCGCTCCAGGTAAGGATCATCGCACGGAAGTCGTCTCCGACCGTCGCAACGGCATACGTCCCCTTCCGTCCGCCGGCCGGCCGGCCGAGGGAGCCCGGATTCAGGAGGATGAAGCCATCCGGCCGCTGTTCGTATTCAGGAAGATGGGTGTGGCCGTAGAACGCCGCGCGGCAGCCGAGCGTCATCGCCTTTGAGACGATCTCCTCCGGGCCGGATTTCACGGACTCCATATGGCCGTGGGCAAGGAAGATGTTCCCCCACTCCGTTTCGAGGATCTCGTAGCCGTCGGGGTCGTATTCACCGTCCATATTGCCCTTCACGCACGTTACGGGCACCCCGGTCGCCTCGGCAATCGCGAGCGCATCGCGATACGTATCGCCAAGATGGATGATTTCATCGATGTCATGCGTCGCACGGAAGACGGAGACCGCATCCGCCACGTCGCCGTGTGTGTCGCTGAAGATCAGATAACGCATTTCCTACCGCCCGCGTCCGGCGCCGCCGCCGTGGCCGCCGCCGCCGGAGAAGCCGCCGTGGGAGCCGCCGAAGCTCGAGTGCGAGCTCGAATGGGATGAGCCTCCCCACGAGCCGCCGCTCGAATGGAAGCTTCCTGAACTGCCGGAGGAATGGTAGGAGCTGTGGGACGAACCGGAGCCGTGGATGCCGTGGTAGGTCGTGTAACTGTGCGAGGAGGACGGCCGCGGCGTCGAGACCGGTCTTGTCCAGCCCGGATGGTTCGCCGCCCAGATCCGCGGACGGAAGAGCCACCACCCCCAGTACCGCACCGTTCCCGCGTACGGGACCCAGAGCAGGAACCGGATGACGAGGATCCAGAAGAGCACACGGATCAGGAGCATAAACATCCACGACGAACTCTCGCTTCGCGAAGGCGTATACGGCTCGAACGGTTCGTACGGTTCGCCTCCGTAATACGACGTCCCGCTCGGCGTCGGAGCCGAGCTCAGCGAAGCGATTTTGTTGATGCCGTAATAGCCGGCAAGCACGTTGTAGATCTCGACGAACGTATCTCCCATCGCGCCGTCGTAGTCCTGAACGGCAAACTTCGGTTCGGTATAGTCGTCGAGGATCAGCCGGAGCGTTCCCGCGTCGAGAACGTCCTCGATCCCGTATCCCATCGTGACGTAGTAATCGTCATCTCCGGTTGAGAAGAGGATCACGACGCCGTTGTTCAGCGTATCGGATCCGACTCCCCACTGGTTGATGATCGCGTACGCGAGATCCTCCATATCGCCGTTCGCAAATTCGACCGTGACGACGGCGATCTCCGCCCCCGTTTCCTCCTTCAGCACCGCGAGATGGTTGTCGATGCGGTTCTCGGTCGCGCTCGAAAGCACGTCCGCACCGTCGTAGACCCACGTCCCGGACGGTACGGGCGGAACGGTCAGCGCACTCGCCGGAAGGACCGCAAGGCACACCAAAACGAGCGCCGCAAGAATGATCAAAATTCTGCGTTTCATCGAAGCGGTCTCCTATCGTTTACTGGAACAGTTCGGCTTTCTTCTGGCCGGAGATCCCGCTGAGCGGCGAGTCCTGGTAGATGGTATTGTACTTTGTCGCGAGGACGTTGTACGCCGCGTGAGAGATCTGGTCGTTCAGGCTCTTGAAGTTCTGATACGTCTTCTTCACGAGCATCTCGTCGTTCGAGCTGAGGTTCGCCTTTAAGAGCGCGTCGTAGAGGTTTGCCGCTGCGTCGGAGAGCACAACGTTCGCGTCGTACTTCGCCGAAACGGTCTTCGCCTTTTCGAGTGCTTCGACGGCCTTCGTCACGGCCGACGCATCGGACGCCGCAAGATAGCGGCCTGCGACGGTCACAAGGTTCCGCGCATACTCGCGCCGCTCGGTGAGGCAGTCCTCGATCGAGACGTCCGCATCGCTCGTCGCCGTCACGAAGGCGTTCTCCACGTTACGTGCAAGCTTTCCGAGCGACTTCGACGAACCGAGCCAGCAGGAAAAGAGGATCAGGACGGCCATCACGATGGCCGCCCCTTTTCTTGTTTTGAAAAACGGTTTGTTTTCCACGGTTTTGTTCTCCTGGGAAAAGGATTATCCGTCGATCAGATCTTCTTGATGTCGAGAAGCTTGGCCTGCATTTCGGCTTCGATGCGGGCGAGTTCGACTTCGGCCTGGGCTCTCTTCTCCTTGCCTTCGTTCTGGATCCGCATGACTTCGTCGAGCGTGGAGATGAGGTCCTGATGGGTCTTCTGGAGGGTTTCGATTTCGACGATGCCTCGTTCGGATTCCTTCGCGGTCGCGATCGTGCCCTGCTTCAGCGCCTCGGAGTTCTTCTTGAGGAGTTCGTTCGTCATGTTCGTCACGGCGTTCGTCGCTTCCATCGCTTCCTTCGAGTGGCTGAGGCCCATCGCGATGACCATCTGGTTCTTCCAGAGCGGAATCGTGTTGACGAGCGTGGACTGGATCTTCTCGGCCATCAGCGTGTCGTTGTTCTGGACAAGGCGGATCTGAGGCGCCATCTGGAGGGAGATCGTACGGGTCAGCTCCAGATCATAGAGCTTCTTCTCGAAGCGCGTGCAGAGTGCGTCGTAGTCGTTCGCCTTCTGGGCGTCCTCGGGAAGACCGGATTCCTTCGCACGGGCAACGAGCGCCGGGAGCTCGACATCACGGGCTTCCTGAAGCTTTTTCTTGCCGGCGATGATGTACATCGAGAGTTCCTTGAAATACTTGAGGTTCAGATCATACATCTGGTCGAGCGTCGCGATGTCCTTCATCAGCGTGATCTGGTGTTTGTCGAGGGCCTGAACGATTTTTTCGATGTTCGCGTTCGCGGCATCGTACTTGTTCTTCAGCGTCGTGAGTTTGTTCGCGTTTCTCTTGAATTTTGCGAAGAGACCCTTGTCGCCTTCGGTGATGTCGAAGCCTTTGAGTTCGGTGACGAGGCTCGAGAGCATATCGCCGACTTCGCCGAGATCCTTCGTCTTGACGGAGTTCAGCGCGTTTTCCGAAAAGCCCGCGATTTTCTGCTGGGCGGCGGCGCCGTACTGCATTACGGTGTTCGTATCCGCGATGTCGATCGTCTTCGCGAATTCGTTGACCATTCTTTTTTCATCTTCGGTCAGATTGTCTTCCTTGATCTCCATCGCCTCAAGCTCGGGAGCGGCGGAAATTGCGGTGGCGGTAGGGCTCAGCGTCAGTTTGATGGCATCGGCAGCGTTGTTTTCCATGAGTGTTTCCTCCTGAAAGAAATGAGTGAAAAGAGCGGACTCTTACAAGATACGGTAACGGTTCTATCGCAGGCGGATCAGTGTCCGCCGAGCGTCAGTTTGATGTCCTCGGCCGCCGTTTTCGCCTCCTCGGCGTAGCTTCCGGTCTTGAGGACGGACTTACCGTCCGAGAGGCCCTGCTGGACGAGCATCGTCTCGGTCACGGCGATATCGCTCGTAACGTCGAGGACTTCCTTGTCGTAGAGGCTGTCGAGCAGTTTTTCGAACGAACCGGTCATCTGGTCGACGGAATTCTCGATCTTCAGAAGCGTGTTCTGAACCGATTCGCCCGCGCCGGAATCCTTCATTACGACGTAATTCTCAAGCAGTTTTTTGATCGTCGGAAGGAAGTAATCCGAGAAGCGGCGGATCTGGGGTGCGTCGTCCGGATCGCGCGCAACCTCGTCGAGGATCTTTTCGGTCAGGCCGGAGATTTTTTCGATCTTCGTCGTCAGGACCGGATCGGCAATCTTTTCGTTCAGCTTTTCGATCTCCTCCATCACGAGCGAGCCTTCGTAGATCAGGCGATCCGCCTCGGCGTTTCCGGTCGTCTTCGGCGGTTCTTTAATCTCGACCGTCTTCGTTTCCTTCGGCGCGAGCTTCTCCGCAACGAAGAACACGGCGGCGACGACAAGGGCGAAGAGGATCAGATGGACCCACGAATAAAGCGGAAAGATCAGCGCAAACAAAAGAGCTGCCGCTCCCGCCGCATAAAACGGGATCGGGCCTTTTACGGTTACGGTTTCGGTTCGGACGTTCGGTTTCATGACGTTCTCCTTTTCAGAGCGGTTCGTCTATATACATAATTATTATATACTACTGAAACGGAGCGGACAACAAAAAACTGTCCGCAAAAGGACAGTCTTCAGAGAAATGCACGGATGAGAATGATGATGAAAAACTGGAGGGGGTAGAACCACCCGTAGAGCAGGCTCGTCAGACGGTTCTTAAAACCGCGCGCCCCGTTATAAAGAGCGAGCGGAACGGCCGTAAAGAGCATCCCGAACGTGAGCGGGCCGATGCTCGCCGACCGCATAAAATAGTGCACGAGCGGATACGGGTAGATCTCGATCCCGACATGAAGAACGACGAACGCGGCGAGGATCAGGAGATAGTGGACAAGCCGCGTTCCCGTTCCGAAGCGGGAGTCGCTCTCCGGCGCTTCGGTTTCCTGTTCGTCAGACGTCTCCGCTCTCCCGGAAAGCGACGTCCGGTCGCGGTAAAGATAAAAAGCGAGAATCAGAAGAACGCCCGCGATCCGGTACTGGGAGTTGATCGCATACGAAACGCCCGCGAGGATCGCCCAGCCGATCGCGACGAGCAGCCGGTTCCGGGCGGTCATCTTCGGGCCGGAAAGCCCGGCTTCCCCGCCGCCGGAAGCATCCCGGCGGACCGTTCCGGTCCCGTTCGCTCCCGCGGCGTTCTCTTTCCGAACGTACTCCGTAAACCACATTCCGATGAATCCGAGCCAGAGCGTCGGGATGACGGACTGTTCGGACCAGACGACCCACCGCATCGCGTCGAAATAGTCGCACGCAAACTCCGAGACGATCATCACGAGTGTGAGCCGGAAAAAGTGTTTCCGGATGCGTCCCGGATCGTCCCGGTAATGGCGGAAGCCCTCCGCCATCAAAAACGCATAAATCAGAAACGCGAGCCGTCCGATCACACGAAGCCACAGCGCGTTTCCGAAAAACGCGATGGCGGCGTGGTCAATGACCATCGTCGCCATCGCAATCACTTTTAACCAGAAGGTCGTCATCCTTTCACGCAGGGATTTACATCATCCCCATACCGCCCTGGGGCATCGCGGGAGCCGCCGGAGCGGGTTCCTTGATCGACGCGACCGCAGCTTCCGTCGTGAGGAGCATCGCGGAAGCGGAAGCAGCGTTCTGAAGAGCGGAGCGGGAGACCTTCGCCGGATCGACGATGCCGGCCTTGATCATATTGACCCACTGTTCGGTCGCGGCGTTGAAGCCGATCCCGGTCTGGGATTTCTTCACGCGTTCGATGATGACGGAACCGTCGAAGCCCGCGTTCTCCGCGATCTGGCGGATCGGCTCTTCGAGGGCGCGCGCAATGATCTGGGCGCCGGTTTTGGCGTCGCCGGTGAGGCTCTTCGTGTATTTCTGAACCGCCGGGATCGCATTCGCAAAGACGACGCCGCCGCCGGAGACGATGCCTTCCTCAACGGCCGCCTTCGTGGCGTTCAGAGCGTCCTCGATGCGGAGCTTTCTTTCCTTCATCTCGGTCTCGGTCGCTGCGCCGACCTTGATGACGGCAACGCCGCCGGCCAGCTTCGCAAGGCGTTCCTGGAGTTTTTCCTTATCAAATTCGGAAGTCGTCTCTTCGATCTGGTTGCGGATCTGGGCAACACGGGCCGCAATCTCGTTCTTGTCGCCGGCGCCTTCGACGATGACGGTGTTCTCCTTCGTGACCTTAACGGTACCGGCGGTACCGAGCTGGCTGAGCTGGGTATCCTTGAGCGTCAGGCCGAGTTCCTCGGAGATGACTTCACCGCCGGTCAGAATCGCGATGTCCTTCAGCATTTCCTTGCGGCGGTCGCCGAAGCCGGGGGCCTTGACCGCAACGCAGTCGAACGTTCCGCGGAGTTTGTTCACGACGAGAGTCGCGAGCGCTTCGCCTTCAACGTCTTCCGCGATGATGAGGAGTTTCTTGCCCTGCTGAACGATCTGCTCGAGAACGGGAAGAATCTCCTGGATGTTCGAGATCTTTTTATCGGTGATGAGGATGTACGGATTCGAGAGAACCGCTTCCATCTTATCGGTATCGGAGACCATATAAGCGGAGAGATAACCGCGGTCGAACTGCATGCCCTCTACGACGTCGAGCGTCGTTCCCATCGACTTCGATTCCTCGACGGTGATGACGCCGTCGTGGCCGACCTTCTCCATCGCATCCGCGATCAGGGAGCCGATCGCTTCGTCGCCGCAGGAGATCGATGCGACCTGGGCGATGTCGTTCTTGCCCTTCACGGGAAGCGCGTTCTTCTTGATCTCTTCGACCGCTACATCGACGGCGCCCTTGATGCCTCTCTGGAGGACCATCGGGTTCGCGCCCGCAACGACATTCTTGAAGCCCTCGCGGATGATGGACTGGGCGAGGAGCGTCGCCGTCGTCGTACCGTCGCCGGCAACGTCGTTTGTCTTCGTCGCGACTTCCTTGACGAGCTGGGCGCCCATATTTTCGAACTTGTCCTCAAGCTCGACTTCCTTCGCGATCGTCACGCCGTCGTTCGTGATGAGCGGAGATCCGTAGGAGCGCTCGAGTACGACGTTGCGGCCCTTCGGGCCGAGGGTAACCTTGACGGTATCCGCGAGTTTATCGACACCGGCGAGCATCAGCTTCCGCACGTCTTCGCCGTATTTGATTTCCTTAGCCATGATGTGTTACCTTCTTTCCTTAACCTACGATTGCGAGGATATCCTTCTGGGAGACGATGACGTATTCTTCACCGTCGAGCTTGACGTCGGTTCCCGCATATTTCGAATAGATGACGACGTCACCTTTCTTGACTTCCATCGGAACTTTCTTTCCGTCCACGGTCGCGCCGGGGCCGGCCGCGATGACGACCGCGGTCTGGGGCTGTTCCTTCGCGCTTCCGGCGAGAATGATCCCGCCCTGGGTTTTTTCTTCCGCTTCGGATTTCTGGAGAACGACACGGTCTCCGAGAGGTTTGATGGCCATTTTTCTTTTTTCCTCCTGTTTTTCTATTTCAGGCTCCCATTTTTGGAATTCAGGGGTCCGTTTTAACGATTTCAGGGGTCAGATTTCCGAATCCGACCCTTCGATTTCGTATTTTAACCTCTGAATATAAACAAATCAATAACAATTGCGGTTTTTTAGCAGATTTCCTTCTGGAGTGCCAATCATTCTGCGGGAAACGCCTCCCGTCCGCTCCGGAGCATAAAAAACCGCCCCGGTCCCGAAACCGGAGCGGTTCTTTGTTTCGTTTCGTCTTACCGGCCGCCGAACATGGAGATCATAACGCCTGCGGCAACGGCGGAGCCGATGACGCCTGCGACGTTCGGTCCCATTGCGTTCATCAGAAGGAAGTTGCCGGGGTCATAGGACTGACCGACCTTCTGGGAGACACGGGCCGCCATCGGAACGGCGGAGACGCCCGCGGAACCGATGAGCGGATTGATCTTTCCGCCGGAGAGCTTGTACATCAGCTTTCCGAGGAGAACGCCGCCCGCGGTGCCGCCGCCGAAGGCGATGACGCCGAGGATGACGATCTTGATCGTGCTCCAGGTCAGGAACGTCGGGCCCTGGGCGGACGCGCCGACGCACGTTCCGAGCATGATCGTAACGATGTTGATGAGGGCGTTCGACGCCGTGTCGGAGAGACGGTTCGTCGCGCCGGATTCCTTGAAGAGGTTTCCGAGCATCAGCATACCGACGAGCGGAGTCGCATCCGGGATCAGCAGGCAGACGACGAGCGTGACCATGATCGGGAAGATGATCTTTTCACGCTGGGAGACGGGACGGATTGTTCCCATCCGGACGAGGCGTTCTTTCTGGGTCGTAAGGGCCTTCATGATCGGAGGCTGGATGACCGGAACGAGCGCCATGTACGAATACGCCGCAACGGCGATCGCGCCGAGGAGATGGGGCGCGAGGATCGACGTCGTGTAGATCGCGGTCGGGCCGTCGGCGCCGCCGATGATGCCGATCGAACCGGCTTCCTGGGCGTTGAAGCCGAGGAGCAACGCGCCGAAGAACGCGACGAAAATGCCGAGCTGGGCGGCCGCGCCGAGGAGCAGCGATTTCGGGTTCGCGATGAGAGGACCGAAGTCCGTCATCGCGCCGATGCCCATAAAGATCAGGCACGGAAGCACCGGTTTCAGGTGATAGAAGATGGCCAGGATACCCTGGTTCATCGTCTCCACCCCTTCGACGTTGTACTGGAAGACACCGCCGAGCGGCAGGTTCGAGAGAAGCATACCGAACGCGATCGGAACGAGAAGCAGCGGCTCAAAGCCCTTCTTGATCGCGAGGTAGAGCAGGACGCAGGCAACGACGATCATGATCAGCGAACGGACGTCCATATTCAGGATACCCATCTTGCCCGCGAATTTGGCTAAAGCGTCAAAAATCATTGGAATCGGCCAACCTCCTTTCTGGTACGGTTCCGAAAAGAGGTTTGCCTATTTCAGGGAAACGAGGAGATCGCCGGTGTTGACGGCGGCACCCTTTGCGACGGCGACGACGTCGACGGTCCCGGCGGCGTCCGCACAGATCTCGTTCTCCATCTTCATCGCTTCGAGGATGAGGAGAACATCGCCCGCATTCACGGCCTGGCCGGGAGCGACCTTGATGTCGAGAACGGTTCCGGGCATCGGGGAATCGACGCGGCGGGCGCCTGCGGACGGAGCCGCGGCAGGAGCGGCGGGAGCGGGAGCCGGAGCGGCCTTCGGAGCGGCGGCAGGGGCTGCGGCGGGAGCGGGAGCCGGAGCGGCTGCGGGAGCCGGGGCAGCCTTGGGAGCGGAAGCGGCGGCGCCGACTTCTTCGACTTCTACTTGGTAGGTGACACCGTTGACGGTGATGTTATACTGTTTCATTTTCTTTCTCCTTATCCGATCATAATTACCAGGTACGGCTGTCCAGCGCGTCGCGGAGTCCGGCAGCGCCCCATACGGGCTTCGTTCCGGCTACGCGGGTGATGCGCGTGACGCGAAGATTGTCGAGTGCGGTTCCGCCTTCGCTTGCGGCGATGGCCGCCATCAGCACGGCGATGAGCGCGGGGTCGTTTTCTCCCTCCGGTACGGCGGGCGTTTCCTTCGTCTCCGCAGCGGGAGCGGGCGTTCCGTTGTAGGCCGCCGCGAGCGTCGCGGTCGCGGCTTCGACCGCCTTGTTCTTCTTCTTTTCAGCGGAGCGGAAGATCTTTCCCATCAGCGAGATGCAGCCCCAGATGATGCAGAGGATGAGGAACGTCATCCCCATACCCATCAGAAGCGTCACACCGCCGCCGGCCATCTTTTCGCCGAACGTCAGGCCCTTGAAGAGTTCGGGATCCGCGAACCGCTCCATCAGTCCGAGTTCATTCATATCATTCACCTCTTTCCGTCAGACTTAAAGAGGAATGTTGCCGTGCTTCTTCGCGGGGAGCGAGTCTCTCTTCGAAGCGAGCATATCAAACGCGGCGATCAGATGACGTCTCGTGAACGAGGGCTCGATGACGTCGTCGACGTAGCCGCGCTCCGCGGCGCGATACGGGTTGTTGAATTTTTCTTCGTATTCCGCGATCTTTTCCTGGCGTTTCGCGACCGGGTCTTCGGCTTCTTCGATTTCATGCTTGAAGACGATGTTCGCAGCGCCGGATGCGCCCATGACGGCGATCTGTGCGGACGGCCAGGCGTAGATGAGGTCCGCGCCGAGGCCCTTGTTGCACATTGCGATGTACGCGCCGCCGTAAGCCTTGCGGAGAACGAGCGTAACCTTCGGAACGGTCGCTTCGGCGTAGGCGTAGAGGAGCTTCGCGCCGTGGCGGATGATGCCGCCCCATTCCTGTTCGGTGCCGGGGAGGAAGCCCGGAACGTCTTCGACGGTCAGGATCGGAATATTAAAGGCGTCGCAGAAGCGGACGAAGCGCGCGGATTTATCCGACGCGTTGATGTCGAGGCAGCCCGCGTTGAATTTCGGGTTGTTCGCGATGACGCCGACGGTCTGGCCGTCGAGGCGGATGAAGCAGGTGATGATGTTCTTCGCGTACATCGCGAGGACGTCGAAGATCTCGCCGTTGTCCGCGATGTCCCTGATGATGCCGTACATATCGTAGGGCTTGTTCGGGTTCTCGGGGATGACGGTGTCGAAGCCGGGGATCAGACGGTTCACGTCGTCGTTCGACGCGTACACCGGCGCCTGTTCCATATTGTTCGAGGGGAGATAGGAGAGGAGCGTCTTGACCTGATTGATCGCTTCCTCGTCGGTCTTCGCATAGAAGTGGGCGACGCCGCTCTTGGTGTTGTGGGCGATCGCGCCGCCGAGGTCGTTCGCAGAGACGATCTCGCCCGTTACGGTCTTGATGACCGCGGGGCCGGTGATGAACATCTGCGAGGTCTGGTCGACCATAAAGACGAAGTCGGTGATCGCCGGGGAGTAGACCGAGCCGCCGGCGGACGGTCCCATGATGATCGAGATCTGCGGAATCACGCCGCTGAAACGGGTGTTGTTCTTGAACATCTTGCCCAGCGATTCGAGCGAGTTGACGCCTTCCTGGATACGGGCGCCGCCGGAGTCCATCATACCGATGATCGGAGCGCCCATCTGGGCCGCCATCGCCTGGCAGCGGGCGATCTTCTCTTCGTGATATTCGCCGAGCGAGCCGCCGAGAACGGTGAAGTCCTGCGCGTAGGCGAAAACGAGCCGGCCGTTGACCTGGCCATAGCCGCTGATGATACCGTCTCCGGGCGCGACCGTCTTTTCCATGCCGAAGTTTGTGCAGCGATGGGAAACGAAGACGTCGATTTCACAGAACGTTCCTTCGTCGAAGAAGAGGTCGATGCGCTCGCGTGCGGTCAGTTTTCCCTTGGCGTGCTGGGCGTCGATGCGCTTCTGGCCTCCGCCGAGGGCCATCTGGGCCTTTTTCTCGCGGAGAGCTTCCAGTTTGTCCATAGAATTTTCCTCCTGATTCCGTTGCAGATGATTATCGCACATATCCGCCGAACGGTTTGATAACATCAGGTTATCCCTTTTCAGCAGATAAAATTATACCAAATCCTATTATAGCGAAGGTTCTTTCGCGCGCAAACAAAAAAAATGAAAATACGCCGCTTTTTTCGGTTTATTTTTTGTCAAGCGGACGTGTGATAGACTCCGTGCCATAGCTCCGTTGTCTTTCCATAATCCCCTGTTATAATCGTTACATCAGCGGTCCGAACAGACGGAGAACATTGCCCGAGAACCGCTCCCAGTCCGTCAGATCGTCATAGTCCTTCATCGTCACCCGGTGAGACGCCTTGACCGTTTCCCGGAAATCCCGTTCCACATCGCGTGCGATCGCGTCATCGCGGAAATACGCCGCGCACTCGAAGTGGAGATAGAGTGAGCGGAAGTCGAGGTTGCTCGTCCCGACGATCGCCGTTCCGCCGTCCGAAACGAACGTCTTCGCATGGACGAAGCCGGGGGTGTATTCATAGAGCGTGACGCCGGCCGCAAGAAGCTCCGGATAGTGGGAGCGTGCGATTGCGAACGCCGCCTTCTTATCGGGAATGTGCGGAAGGATGATCGAAACGTCGACACCGCGCTTCGCCGCGGACGTCAGCGCGTTCGTGAGCTTGCTGTCGAGAATGAGATAGGGTGTGATGATGTGTACGTATGATTTTGCGTTCGCGAGCATCGAAATATAGGCCGTTTCGATGATCTGTTCGTTGTCCATCGGGTTGTCGGCGAGCGGGATGCAGTAGCCGGACGACGCTTCTCCCGCATCGTCTCCGCTCTTCTCCGTCCGATTCCCGGCCTGCGCTGCGTCCGGTTCGTCTGCCTCATTCCAAGGATCATCGAGATACCGCCCGTAATCGTCCTGCGTCCGGACGTTCCCCGCCGTATTCCAGGACTGGAGGAACAGAAGCGTGAACGCGCGCGCGGCCTTTCCTCCGACCGATACGCCCGCATCCTTCCACTGTCCGAAGCGGGAGCGGACGTTGACGTATTCGTCGGCGATGTTCATCCCGCCGGTAAAGGCGACCGTTCCGTCAACGACGACGATCTTGCGGTGGTCGCGGTTGTTCTGTTCGGTCGAGAAGACCGGACGGACGGGACAGAAAACGCGCGTTTCGATTCCGGCCTTCGTCAGCGTCTTTTCGTAGCGCGCGGGGATCTTGAACAGCGAGCCGATCCCGTCGTACATCAGGCGGACCTCGACGCCTTCCTGGACCTTGCGGTAGAGAAGCTCAAGCAGCCCGTCCCAGAGATTGCCCTCGTCAAGAATGAAGAATTCCAGAAAAACGAAGTTCTTCGCGCGCTCGATCGCATCCGTCATCGCCTGATACATCGCTTCGCCGCTTTCGTAATACGTCGCGCCGACCGACCGGTACGCCGTCGAATAGCCGACGTTCTCCGCGTAGACCGCAAGTGCGGCCGCAACGGGCGCCGTCTCCCGCATCTCCGCAAGGAGCGCTCGATCGGGGCGGATGAAGTGTTTCGTTTCGCGGATCTCCTCCGTCACACGCCTCCGCGCACGGCGCGCGCCGAGGTTCGAATGGACCGCGAAGTAGAGCGGCACGCCGAAGACCGGGAGCGCGATCATCGGAATGATCCAGGTAAGCTTGAACGCAGGGTCGATGTCACGGTTGACGATGAAGATGACGAGCAGGATCCCGATGAAGGACGTCGAGATCTGAACGATCTCCGTCGCGGGCGATCCGAGACTCCGGTAAAGCCAGACGATCAGGAAAATCTGTATGAAAACAAGGACCGCGATGAGCAGAAGTCTGCTGTAAACGGCCCTCTTCACGATCCGCCGGCTGTGGAAGCGGATCTTTTCCAGCGATTCAGTCGTTCGTTTCGACACGGTGTTTCGGTTCGTTTCGGTTCCTCCTTCGAAGCTGGCCGCACGCGGCGTCGATGTCGCTGCCGAGTTCGCGGCGAACGGTGGCGGGAATCCCCTTCCGTTCGAGCTTCTCCGCAAACGACCGCGCGGCTTCGCGCGTCGTCCCTTCGTAATTTTTTTCGCGTACCCTGTTCAGCGGGATCAGGTTGACGTGGGCGAGCATCCCGCGGAGCAGAGCCGCAAGTTCGTCCGCATCGCGCTCTCCGTCGTTTTCGCCGCGGATCAGCGTGTATTCGAACGTCACGCGTCTTCCGGTCCGTTCCGCGTGGTTCCGGCAGGCGTCGATCAGCTCACCAAGCGGATAACGGCGGTCGATCGGCATCAGCTCCGACCGTTTTCCGTCGGTCGCCGCGTGAAGGCTGATTGCGAGATTGACCTGGGGAAACTCGCGGCCGAGCCGTTCGATCCCGGGGATCACGCCGCACGTCGAAAGCGTCACGTTGCGGTAGGACAGATTGCGTCCCTTCGGATCGTGAAGGATCCGGAGAAACCGCGCGACGTTTTCGTAGTTGTCCATCGGTTCGCCCGTTCCCATCAGAACGACGTGGGAGACGGGTTCTCCCGCGGAGCGCTCGAGCGCGCGAAGCTCGCCGAGCATCTCACCGGCGGTCAGGCTCCGCACGAGCCCGTCTATCCCGCTCGCGCAGAACCGGCAGCCCATCCGGCAGCCGACCTGGGTCGACAGACAGGCGGAGTTGCCGTAATCGTATTTCATAAAAACGCATTCCGCGGCCTCGCCGTCCGGAAACCCGACGAGGAGCTTTCGCGTCCCGTCGTTCCGGCTGATCTGCTCGCGGAGGACCTCCGGCCAGAGAGACCCGGAAAGCCCCGCTTCCTCGCGGCACTTCGCGAGTTTCCCGCGGAGCGCCGCCGGCAGATTCGTCATTTCATCGATTTCCGCGCCCTTCGCGAGCCACGCGAAAATCTGCGCCGCGCGGAACTTCGGTTCTCCGAGGGCCATAGCGGCCTGTTCGAGTTCCTCCGGCGTGAGAGAGGTGAGATCGATCACGAAAACGTCCATCTCGTTAATTCTTCAGCGCCTGCATCGGCGCGGGAATGCGTCCGGCGCGCTCGATCATACGCTTCGGCGAGATCGTCGAAATCTCCATCACGGGGCCGCTTCCGAGCAGTCCGCCGAATTCAAGGCGCTCGCCGGCCTTCTTTCCGATCGCGGGGATCACACGGACGGCCGTCGTCTTTGAATTGACCATACCGATCGCGGCTTCGTCCGCAATGAGCGCACTGATGACCTCCGCGGGCGTATCGCCGGGGAGGACGATCATATCGAGGCCGACCGAGCAGACGCTCGTCATCGCCTCGAGTTTTTCGATGCGGAGAGCGCCCGATTCCGCCGCCGCGATCATACCGGCGTCCTCCGAAACGGGAATGAACGCTCCGGAGAGGCCCCCGACGTTCGAGCTTGCCATCACGCCGCCCTTCTTCACGGCATCGTTCAGCATCGCGAGTGCAGCCGTCGTTCCGCAGCCGCCGCACGTTTCGATGCCGATCTCCTCGAGAATATGGGCGACCGAATCGCCGACCGCCGGCGTCGGAGCAAGCGAAAGATCGACGATGCCGAACGGCACGCCGAGCGCTTCGGACGCCTCGCTTCCGACGAGCTGGCCCATACGGGTGATCTTAAACGCGGTGCGTTTGATGACGTCCGCGATTTCGTTGAGATTCTTATCCGCGCCGGCCTTCGCGATCGCCGCACGGACGACGCCGGGTCCCGAGACGCCGACGTTGATGACCGTATCCGGTTCGCCCGGTCCGTGGAACGCACCCGCCATAAACGGGTTGTCCTCCGGCGCGTTGCAGAGCGAAACGAGCTTCGCCGGTCCGATGCAGTCGCGGTCCCGCGTCAGCTCCGCCGCCTCGCGGACCGTCCTTCCCATCAGCCGGACGGCATCCATATTGATTCCGGCCTTCGTCGAGCCGACGTTAACGGACGAGCAGACGCGTTCGGTCGCCGCAAGCGCCTCCGGGATCGAGCGGATGAGCGCTTCGTCTCCGGGTGCGAATCCCTTCTGGACGAGCGCCGAATAGCCGCCGATGAAGTCGACGCCGACGGTCTTCGCCGCGCGGTCGAGCGTCTCCGCGTAACGGACCGGATCGCCGCCTGAGACCCCCGCGAGGATCGCAACCGGCGTCACCGCAACGCGCTTGTTGATGATCGGAATGCCGTACTTCGCGCTGATCGTCCCGGTCGTCTCCGCGAGTTTTCCCGCCTTCCGGCAGATCTTGTCGTAAATCTTCGCACAGGAAGCCCCGAGATCCGCGTCCGCGCAGTCGAGGAGCGAGATGCCCATCGTCACGGTGCGGATGTCGAGATTCTCCTCCTGGATCATCGTGATGGTCTCGAGGATGTCACTGATGTTCAGCATAGCTCCGCCCCTTTAAATCCGGTGCATTGAATTGAAAATGTCTTCGTGCATGACGTGGATCGTCATATCCGGGTTTGCCTCTTCGATCTTCTGCTCGAGCTCCGCTACGCCGACACTTGCCTTTTCGAGGTCGACGAGCATGACCATACAGAAGAATTCCTGGAGGATGCTCTGGGTCACCTCAAGGACGTTCACGCGTTCCTTCGCGCAGACAGCGGAAACGCCGGCGAGGATGCCGACCATATCTTTTCCGACAACGGTGATGATCGCTCTCATTTCTTCGTTACCTTCAACTGGGTCTTGTGGCCGTTCAGGTCGACCGTTTCGCCGTCCTCCGCCTTTTCGACGGATTCCGCGAGCGTCTCCTTTGCGATATACGCGCCGAATGTGCTGACCGCGCGGTCCACGGTCCCGTCGCCCGCGTACGCGATCGCGATGCGGTCGGTGACGTTGAAATCGGCGTTCTTCCGCATCTGCTGGACCTTCGAGACAAACTCGCGCGCAAGGCCTTCGAGCATCAGTTCTTCGGAGATCGCCGTCTCGAGGATGACGAAGACGTTGTTCTCCATCGCAACCGTAAAACCTTCCTTCGAATCGATGCGGACGTCGACCCATTCCTTTAAGATCTCGGTCGGTTCGCCGGCGAGTTCCATCGTGACCCTGCCGTCCGCTTCGAGAGCGGAAACGACAGCCTTCGCGTCGGCCTTCGCGAGCGCACCGCCGAACGCTTTGACCTTCGGCCCGAGGACGGCGCCGCAGACCTTGAAGTTCGGCTTCAGCGTATAGTTCATGAACGTATCGAGGTTCTTTTCGAACACGACGTTCTTGACGTTGAGTTCCTCCCGGATCAGACCGGTCAGATCGCCGACGAGCGGTTCGTATTTTCCGTCGACGAGGATCTCGGCGAGCGGCTGGCGGACTTTGATCCGCTCCTTTTCGCGCGCGCCGCGGCCGAGGGCAACCATCTGGCGGACGAGGTCCATCCGCTCTTCGGTTTTATCGGCGAAGAGCGCTTCGTCGGCCACCGGGAAGCTCACGAGATGGACGGATTTTTCGCCGGTCAGTTTCCGATACATCTCATCGGAGAGGAACGGCGCGAACGGCGCCATCAGCCTCGCGATGCCGACGAGGATCTCATACGTCGTGCGGAACACGGCCTTTTTATCGGTCGTATCCTCCTCCGTCCAGAAGCGCCTTCTCGCACGGCGGATATACCAGTTCGAAAGGTCCTCCGCAACGAAGTCCTGGATCGCGTGTACGGAGTGCATATGATCGTATTCGTCCATAAACCCGCGGACGGTCCGGATCAGATGGTTGTATTTCGAGAGGATCCAGCGGTCGAGTTCGGGACGGTCACCGTACGGCACATCGATCTTCGACGGGTCGATTCCGTCGGTATTCGCGTAGAGAACGAAGAAGTTGTAAACGTTCCGGAGTGTTCCGAAGTATTTCGAGACAATCTCGATGAGGCCGTCCTCGTCGAACTTCGTCGGCGACCATGCGGGCGACGTATAGAGCAGATACCAGCGCGTCGCGTCGGCGCCGTACTTGTCGAAGAGCGCGAACGGATCGACCGTATTGCCCTTCGATTTCGACATCTTCTTTCCTTCCTTGTCGAGGATAAGGTCGTTGACGAGAACGTTGCGGTAGGGCGACGCGCCTTTGACGAACGTGGAGATCGCCATCAGCGAATAGAACCAGCCGCGCGTCTGGTCGATGCCCTCGCAGATGAAGTCTGCGGGGAAGAATTCGGCGTCGAAGTTGTCTTTGTTTTCGAACGGATAGTGGCGCTGGGCAAACGGCATCGCGCCGGAGTCGAACCAGCAGTCGATGACGTCGGGGACGCGGTGCATAACCTTTCCGCATTCCGGGCAGCGGATCGTCACGTCGTCGACGTACGGGCGGTGGAGTTCGATCGTGTCGTCGATGTCCTCAAGCGCCTTTTCCGCAAGCTCAGCACGGCTCCCGACCGATTCGAGATGTCCGCATTCGCATCTCCAGATGTTGAGCGGCGTACCCCAGTAACGGGAGCGGGAGATCGCCCAGTCCTTCACCTCTTCGAGCCAGTTGCCGAAACGCCCTTCGCCGACGAACTTCGGGAACCAGTTGACGGTGTTGTTGTTCGCGACGAGCTGATCCTTCAGCTTCGTCATCTCGATGTACCACGACGGCTTCGCATAGTAGACGAGCGGCGTTCCGCAGCGCCAGCAGTGCGGATAGTTGTGGACCATTTTCTGGTGGTTGTACATCTTTCCGTTCGACTCGAGCCACTTCAGGATCTCAATGTCGAGACCGTCTTCCATAATGAAGCGGCCCGCCCACGGCGTATCGGTGTATTTTCCCTGTTCGTCGACGGGATTGACGACGGGAAGGTCGTAACGGCGGCCGGTCTGATAGTCGTCCTCGCCGAACGCAGGCGCGGTGTGGACGATGCCGGTGCCGTCTTCGATCGTAACGTAATCCGCGCACGTGACGAAGAACGCCTTCTTCGTCACGCGGATGAACGGCATAAGCTGTTCGTATTCGACGAATTCGAGGTCCTTGCCCTTGCACTCCTCGAGAACGGTATACGAGTCCGCGCCGAGGACCTTGTCGGCAAGCGCCTTCGCGACCCAGTACCTCGTTCCGTTCTGGTCGGCCTTTACGTAGTCGACGGCCGGTCCGACGGTCAGTGAGACGTTTGACGCGAGCGTCCAGGGCGTCGTCGTCCATGCGAGGAAGTATTCGTCCGCGTCCTTCCGTTTGAACTTCGCGGTCACGGTGTTGACCTTGACCTCTTTATAGCCCTGGGCGACCTCGTGAGAGGCGAGACCCGTTCCGCAGCGCGGGCAGTACGGCAGAATCTTATGGCCTTCGTAAATCAGTCCGGCCTTGAAGAACTCCTTCAGGATCCACCATTCCGTTTCGATGTAATCGTTGTCCAGAGTAATATAGGGATGGTCGAGGTCGACGAGGTAGCCCATCCGCTCGGTCATCTCGCGCCAGCGACCTTCGTACTTGAAGACGGATTCCTTGCACTTCTCGTTGAACTCTTTGATCCCGTATTTTTCGATATCCTGTTTTCCGTTGAAGCCGAGCTGTTTTTCGATCTCGATCTCGACCGGAAGTCCGTGGGTATCCCAGCCGGCCTTGCGGGGGATTCGGTGGCCCTTCATCGTCTGATAGCGAAGGATCGAATCCTTCAGCGTACGCGCGATGACGTGATGGATCCCGGGGTTGCCGTTCGCGGTCGGCGGCCCTTCGTAGAACTTGAACAGCGGATCGTGTTCGTGGACACGGATCGTTTCGTTCAGCAGATCTTCTTCCTTCCACTGAGCGGCCTGGGCGCTCTGGACCTCGGCGATGGGTTTTTCGGATAAGTTCTCAAACATTCTTTTCTCGTCCTCTCTCGTAGGATATCGGCTTTCGCGCAACATCAAAAAATACTTTCGTGAAAAAGTAACTTATATTGTAATTTTTCCGGTGGGCTGTGTCAAGGCAAACCGTTGAAAAACGGCCGATCCGGAGTCCCGTCACACAAAGAAAACGCGTTCCGCCCGGAAGAGCGGAACGCGGAACGGACGGAGCGGAAGCTACCGCACGCGGTTTTCGGAGCGGAATGCGAGTCCGAAGACGACGCCGAGGATGCCGCCGGCGATGTGGGCCATCTGGGAGACGCCGTCCGTAAGCGCGACGGCGTTATAGACCTCCTGACCGATGTAGAGCAGAAACACGAGGATCGCCGTGATCGGAATCTCGTTCCTGCGGAAGCTCGTGAACGACGAAAAGACGATCAGCATAAAGACGACGCCGGATGCGCCGAGAAGCGCCGTTCCGGGGAAGAAGAAGAACTGGATCAGTCCCGTCGCGAGCGCGGTAAGTGCGATCGCGAGCGCGGTGATCCCGCTCCCGTACTTTTCCTCGATCGCAGGACCGAGGAGAAGGATATAGAGCGTGTTGTTGAAGAAGTGGGACCAGCCGCTGTGGCCGAGCACATGGCCGAAGAAACGGACATATGCGGCGGCCGAGTTCAGCGGACAGTGATAGACCATGAAGTAATTCCGTGTCGTCACGCCGTTCGTAATCCGGTCAAGGGCGAGCGCGACGAGGCAGAGAAACACAAACGTGAGGATCACGGGTGCGTTCAGCGAGATATAGCGGCGGGATTGGGGTTTTGACATCGGGTTCCTCCTTCGTCTGGTTCGGATTCCGTACGGCTGCAGCACGGCGGTCCGGTTTCGGATGCGGTTTCCGAGCGGCGTCTCCGTCCGGTCTCATTTTTCTCCGATGCTTCTTCGGAGATCATCCAGCGCGGCGTAGCTGTCGGATGCGGAAAAGCCGCGGGAGGCGAGCCGTCTCAGAATCTTTGCGGTCAGCTTTCCGTCCGGCTCCGGCGGACTTCCTGCCGCTTCGTACATCTTCCGGGCGATCTCCCCGGCAGACGTGCGGAACGTCGGGAAGTCCTTCTCAAACGGGCCGGGCGGCTCCATATCATCCGCATCCGTCTTCCGCTCCGCCCCGCGGTACGGAGCAAGCGCCTTCCGCGCTTCTTCACGGGGAATGCCCTTTGAGACAAGATCGCGTTCGATGCGGAGAGGGCCGTGGCCCTTCCGCACGGCCGCCTCCGCAAACGACGATGCAAACGCTCCGTCGTCAAGGAAGCGGTACTCCTTCAGAAACGCGACGGTTTCCTCCAGAATATCCGGTCCGACGCCCTTTTCGCGGAGTTTTCCG
>Ga0079305_1001838_pt1 | contig 23363 bp, 22 predicted proteins | sample LMS_cellobiose_e_FD_79183 | JGI IMG/M metagenome (GOLD analysis project Ga0079305, IMG submission 79183) | Rumen-fistulated moose microbial communities from Alaska, USA - LMS_cellobiose_enrichment | ecosystem: Host-associated > Mammals > Digestive system > Stomach > Rumen fluid ... | reverse complement strand
GTTGGAAACTGGCCGGGTGTAACGGTCGAAAAAAAGGAAGGCAAGCTGAAAAAGCATGACGGAGTTACGGTCACCGACCTTCCGGGTATATATTCGCTGTCACCGTACACGCTCGAAGAGGTCGTCGCGAGAAATTATCTCATCGGCGAACGTCCCGACGCGATACTCAACATAGTCGACGGATCGAATATAGAACGTAACCTTTATCTCACCACACAGCTCACCGAGCTCGGTATACCGGTGGTCATCGCTGTCAACATGATGGACGTCGTGAAAAAGAACGGCGACAGCATCAATCTCCAGGAGCTTTCGAGAAAGTTCGGATGCAAGGCGGTCGGTATCTCCGCTCTCAAGGGCGACGGCGTTATGGAAGCGGCGGAAGAAGCGGTGAAGGCGGCGCAGAGCGGCAAGACCGTTCCTCAGCATACTTTCTCCGGAGCGGTCGAACACGCGATCGCGCATATCGAGGAGGCGGCGGTACATTCGCTTCCCGAGGAGCAGCAGCGCTGGTATGCGATAAAGATCTTCGAGAGAGACGAAAAGGTACTCGATCAGCTTAAAATACCCGCCGAAACCCTTTCGCACATAGAGGAAGACATCAAGGCGGCTGAAAAAGAACTCGACGACGATGCTGAAAGCATCATCACCAACGAGCGTTATATTTATATCGCTTCCGTCATAAAATCCTGCTATAAGAAGAAAAACGTCGGCGGTCTTTCCACCTCCGACAAGATAGACAGGATCGTCACGAACCGCTGGCTCGGTCTTCCGATCTTCGCGGTGATCATGTTCCTCGTTTATTTCATCGCCATGGCGCCCGACGCCCCCGGTACGAAGCTTACCGACTGGGCGAACGACGGACTGTTCGGCGACGGATGGCATCTGTTTGGAATAGGCGCCTCCGCGTATGAGAACGACGCCGAAGAATTCGGCGACGCTGCTAACGTCATAGACGCGTTCATAGGTATAGACGACGATACGACGGTCGATTCCGTAAAGGAAGCTTACGCCGGTATCGATAAGACCGCTACCGCGGACTATGAACTCGAAGACGAGGAGACCCTCGCCACCGAGACCGTTACTTACAAGTACGACGATCTGACCGAAGCCGTCGGGGTCTACGAAAAATATGAGGGCGAGGAGCCCGATCCCGCCGCGTACGGCGTGTGGGTGCCCGGTATCCCCGGACTTGTCGAACAGGGACTTGACGCCATCGGATGCGCCGACTGGCTCAAAGGACTCATCCTCGACGGTATAATCGCCGGCGTCGGAGCTGTCCTCGGATTCGTTCCGCAGATGCTCGTTCTGTTCCTGCTCCTCGCGTTCCTCGAGGCTTGCGGTTACATGGCGCGTATCGCGTTCGTGCTCGACCGTATCTTCCGCAAATTCGGTCTTTCCGGCAAATCCTTCATCCCGATGCTCGTCGGCACGGGCTGCGGAGTTCCCGGTATCATGGCTTCCCGTACCATCGAAAACGAGCGTGACCGCCGCATGACGATCATGACCACCACGTTCATCCCCTGCAGCGCAAAGATCCCCTTCATCGCAATGGTGGCGGGCGCGATCTTCGGCGGCTCCGCGTGGGTCGCAACGAGCGCTTACTTCATAGGCATGGCGGCGATAATCGTTTCCGGTATAATCCTCAAGAAGACGAAGATGTTCGCCGGAGATCCCGCTCCCTTCGTTATGGAGCTTCCTCCGTATCATATGCCCACGCTTTCCAACGTCCTCCGCTCCATGTGGGAACGCGGCTGGTCGTTTATAAAGAAAGCCGGCACCATCATACTTCTCTCCACGATCCTCGTGTGGTTCACCTCCTACTTCGGAGTCGTTGACGGAACGTTCCGTATGCTCTCCGAGGACGAGCTCGATATGTCCATCCTCGCGGTGATCGGCGGAGCGATCGCGTGGATCTTCGCGCCGCTCGGCTGGGGCAACTGGCAGGCGGCTGTGGCTTCCATCACCGGACTTGTCGCCAAGGAAAACATCGTCGGTACGATGGGCGTCCTTTACGGCGGCGGAGAAGCTTCCGTATACGAGGCTCTGAGCGCCGCGTTCACCGGCGTCACCGCTTACTCGTTCCTGATATTCAACCTTCTCTGCGCTCCCTGCTTCGCGGCTATCGGCGCAATCAAGCGTGAGATGAACAACGCAAAGTGGACCTGGTTCGCAGTAGGATATCAGTGCCTGTTCGCATACGCGATAGCGCTCATGGTAAATCAGTTCGGCGCGCTCTTCACGGGCAACGTTCAGGTAGTCGGTCTCATATTCGCCGTGGCTATCCTCGCCGGAATGGTATACATGCTGTTCTTCAAGAAGTATAAAGAAGCAAACAAGCTCAAGGGCTGAAAACAGAATCTGTTATCCGCAGCAGAATGACGCGGAAACGAAAGGAGGACATGAAATGCTTGAATGGCTCGGCGCGAATGTCGGCACGATCATCACCTTGCTGATAGTCGCAGCGATCGTGATCGCTGTCATCGCCGTGATGCGCAATGACAGGAAAAAGGGCAGGTCATCCTGCGGCAGCGGCTGTGCGAACTGTCCCATGAGCGGATCATGTCACAGCACGAAAAAGCCTGACAGATAATACTGCTTACCGCTTTGGGTATTTTCCCCCGAACCGCGGCGCGCTCCATCCGGAACGCGCCGCGGTGTTTTTTGTTTCCGAATACTATTTACCCCTTGACACGGTAGGTAAATGATGATAGAATATAAGCGCCGGGAAAAAGCCGGACGGGCTTTCATCCGGGCAAACATCGAGATATCGGAAAGGGATACGTTATGGAGATATACGCCGACAACGCCGCGACTACGAAAATGAGCCGCACGGCGATAGAAGCCATGCTTCCGTACATGGAAGATATATACGGGAATCCGTCGAGCCTTTATTCGGCGGGACAGAGGGCGAGAGCCGCGCTCGAGGACGCGCGCGAGCGCGTGGCGGCGGCGATAGGCGCCGAGCCGCGGGAGATATACTTTACCTCGGGAGGCAGCGAGGCGGACAATCAGGCTATACTTTCCGCCGCCGAGGCGGGGGAGAAGAAGGGTAAAAAGCACATAATATCCACCGCCTTTGAGCATCACGCCGTACTGCATACGCTTAAAAAACTCGAAAAGAGAGGCTTTGAGATAACGCTTCTCGACGTGCATGAAAGCGGCGTGATCGATCCCGGGCAGGTGAAGGACGCGATACGCGAAGATACGTGCCTCGTGACCGTGATGAGCGCGAACAACGAGATAGGCACGATACAGCCGATAAGCGATATCGGAAAGATATGCAGGGAAGCGGGCGTGACCTTCCATACGGACGCGGTCCAGGCGGCGGGACATATCAATATCGACGTCAGGGCGCAGAACGTTGATATGCTGTCGCTTTCCGCGCACAAGTTCCACGGACCCAAAGGCTGCGGCGTGCTTTACGCTTCAAAAAAAGTGCGGCTTTCGAATCTGATAGAGGGCGGCGCGCAGGAGAGAGGGAAAAGAGCCGGAACAGAGAACGTCCCGGCGATAATGGGCACGGCGGCGGCGCTCGAGGAGGCTTGCGGAAACTTGGAAGCTTACGCGGAAAAGCTCATCCCGTTAAGAAACAGACTCATAGAGGGGCTCGAAAGGATCCCGTATTCCGAGCTCAACGGAGACAGGACAAGACGCCTTCCCGGAAACGTGAATTTCTGCTTCGAGGGTATCGAGGGCGAATCACTGCTTCTCCTTCTCGATGACAGAGGGATCAGCGCGTCGTCGGGCTCGGCGTGCACGTCCGGATCGCTCGATCCGAGCCACGTTCTTCTGGCGATCGGAAGGCCCCACGAGGTCGCCCACGGCTCGCTGAGACTGACGATAGACGCCGGTATAACCGAGGAAGAGATAGATTATATCGTCTCGTCCGTGACGGACGTGGTGGGATATCTTCGCAGCATATCTCCGTTCTGGCACGATCTGGAATGCGGAAAGAGAGAACACGTTTTCAAAAACTGAACGAGGTCAATAAAAATGGAAAAGCAATATCATATGTACAGTGAAAAGGTAATGGATCATTTCCGCAATCCGCGGAACGTCGGCGAGATCGAAAACGCCGACGGCGTGGGAGAAGCGGGAAATCCCGTGTGCGGGGATATCATGAAGATATTCCTGAAAATAGAAAACGATATCATCACGGATGTCAAATTCCAGACCTTCGGATGCGGGAGCGCCATAGCTTCCAGCTCCATGGCGACGGAACTTATAAAGGGAAAACCGGTGTCCGAGGCTTTGAAGCTGACGAACAAGGCGGTCACCGAGGCGCTCGACGGGCTTCCGGCGCACAAGCTCCATTGCTCCGTGCTTGCCGAGGAAGCGATAAAGAAAGCGCTCAAGGATTATTACGACAAAAACGGCATCGAGTACGACGAGGATCTTTTCCCCGAATGTGAGGACTGCGAGCACTGCGTGAGATGAACGCCGCGGGAAAAGCGCTCGTCGCCATGAGCGGCGGGGTAGACAGCAGCGTTGCGGCGCTCCTTTCGGTGAAAGCGGGATATGAATGCGTCGGATGCACGATGAAGCTGTTTGAAGGCGCGGACACCGAATGCGGAGAAAAGGCCTGCTGTACAGCCGCGGACGCCGACGACGCGAGACGGATAGCGTACCGCCTCGGAATGAGGTACTATGTTTTCAACTTTACGGACGATTTCAGGGATACGGTGATACGCGATTTTGCCGCCGGATATCTCGCCGGAAGAACGCCGAATCCCTGTATAGAATGCAACCGCCTCATGAAATTCGACAAGCTATGGCGGAGAGCCGCGCTTCTCGGATGCGATAAACTCGTCACGGGCCATTACGCGAGGATAGCGTACGACGGGAATGCGTACCGTCTGAAAACAGCGGCCGACAAGGGCAAGGATCAGAGCTACGTCCTGTATTTTATGACGCAGGATCAGCTCGCGCACACTCTTTTTCCCCTCGGAGAGCTTTCAAAGACCGAGGTCAGAGCGATCGCCGCCGAAAACGGATTCGTAAACGCCGCAAAGCCGGACAGTCAGGATATCTGCTTCGTTCCCGACGGTGATCACGCGGCGGCGATAGAAAATTTTACCGGCGAGAAAAGCCCGTGCGGTGATTTTGTCGATTTCAGCGGAAAACCCGTCGGACGCCATAACGGCATTATACGTTATACCGTCGGTCAGAGAAGGGGGCTCGGGATATCCTCATCGTCAAGGCTTTACGTGTGCGGCGTGGACCCGGATGCAAACACGGTGACGCTGGGAAGAGAAAACGATCTGTTTTTTTCATCCCTTATCGCGGATGACTTCAACTGGATTTCGGGAAAGACTCCGGAAAAGCCGTTTTCCTGCGGCGTGAGGATCAGATACAGACATCCCGCTGTGCCCGCGGTCGTATACCCCGCGGACGAAAGCGTAAGGATAGTTTTCGACGAGCCGCAAAGAGCAGTTACGCCCGGACAGGCGGCTGTGCTTTACGACGATGATACGGTCCTCGGAGGCGGGAGCATTCTCAGGGCTTTTCACGCCGGGAAGAGAGAAAGTACGTAAAGAGGTGACGTTATGATAGTTTCGACAAGAGGAAGATACGCGCTTCGGGTCATGGTGGATCTCGCGGAGAACGGCGGGAAAGGATATACCGCCATGAAGGAGATCGCGGAGAGGCAGGATATATCTTTGAAATATCTTGAAAAGATCCTTCCGCCTCTCGTTTCGGAAAAGCTGATTGAGGGCGTCCACGGAAAGGGCGGGGGATACCGTCTCACAAGGCGTCCGGAGGAGTATCCGGTGGGAGAAATACTGCGTTTGACCGAGGGTGAGGACGCTTTTGCCTGCGCTGTTTGCGGAGCGGGAGAATGTGACCGCCGCGGCTCGTGCCGTACACGTCCGCTATGGGACGAGGCGAGCGAGGTCCTGAAAAGCTATTTTGACGGCAAGACGATAGCCGATCTTATGAAAAAATAAAAAGGGGAAAGAGATTTCGGCGCGGCGTGATAAGGAAGTATTATGTATAAACTTTGCCGCGCCGAAAATGAAGACGCCCGCAAGCGGGCTAATGAAGAAATGAAGACGCTTCGCTAATGAAGAAATTCGAATTCAACGGTTTTCTTCAAGCGGGCGGCTTCGCTTCATTAGGCAACGCAGTTGCCGTCTTCATTAGGGCATAGCCCGTCTTCATTAGTGAGCGAAGCGAACGTCTTCATGATACCGGTTGAATACGAAAAAGCAGACTGATTTTGTTCTCAGTCTGCTTTTCTTAGGTGCGCACTTACTCACCACTCGAATGTGAGGTGAAAAAACTTCCTTATGACGGTCGGGCATTCTCCTTTTTTTTGTTGCGAACTGTCCCTTTACAAAGCGGGCTCCATTATATATAATAAAAACGAAAGGAGAATAATGTCATGAAAAAGATACTTTTATCACTGCTTTGCGCCGCCGCGGCGTCAGCGCTTTGCGCCTGCGCGTCCTTGCCGGCGCCTGAAGGCGAACGGAAAAAAGGCGACAACGATCTGTTCGATACAAACGGATACGTCGTCGTTGTTACGGGCAACGACTGGTCTTCGCGCCTCTTCGGGTATGCCGATAAAAACGGAAACGTCGTTATCGAGCCGCAATTCACGAGCGCTTTCGGTTTTCCCGAAAACGGACCGGCGCTTGCGGCGAAAGACGGCAAGTACGGCTATATAGATAAAACCGGAAAATTCGTCATCGAGCCGCAATTCGACGACGCCGGCGAATTCGCGGAAGACGGGCTCGCAATAGCAAATATCGGCGAAAAATGGGGCTATATAGATAAAAGCGGCTGCTTTGTTATCGAGCCGAAATACGACATCGCACGGAATTTTGAAAACAACGGTTTGGCGCGCGTCTTGATATCAGGCAAATACGGGTGTATCGACAGAAGCGGCAAACTTGCAGTCGATGCGAAGTGGGATTACATCTCAGAGTTCTCCGAAGACGGGCTCGCGTGTGTCCGTACGTATAATGATAGCTGGGGGTATATCAACGAAAAAGGCGAAGTCGTGATAAAGCCCGTGTTTTCCGCCGCCGGCGGCTTTCATTCCGGACTGGCGGCCGCATGCCCTGTGAATGATACCTCGGGATTGAGTTTGCTGGGCTTTATAGACAAAACCGGGGAATTCGTCATAGGGCGGAGATTCACCAAAGCAAAAGGCTTTTCGGAAAACGGCTTGGCTTGCGTCGGATTAGGTAAAAAATGGGGATATATAGATAAGACCGGTGAGCAGGTCATAGACTTGCGGTTTGATTACGCCGAATCCTTTTCAGCCGACGGGCTGGCGTATGTGGGGGTCAAAGAAGGCACGACGGTAAAATGGGGCTTTATCGACAAAAACGGTAATTATATAAGCGAACGGCTCTTTGATTTTGCTTACGATTTCGGCGGTGACGATTTGACGGCGGTGCGGATCGGCGACAAATACGGTTATATCGATAAAAGCGGCGGCTTTGTAATTGAGCCTGAATTTGAAAGAGCACGTAATTTTTCGGAAAACGGTCTGGCGTGCGTCAGAACGGGCGGAAAATGGGGATATATAGACAAGACGGGAAATATCGTTATAGAGCCGAGGTTTCAGAGCGCTGTTGACTTTATGTCAGACGGGTACGCGATCGTGATGGAAGATGATCTATACGGAGTGATAGACAGCTCCGGAAATTACGTGATCGAGCCGCGGTTTGACGAGATAGGCAGCAACAGGAAAATTCCCGAATGATCTCACAAAGAAATGGAGAGAACGCAAACGCGTTCTCTCCATTTTTGATATATACGGGCTTTCAGACTTTGGGAAGAGATTCGAGGCTCTTCTTCAGATCTTCGTCGGTGGGGATATAATCATCCATCTGACCGTTGTGGAACTTTTCGTAAGCTACGAGATCGAAATATCCGGTTCCGGTGAGACCGAAAACGATGGTCTTTGCCTCGCCGGTCTCGCGGCATTTTTCAGCCTCGTCGATGGCGACTTTTATCGCGTGAGAGCTTTCGGGGGCGGGAAGTATGCCTTCTACTCTCGCGAATCTCTCCGCCGCCTTGAAGACCTCGGTCTGAGGAACCGCGACCGCTTCCATGAGACCGTCGTCGTAAAGCTGGGAAAGGATGGAACTCATTCCGTGATATCTGAGTCCTCCTGCGTGGTTCGGAGCGGGGATGAAGCCGCTGCCGAGCGTGTACATCTTCGCGAGCGGGCAGACCTTTCCGGTGTCGCAGAAGTCGTAAGCGTATTTTCCTCTGGTAAAGCTCGGGCAGGACGCGGGCTCCACGGCGATTATGCGGTAGTTTGCGTTGCCCTTTATCTTTTCGCGCATGAAGGGTGCGATGAGTCCGCCGAGGTTCGATCCGCCGCCGGCGCATCCGATTATCATGTCGGGAACGATGTCGTACTTTTTCAGAGCCGTTTCCGTTTCGAGGCCGATGATGCTCTGATGGAGAAGCACCTGGTTGAGTACGCTTCCGAGAACGTAACGGTAGCCCGGAGTTGAGGTGGCGACTTCCACCGCTTCGGAGATCGCGCATCCGAGACTTCCGGTGGTGCCGGGATGCTCGGCGAGTATCTTTCTGCCCACGTTCGTGTTCATGGACGGGGACGGGGTAACGTCCGCGCCGTACGTGCGCATGACTTCTCTGCGGAACGGCTTCTGTTCATAAGATACCTTTACCATGTAGACCTTGCAGTCAAGTCCGAAGTACGAGCACGCCATGGAGAGAGCGGTGCCCCATTGTCCGGCGCCCGTTTCCGTAGTGACACCCTTGAGTCCCTGCTTTTTCGCGTAATAAGCCTGAGCGCTTGCGGAATTGAGCTTATGGGAGCCGCTGGTGTTGTTGCCTTCGAACTTGTAATAGATCTTGGCGGGAGTGCCGAGAGCCTTTTCGAGGCAGTACGCTCTGACGAGCGGAGAGGGACGGTACATCTTGTAGAAATTCAGCACTTCCTCGGGGATCGGGAAGTAAGCGGTATCGTTGTCGAGTTCCTGGGCGATGAGCTCGTCGCAGAATACGGGAGCGAGTTCTTCAGCCTTGAGGGGCTTTCCCGTGCCGGGATTGAGAAGCGGAGCGGGCTTCGTCTTCATGTCGGCGCGAAGGTTATACCAAGCCGTGGGCATCTCGCTTTCGTTGAGATAAATTTTGTAGGGGATTTCTTTCATGGGTTTTACCTTTTCCTTTTTTATATTTTTTTTGATTCTTTTCCTCAACTGATTTTATCGCTTTTTCATCAAGGCGCCTTCGCGCCATGCTTTTTCGAATATGTACATGATCTTTTTCCTTTCTTTTTTATGAACAGGCTCCGTCATGTTTGTTCAAAAGAGCTTTAAGGAATAATATCGCCTGTCTGTATCCTTCAAATCCGAGCCCGGCGAACGTTTCCACGCACGCCATGCCCGCATATGATATCTTTCTGAAATCCTCGCGGCGCGATACGTCCGAAAGATGTACCTCCACGGCGGGGATGCTCACAGCCTTCAGCGCGTCGAGTATCGCCACGCTCGTGTGTGTATAGGCGGCGGGATTTATCACGATGCCGTCGAAGGCGCCGTATGCCTCCTGTATCCTGTCGACTATCGCGCCTTCATGGTTCGACTGGAAACATTCGACGCAGACGTCTTCCTCTTTTGCGACGCTTTCTATGAACGCGATAAGGGATTTGTAGTCCCGCTTTCCGTAGATCTCGGGCTCCCTTATGCCTATCATGTTGATGTTCGGTCCGTTAATAACGAGTATATTCATATCTTCAAATCACCGCCGTCAAATTCAAGGAGTATTTTTTCCGCCGTCGCCTCCGGTATTGCCTGACTTTCCACGCACGCGTCGGCAAAGGATGCGTAAAGCGGCTTTCTTTTTTCATACATTGCGTAAAGATCTCCTTTTTTCGAGAGCGGCCTTCCGCTGATCTCAAGCTCTGAGACGTCGCGCTTTATCCATACCGTGAAGCCGTTCTGACGCAGCAGATCGCGGTTTTCTTTTACCGTCACGGCTCCGCCGCCGGTCGCGATTATCTTGCCGGACAGCTTCCCGATATCGGCGAGCACCTTTGATTCGATATCGCGGAACGCCGCCTCGCCGGAGGAGGTTATTATCTCTTCCGGAGAAAGCCCGGTGCGCTTTTTGATCTCGTCGTCGGAGTCGATCACCTCGCGGCGAGTCATGTTCCCGAGAAGTCTTGCGGCGGTGGATTTTCCGCATCCGGGCATACCGATCAGCACGATATTCATTTCGTCCCGGGCGAGCTTTTCCGTGATCGCGTCCGATACGGACGGAGATATCTGCGAGGAGGTGAACAGCTCCGCGCTGCGCCGCGCCTGAGAAACGAGCATATAAAGCCCGTTTGCGCACGGGATCCCGGCTTTTTCGGCGAGAAGCAGAAGCTTTGTTCTGGCGGGATTGTAGATAACGTCAATTACGCCTTCAAGATCCGGAAAATCTCCGGGCGATACCGCCGCCTCACCGTTGTTCGGATACATACCGAGGGGAGTCGTGTTCACGATCACGCGGGCGTCGCGGTTTAGATACATGTTTTCGTAGTTGAACTTTCCCGATCTGCTTATGACAACGGGGATCGCGCCGAGCGCGCCGAGCGCCGCGCAGACCGAAGCGGAAGCTCCGCCGCTGCCGAGCACGAGAGTCTTTTTGCCTTTAACGTCTATACCCGAACGCCGCACGAGCCGATCAAATCCGAAAACGTCCGTGTTGTCGCCGAAAAGTTTTCCGTTTTCGTCTCTTATGATCGTGTTTACGCTGCCGGTCAGCTTCACTGTGTCGGAAACGTCGTCAAGATAAGGCAGGACCGTCTTTTTGTACGGGATCGTTACGTTGATCCCCGTCCAGTCGCCTTCTTTGATAAAGCACCCGATCTCGTCCTCTTCTTTTTCGTAAAGGACGTATTCGTACTGCCCGAGCATTTTGTGGATCTGGGGAGAATAACTGTGTCCGAGTTTTTTTCCCAGAAGACCGCATTTTATCATCAGATCACCTCATTGTAGCTCCCGAGGTAACTGAAGCTGTCGCACGCCGCGGGAAGCTCGCAGATAAGCTGCATGAACTTCGGCGAATAAACCGGTATCTCGAGGTCGAAGTAGAACATGAATTCGAATTCTCTGTTCGGGATCGGACGGCTTTCGAGCTTGTTCAGATTTATGCCGAGAGCGTACAGCCTCGACAGCATCTTGTAGAGTGAACCGGGCTCGTGAGGGAGCGTTACCATGAGGCTCGTCCTGTCGGCGCCGGGGTATATCTCGAGCTTGTTTGTGATGCAGATGAATCTCGTATAGTTGTTGTCCGTGTTCTGCACGCCTTCGCTCAGACATTCGAGCCCGTAATAAGCGCAGCACTGCTTTGAAGAGAGAGCCGCGATGTCGCTTCTGCCTGAATCCGCAACGGTTTTCGCCGCCACGGCTGTGTTCTCACAGAGGACCGCCTTAACGCCGCCGAGAGATCTGATGAAATCGGAGCATTGGCTTATCGCCTGCTCGTGGGAGTATATTTCCTTTATATCCGATATCTTCGCGCCGGGCTTTGCAAGGAGATTGTGATCCACCTTGAGGCGCAGACTCTTTACGATGCTGAATTTGTGGTGCATCATCAGATCGTATACCGAGTTGACCGATCCGGCGGTGCTGTTTTCCACCGGGATAACGCCGTAACGGCAGAGTCCCTTTTCAATGGCTGTGAACACGGCGTCGAACGTGGCGAAATACATGACGTTCGCGTTCCTGAAAAGCTTATCGCAGGCGAGCTGTGAATTCGCTCCGTCTATGCCCTGACACGCCACGCTCGCGTTTTCCGGAAAGAGTCTGGACGTGTTTTCCACGGCGTCGCGTATTTTAGCGGCAAGCTCCGTGTCGCTGACGTTCAGCTTTCCCTGATAACTGCGGCTGAGCTCCATGATGAGCGAGTAGAGGAGCGGGGAATATTCCTTTATGCCCTCGGGCGATCTTTCGATGACCGACGCGATCTTTTCCCTCTCTCTTTTCGGGTCGAGGACGGGAAGCGAGTTTTCCTTTTTATAAGCGGCGATCGCGGCGGAGACCTCCATCCTTTCCGCGAAAAGATCGAGGAGCTTTGCGTCTATGCCGTCTATTCTTTCTCTGAGATCCTTGATATTCATATCTGATACCCTTCCTTATTCCGTCCGAGCAGAGCGTCGTATAAGGCTATTGCCGCCGCCGCTTCCACGCATGGAACGGCTCTCGGCACGATGCAGGGGTCATGTCGGCCCGTTACGGTGATTTCCTTTTCTGTTTTTGTTATTATATCAACACTTTTCTGTGTTTTCGCAATCGAAGGCGTCGGCTTTACCGCCGCTTTGAACGTGAGAGGCATACCGGTCGTTATTCCGCCGAGGATCCCTCCGGCGTTGTTCGTCGCCGTTTCTATCCTTCCGTCCTTTACGGTAAACGCGTCGTTGTTTTCGCTTCCCGTCATTTTCGCGGCTTCAAAGCCCGCGCCGAATTCTATACCCTTTATACCCGGGATGCCGAATACCGCGGAGGCTATCCGGTTTTCCATCCCGCCGAATATGGGATCGCCGAGCCCCGCGGGAAGGCCGAGAACGGCACATTCGATAACGCCGCCGACCGAGTCACCCTCGGCTCTCGCTTTTTTGATCGCTTCCTTCATTTCCGCGCCTCGCCCGTCGCACACGACGGGAAACGACTTTGAAGCGGTGCTTTCCGTGAGCTCACCCTCGTCGAACACGTTCCCGATCGACAGGATTCGCGATATGACGCGGACGCCCTTTTCGGCGAGAAGCTGTATGCATATGCCTCCGGCTATACAGAGCGCCGCGGTGAGTCTTCCGGAGAAATGTCCTCCGCCCGAGGCGTCCTGATATCCGCCGTATTTTATCTGAGCCGTGTAGTCGGCGTGACCGGGGCGGGGAGTCGTTTTAAGGGCTTCGTAATCGCCCGGACGCACGTTCGTGTTTGCTGTTATCGCCGTGATCGGAGCTCCGCAGGTGACGTCGCCCACAAGACCGCATATGAATTCCGGAACGTCCGCCTCGCTTCTTGGGGTCGAGTATTCGTTTTTTCCCGGGGCGCGTCTTTGCATGAAAGCGGCGAGCTTTTCCGGATCTATCTTTTTGCCGGCGGGGATGCCCTCGAGAGTCATGCCTATGAAGCGCGAGTGCGACTGACCGAAAACGGTGAGACGCAGATTTTCTCCGTAGCTGCTGCTCATTTTTTTACCTCCAGATCTTCAAGATCGTTCCAGAACGACGGATACGATTTGTCCGTGCATTCTGCGTTTTGTATCACGACTTCTTTTTCACACAAGCCCGCGGCGATCGCGGCGGACATTGCGATGCGGTGATCGTTGAACGGATCGACAGCTCCGCCTTTCAGACGCCCTTTTCCGGTTATAACGAGTCCGTCTTTCTTTTCGCTTACTTCCCCTCCGAGATCGGAAAGCATCTTCGATACGGCGCGGAGTCTGTCGCTTTCCTTGTATCTCAGCCTTTCGGCGCCGTTTATCACCGTAACGCCCCTTGACGCGGCGGCGAGTACGCTTATCACCGGTACGAGGTCCGGGATCCCGGACGCGCAGACGTTCTTTGCGCAAAGCTCGCCTTTCCTTACCGTTACGGCGCTTTCCGTTACTTCGACGTTCGCGCCGAAATCCCCGAGGATCCCTGCTATCGCTTTGTCGCCCTGAGAAGAGTGCGGATCCATGCCGAACACGCTTATGCCTTTTTCGGAAAACGCCCCGGCGACCAGAAAGAACGCCGCGGACGACCAGTCGCGCTCGGGAACGAGCTTTTCCGGACAGTTAAATCTTCCTGTCCCCTTTATAAAATACGTTTCCCCTTTTTTTTCGACCGCCGCGCCGCATCTTGCGAGCGCTTCCTCGGTCATTTTTACGTACTGGGCTGATTCGGCGGTTCCCGTCACGGTGACGGTGCTGTCGCCGCCCGTAAGGGGAAGAGCCATTAGAAGCCCCGAAATGAACTGGGACGATACGTTCCCCGGTATCACGTAGTCTCCGGGCGTCAATTTTCCGGAACAGAAAAGATCATTCCCCGATCTTTCTATCTTCATGCCGTTTTTTTCAAGAGCCTTCGTAAGGGGATCCATCGGCCTTTCGGGAAGGCGTCCCTCCATGCGGAATACGGCGCTTTTTCCCAGCGCTCCGGCGACCGGGAGGAGGAATCTCAAGGTCGATCCGCTTTCGCCGCATGACATATGCGCGGTATCTCCGGAAAGAGATACGGGCTTTACGCTGATAAAGCCGTCGGTGAAGGTCATATCCGCTCCGAGCGCCGAGAGACATTTCGCCGTGGCGATAACGTCCTTCGACGGCGCTTCACCGTATTCTATGACGGCGCCGTTTTCGGATAGGGCGGCGCAGATCAACAGTCTGTGCATCTGTGATTTTGAAGCGGGAACGCGCACGCCGCCGCCGCGCTCTCCCGGACTTACCGTGCGGATCATTTCAGGTCTCCGTTTGTTATTATCTTTTCAAGCTCTCTTTTGTCAGCCGTCTCGATAACACATTTTCCGATCCTTTCGGGAACGATGAGCCGCAGGGAGCTTCCGTCGCTTTTTTTGTCCGACATCGCCGCTTTTATCACGCTTTCTGCGTCAAAGGGGACGGAAATGGGCAGAGAATACTTTTCAAGCAGACGTATGATCGCTTCCGGGACGGATATGCCGCAAATGCCGCGTCTTGCCGCGCTTCTTGAGATCGCCGCCATACCCATTGCCACCGCCTCGCCGTGAAGCAGTGAATAACCGCTGAGCATTTCCGCCGCGTGGCCTATCGTGTGACCGAGGTTCAGCATCATGCGCACGCCCTTGTCGAATTCGTCAAGCCTTACGTACTCGCTTTTTGCTTTCACGCATTTTTCTATCACGCGACCGTATTGCGCCGAAACGGGCGTTTTTTCAAGCTCTTCAAAAAATCCTTCGTCGCCAATAACGGCGTATTTTATCACCTCGGCGCATCCGCATCCGTACTCTCTTGCGGGAAGAGTCGAAAGCGTATCGGTGTCGCATATCACGAGGGAGGGCTGATGAAAACAGCCCGCCTGATTCTTTCCGGCTTTCAGATCTATCCCCGTTTTTCCTCCCACAGATGAGTCTACCGCGGCAAGGAGCGTGGTAGGAAGCTGTACGAATCTTATGCCGCGCTGATAAGTCGCGGCGGCGAATCCCGCGAGATCGCCTGCAACGCCGCCTCCGAGAGCGAACACGGCGTCGCTTCTCGTTACGTGACGGCGGCACATTTTTTCCAGCAGCCTGCCGTAGACCGCGAGGCTTTTGCCCGTCTCGCCGTGGCGGAACACGAACCTCAGCGTATCGAATCCGGCGCTTTTCAGGGAGGCTTCCAGATTTTTTCCGTAAAGAGGGAAAACATTGTCGTCAGATACGATCACTGCCGTTTTTGCTCCGGGAAGAGCGGCGGCGGAGAGTTTTCCGGCGTCTTTGAGCAGCCCGCCGCCGATAAGTACGTCATATTTTGCGGACGAGGCGCAAACGGTGACCTTTTCCATCAGCCGTCCACCTCTTCTTTTATCTTCCTGCCTTCATCGAGAAGCCTTCTGAGAGTCGCGGCGTCTCCGGAGGAGATCGCCTCTTTGTATTCTTCGAGGCTGTTTATGAGAAGTGTTATCTCTTTCGAGAGATTCTCGCGGTTTTCGAGAAAGAGCTCCGTCCACATATCGGGATTGAGCCATGCCACTCTCGTCATGTCCTTGTAGCTTCCGGCGGAAAAGCCGTTGTGAAGCCTTGCGGTGGGGCTTTTTATGTACGCGTTCGATACGACGTGCGCGAGCTGGGAGGTGAACGCTATCACCTCGTCGTGCTTTTCCGCGGTGGTCACGGCTATGCCTGAAAATCCCACGGGACGAAGCAGCTCCTTGACCCTGTCAAGAAAAACTATATCGTCGTATACCGGGGGCACTATCACCATCGGAGCGCCGCGGAACAGATCTTTTTTCGAATGCTTGTAGCCTGAAAACTGAGTCCCCGCCATCGGATGACCGCCGACGTACGTAAAGCCGTACTTTTCAGCGGCTTCCGTTCCCGCCCGGAATATCATCCTCTTTGTACCGCAGCAGTCTATTACCACGGGGCGGGAGCCGATATGCGGCCCGAAATCTTCAAGGAAATCCACCGCCGCCCGGGGATATACGCACAGGAGCACGAGATCGCATTTCGATACGTTGTCTTTCGTGAGATCGGCGCTGACCACGCCGCTGAGTTTTGCAAATCCGAGTATATTTTCATCCGTATCCGCGGCGAGGACCGTGTGCCCCTCTCCGAAATAAGCTTTTGCGAACGATCCTCCGATGAGACCGAGTCCGACTATGCCGACTATCATATCAACCTCCGCGCCGCCATTAAAGCGGCTCAATTTATTTCAAAAAGCGTGAATGCTTAAAAAAGCTTGAAAGTAAAGCCGGATCCGGTCCGCTTCACTTTATCACCTCGCGCACCTTGCGCACCTTTTCGGCAAGGGCGGCGTATTCCTCGGGACGGAGGGACTGCGCTCCGTCACAGAGCGCGTGTATGGGATCGTTGTGCACTTCGATAATGAGTCCGTCGGCGCCGCAGGCGACCGCGGAGAGAGCCATCGGAGGAACGATGCGCGCGATACCCGTGGCGTGGCTCGGGTCTACTATGACGGGAAGATGGGAGAGCTCGTGGAGCATGGGCACCGCCGAAAGATCGAGGGTGTTGCGCAGGTAATCGCTGAACGTGCGTATGCCGCGCTCACAGAGGATGACCTGCTCGTTGCCGCTGGACATGATGTACTCGGCGCTCATGAGGAGCTCTTTCAAGGTGTTTGCAAGTCCGCGTTTGAGAAGTATGGGCTTTCCGGTGCGTCCCAGCTCCTTGAGAAGATCGAAGTTCTGCATATTTCTTGCACCGACCTGGAGGACGTCGACGTCTTCGAAGAGATGAAGATCGGAAGCGCTCATTATCTCGGTCACGATAGGAAGTCCGGTCTCTTTGCGGGCGATCTTCAAAAGCTCGATGCCCGTTCCCTTGAGCCCCTGAAAGTCGTACGGGGAGGTCCTCGGCTTGAACGCGCCTCCGCGGAGCATGTTCGCTCCCGCCGCCTTTACCGCCTTTGCGATTCCCACTATCTGCTCCTCGGATTCCACGGAGCAGGGGCCGGCGATCATGCAGAAGCTGCCTCCGCCAATCTTTACGTCGCCGACGTTCACGACGGTGTCCTCGGGATGGAATTTTCTGTTGCAGCATTTGAAGGTCTCGGTGACTCTCTTTACGGAATCGACTATATCGAGGCTGCCGATGAGATCCATATCGACCTTGCTCGTGTCTCCGATGAGACCGAGGACGGTCTGGAATTCTCCCTTGGAGACGTGTATCCCCAGGCCCATGCTTTTCAGCCAGTCTACGAGCTGGTCCTGCTTTTCTTTTGCGACGTTTGATTTGAGTACGACGATCATTTTATAATCCCTCCGTGATCGGAAATAACTTTTCAAAAAATAAAGGATGCGGGACAGGTTAATCTGTGCCGCATCCGCGTTTGAAATTCTTTATGATTCAGACAAGACTGCAACGCAAAATAACCTTACTACGGATCATAGTAAAGTAAAACCAAAACCAATAATATGCGCTGCGAGTAATGTTCTTCATGGCTTTTTGCTTTCATCGGTACTTTTTCCGCCCCGTTGCGGAAACATTCGCCGATCTTGCGTGCATTGTATCACATAAAAAGCGGCTTGTCAATAGTGTTTTTTGAAAAAAGTCTGTGAAAGTACGGTGAATGCGTCCGGCGTGAAACAAAGCGGCGAATGTAAAGAAGACGATCTTTCATTACTTTGCGTCCGGGAATGAAAAGTTCAGATTTCCTTCATAACGCTCTCAGAAAAAAGGGATATAATAAGCGTGCAGAAATGGCAGGCGCTGTTTTACCGACGGGACGGAGGACATATGGAATTCATACGTATAACATGGATGATTACGTGTACGGACTCGATCCGGAAAAGAAAAAGGAAAATGCCGCGCGCTGAGAACGCGCGACCCGTACCGTTTTTACACGTACATCCTCGCCTTGTCTGACAGGACGAATTCGTTTTTATGATACGATATGAGCCCGTCCTTTTGCATTTTGCTCAATTCTCCGGAGAGCGCGCTCCTGTCAACGCTGAGATAATCCGCGAGCTGCTGACGCGAAAAAGGAATGCGGAAGCTGCTTCCCCCGTTTTTCACCGCCTGCTCCGAGAGATACGAGAGAAGCCTGCCGCGGATGGATTTCGGGGCGATGTGCATCATCCTCGCCGAGAGCTCGAGATTCTTTCTCGCGGATATGCGCAGGAGGTTGTGTATGGTTTTGTTGTGGAACGCGCATCCCTTGGCGCAGGTGGTAAGAAGTCTGTCCATATCGAGGAAAAGAACGCTCGTGTCCTCAGCCGCCACCACGTCGCACGTCAGCCCGCAATCCTTCGCCGCCGCGTAGTTTTCGGCGAAGATCTGTCCCTTTTCCACGTGGCTGAAAATGTTGCTGCTCCCCCAGTAAAAATTGGCGACGATGTTCACGCTGCCGGACTGGACGAGCCCGACTTCGGTCACCGCTTCTCCGGCGCGGCAAATAACGGCGTCTTTTTTATATTTTTTTTCGTGTACGCTGAGACAGGAGAGCATCTCCTTTATTTCATCTTCCTTCACTCCGGAAAAAAGATCGGTGGACGTCAGAAAAGAATAATCCATAAAAACCTCCGCAAAAGTCAAAAATGTTGTAGAAACAACATACTTTCTTCCGCTATTATAGTATAATACGGACGAAAAATCAAGGGAGACCTTGAAAAATAATAAAATAAAGAGGTAGATATGGAAAACAAATACGTTGACGGAAAAATGCTCGTAGGCGATATCATAACGAAATATCCCGAGACCGCCGAGGTCCTTCTTGAAAGCGGTATGCACTGCCTCGGCTGCCCGGCTTCAAGGGCGGAATCCCTTGAGGACGCGTGCGAGGTCCACGAGATAGACGTTGAAGAAGTTCTCGAAAAGGTGAATAATCGCATCGCCGAAACGAGAAAATAATCATCGGAAGATATTACCGTAAGACCGCGCGGCGATTTACGGGGAAAGACGGCGCAAAAGCGCGTCGGTCTGCATAAACGGGAAAACAAGGAGGAAGAAAAATGGCAAAATACAAATGCGAGCCCTGCGGATACGTTTACGATCCGGAAAAGGGCGATCCGGAAAACGGGATAGCTCCCGGAACGGCTTTTGAAGATCTGCCCGACGACTGGTGCTGCCCGGACTGCGGCGTCGGCAAGGACATGTTCGAAAAGATAGACTGAAGCAAAAGCAATGAAGTACTTTGTAAATGAAAAGTGCATAGGCTGCGGTCTGTGCGCGTCGCTCTGCGGAGAGGTGTTCTCGATGAAGGACGACGGTTTTGCCGCCGCGTCCGACAAAGAAGTGCCGGCGGACAAGCTCGATGCCGCCGCCGAGGCGCAGGAGAGCTGCCCCGCGGAGGCTATCGAAAAGCGCGGGAAATAATGCGCTTTACGAAACAAATAATCAAGGATACGATTTCGGGATCTTGATCACGGTCGGAACCGGCCGCGATTTTTTCAGAGGAAAGATCGTGAAATAAATCACAATCACAATTTCGGAGGAAACAAAAATGAAGAATTATTTTGATCTTAAAGGACAGGTGGCGATCGTAACGGGATGCTCCACCGGTCTTGGCGTACAGATGGCAAAGGCGCTCGCAAATCAGGGCGCGAACATAGTGGCTGTGGCTCGCCGCCAGAACCTTATCGACGCCGTCGCCGCCGATATCGCTTCCCAGTACGGAGTTCAGACTCTCGCGGTACGCTGCGATATAACCGATACGGACGCCGTCAACGCGATGGTGGATACCGTTCTCGCAAAATTCGGAAGGATAGACATCCTTATAAACAACGCCGGCACCGGAGCCGTCGCTCCCGCAGAGGATATAACCGACGAGCAGTTCGGAAACGAGATGAACATAGACCTGTTCGGTTCCTTCAGAGTCGCGCGCGCCGTGGCGAAGAAGGCGATGATCCCCGCTAAATACGGACGCATCATCAACATCGCTTCCATGTACGGACTCGTAGGAAACAAGATAGCCGGTTCCGCTCCTTATCACGCGGCAAAGGGCGGCGTCGTCAACATGACGAGAGCTCTCGCGGCGGAGTGGGGCAAATACGCCATCACCGTCAATTCCATCTGCCCCGGCTACTTCTATACCGATCTTACGAGAGACACGCTCAACAGCGATTTCTTCCAGCAGAACGCCAAGACCATGATACCCGAGGAGCGTTACGGCGAAGAGGGCGAGCTCGATTCAGCGGCTCTGTTCCTTGCTTCTCCCGCTTCCTCTTACGTTACCGGAGTGAACCTTCCGGTGGACGGCGGATACACCGCTATGTAAATATCCGCTCGCGGCGCGGAGCTCGTCTCCGCGCCCGGCGTTTTCCCGAAGGATGGTCCGCGGGAGGCGCAAAGCGATTTCGGATCATTTTGGAGGTTTGTACATGTATAAGATAGTCGAAAAAAAGAGCCTGAACCCCACGGTCACGCAAATGCAGATAGAGGCGCCTCTTGTGGCGAGAAAAGCAAGACCGGGTCAGTTCATAATCCTGAGAGTCGATGAAGACGGAGAACGCATACCGCTCACCGTGGCGGGGACCGATGCCGAAAAGGGAACGGTAAAGATAATATTCCAGATAGTCGGGGCTACCACCGAAAAGCTCAATCACAAAAACGAAGGCGAGTATATAAGGGATTTCGTGGGACCGCTCGGAGTCGCAACGCATACAGAGGGTATAAAGAAGGTCTGCATAGTGGGCGGCGGCGTGGGATGCGCCATCGCCATGCCCGTGGCGCAGGAATTCCACAGGATCGGAGCCGAGGTCACGAGCATAATCGGATTCCGCAGCAAGGATCTTCTCATTCTTGAAGACGAATTCGCGGCTTGCTCCGACAGGCTTATCGTTATGACCGACGACGGATCGTACGCAAGGCACGGCAACGTCACGGTGCCGCTGAAGGAGATGCTCGAAGCGGGCGAAAGATTCGATATGATAATCACAATAGGACCGCTGATCATGATGAAGTTCGTAACTCTTGCGGCAAAGCCGTTCGGCGTCCCGGTGACGGTCTCCATGAACCCGATCATGATCGACGGAACGGGTATGTGCGGCGGATGCCGTATAACGCTCGAACGCGACGGGAAAAGGATAACGAAATTCGCCTGCGTGGACGGACCCGATTTCAACGGATACGAGATAGATTTCGACGAGGCGATGTCGAGGGGAAGGATGTATTCCGATTTCGAACGCCGCGCGAGGGAGGAGACGTGCAATCTCTTCAAGGGGGTAAAAGAAAATGCCTAACATGAGTCTTGTAAAAAATCCGATGCCCACTCAGAGCCCGGAGGAGAGAAAGCGCAACTTCCGGGAAGTGGCGCAGGGATACGGCAGGGACGCCGCCATGGACGAGGCGCTCAGATGTCTCAACTGCAGGCATATGCCGTGCGTGTCGGGATGCCCGGTCAACATACACATTCCCGAATTTATCGCAAAGGTGAAGGAAGGTGACTTTGAAGGCGCGTACGAGGTCATAAACAGGAGCTCGAGCCTTCCTGCGGTGTGCGGAAGAGTATGCCCTCAGGAGACCCAGTGCGAAGCGAAGTGCGTGCGCGGCGTCAAGGGCGAGCCTGTAGGCATAGGCAGACTCGAAAGATTCGTCGCCGACTGGCACAACGAGCATGCGGACGAAAACGTTAAGAGACCGGAGAAAAACGGACACAGGGTCGCTGTGGTGGGCTCCGGACCCTCCGGACTTACCTGCGCGGGCGATCTTGCAAAGAAGGGGTACGATGTCACGGTATACGAGGCGCTCCATACAGCGGGCGGCGTTCTCGTTTACGGCATACCGGAATTCCGTCTTCCCAAGTCCATAGTCGCAAAGGAAGTAGACACGCTGAAAGCTCTCGGCGTCAGGATCGAGACGAACGTGGTCATAGGAAAAACGCTGACGGTAGACGAGCTTTTCGAAATGGGAAACGAGGCGGTATTCATCGGCTCGGGAGCCGGACTTCCGAGATTCATGAACATACCCGGAGAAAGCCTGAAGGGCGTTTATTCGGCGAATGAATTCCTTACGCGCAGCAATTTGATGAAGGCGTATAAGGACAATCCCGACACTCCCATCATGAAGGGCGGCAGGGTCGCCGTCGTCGGCGGAGGAAACGTCGCCATGGACGCGGCTCGCACCGCGCTCCGTCTCGGCGCGGAAAGCGTTTATATAGTATACCGCAGATCGATGGACGAGATCCCCGCGAGAGCGGAGGAAGTAGAGCACGCGAAGGAGGAGGGGATAGATTTCCGCCTTCTCACCAATCCCGTGGAGATAATCGGTTATTCGAATCCCGACGATCCGAGAGATCCCAAAAACGGATTCGTCACCGGCATAAAATGCGTGAGGATGGAGCTCGGAGAGCCCGACGCGTCCGGACGCAGACGCCCCGTGGAGATAAAGGACAGCGAGTACGTCATCGACGTCGATACCGTCATAATGGCGATAGGTACGTCGCCGAACCCGCTTATAAAGAATACCACCGAGGGGCTTGAAGTCAATCCTCACGGCGGCATAATAGTGAACGAAGACGGGCTTACCTCGAGAGAGGCCGTGTATGCCGGCGGCGACGCCGTTACGGGCGCGGCTACCGTCATATCCGCCATGGGCGCCGGAAAAACGGCGGCGAAGGCGATAGACGACTATCTCTCCGGAAAGCAGAACTCTTAAAACCATAATGCGAAAACGGTCCCGCGCTCATCGCGGGACTGCTTTGGCGCAAAGGTCACGAGGAGACGACCATGTTAGAACTGAAAAACATATCATTTTCCGTGGATCAGCAGACGGAAACGGGAGATAAGGAGATTATCCGCGGCATAGATCTTACGGTCCCCGACGGGAAATTCGTCGTTATCACGGGCCCGAACGGAAGCGGAAAATCGACCATTGCAAAGATCATCGCGGGCATAGAAAAGCCCACCGGCGGAAGCATAATATTCAACGGCAGGGACATAACAGGCGAAAGCATAACGGAAAGGGCGAGACTCGGCATAGGCTTTGCGTTCCAGCAGCCTGTCAGATTCAAGGGCATAACCGTGCTCGACCTTTTGAGGATAGCTTCCGGAAAGAAGATATCCGTTTCCGAGGCGTGCGATTATCTTTCGTCCGTCGGGCTTTGCGCGAGAGATTACGTGAAGAGGGAAGTAAACTCCAGCCTTTCCGGAGGCGAGCTGAAACGCATCGAGATCGCCACGCTGACGGCGCGTTCGCCGCTTTTGTCGATATTTGACGAGCCGGAGGCGGGAATAGATCTCTGGAGCTTCCAGAACCTCATCGACG
>Ga0079305_1001837_pt1 | contig 23369 bp, 20 predicted proteins | sample LMS_cellobiose_e_FD_79183 | JGI IMG/M metagenome (GOLD analysis project Ga0079305, IMG submission 79183) | Rumen-fistulated moose microbial communities from Alaska, USA - LMS_cellobiose_enrichment | ecosystem: Host-associated > Mammals > Digestive system > Stomach > Rumen fluid ... | reverse complement strand
TCATATGCTTTTCTGAATCGTTCCTTGTGTATTAGTTCACTTGGTACAGTTAAAGAATACCACATCTTTTTCCAGATTGCAAGCAGAAAGATTCTTTGGTGGGCAGTTTTCCTTTTTAAAGGTTTTATGAATTTTTTACCGATCAATTTGACACCCGAAAAAATGATGCTATACTTGAAAAAGATATATTGTGGGGGTGTGTGCCAGCGCGCCCGTATTTGACTGCAATTCTCCCGGAGTCCTTGACTTTGGCGGCCACAATGGATTAATATTATATAATAATATCCTTTCTTTTGCAGCGGGGAAATTTCTGTCGGCCCCCATACATACAGTCCCAGAATTTGAATAGAGGTGTATGTGTCCTTTGAGAAAAACCAAGATTGTCTGCACCATCGGCCCGGCCTCCAACAGCGAGGACAAAATCCGCGCACTGATCGGGGCCGGTATGAATGTGGCGCGTTTCAACTTTTCACACGGATCGCACGAAACCCACATGGAAAACTTTTCCTGCGTCGACCGCCTGCGCCGGGAGCTGAACCTCCCGGTTGCAACGCTGCTCGATACCAAGGGGCCGGAAATCCGGCTCGGCCTTTTTAAAGGCGGCAAGGCCGATCTTCGGAAAGGCAAGCCCTTCATCCTGACCGCTGCCGAATGCGAGGGAGACGAAAACCGCGCTTCCATCAGCTTTTCCGGGCTGGTGGACGATGTGAAGCAGGGGGACACCATCCTCTTGAACGACGGCGCGATCGCGCTGCGGGTCACCGAGGTGATCCCGCCCGAGATCCACTGTGAAGTGCTCAATGACGGCATTATCTCCGACCGCAAGGGGGTCAACGTCCCCGGCGTGCGGCTTTCGATGCCGTATATCAGTGAAAAGGACCGCGCCGACATCATCTTCGGGATCGAAACCGGCTTTGATTTCATCGCCGCCTCCTTCGCCCGCTGCGCGGCCGATATCCTGGAGGTCCGGCAGCTGCTGGAACGCCACGGCAACAACACCATCCGCATCATTGCGAAGATTGAGAATGCCGAAGGCGTCCAGAATATCGATGAAATCCTGCGTGTTTCGGACGGCATCATGGTCGCCCGCGGCGATATGGGCGTCGAAGTCCCATTTGAGGATGTGCCGGTTTTTCAGAAGCTGCTCATCCGCAAAGGCTATCAGGCGGGCAAAATGGTCATCACCGCCACCCAGATGCTGGAGAGCATGATGCATAACCCCCGCCCCACCCGCGCCGAAGCCGCGGACGTGGCTAACGCGATCTACGACGGTACCAGCGCCGTCATGCTGTCAGGCGAGACCGCAGCAGGAGATTACCCGATCGAGGCGGTGCGCACGATGGCACAGATCGCCGAACGCGCCGAGCAGTCGATCCATTACCGCAAGCGGTTCCAGATGCGGGAGAGCGACAGCGTGCCGAACGTCACGAGCGCCATTTCCCACGCCACCTGCACCACCGCCTACGACCTGAACGCAACCGCCATCATCACGGTCACCTTTTCGGGTACGACCGCGCGGATGATCTCAAAATACCGTCCGGATATTCCGATTATCGCCTGTACCCATCGGGATTCCACCTATTATCAGCTCGCCCTTTCCTGGGGCGTCACGCCGCTCAAAGCGCAGATTCAGGAGAACACCGACGCCTTGCTCGCCCACGCGGTTCAGCAGGCAAAGGAGGCCGGCCTCGTCAAGGACGGCGATCTTGTGGTGATCACCGCGGGCGTCCCGCTGGGTATCAACGGCACCACCAACCTGCTCAAGGTTCATGTAGTCGGAAATATCCTTGTCAGCGGGCAGGGAGTCAACAAGCTTACCGCGGTCGGCAAGGTCTGCGTCGCGCATACCGAAGAAGAGGCGCTCGCCAACTTCAACGACGGCGACATCCTGGTCATCCCGCACACCTCAAACGCGCTGCTGCCGGTCCTCAAGAAGGCTTCCGGCATCATCACCGAGCGCGGCGGCATGAATTCTCACGCGGCGATCGTCGGCATGACACTGGATATTCCAGTGATCGTGTTTGCGGAAAACGCCACCCAGATTCTCAAATCCTCCACCTTTGTGGAGGTGGACGCGGCCAACGGCACGGTCAGCAACTCCTCCCCGGCATAAAAGATGTATAGCAATATCCCGTTTTGCGGGATGATGTAGATAATCCAGTACACATAAAGGAGCCTGTATATGAAACATTTTCATCTTTCTACCCGACTTGTTGCGCTGATGCTGGCGCTGGTCATGCTGTTCGCGATGACGGCATGTGACCGTTCCGCAAAACCGTCCGATGAGGATTCCTCCTCCGTACCCCGCTCCTCCTCCGGGGTCCCGCCGTTCGTAAACCCGCTCGGCGACGTTGACCTTTCGTCCATCGCGAAACCCGAAGCCCCCGCTCCGGAAGTGCTTGAAAAGCTGAACGCGGCTTATAACCTCAACAATGACGTCGTGGGCTGGCTCAATGTCCCGAACACCACCATTAATAACGAGGTCGTTCAGGGCACCGACAACGAGTTCTATCTGCGCCGCGACACGCAGAAGCGGGACTACTTCCCCGGTTGCTTCTACGCGGATTACGAGTGCAAGTTCGGCGACCGCAATACCCTGTCGAAAAACACCGTCATCTACGGGCACAACATGGGAGCGATGCAGATCGGTACGCAGGATGACCCGAACGAGGTCATGTTTGCCCAACTGCTCAAATTTTCCGATCAGTCGTTTGCCGAGCAGAACCCGATTTTCTACTTCTCCACCCCCGAAGATAACATGACCTTTAAGGTCTTTTCGGTTATGTACACCGATACCAACCTGGCTTACATCCATCCCAACATGACCAACACCGATTTCACCAAGCTGATTTCCGAAATGAAGGATCGTTCGATCTATGACTATGATGTGGATGTCAATGCCAGCGACAAAATCTTCACCATGTCCACCTGCACCTACAAGTTCGGCGCCGCCGGCACCGCGAACTACAAACAGGCCCGTTTTGTTGTCGTCGGCCGTTTGGTGCGTCCGGGCGAGTCGGTTGATTCCACCGCGAAGCTCACGGTCAACGCGGATGCCAAAGGCCCGCAGTTTCAGTAATCACAAATAAAAAGAACCGCCCGCGGGCGGTTCTTTTTTTCTTATTTATGGGCTTCGTAAGGGTCGGGCCGGAACAGGAGCGAAATGCACCAGATGGCGGCAATGGCCACCACCGTGTAGATGATGCGGCTGAAGATACTCCCCTGCCCGCCGAACAGCCAGGCTACGGCGTCAATCTGGAAAATCCCGATCAGCCCCCAGTTAAGGCCACCGATGACAGTTAAAAGCAATGCGATTTTATCAATCATAATGATTTACCTCCTTGGGTTCATACGAACCGGTCGGTTCTAGTATGTGTCACAAAATCCGATTTATACAGCGGATGCGCAGGATCTCTTCCCGGGGTGGTTCCGGAACGGCCGCCACCCCGATGGTCACTGGCACGCCCGGCGCCGCGAAAAACATCAGTCTCCCCGCTTCCTCCCGGGAAATCATCCGGTAGGGCTCCAGCCGTTGCCCATCTAGGAACAGGACGCCTTTCGATTCCTCCGGCGGCAGGGTCACTGCCATCCATTGGAACTGATTCCCCAGCGTCTCTTCAAGAAGCGGCATCGGTACCCGGCGCGGCCCGCCGGGCGGCAGGGTCATGCTCTCCTGTGCCGTGACCCGCACCGCGCAGAACAATAACATCAGGACAGCCAAAAAAACCACAAATGTGCGCTGCAGCATCTTCGGTTTCCCCTTTCCGGTTTGTATCCCGCCATCCGGCGTGTTATACTAAATTTATATATGCTTATTATTGGCCCAGGGAGGCGGTATCATGCAAATGGTTGACCTGACCCATCCGATTTCTTCTTCTATCCCGGTCTTTCCCGGCGATCCCGTCCCCGTCCTCACACCGCTGTGTACCATCGAGGCGGATGGCTGCCGGGTAACCGGGCTTTCATTCGGTTCGCATACCGGCACCCACATCGATTCTCCCGCGCATCTGTTCTCAGAGGGGAAAACGCTCGATCAGTACGCGGTCTCGTCTTTTTCCGGCTCCGGCTGGGCAATCGACTGCTCCGGCCATGCCGGTGAAATCGGACCGGATGCGCTTGACGGCGTTCCCGCGGCGGATTTTTTGCTTTTTTATACCGGCTGGTCCCGCTATTGGGAAACGCCGGATTACCTGTCCGGATTTCCTACCTTCTCCCGTGCGCTCGCCATCCGGCTCGCTGCGCGGCGCTGCAAAGGCGTCGGGTTCGATACTCTTTCGCCCGACCCGGTGGATTCGGCCGGTCTTTTCGCACACCGAACGCTGCTCGGACAAAATACCCTGCTGCTTGAAAACCTCGCAGATTTTGGCCAGATCACAGGAAAGCCCTTTTCGCTCTGCGCGGCGCCGCTCCTGTTTGCCGGCGCGGACGGCGCACCCGCGCGGATCGCGGCGATTTTGGAATAGAGCCGGTTTCTGATCGATCAAATTTTGTGCAACCCGACAGACCTCGTTCAAAACAAAAACCTACGCTTGTATTTTGTGCGCTTTTATGGCAGAATATAAAAGGTTCGTTATGTAATTTTTTAAAAGGAATGATCTGATAAAATGAGTCATCAAACGGTTGTGGTATTGGATTTCGGCGGCCAGTATAACCAGTTGATCGCACGCCGGGTGCGCGAATGCGCGGTCTATTGCGAGGTACTGCCGTATAAAACCCCGCTTGCTGAAATTGCGGCAAAAAATCCGATCGGCATCATCTTCACAGGCGGCCCGAACAGCGTTTATCTGCCGGACGCGCCGCACGTGGATCCCGCGATCTTTTCGCTCGGCATCCCGGTGCTTGGCATCTGTTACGGCATCCAAACGATGGCCTATGCGCTCGGCGGACATGTTACCAGCCCCGATTCCCGCGAATATGGTAAAACAGATACATACTATGATACCGGGTGCATTCTCTTTAAAGATTTGCCCGAGCGTGGGATTTCCTGGATGAGCCACACCGATTATATTGATAAGCTTCCGGAGGGCTTCACCGCGACGGCGCACACCGATGCCTGCCCCACCGCAGCAATGCAAAATCCTGAGAAGAAGCTCTACGGGCTGCAGTTTCATCCGGAGGTGCTCCACACCGAAAACGGCATTGCCATGCTTCGCAATTTCCTGCTTGAAGTATGCGGGGCCAAAGGCGACTGGACGATGGGTGATTACGCCCGTCAGACGATCGTTTCCCTGCGTGACAAAATTGGGGACGGCAAGGTTCTTCTCGCCCTCTCCGGCGGTGTGGACAGTTCTGTCTGTGCTGCGCTGCTTTCGCAGGCGATCGGAAATCAGCTCACCTGTATCTTTGTTGATCACGGCCTGATGCGCAAAAATGAAGGCGACGAGGTGGAAACCGCGTTCTCTGGGCGAAATATCAATTTTGTGCGCGTAAATGCGGAGGAACGTTTTCTCGCCAAACTCGCGGGCGTTTCGGAACCAGAAAGCAAACGAAAAATTATTGGTGAGGAATTCATCCGTGTCTTTGAAGAGGAAGCAAAAAAGATTGGCAAGGTGGATTTCCTCGCACAGGGAACCATCTATCCGGATGTGATCGAATCCGGTGCGGGCGACGCCGCCGTTATCAAAAGCCATCACAATGTGGGCGGACTTCCCGACTATGTCGATTTCAAGGAAATCATCGAGCCGCTTCGTCTGCTCTTCAAGGATGAAACCCGCGCGCTCGGCCGTGAACTGGGCTTACCGGATTATCTGGTCAATCGCCAGCCGTTCCCCGGCCCAGGGCTTGCAATCCGCGTGATCGGCGAAATCACCAAGGAAAAGCTTGATATCCTGCGTGATGCCGATTTTATCTTCCGCGAGGAGATCGCCAAGGCGGGGCTCGACCGCGATATCCATCAGTATTTTGCCGTACTCACTTCCATGCGTTCGGTCGGCGTCATGGGCGACGGCCGTACTTACGATTATACCCTTGCACTGCGCGGCGTGACTACCACTGACTTCATGACCGCCGATTGGGCGCGAATCCCGTACGAGACGCTCGATATCATAAGCCGAAGGATTGTAAACGAGGTGCGCAATATCAACCGTATTGTCTACGACATCACCTCAAAACCACCCGCAACGATTGAGTGGGAATAACGTAACCACCGCCGCAAACCCTGTAATCATCGGGGTTTGCGGCTTTCTCTTTTACCCAAAAGTACACAAAAGGTACACGAAACAGGGCTAAAAGAAACTTTGAAGCCTTTCAGCCACCTCGGCCTGCTTGTTCGGGTAGAGGTGGGAGTAGGTCTGCAAAGTGGTTTTTATATCTTCATGCCCCAGCCGTTCGCTGATCAACAGTGGGGAGAACCCCATCTCAATCAGCAAGCTCGCATGGCTATGGCGGAGGTCATGAATTCTGATAACCTTGACACCGCTCTTTTTACAGCCTCTGTCCATCTCATGTTTGAGATAGTGCTTTGTCACGGTGAATAACCGTTCGTTTGATTCGTAGTCTACAAGTTTTTCAACATAAGACTTTATGAGGTCACAGACAAAGGGCGGCAAGGTAACTTTCCGTTTGCTTTTTGGCGTTTTCGGCTCAAGGATCAGATCCTCGTTGTCGAGCCGTGCGTAGTTTTTGTTGATTGACACTGTGTTCGCATCAAAGTCGAAGTCGTTTAAGGTCAGCGCCAGCATTTCACCGGAACGCATCCCAGACCAGAACAGCAGATTGAAAATGGTCGTGGAAACGATCTTATCGCTGACAGCTACAACGAATCTCTTAAACTCATCCACCGTCCAGAACAACATACAGTCCGCATTCTTCTTTCCCATAGAGCCACAAATCCGGGCTGGGTTTTCCGGGAGCCTGTAATATTTACAGGCAAAGTTGAAGATCGCAGATACCTGATTATGTACAGTCTTGAGATATGTTTCGCTATAGCTGGCAGAATGCGAAATCAGTGTCGTTTGCCATTGCCGAACTGTAGTTGCGGAGATTTTATTGATTGGCGTATTCCCAAAGTAGGGTAGCACATGGGTGCCTATGAGAAATTGTTTATTTGCATAGGTCGTAGGCTTTAGTCGCGGTTTACAGTCCTCCATATAGAGTTCTACAAGGGAGGAAAAGAGCATATCGCAAGAAGCGTGTGCCTTGCTTAAAAACTCCGTTTCGTAGGCTTTTGCTTCTTTTTGCAGCTTAAAGCCCATCTTCTTTTTCTGCTTCTTCTTGCCCGTCCAATCAGTAAAAACAAATTTGCAATACCACAATCCGGTTTTTGCGTCTTTGTAGGTAGGCATTTGCGCCTCCTTCTGCTACCACACCAATATTATAGCATCACCTGTAACCGTTGTATATTAGGCCTTGACTTTACAAGTAGACATTTTCATAAAAGTACTTAGCGGATATTTTGCCTGCTATGGTGATCTTCCCGGATTTTTGCAAATCCTCGTTTAGTCGCCGAATGATTCTGTAGGCAGTGCTTCTTGAAACATTTAGGATATCAGCAACGTCACTGGCTGATAGAAATTTTTTGCCTTGAGGCGGATAGGTTTGTTTCATCTGTTCACTCCTTTTGGGTAAATAGAAAGACGCCATCGAGCATTTTAATGAATCGCTAATGGTGTCTTAGCATTTTTCGCTTTTGTAACATCATTTGTGTTACAACTCAAATTTTAAGGTTACACTTAGCAAAATAATTGTGATACTTCAAACCTTGTTTCACAAGAAGAGCTTACATGGCCGGCGTTGATTTCATACAATACTGCCGCCAGATGGGTACAGAATCCGATGTTGCAGGAACAGTGCAGATCTTCCACACATCCGTTTACATCAAGATTCACCTCTATAAATAACGGCTCTCCATCATTGGATTGAATGACAGCATCATAGCACCCAATATCCGATTCTGTAAGGCTTTGCAACGCGCCACGATTCAAGATTGCTTGAATGTTCTCAAACTCTTCGGGAGTTATTTCCGCAATCCATTCAGCTATCGTTTTTCGCTGGTTCCTTTTCATTTTGCAACTTCCTTCTTATTCAAAATTTTTTATTGTTTCAGCACTATTGAGTTTCTCTTGGAAAGTTAGATGGGAATACAGGTCAGCTGTTGTCTGAATACTGCTGTGGCCAAGCCACTGCTGAACTTCAATAAGCGGTGTGTGTGCGGTAATGAGCAAATTTGCACAGCTGTGACGAAGATCATGCAGCCGAATCGGCCGCAGTCCATACTTCGCTAATAGCTTCGGGAACGCTGTTGTAACATAGTTTGGCTTAAGTGGATGCCCTTTTTCATCTACAAAGACATAATCTCCGGCTTTAACAGGACTTTCTCCATAGCGTTGCTGCCGCTCTGTCAGCAGCATATTGCGCAACGGTTCAACCATTGGGAGTGTGCGTAGGCTGGCTGTGCGCTTCAGCTTATCCTGCGCAAATAAAGTAGCCTTTCCATCTACATCGCCGCGGATTACCTCGTGTTGAACATTGATGAGATTTGCTGAAAAATCGATTGCTCCCCAGCGTAGACCCAGTAACTCTCCACGCCGCATTCCCGTATAAATCGCCATCGTAAGTATCGGCTCCAGCTTTTCCCCTTGAATGGCATCCAGAAGCTGTTGGCACTCTTGCGTAGTGTAAGGCTTGGTGACATATACCGCCTTTTTTGGTCGCCTTACCCGTGCGGCAGGATTTGTGGGAATTAACTCGTGGTAGTATGCATCTTCCAGCGCCTTATGGATGACCGCATGATGGCGCAGAACGGTGTTCTCAGATACTCCCTTTTTCCGAAGCTCCTGATGGTATGCAATGATATCGGCAGGCCTTAGCGCAGATAAAGCAATTCTTTTTGGCGCATAGAATTGGATGACTTGCCCTTCTAAAATTGACTTATAGCTGTCAAAAGTCGCCTTTGCGAGCTCGCATTGGCGACCTTTGATCCACTGTTCTAGGTATTCGGAAAACAGCATATGACCGGATGTACCCATGGCTACACTATACTCCAAACGCTTTTGATATAGCATTTCCTCAGCTTTATGTTTGTTTCCCTTTGTTGGAAGGCCTGTGCCAATCCACTTTGGTGTACGCTTGCCTTCTGGTGTACGTAACTCCAGCACCATATACCATTTACCTGCTTTTGCGCTTAAATGTCCTGAAATCATTTGTACTCTCTCCTTTAGTAAAATAAATACCGCCATATAATATGGCGGTACTGATTGGGAATTCGAACCCAATAGGTGAAGTTCAAGCGAGCCGCACTCGAAATGCGACTCGCTTGGGTTGATTTTAGGTTCGAATTATATTGAAAGTGGCTTTTTTGTAAGATGGAAATCTTTATATGCTTGCAATATTTTAATAAGTCGAAACGGCGGTTGCTCTTATTTGAAAAAACAGCTATACTTGAATTAATGAAAAATGATATTTTCCCCCAACGATCCTGTGATATGAGCCATTCTGAAATGTACATGCTGTCTTTTTTAGGATATCCCGGTGACAGGCATGATGCATAATTTTTTATGAACTCGAGAAGAGAAAACCATTCGATAGGAAGATACCCTCGGTGTATTAATCTAGATCTTTTGGTATAGGAGTTCTAAGCCTATGGATATTTTTTCCAAGTTGGTTATGATGAAGGGAAAAGATTATACCGATAAAGTCACGAGCATAGAACTCCAGCACCCTTATGTCAAAATCACTCTTTCTAATGGACGAGAATACACGCCGAGATATGAAAATACATATATTGCAGATTTACGTGGAAATGTGACTTTAAACGGAAAAATTGTGCTTTATAATTCTAATCCGCTTTTGAATGTGACACATCTTTTAGATTTTGGAAAGCTGTATCGTCTGGTTTTTAAAGATGGAAAATCTAAAATATATCCTCGTCAATCGATTAGAATAGAGGACGATTTGCAAAAAAAGTATCGAGAACTTTGGGGGTACTGGTGCGATATCGCACAGCATGTAAAGATTGGGGAGTCGGATGGAGAAAAAGGAGCCACTTTTCTAGCCAGGGCATTTGCGTCAATTCCTTGCATTCATCCCGAAAGTGCTTTGGCTCAGTATATGAACGGTACCTATGAGCAAATAGATTTGGATGAGATCCCTTTGATCTTCCCGTTCGACTTTAATCAAAGTCAGCGGGATGCCATTATTCAAGCCCTTTGCAACTCTATTTCTATCATCGAGGGGCCTCCTGGAACCGGGAAAACGCAGACCATTATTAATCTCATTTCCAATCTTGTGGGGCAAAGAAACTTAAATGTCGCTATGGTTTCCGGTACGAATGAAGCGGTCCGGAATGTGCATGAGAAATTGAGCCAAGAGAGCTATCACTTTTTGCTTGCAGATTTAGGGAGGAAAGACAAGCAAGAGGCTTTTTTTGCAAATCCGCCGCATCCAGATTTAGAGGCGTTGACAGGCCATATCGCCCATCCATCTTCGGATGAGATAAGCGAGTTGAGCAAACTATTTTTGATGGAACGCAAACGAGCCCAGCTTGAGCAACAGCTTGCAAATTTTCAATTGGAGTACGAGCATTTCAGCCGTTATCGCCAATCGCAAGATTATAATGACGTGGAGACGCTAAGTGTTTCAAAATTACCATCAGAAAAAATCGTGCAGTTTTTGGCGGAAACGCAGTTGAATGTTCTTCTAAATAAAAAGGCATCGTTCTTTTATAGACTAAAACTATTTGTAAAATATCGTTTTAAAGAGTTTTCTCTGTTGAGCCAAAATGAAATTGAACTCGTGTTAGAAGTCCAGAGTTACTATTATCAAGCTAAAATATCAGAAATTAGCAGACAAATTGAGGAGCTCAAATCGCAATTATTGCGCTCTAATTTTGAAGAACGGAAAAAGGCGTATCAGGAGGCTTCTCGAGAAATCTTAAACCACAACCTAGCAAAGCGTTATACCGAACTGGATGACGTAGCATTTACGAAAGAGTCGTTTAAAAAAGATTTTGATCGTTTTCTGACCCACTATCCGGTAATCCTCAGCACAACATTTTCGCTTATTAACAGCATCCCCAAAGGGTTCCTATTTGATTATTTAATCATTGATGAATCTTCGCAGGTGGATATTTTAAGCGGCGTCCTTGCGTTGTCCTGTTGCAAACGTGCGGTGATTGTCGGAGATACCAAGCAACTTCCGCAAATTGTAGATGAAAAGATAAAGGACAAGCTTGTCACTCAATGCCCAGTCCCTTCTTATGACTACTTTTGCCACAGCTTGTTATCTTCCGTGATAGAGGTGCTTGGAGAAAAGGCACGGCGGAAACTGCTGCGTGAGCATTATCGCTGTGAGCCGGCAATCATTCAATTTTGCAATCAACGCTATTATGGCGGAGAACTCGTTGTTCTAAAGAAAGGTTCTGAGCAGACCCCGCTCGTCCTATGCCAAACAGTTCCCGGAAACCACATGAGAATGGTGACAAAAGGTGAAGGGAAAGGAAAATTCAATCAGCGAGAATTAGATACAATCATGGAAGAGATACTGACGGATCCCGATCGGTTGGATACTTCGAAAATCGGGTTTACTACCCCCTATGTAAAGCAGGCGCAAAAGGCGGATGGCATATTCCCAAAGGAACTGGAATGCGACACAATACATAAATACCAAGGACGCCAAAAAGAAATTATGATTTTATCAACGGTGTTGAGCAATACACGGTATGGTCATATCGGCCTTCGATTTGTGGACGATCCGCACAAGATTAACGTTGCTGTTTCACGCGCGCAGCGACAGTTTATTTTAGTGACAGATAAAGCCCTTTTTGAACGTTCGGCCAAAGAACTTAAAGCGCTCATTGGGTATATGGAGTATCAGTTGTTGGATGCAGCTATTGTAGAGTCAAAGGTTGTATCTGTCTTTGACTTGCTTTATCAAGAGTATTCTCATACCCTGCTCGAATTTGGAAAACGGCTTCCCTCCCTTTCACGATATCAGTCTGAAAATATTATGTTCCAACTACTGTCCGACATCTTAAAAGAACCGAATTACAAGGACTATTCTTTTGCATTTCAAGTTTTGCTGAAGAATTTGTTTCACGATTTGCAGATGCTGTCTGATAATGAAATAGAGTATATCAACCACAGGGCTTCCGTTGATTTTGTGGTGTACAATGAAGCTACACGGAAGCCGGCTTTTGTCATAGAAGTAGACGGCTTTGCATCTCACGAAAATAACCCTCGGCAGCAGGAAAAAGATTTGATGAAAGATCATATTTTCAAAGTGTACGAACTTCCTCTGCTCCGCCTACCAACGAATGGAAGTCAGGAGGAGCAAAAAATTCGTCAAATGTTGCAGCAAATTCAAGCTAACTAGATTGTGGTATAGTATAGAAATAATGGGAATTTTAAACTTCTATTGTGCCATACCTTACCCACATTGGAAATGTGGTAGGATTGCTTGCGGAGACAATTAGGCTGCGTGAGAAGTTGAAGGATTTACGTGATGAGGATTGAAAACAAATAAAGCCTTCCTTTGTACGTTGGCACCAATAAAGAAAATCAAAAAGCTCTGATGGAGGTGTAATAATGGGAGACAAAGAAATTTATCGCTTGAATGATGATATTTCTTTTCGGAAATGTTCCTTATTTGATGATGACAAACTAACGTTTGGCGATTGTACAAACTTCAGCACGTTGGAAAGAAATTGGAGAACATACTACAGCTGCAACCAAGATGGTATCCATTTCCACTGCACTGTTCATCCGGAGATAGAATTGGAAATTGTGGATACACCATACCGTTCTGTCGTTTATCAATGCCCCAAGTGCCGTAAAAATATTGAAATTGAAAATCCCCATGAATTGAAAAGCAGATGCTTGAGAATGTTGAATATTCCTGAGTTCAAGGATGCTAAGCTTGTACGTTTAGATGATTGGTATGTCCATGAAATAAAAGAAAGAAAAAAGGATGAATCAGGTTATTGGATTACCACTAATGTAAAGACGGATAAAGACGGCGATACCATTATCGTGGTCTATGTAGGGTACAAGGATTCTTCTGAAAAGGCACAATTCTTTATCAAGCCAGAAAAAGGGCAACTAACGAGTGATCATAAAGACATGGATCCAGCAAAGGTTCTTTCAAAGATCGAGGTCTATTTCAAAGGCCGGACTTTAATCCATGAATACGACGATTAAACAGGCGGCGATTGTTAGATTGGACGGTTGCTGTCTCTGTGACATCTATATTGAGGGGCTTAATTGCAAGGGAGTGAAATGATTTGGGCAATCCATACATGGACTGGCGCAGCCATGAAAATGTACGTCCTGTTGAGTTAAAGAGCAAGAAGGAATTCTATTCCGATTTGATCAATATTGAGCATAGTTGGTCTGGACGAATAGATGGGAATATTTGCAATTCCTTTATCATGGAGGCAGAGCAACAACTGGTAAATGCGATAGAACTGTTTGAGCAAGGCTATTTTGATTGCGCTTATTACTCCTTGCGATCAGCCGTGGACATATCAACAACGATGGTGTTTTTGGACGATATGCCTGACGATGAGCGTGAAAAGTTTTTGAGTGCATGGAAATCTACAGCAGACTTCCCAATGCAAGGACAGATGATTAAGCAACTGTCCCAATGTGGAAATGTCTTTGTTGATATGAAAAGAAAAATGCCAGCTTTCTTTTCTGGCGCCAAGAGTCTAAGCGCAGAATTGAACAAATATGTTCACAAACAGGGATTGCAGCATTTTTATGTATCACGAAATCATCCGATTAATCAGAACAAATCTCAAGAATCTTTCGTCCATACGTTTGAAAAACATCTCCAGCGGTGCATAGGCGTTGTAGCTGTAATGCGTCTGGCTATTGATCCTTTTCCTGTTTTGATTATGGACGAGGATATTCTTTATCGCTGCTTTGATTCCCTAACCGACCCCTATAGCGAGGAGTTTGTCAAAAAATATATTGGGGTGTCCACGATAGAACAATATAAGCGTACCGAACTGTATATGGGTACATACGATTCTTTTTCATCTGAGGAAAAGAAGAATGAGGCTACGTTCAATGTAATGAAACATCAGTATATTGATTCAAGCAGGATGGAGGAGATTTTTGTTCAACTGCATCTTCTGCCCAAGGATGATATTATTAGCGTACTGCTTATATCATCATGTGAAAAGGCAGTAAAAATCTACAGCAGTCACGGACTGAGCATGTATTTTACTGATAGAAACACAAATAGAAAGGCGATGTCGTGGTCTGGACTCGACTTCAAGTGTTTTTCTGAAGCAGAGAATTTGGTGAATCAGTCTTATGATGAGGCGTATATTTCTGTTTTTCGTTTTGACGATACACCATATTTCGTAGAACATAACGAATTGCTAACTGGGGATGAAATCGGTCAAATGATCGGAATAGTTGCCGGAGCCTTAGCAAAAATGAAGCATAAGTCTATGCAACCGAACTATCTGTAATAAGTTTTTATCTGAGAAACCTACAGTCATTAACGTATCAACAGATAAAATGAGGTGATTTGATGGTTAAAGGGTTCGTTTTCTTCAAAAAAGGGAAAATTCCGTTTGTAATTGAAAATTATCGTATGGAACTATTTACAGATGATAGTTTACTGAATGATTTTTCAAAGGAATACAATTTTAAGGCGAATTATATTCTTCAGGGACAGTATTTTGGCAGCGGAATCCAAGGGCAAAAAGCAACTTTTTTTGTAGAGCATTCTATGGGAAGCACCTGCTATTTGCGCTGTTATATCATTAATATGCTTGCATCGGAAGATGGATACGACACCATAGGCCTTCAATCACCGTTTCTCGACGACATTTTCAGGTACAAATACAAATACTTGGATATGGTCAGAGCAGGTTCTAATCTGGCAGTGGCGCCCAAGGATGCATACAAAGTACCGTTTTCTATGAAAGGTAGGCAGTATGAATTGACATTCCGTATAGGACACGATAATCGTCTTGGCCTTTTGGAAGACTTTGATCGAAAGGGAGAACTACTGCTCCCGCTTCAAACTGATGACATACAGGAGTGCTATGATATTTCGGTGGTTTTGTACCGACTCGCAATGTTTATGATATCCTACGCAGAGGTCCCATTCAATCGGATTACCTTATATAAAAAGAGTTTAAAAGCAGGCTGGTTTTACTGTCCTCTCGTTTCAGATGATACGTTCTCGTGGCATGATGGATTCTTCCATGAACTTGACGTTATGAAATACGTCCCGAAAATCTTGAATAACATAGCATTAGATTCGGGGAATAAAATAACGCAAAGCATACCATTGGGACATTTGGGAAATTTTGATTCTATGTTTTCGCCGCAACGATTTGTGGAACAGGTTATGGCATTCGAGTATTTGTTCGACAAACTGGATCATAAGAAAGCTCAGAATTCTAAATTTACGCTAAAAAGTGAGTTGGCACATATGTTCAAAGAATTCCCACAATTGTTATCGAGCCCTAAATTGTCTTCAGACAAGGTCAGTGAGCAAATCAAGGAAATCAGGCGCACCATTGCCCATGGATATGCGTATTACTATGATTTCAAAAACGATTCTAACACACAGCATTTGATCATCCTCCTCGACAAGTTAATCAGGAATATGAGTTTGCTGTGGATTGGATTTACAAAAGATGAGATTGCAGAATACCCGCTATATTAGGCAATGTATCATGAATGGATACTACAAGCAAAACGAAACACCGGCAGATGGAATCCTCCATCATCTGTGACAATTTCGTCAAAGTCAACTCCACAATAAATAAGTAGAAACATCTCTGAGAATTATGAATTTCCCATTATGTTTATATCCAGAAATTCTTGATATGCTTACAACAATAGCTATTGGGATGTAAGGTAGTTCAACATTTATGCTCCAAAATGTTGTTTGCAGCCTCTGCGAAATACACCTTATATAGGTTAAGGCATGAGCCTCCTGTTTATGAAAGCTCATGCCTTGGTGTGGTAGCATATTTTATTGCCATAACGTTACAACCATACCACACCTTGTTTGATGTACTGAAATAACAAGCAAAGTATGATATGATATTTATCAGAAGCACTGGTTTGCGATCATAATGATACCTATGAGACAGGTGAAACGTGAAGTACACGAAAAGTACACCAACCCTCTGCAAATCAAAATACCTCTGAAATTGAGTAGAAGTTTTGCGAATAATAGCACCAAAAAGCATTGACAATAATGCTGGAAACAAACTCGGAACAGAGTGGGAATGATTATGGGAAATCTATTACTAAAGCAAGGAAACGAGTTTATAAATAGGGCTGAAATCAGTGAGTTATTAGGTGGAAATCCGCAAAGTGGAATCACCGTAGCAAGCAAAACAAATGCTATTCTCTTGTTTAAAAACGCGGAAGAGCTTTATTCGGACTATTTCTATCCTCGAGGCTCATATGAATTTTGTATGTACACAGGTATTGGTAGAAATGGTCATCAGGATAGTTTAGAGAACAAAATGTACGATTTGAATATGGCTGTTCTCTCTCATAAGAAACAGGGCAAACCATTATTGCTTTTTGAGAAGAGAAAACGGAAATATTGTTTTGTTGGTGAATATGAATTAACAGAAACACACCAAAACATTCAGCCGGATGATGAAAAATTTCTGCGGCGGGTATTTGTTTTTCACTTAAAAAAGATTGCTGATACTGCTGAATTAGCGCTTTTTTAATTCCGACCGCAACTAAGACGAAATAAAATGCATCCATCCGCCCGGGAACCCTTTTCGGATCACGGGCTTCTCATCGATCAATATCTCCCCATCCCATATGCTGTTCATACACGGAAAATTTTTTCTCAGGCAGATTTACAGGTCCTTTCCCCATAAATCCGGAAAGCTTTCAAAAATGCCGGTGTCCTTTTCGAAAACCTCCAGACCGCTCTTTTCCATCCGAGTCGCCGCTGGGCCTGCCGCCGCATAGTATGGGTTTGTAAGCAACAACAAGCGGCGGCAGTATTAGGGTGGCGACAGCCCTCAGAACAGCCTGCGTATGACGACCTGCCGCTTCAGATAGAGTTGGCTCATCCGGGGAAGGAAAATTCCTTCCCCGGGGGCGGCTGACCTGAGGCCAAAGGCTGTGACAACGCGCCTACTTATTACCGCTTTCGATATTGCTCACCGGCCCTCTCCGCGAAGGCTGTAAAAGGACCGGACGCCTACTGGCGTCCGGTCCTTCTTTCGTGCGGCTGGACATCGCCGCGCGGTGGATGCGTTCTCCAGGCGCATCCACCTTTTTTCAGTTTAATGACAAACAGTGTTCCGCTCTTGCTCAAACCAAAATGAATGCCGCAGGCACACCCCCTTCCAAATCCGCCACCAAAAGCGGAGAACGAATGTGGGATGGATCTTCAAGCTGCTGTCGCGGCAGCGCCGTCCGTACCTTGCCGTGGTCGAACAGCCGCGGCTAGCCGGTAAGTTCGGCGCGCAGGGCGGTGAGAATTTTCTTTTCACGTCTGGAAACCTGTACCTGGGTCATGCCAAGTCTCGCAGCGGTCTGCACTTGAGTCATACCGGAAAAATAACGCAGGACGATCAGTTTTCGGTCGTTTGGTTCCAGACTGCCTACCACCTGTTTGAGGGAAATAATATCCGAAAGGAGGTCCTCGGGCGAATCAACAGGCAGATCGATCTGCCCGCCGCCATCGTCGTCGCTTTCGGTGAGGGAAATGGGCGGAGCCGAGGCGCAAAGAGCCTCCACGACCTGTTCTTCGGGCAGATCCATCGCCTCAGACAGTTCGCTTACGCTTGGTTCCCGGCCAAGGACATTGGAAAGCGTTTCGCGCTGGCGGGCAATCTTCATGGAGAGCTCCTTGATCGAGCGGGATACCTTGACCGCTCCTCCATCCCGGAACAGGCGGCGCATTTCACCCAGGATGACCGGCACCGCATAGGTGGAAAACCGTACGCCCCGTTCCTCATCGAAGGCATCCGCAGCCTTGCAGAGGCCCATACAGCCCGCCTGGAACAGATCGTCGTATTCAATTCCCCTTCCTTTGAAGCGGTGTGCACAGGAGTGTACCAGCCCGATATTCTGCGAGATGGTCTGCTCGCGTTTTGACGCGGCGCATTCGATCACTGGATTCATGCCTCCTTACAGCGGATTCTCCTTTCCAGCGTCACCGTCGTCCCCTTTCCCTCTTTGGAAACAACCTTCACTTTGTCCATCAGGCTCTGCATCACGGCAAAGCCGAGTCCTGCGCGTTCCTCTTCCGGAGCCGAGGTATAAAGTGGTTCCATCGCTTTTGGAATGTCGGGAATGCCGCAGCCTTTATCCCGGATTTTGATGACAATACGGCTCTGCGGCATGATGCTGGCGGATATGTACACGACGCCGAGCTTATCGCGGTAAGCATGCACAATGCAGTTGGTCACCGCCTCGCTCACTGCCGTCTTAATATCCGAGAGTTCCTCAACCGTCGGATCAAGCTGTGCCACAAACGCCGCCACGGTGGTGCGTGAAAACGCCTCGTTGACCGAACGTCCCTCAAACTGCAGTTTCATGGAATTAATTGCTTTCATCGTCATTTCCTCCGTTGTCCCCGGTTTTTGCCATGGCTTTTGGCCGTTCGGTTTTCTCCATCACCGCGAGGCGGTCAAGCCCCGCGAGTACCATGACTTTTTTCAGATGGCTTGCAATATTCACCAGATGCACTGAACCGCCCAGCTCCTGCATCAGTTTATAGCGGCCCATCACCAGCCCGATGCCGGATGAATCCATAAAGGTCACATCCTTGAAATCAAGGTCCAGTTCCCGGACCTGCGCGCGGGTGACCGCCTCGTCGATCGTTTCCCGCATCTCCTTTGCACTGTGATGATCGATGTCACCAATCAGCCGCGCAATCAGGATTTCATCGGCGATGTCAATCTGTACGCTCATACCCTATTCAACTTCCCTTCTCCGGCTGCCCGGAAATTTTCGTAAAAAGAAAAAGCCCTACCCCTATAGGATAGAGCTTGTCCGATAAAAAACATGTCAAACTTTGCGAAAAAATGGATTAATCTCCGCTATTTTCCAAAAGATACGGCCGCGCCGCAGACGCCAGATAAAGCGACCCGCAGACCACTGCCGCACCGCCTTCCGCACGGGCCTGCGCAATCGCCTGTTTTAGCGCGGCAGGCAGACTTTCGCAAGAGGTGGCGTGCGCGCCCAACGCGGCCGCACGCTGCGAAAGTTCTGCGCCCGAAAGCGCACGGGAATTTTCCGGCGTGACACAGATGAGCCTGCGAAAATGCGGCAGCAGAATTTCGAGCGCGCCGGAACTGTCCTTGTCCGCGAGCATGCCCATCACCGCCGTGATGGGACGGCTGCCAAGCAGTGAAAGCGACTGGGCCAGCGCCGCCGCCCCCTGCGGGTTATGCGCGCCGTCGAGCAGAACCGGCGGCTCGCTGCGCATTCGTTCCATGCGCGCTGGGAAGCGCACCGAAACAAGGCCTGGCCCGACAAAGCGGCCCGCCCCTTTGAAACCGGAAAAGCGGGATAGTTCGTCCACAACGGTGATTGCGGTCAGGGCGTTGTCTATCTGGTAGGCGCCCGGCAGCGGCAGATGGATCTGATATCCGTTATAAATAAAATCCGAACCGGAAATTTCCATGTACAGGCCTTCCACAGCGCTCCTGTTCGGCTGGACGACCGTGCCGTCCCCATGCAGCATTGCCTCCTCATAGATCACGGCAAGCGCGTCCGGGTCCTGCCCGCCGCAGGTCACCGTCCGCACGCCCGGCTTGATGATGCCGCATTTCTCGCGGGCAATCGCTTCCACCGTGTCGCCGAGCAGCGCGGTATGATCCATGCCGATCTTGGTGATGACGCTGAGCATCGGCTTTTTAAGGACATTGGTGGCATCCAGCCTGCCGCCAAGCCCCACTTCGATCACACAAATTTCGCATTTCTGCCGCAAAAACCACAAAAAGGCAAGCGCGGTGACAAAGGCGAATTCTGTGAGGCCGCCCGCCCGCTCTGAGAGCGGGCGGAGTTCCTCGGTGAGCGCGGCAAGCGCCTCTTTAGGGATCATCTCGCCGTCGATCTGGATGCGCTCCCGGAAATCGATGATATACGGGGAGATATAAAGGCCGGTTTTATAGCCCGCGGCGCGCAGAATTGACGCGGTCATCGCGGCGGTCGAGCCTTTGCCGTTCGTCCCGGCGATGTGGACCGTTTTGAGCTCGTCCTGAGGATTTTCGAGCATCCGCATAAGCGCGCGCATTGGACCGAGGTCCGGAAAGCGCGGCAGTGAATGAATATAGGCGAGGGCTTCTTCGTAGGTCATGGGTTCATCTCCTTTGGAAAGCGGCATCGATAGAGCCGGAAAAGAAAAGGATGGGGGGATTTCTCTTGCAAATCCCCCCATACCCCCAAATACGCTTGAACAATCAGGCGTTCCGCGCTTTGCGAAGCGCGGGCCGAGGACACTGTCCCGGCGCCCTTATGAACTTTTAAAAAAGTTCAATCAAAATTTTCTCGCCAGCCGTCAACCAAAGGCCGCGATCGATTCTTCGATCTTTGCGAGGCGCTCCTGCGCTTTTGCGAGACGGGCACGTTCCGCGTCGACCACAGCCGCCGGCGCTTTCGCGACAAAGCCCTGGTTCGCGAGTTTGCCGTTCACCGCGGCGATCTCCTTTTCCACCTTGGCCTTTTCCGCGTTCAGACGGGCGATCTCCTTCTCCCGGTCGATCAGTTCGTCCATCGGGATGAAGATGCGCGCCGCGTCGGTGATCACCTGCACCGCTCCCGGAATTTCAAAACTTCCCGCCACCTTCACCTCCGATGCGGACGCAAGCCGCAGGAAGAATGGGACGCCCGCTTCAAACACAGCCGGTTCGTCGGTCGCGATATAGATACTGGCTTTTTTGGAAGGCGGCACGTTCATCTCCGCGCGGCGGTTGCGGATCGCGCGGATGGCGGCCATGACCATTTCAAACTGCGCTTCCTCCGTGGCAAAGTTGAGCGCTTCGTCGTAAACCGGCCAGGACGAAACCATGATGCTTTCGCCCTCATGCGGCAGCGCCTGCCAGATTTCCTCGGTGATGAACGGCATAAACGGATGCAGAAGCTTGAGGATGCCCGTCATGACATAGACCAGCACCTGCTGCGCCGCCAGCGCCGTTTCGCCGCCAGCGCCCAGCCGCGCCTTGCAAAGCTCGATATACCAGTCGCAGAAGATATCCCAGATGAAGTCGTAGAGCTTTTGGACGGCCATGCCAAGCTCGAATTTGTCGAGGTTGTCGGTAACCTCTTTGACAAGGGTGTTATATTTGCTGAGCACCCATTTGTCCTCAACCGTGAGGGAGGCGGGCAGTTCGGGCTTTTCGACCGCGTCGGACAGGTTCATCAGGATGAACCGCGAAGCGTTCCAGAGCTTGTTGGCAAAGTTGCGCGAGGCGTTCACCTTTTCGTCCGAAAAGCGCATATCGTTGCCCGGGGAGTTGCCGGTGGCAAGGGTGAAGCGCAGCGCGTCCGCGCCGTACTGGTCGATGACTTCGAGCGGATCGATGCCGTTTCCAAGGGATTTGCTCATCTTGCGGCCCTGCGCGTCGCGCACAAGCCCATGGATCAGCACCGTGTCGAACGGCGTTTCGCCCATGTGCTCGATGCCCGAGAAGATCATGCGGGCGACCCAGAAGAAGATGATGTCGTAGCCGGTCACCAACGTGTTGGTCGGGTAAAAATATTTGAGATCCTCGGAATTGTCCGGCCATCCCAGGGTTGAGAACGGCCAAAGCGCCGAAGAGAACCAGGTGTCGAGCGTGTCGGGGTCCTGATGGATATGCGCGCTGCCGCAGTGGGCGCATGCGGTCGGTTCCTCTTTCGACACGGTGATTTCCCCGCAGTCGTCGCAGTACCAGGCCGGAATCCGGTGGCCCCACCAGAGCTGACGCGAAATGCACCAGTCCTTGACGTTATCCATCCAGTTAAAGTAGATTTTATCGAAGCGTTCGGGGACAAATTTGGTTTTGCCGGAACGCACCGCTTCGTTCGCGGGCTTCGCAAGGGGCTCCATCTTGACGAACCACTGTTTTGAGATCCGCGGCTCGATCGTGGTGTCGCAGCGGTAGCAGCCGCCGACATTATGCTTGTAAGGCTCGACGCTTTTGAGGTAACCGCCCGCTTCCAGCTCCGCAATGATCGCCTTGCGGCACTCTTCGCGGGTCATGCCGGCAAATTTTCCGCCGTTTTCGTTGATGGTGGCGTCCTCGTTCATCACATTGATGACCGGAAGGTTGTGGCGCAGGCCGACCTCAAAGTCGTTTGGGTCGTGCGCCGGGGTGATCTTCACGACGCCGGTCCCAAAGTCCATTTCGACATAGCTGTCCGCGACAATCGGGATTTCTTTATTCACGATCGGCAGCAACACCATCTTGCCAATCAGGTGCTTGTAGCGCTCGTCGTCCGGATGAACCGCCACGGCGGTATCTCCGAGCATCGTTTCCGGTCGGGTGGTCGCAATTTCGAGCACCTCTCCGGTGCCGACGATCGGGTAGTTGATATGCCAGAAGAAACCGTCCTTTTCGGAGTAGTTGACTTCGGCTTCGGAGATTGAAGTTTTGCAGTGCGGGCACCAGTTGATGATCCGCTCGCCGCGGTAGATGAGGCCCTTGTTATACAAATTCACAAAAACCTCGCGCACCGCCTTGGAACAGCCCTCGTCCAGCGTAAAGCGTTCGCGCTCCCAGTCACAGGAGGAACCGAGCTTCTTGAGCTGATCGATGATACGGCCGCCGAATACACGTTTCCACTCCCATGCGCGCTCCAGAAACTTTTCGCGGCCGAGCATCTCCTTGGTGAGGCCTTCCTTACGCATCGCCTCCACGATTTTTGCCTCGGTGGCGATCGACGCGTGGTCGGTGCCGGGCAGCCAGAGCGCGGCGCGGCCCTGCATCCGCCGAAAACGGATCAGGATATCCTGCAGCGTCTCGTCGAGTGCGTGTCCCATGTGCAGCTGGCCGGTGATGTTTGGCGGCGGGATGACGATGGTATACGGCTCCTTATCGGGATCCCGTTCGGCGTGAAAATAGTTCCCGTCGAGCCAGAATTGATAGGTTCGGTCTTCAACCTGCTTGGGGTCGTAGACCTTTTCGAGTTCCTTGCGCATTCTATTTCCTCCAAATCCAATAGGCTGGTACAATACCTTATATTATATCGATTATTGGGCATAAATTCAAGGATTACACGAAAGAAATGCGCCGAAACGGCAGAAAAGCCCCGGTGCTTTGCACCGGGGCTTTTCATGGAAGAAATGAAATTTTACGGATTTACAACATTGACCGGTCTGCCCGCGAGGAACTGCCGGAAGTTGTCGACGGCGATATCCATCAGACGCTGGCGGCTCTCCTTGGGCGCCCAGCTGATGTGCGGCGTGATGATGCAGTTCTTCGCCCCCAAAAG
>Ga0079305_1001835_pt1 | contig 23391 bp, 19 predicted proteins | sample LMS_cellobiose_e_FD_79183 | JGI IMG/M metagenome (GOLD analysis project Ga0079305, IMG submission 79183) | Rumen-fistulated moose microbial communities from Alaska, USA - LMS_cellobiose_enrichment | ecosystem: Host-associated > Mammals > Digestive system > Stomach > Rumen fluid ... | reverse complement strand
AATTCAGCGGCGGTCAGCGCCATACGCGGGGTTGCGATACGTTCGACAGCCGGGTCGTTTGCGAGGTTGATGAAGAGTACCGTGCGGTCGAGCGCGCCGGTTTCCCTAAACGAGTTGATGAAGAAGTTCGATTCCTCGAAGGTGATGCCCATCGCGGCAAAGACGACCGCGAACGGTTCGGTGGTGCCGCGCACCTTCGCCTGGCGCGCGATCTGCGCGGCGAGGTTCGCGTGCGGCAGGCCGGACGCCGAGAAGATCGGCAGCTTTTGGCCGCGGACCAGGGTGTTCAGGCCGTCGATGGCCGAAACGCCGGTCTGGATGAACTCCTGCGGGTAATTGCGGGCGGTCGGGTTCATCGGCAGGCCGTTGATGTCCATGCGTTTTTCCGGCAGGATTTCCGGGCCGTTATCGATCGGACGGCCGAGTCCGTCAAATACGCGGGAAAGCATATCTTCAGAAACGCCCAGCTCCATCGTGCGGCCGAGAAACCGCACGCGGGAATTGGAAAGGTTGATACCAGTGGAGGATTCGAACAGCTGAACCAGCGCATTGCTGCCATCGATCTCCAGCACCTTGCAGCGGCGTTTCTCGCCGGAAGCGAGTTCGATCTCACCGAGTTCGTCGTAGGTGACGCCTTCAACGCCACGCACCAGCATCAGAGGACCCGCAACCTCCTGGATTGTCCTGTATTCCTTGGGCATTAGTCTTCCTCCTTCTGCGCGAGAAGCGCTGCGGCTTCATCGGACAAAGTCTTTTTGATCTGCTCGTACTCTTCCTGGACTTTATCGTCCTCGATGTATTTGAAGCGGCCGATCCGCTCGCGCACTGGCAGTTTGACCAGTGCGTCAATCGAAGCACCTTTTTTGAGCGCGTCGAGGGTGGTGTCATAGAATTCGAGCACAAGCTTCATCATCAGGTACTGTTTCTCGAGCGGCGTGTAGGTATCCGTCTCGTGGAAGGCGTTCTGATGCAGGAAGTCCTCACGGATCGAACGGGCCGTCTCAAGCTTCAGACGGTCGGGCGCGGAGAGCGCGTCCATACCGACCAGCTTGACGATCTCGTCGAGCTCGGCCTCGTCCTGCAGCATCCGCATGAGGCGCGCGCGCAGGTCGGACCAGTCCGGATGGACATTTGCGTTAAACCAGACAGAGGTGTTGTCGGAATAGAGCGAATAACTGGTCAGCCAGTTGATCGCGGGGAAATGGCGCTGATACGCCAGGTCGGAGTCGAGGCTCCAGAAGACCTTGACGATACGCAGCGTCGCCTGGGTGACCGGCTCGGAGATATCGCCGCCGGCCGGGGAAACCGCGCCGATGACCGACAGGGCGCCCTCGCGGCCCTCCCTGCCAAGGGTGTGCACGCGGCCCGCGCGCTCATAGAACTGCGCCAGACGGCTTCCGAGATAAGCGGGGTAACCTTCCTCGCCGGGCATCTCTTCGAGGCGGCCGGACATCTCGCGCAGCGCTTCCGCCCAGCGGGAGGTCGAGTCGGCCATCAGCGCGACCGAGTAGCCCATGTCGCGGAAATATTCCGCGATGGTGATGCCGGTGTAGATCGAAGCCTCACGCGCCGCAACCGGCATATCCGAGGTATTCGCGATCAGCACGGTGCGCTCCATCAGGGAGTAGCCGGTTTTTGGGTCTTTCAGCTCGGGGAATTCGTTCAGAACGTCGGTCATCTCGTTACCGCGCTCACCGCAGCCGATGTAGACGACGATATCCGCTTCTGCCCATTTCGCCAGCTGGTGCTGGACGACCGTCTTGCCGGAACCGAACGGGCCCGGGACAGCCGCGACGCCGCCCTTGGCGATCGGGAACAGGGCGTCGATGACACGCTGGCCGGTGACAAGCGGCATATCGGGCGGGAGTTTTTCTGCATACGGCCTGCCGCGGCGGACCGGCCAGCGCTGCATCAGGGTGAGGGACTTTTCTTCGCCGGAATCGGTTTCGACTGTTGCAACCACGTCGACGACGGTGTAATCACCCTCGCTGATGGTCTTGATCTTTCCGGAGATGCCATAAGGGACCATGATCTTATGCAGGACGATCTTGGTCTCCTGGACGGCGCCAATGATATCGCCGGCCTCAACCGCGTCGCCCGCCTTGACGGACGGAACAAAATGCCATTTATTTTCGCGGTTCAGGGAGGGGACTTCGATGCCGCGCTCGAGGTTGTTGTGCCCGGTCGCTTCCATGATGGCGTCCAGCGGGCGCTGAATGCCGTCGTAGATGCTCTGGATCAGTCCTGGTCCAAGTTCGACGCTCATCGGGGCGCCGGTGGATTCTACCGGTTCGCCCGGGCCGAGGCCGGAGGTCTCCTCATAGACCTGGACGGAAGCCTGGTCTCCGTGAATCTCGATGATTTCACCGATCAGGCGCTGGTCACTGACGCGCACAACGTCAAACATGTTGGCGTCGCGCATCCCTTCAGCGATAACCAGCGGGCCGGCGACCTTTTTTATCGTACCTTTGCTCATTTTTTCAACTCACCTGCTTACACTTAGTTATCATTATTGAAAATGATGTCGGAGCCAACTGCCTGCTCCACCGATTTTTTCACATTTCGGATACCCATCCCGGTATTTCCGGAAACGCCGGGGATGGGGATGATTGCGGGGAGGGGAGCGCTGCGGTATATTTCCAGCTGTTCCGCAAGGGCCTCGGCGAGCGCTTCGGTGATATAAATCACGGCGTATTCGCCTTCCGCGAGGTCCTTGAGCTGCCTGGCTGCCTGGTCGGGCTCGGTGACGGGATAGGTATCCAGTCCGAGCGCCGCGAAGCCATAGATGCTGTCGCGATCCCCGATGACTGCTACTTTATACATACATATCCCTTACCCTTTCCCGGACCACGCTGTCCGGCAGGCCGTTGAGCTTGCCCGAAAGGATGATCCGAACTGTTTTGATCTCGTTTTCACGGCCAAGGATATAGGCGGCCAGCGGGCCGACGCCGTGGGCCACATACTGCTGCGACTGGATCATCTCGATGATCGCGTTGTCACAGTACCGCTCAAACGCCGCAGAGGACTGCTCCAGGATCGGGGCGCCTGCGGCAAATTCGGTTGAGGAAAGGCAATTGCCGATCGAATCAACCCCTTCCATCGCGGCGCGCGCGAGGCGGGTTACATCGAGACTGTCGCATGGGCACAGTGCCCGGCGGATGAATTCGAGGGGTTTGCCGGTGCGGTGGCAGCGCACCGCGATCTTCACATCCGCCGCCACGACGGTCATCTCGGCATACTTGCGGATCAGCTCGTTTTCCGAATCCTTGCCCGCTTTGTAAATCGCTTCGAGAGCCGCGCGGTCGATGATGATGTCGCACAGCTGGCCGTCATGGGTGCGAGCGAGCGCGTTGTAGCCCTCTTCGGCCGCGGCGCGCATGCCTTCAGGCAGCATGGCGAAATTCCGGTCGCGCAGGCAGGTGAGGATCAGGTCTACATCCACCGTGCCGTTTTTCATGTAGATGCCGAAATCCTCGTCGCCGGTACAGACCTGCTTGATGGCCGCTTTGAGATTGTGGTAGTCGTTCGCGTAGAGGAACACGTCGAACACCGACATGTCGTCTACCACTTCGCGGATCACTTCCCAGGTCTTTTCCCGTTCCATCGCGAGCAGCTCTTCAGCGGTGGGGTTCGCGACCGCAAGGTCGCCCCAGCCTTTGTCCATGAGCAGACGCATGCATTCGCTGTAGCTTTTGGTTGCAAGGAGCTGTTCGATCGTCTGGCTGGAAAAGAGGGTCAGTTCATTGGAGCGGATGCGCGCAACCGCATAGATATATGACAAATCAGAAGACATTGCTTAAACCTCCTTTATCTGGGATTACGCGCATCTTATGCAAAGAGGAGCTCCTGTACCTTATCCTGCAGGTCTTCGCGCGCGGCGTAGAAGAGGGCTTCGATCGAGCAGTTTTCCTCGATGCCGCCGTACACCAGCACGAAACCGCCGTCAATGTCGCGGGTCTCTTTGGAAATGGTGAGCTTTCCGCCCGAAATCACCTTGCCCAGGCTTTCCGCAAAGCCGGCGGGCAGGCGCGCCAAGTCGCGGGGGGAGAAAAGGATCTCGCCGTCCTGCGCGAGCGCAAATTTTCCGGCCATTTTCAGAATCAGGGCGAAGTAGTCCGCATCCGGCAGGGAATAGATCGACTGCTGCGCGTCCGCGATGGCCGCGCCGATGATCTCCTGCTTTGCGGTGAGGATCGCGCGCCGGCGCGCAAGGTCGGCGGCGGATTTGGTGGAAGCAATGTAGTTCTGCACCGCCGTTTCGGACTGCTCGTCGATATAGCCGCACTGGATCTTCGCTTCCGCTTTGGCATTCTCAACGATCTGGGCCGCTTCGGTTTTGGCCTGCGCGATGACCTCGTCCGCCTTCTGCTGGGCTTCGTCGTGAATCTGCTTTAAGATTTTTTCGAGTCCTGTCATAGCAGAGTTCTCCTAACTAAAATAAGTACGGTCATCATCCGCCATTAAATGTTCATGCCAGCAACGCCGTTGATGGACAGCAGGGAGATGAGCAGCGCGAGGATCGCGTAGGTTTCGACCATTGCCGGGAAGATCATCGCTTTACCAAACTGGTCCGGCTTTTTCGCAACGAGGTTGATCGAACCGACCGAAGCGCGGCCCTGGTAGCAGGCGCTCTGATAACCGGCGATCGCCATCGGCAGGCAGGCGCACATATACATAATGCCCTTTGCGGTGGAGATCTCAACCGGGGTGCCGATGACGCCCGCGTTTGACAGGCAGATAAATGCGATCAGCAGGCCGTAGATGCCCTGGGTGCCGGGGAGCAGCTGAAGGATCAGGACCTTGGAGAATTTACTGGGGTCTCCGGTGACGACGCCAGCGGCCGCCTGGCCGGCAATACCGGTGCCGACCGCGCTTCCGGCGCCGGCGAAACCGGCCGCGAGCGCGGCTCCGAGAATTGCGAATGCGATACCGAGGTTCGAGAAGATACTAGACATTATGGGTGTCCTCCTTGATTTTGTAATATTTTGTATGCACTGCGAACGGGTCAAACTTCCGTCCGCCACCCTCATAAAATTTACCGAAGAACTCGACATACTGGAGACGGTTGGTATGCACATATGCGCCCAGAAGCTCGATGCCGAAGTTTAAAAGGTGCCCGAAACAGAACACCAGGATAAACACGATCGCGCCCACGAGACTGCCGCCCATCATTGAACCCATCTGGTTGATGACGGTGCCCACAACACCGGTTGCGAGTCCCAGCGCCAGCAGGCGGGAGTAGGAAAGTACATCGCTCAGGTAGCTGGTCACGCCGTACAGCTCGTAAAGGCCCTGGATGAATTTGACGACCGGGTTTTTCGAGTCGCCGTTCGTGAGGGTGATGCCGACCGCGCCGATAATCGTGACCCAGGTCGAAACGGTTCCCACTGTGGCGGGCAGCTTCTGGACCTGGAGGATATTTGCGATCATGTCGGTTGAAAGCAGCAGCAGGATACCGCCGCCGACGAGCATGTACCAGAAGACGACCTTGGTAACAGCTTCATAGTAGCGCTTCGCTTTGAGATGCTGGTAAAGCTGAATGCCCAGGCCGATGAACAGGTGGATGACGCCAAGCCCCATACAGAAAACGAGCAGGCGCATCGGTTCATTGAGCGGGATGAACCAGAGCGGCGGGATGGTGATATCGACCCCGAAGAAAACCCGCCCGATCACGTCGACCACATCGCCGAAGTAGCTGGAGAACATGATGCCCCAGAACATGGTGGAGATTCCACAGTAGAGGAACATTTTCATCATGTTGCGCATTCCGTCCTCCATGTTCTTAAACTTCCACAGGACAAACCCGCAGCCGAGCGTGACCATCGCGCCGTAGCCGGTGTCGGAGAACATGAGCCCGAACATCAGATAATAGAAACAGGCAACAATCATGGTCGGGTCGATTTCGCCCTTGGTTGGCAGCGCATAGGATTCCACGACGCTTTCAACCGGTTTGGCGAAGCCGTTGTTTTTCAGAAGCACCGGGACATCCTCATCCTCGCCGGGATCGGATATCGAAACGCAGATGTCGTAGCTGTTTTCGAGCTTCGGCACCAGCGCGGCCGCTTCGACCTGCGGGATGTAGCCGGTAAGGAAGAAAGTGGATTTCGACTGCATCGAGCGGCCAACCGCGTCATACTTTTCGATTCTGATGTTGCAGTAATCGATGAGGAAACGCAGGTCGTCGCGAGCGCCGAAGAATTCGCGGATATTTTCCTCCGCGGCGTCGATGATCGTCAGCGCGGCTTCGAGCGCGGCTTCGATCTCCTTTTTATGTTCCGCCGGGGAGAGTTTGGAAGGGGAAGCGGGACGGACAAAACCCATTGTGCGCAGCGCGGCTTCCACAGCCGGGCCGTCCGGACGCGCGCAGAGGATCAGCACGCAGGTCTGGTCGGCGCTGTGGCTGATGATGTCCACATTCACCGCGCCGGTGTTGGGGGCGTTTTCGGCCAGCCCCGCGTAGATGGCTTCGAGCGGGAGGTCGTCGGAGAAAGATCCAACAAAGCCCGCGGTGGAGCGGGTGCCATCGAAGCGCATTGAAACGCCCAGCCCCATCCAGGGCTCAAGCGAATCGAGCTGTGCCTGCAATTTCAGGATTTCGGCCTTGTTTTCGGCAATCTTTCGGGAGAGGGCCGTCAGAGTCTGCGCCTGATTGAGCACCTGCTCATATTTGGATTCAAAACTCTGATAATCCGCAGCGGACACCGGTTTTCTACCCTCCAGGGAGGAAAGCATGGAGCTTTTTACCGGATTGTAGGTATCGAGCACTTCAAGCGCCTGATTTGCAGCGGTGATCGCTTTTTCAAACTGCGATTTTGAAGCGGACGTATCCACTTTTTCAAAACCGGGGTCCTGCGCAGAGAGATCTGAAATCTCGACCACGCCGCACCGCTGCAGGGTATCCAGAATTTTTTTGCGGTCTTTTTTCAGCGCGCATATGCTGATGCGTTGCATCTGCAGCACCGCCATAGAACGGATGCCTCCTTTTTGGTGGAATGGGGGAACGCGCTAGATCAGTTCGGTCAGGATCAGATTGCGGACCTCGCCAGCCTTGGCCTTCGCGCGCTCGTGAAGTTCCGCGATTTCCTGTTTGGAAGCAGCCACTGCATCGGTCTGCAGGGACTTGCTGTTTTCGCGGGCCGCGTCAAGCGCCGCGGCCGCCCTGGCTTTTGCCTCGGCGGTCATCTGCGAAATCGTCTGCGAAGCCTCCGCCTGCGCCTTTGCCAGAATGTTTTTGCGCTCTTGCGTAGCAGCTTTCTCGATCTGCTCGGCTTCAAGTTCAGCCTCCCGGACAGCCCGGATGGTCTCTTGCTCCATTTTCTCACCACCAATTCCTATAAAATTTATATAATAGTTCCTATTTGGGTCAAATAAAGTTACCCGGTTTTAGACCTATTGAATAATATTGTATAACAATTCTGGTAAACAATCAATATAAGCGATTGATTATTTTTAGACGAAGAATAATAATTTCTCAACAAAAAATTGGGATTAAATATAAAAATAACCTCCAATTTTTATGCGATTCCGCTGTAAAAACCGGTCAAAATTTTAAGACAACAGCTATATTGTACTATAAGTTTTTGATAATATCAAGAAAAAATAGTGAACATATGGAAATTTTATGATAACTTTTTATTAACGCAATCTTAACACGGATTTTTGCAACTTTAAAAGGGCTGAGGTGCAAAATGGCAGTTTTTCCAAGGATATGCTGTTGAATTTGACGATATATAGGAGTAAAATGTAAGTATCAGGCAGACAATCCCTGAGATTTTGTTATTTTATGAAAATTGTGAAGTAAATTTCAGAAATTCTGTTACTATTATTATAGGAAATATCCACGGCGTTTCTATGGGCATTTCCAAGTATCTGCCCAAATTTTAAGCAGATCTTCGGATTTGTCCAACCAGAGTTTGAAAAGCAGATACATATATATAGGAAGGAACCTGTTTTTAAGGGGGATTCAGTATGAAAAATGCAAACCGGCCGCTTTTCTGGCTGCTTATTTTAACCGCCGTTTTGACAGTGGCGCTGTCCGGAATGAGCGTTTTTGCACAGGAGGACCCGATTCTGCCAAGCAGCAGTTCATCGGCGGATTTGGGATCATCGGAAGGGGTGCCGGCGAACTCTACTCCGGTGACGACCAGTATTGCGCTGAGCTACGAAAATATGCAGGCGTCGGGGATCACCTACGGACAGGCGCTTTCGGAATCAAAGCTGACCGGCACCGCCAAAGCCGGAAGCGAGACGGTTGCGGGGTCCTTCAGTTGGTCGGACACCGACAAGACCGCCAAACCGGACGCGGGCACACACACCTATCAGGCGACCTTTAGACCGACGACGACTCCGGCCGATACGGAATATACGAATCTGACAGTCAGCGTTTCGGTTGATGTGGCCAAGCGGACGGTCACCGTCACACCGAAAAGCGGACAGGGAAAGGTTTACGGCGCCACAGACCCGGAGCTGACGTATGACTATTCGGTCGCGGAGGGAATGCCACAAGCGCCTCAGTTTACCGGTACGCTTTCCCGCGACCCGGGGGAAAATGCGGGCAACTATGCAATCGAGCAAGGAAGACTGACTGTTTCCGAGGATTACACGATCCATTTTACCAGTGGCGTGAATTTCACAATTTCGCGGCTGCCTATCACGGTGTCGCCCACCGCCGGCCTTGCCAAGACTTACCGTCCTGGGACACCGGACCCTGATCCGGCGCTCACCTTCCGTGTCCTGCGCAATTCGGACGGCGCCGACCTGGGGAACGTTCTGACCGGAAGCCTTTCGCGCGCTGCGGGCGAAAATGCGGGGAGTTATCCGATCGGGCTCGGCACGGTGACGAATGCGGGGAACCCGAACTACGATATCTCCATCTCCGCCGCGCAGTTCACAATCAACGCGCTGCCGGTTACGGTGACGCCGAAAGAGGGTCAGTGGCGTTACTATGTGCCGGGCAGTACTGCGGCGGAAACGATCCCTGTGGAATACGACGTTTCGGTCTCGGCTGGATACGATGCGGCCGCGGTCAAGAAGGAACTGGGCAATCTTTCGTGCAGCGTCGGACCGGGCGCTGGAAGCTATGCCATCACGAAGGACGGTTTTGCGGCAAATGCCAATTATACGGTCGATTTTGTGGGGAAAAACTACGAAGTTCGAGCGCTGCCGGTGACTGTCACGCCAAACGCGAACCAGAAGAAAACATACGGGGACGCAGACCCCGCGGCATATGGCTACAGCGTGTCGGCGGACCTGTCCGCCGATCTGCTGGCAAAGGCTGAAGCCGAACTGGGAAGCGGGCTTCTGACCCGCGAAAGCGGGAATACGGTGAAAACTTATCCGTTCAAATTGAATGGCAGTTATCCCAATTATGTCATCAGGCTGCAGAGCGGGAGTTTTGAGATCGTTAAACGGGAGGTTACGCTCAACCTGCTTTCGGCGAGCAAGCCCTATGACGGCACAACCTCCCTTTCGCTTTCGCATCTCAGCTACAGCTTTAACAATATGGCCGGCGGGGATACTTTGCGGCTTGGTGCCGTGAGCGGGCATTTCAGCAGCGCCGGATCGGCATTTCAGGACACGCAGGTAACTGCGACGCTCACATCGGCTTCGCTCGACAGCGCGGCAGCGGTAAACTATACGCTTAAAAATCAATTCCCGCTGACCGTGAACAATTCCAGCACCAAGATCACAAAAAAATCCTCCGTCGGTACGCCGACCGCATCGCAGATCAACCAGTGGATGGCGGACAATGCGGTTGCGGCGAACGATATGGATACGATCGATGAGATCGTTAGGGCGGTTCGCAACATGAGCGCGTCCGAAAAGAAGCGGCTGAACGCCACTGCGGTCACCCGGCTCGGCAACCTGTATGCCAATGTGCATGGGGTGCGGGAACGCGTTCGTGTCTCCTACGACACCTCTTTCTCTTCAAGCAGAAGGATGCCGGACGATGCGGATAATTATGCTTACGGCGCGGCAATGGCTTCCCAGCTCAGCTATGGTACCGCCACGGTCGAAATTTCCCAGCAGAGCCCTTCCGGGAAGGCCAAGCTGCAATTCACGGCGCGCCTGTGGGATGGAAGCTCGTATGTGACCGCCCGCACGCCGGTCCGGCTGAAGGTCGCGCTGCCCAGTGGCTTTGACCGTTCGGAGGACTATTATGTACGCACCAGCGGCGGGGATGAACTTGGCGTTTCGATCTACCGCAGCGGCAGCTATTATTATGCGGAATTCACCGCCACAACAATGACAACCTTCCGGTTTATGGTGGACGATTCGGATGACGACGATGATGATGACGATGACGACGATTATGAGGTTTCCGAATTTTGGGAGGATGTGATCGACCGCATCAGCGATGCGGACCGTGGAGATACCGTGCGGGTCAGCGTTGGGTCGCGCACCTCGATGGCGGCGGATGTCCTGCGCGAGCTGGAAGGCCGCTCGGTTACGCTGGTGCTGCGCCGTTCCAACGGGGAGACAATCACCATCTATGGACGGGACATCGACCGCATCCCTTCCTCCCGTGACAGCTATACGATGAAGACGCTGGCTTCGCTTTATGATTCGTCCAGCTCCTCCTCGAAATCTTCCTCCAGTTCAAAAAGCAGCAGTAGCAGCAAGGCGAGCAGCTCCGGCAACTACGCGCCGGTGATTTCCTCTTCGACGGCCTGGACGCCTCCTTCAGCCTGGACGCCCGCCGCCCCGACGTGGACGCCGTCCTCTTCGACGAGTTCCGCTTCGTCAAAAGAGGAGCCCATGAGCGAGCCGGAAGATTCCGAAGAGGAGGAACCGGATATTGTGATCAAGGCGGAAGAGGATGAGGATTCCTCCTCGGAGGAGTCCTCCGGAGCGCGGCCGGTTGGCGGCGAACCGATGGATTCCAAACGATTTGGGTTGTTTGCGGTGCTTGTAGTGGCAGCGGCCGCGCTGGCGGCGGGCGGCATTACGCTCGGCGTATGGATTTATCGCAGGAATCAGGAAGATGATTGACGCAGATTGCTATCAAAACGGTGTTTCGAGCGCCTTCCATGGCATTTTTGCCATGGAAGGCGCTCGTTTCTGCATGATTTCTTCAATTTTGCAGGGAGGGTGGGAATTGCGGTTGCACACACCTGGCAAGTATGGTATATTGAGACTATAAAGTTGTAAATATGAGGCGGCTGTGAAAGCCACGTAAAAGATATCTTCACACCCTCACCCCCCTATAGATTGGAACGGTTTGCGAGATGTAGTTGCAGGCCGTTCCATCTTTTTTTGCCAAATTTGAAGTTGAATGGGGTGCATGCTCGTTTTTTTGTTTGGAGAGGCCGGAAAGCCTTGACTTTCCAGCTGGTGGAAGGTGTATCTTTACAATGCGACGGCAAAGCCATACATTTCCACACATTTTTTCACCCAGCTGTTCTGTTTATTAAAATCCAGTTCATATTCCGACTGTATGATAGTCGGTGTGACACCAAGGAGAAATATCGCATTATGCGAATAAAGGAGCGAACAAGATGACGGAGACTACCGACAAAAAACCTCAGGCCGAGGGGCAGGAGACCGCAATCGACCTGCTGCCTGAGCCGGATGTTCAAATCCAGCAGGAGATCAGCCGGTTTACCCGTAAAAAGCCCAAAAAGAAATGGATTATCCTGGCGGTGATTCTTGTGGTTGTGGGCGGGTTTGGAGCCTTTCAGGTTTTTGGGCCGAAGGATACGGCGCTGCCAATTTCCACCACCACACTGGAAAAGACCGATCTCGTCAACCAGATCAGCCTTTCCGGCACGATCGAAAGCGCCGATTCCGCCAAGGTATATTCCAAGGTGAGCGGCGGAGGCCTCATCCAGACCGTGAACGTCAAGGTGGGAGACTGGGTGGAAGCGGGCGATGTGCTCGCGCAGTTTGACACCGAGGACCTCGAGCTTTCCATTGCAAAGCAGCAGGCGTCGATCGCCCAGGCCGCGAAACTCAATGAACATAACATTGAAGTCAACCGCAAAAAGCTGGAAAACGCCCAGAATAATATCGATACCGGGCTTGACGCGGAACTGCTCGCGGCGGAAAACGCCCTGCGCAACGCGCAGCAGGAGCTGAACGATGCGCGCAGTGAGTATAATGACGCCGAGGATCTACATACCAGCGCGGACGATGACCTGACCAAGGCGGAAAAAGCCTTCTACAAGGCGGAGCGGGAGCGCGATGACGCGGAAAAGGCATATAACAATGCGCTCAAAGACCCAGACGCGACCGACGAGGAGAAGAAGGACCTCAACGATGCGCTCAAAGCCAAAGAGGACGCTTATGACGAAGCGCGCCGGGTGCTGCTTAACGCGGAGGGCGCGGTCGACGAGCTTTCCGCCGAGCGCCGTTCCTACCGCCGCGCGCGGATCGCGTATGAAAACGCGCTCGCCAGCAAAAACTCCATCGAGAATTCGGTGAACCAGAGCCTCGACAGCTATGAGGACAGCATCAAGGGCAGCGAACTTGAAGCGGATCAGACGGTCAGCCAGCTCGAATTGAAGCAGCTGCAGAAGGATCTTGCCGAATCGACCGTCGTCGCGCCGATTTCCGGTACGGTCACCGCAGTCTACGCCAAAGAAGGCGCGCCCGCGAGTGGTTCGCTGTTGTTTGTCATCGAGAATACCGACAGCCTGGTCGTCAAGACCTTTGTCAAGGAATATGATGTGGCAACCGTAAAGGAAGGCATGAAAACCGAAATCAAAGCGGATGCGACCGGGGAACAGGTCTTTGACGGCGAAGTGCAGAAGATCTATCCGGCCGCGGTCAAGGCGGAGGACGGCTCGACCAAAAGCGACAGCAGTTCGGTCGAGTTTGAAACCGACGTTTCGCTGTTGTCACAGGATTCCGGCCTGCGTGTCGGCATGAATGTGCGTCTCAATGTGATCGCGGCTGAAAAGGCGGGCGTCTATGCCGTGCCGTTCGAGGCGGTTGCAACAAACCAGGAAGGGCAGGAGGTCGTTTATACCACTACGACCGACGGGGAAGGCCGGACCATCGCCAAATCTATCCCGGTACAGGCGGGGATGGAGACCGACTTTTACCTTGAAATTTCCGCACCGGAGCTCACCGACGGCATGCCGATTATTTCAAGCCCCGCCGGTATCACCGACGGAACCGAAGTAAGGCCGCTGCCGGCAGGCATGGCGGCGATGAATGGGGTGGCTGTGGCCGGATGAGTGACATGAAGCAAAACGCCGCGCAGCGTCCGATTATTGACATGCGCGGAATCATTAAGCGCTTTTACATCGGCCAGCCGAATGAGCTCACCATTCTGAAGGGCATCGACCTCACGGTGCGCAAAGGGGAATTTGTCTCGATCGTGGGGCAGTCCGGCTCAGGCAAGTCGACACTGATGAACATCGTCGGCGCGCTTGACCGCCCTACGCTGGGCGATTATACCCTCGACGGCGTCCCGATGCGGGATGTCCCGGACGATATGCTTTCTGAAATCCGAAACTGCAAGATCGGGTTCGTTTTTCAGACCTTTAACCTCATCCCGCGCACCAGCGCGCTTTCAAATGTCGCGCTGCCGATGCTCTATGCGGGTGTCCCGGCGGGCAGGCGCAACGCGCGCGCTAAAGAGCTGCTTGAGCAGGTGGGGATGGCCGACCGGATGAAACACCAGCCAAACGAGCTTTCCGGCGGTCAGAAACAGCGTGTGGCGATTGCACGCGCCATGGCAAACGACCCGTCGATCATCCTCGCGGACGAACCGACCGGCGCGCTTGACAGTGAAACCGGACGGCTGGTCATGGATCTTTTCCACCGGCTGCATCAGGAACAGGGCAAGACGATCGTGCTCATTACCCATAACCCGGAGCTGGCCGCGGAAACCGAGCGGATCGTCACCATCAGCGACGGGCAGATTACCGGTGTGCGGCAGGGAGGTGCGGTGCATGCTTAACCTGAGGGAAAACATCCAGCTCGCCGTCAACGGCCTGCGGTCAAATAAGATGCGCGCGCTCTTAACCATGCTGGGCATCATCATCGGCATCTCGTCGGTCATCACGATCGTCACAGTGGGTGATTCGATGACAGCGTCGGTCACCAGTGTTTTTGCGGACATGGGCGCGAACAGCTTTCAGCTCAGGATCACTGATAAGCCGGATGAAAACGGCAATACCAACTGGAACCGCCAGTATGAAAAGGAAGATTACATCAGCGACGAAATGCTTGCAATCTACAACGAACAGTTCGGAGATGAAATTGACGTCTGGGGCGCCACCGTGAATGTCGGCCCCGGGCAGGTTCAGGTGGGCCGCAAACAGGAAGATATCAATATGCTTGGCATCAACGCGAACGCCCTTGGCATTCAGAACATTGAAATCGTTGCCGGGCATGATATCTCCGAACGGGAGGTCAGCGGCGACAAACAGGTGGCGGTCATCTCTGAAAAGATGGCGGAGAAGCTCTTCCCCGGCGTCCCCCAACAGCAGGCGCTTGGTCAGGAGATCAAGGTGCGCGCCTCCCAGGGGCTTTACACTTTCACTATTGTGGGCCTCTATCATTATGAGGTCACGGGTATGATGGCGGGGATGGTGGGGGATACCAACAATCTGGTGATTGTGCCCACCGGAGTGGCCAAGCAGATCGCTCTGGACGGCGGCGCGAGCGATACGATTGAGAACTACTACGGTATCCAAGTCAAGGCAAAACCCGGTGTGGACGTGGAGGACTTCGCACAGCGAAGCGAAGCATTCTTTAACAAGGCTTTCTACCGCGGCAACAAGTACGTGGAGGTCTTCGCGGAAAATATGGACAGCATGATCGGCAGCATGACCTCCATGATGGATACCATGAAGCTGGCCATCTCGGTGATCGCGGCGATTTCGCTGTTGGTTGGCGGAATCGGCGTCATGAACATCATGCTTGTCTCGGTCACCGAACGCACCCGGGAAATCGGCACCAGAAAGGCGCTCGGCGCGAAAAACAGCGCCATCCGCGTGCAGTTTATCGTCGAATCGATGATCATCTGCCTCATCGGCGGGGCGATCGGCGTGCTGCTCGGCACGACGCTCGGCCGGCTGGGTTCGGTCGCGCTCGGCGCGCCGGGCTGGCCTTCGCTTTCGATCGTGCTGGTCGCGGTGGCTTTTTCAATGGGAATCGGCGTGTTCTTCGGGTATTATCCGGCGAACAAAGCGGCAAAACTTGATCCGATCGAGGCGCTGCGCTACGAATAAACAGGTTCCCTTTCCGGTCCGGCGCCAAAACAAAGGTTTTGGCGCCGGGCTTTTTGTGCATTTACAACGCATCTTTGGGATGGAATCCGGACTTTTCGGAACAATTGAGCAAAAGTGACCAAATCAGCTTGTATTTTCCCGTGAAAATGTTATAATCAAAACGGTCACAGAATAGTAACCCGAATGAGGAAAAGGAGTTGTGTTTACATGCCGTTGGTAACTACTACCGAGATGTTCAAAAAAGCCTATGATGGCGGTTATGCAGTTGGCGCGTTCAACGTCAACAACATGGAAATCGTCCAGGGGATCACCGAAGCTGCTTCCGAATTGAAAGCGCCGGTTATCCTGCAGGTATCCGCTGGGGCGCGTAAGTACGCAAAGCACGTTTACCTGATCAAGCTGGTGGAAGCGGCTGTTGCGGACAGCGGTGACATCCCGATCGCCCTGCATCTGGATCACGGCCCGGATTTTGAAACCTGCAAATCCTGCATTGACGGCGGTTTCACCTCGGTTATGATTGACGGCAGCTCCCGCAGCTTCCAGGAGAATATAGAGGTCACCAAAAGGGTGGTCGATTACGCGCATGCCCGCGGCGTGGTCGTCGAGGCGGAGCTTGGGAAGCTTGCCGGAATCGAGGACGCGGTCAACGTGAGCGCGGAGGACGCCTCCTACACGAACCCGGCCGAAGTCGAGGAATTCGTTTCCAAGACCGGCGTTGACTCGCTTGCCATCGCCATTGGCACCAGCCACGGCGCATATAAGTTCAAACCCGGCCAGAAACCGCAGCTGCGTTTTGATATCCTCGAAGAGGTTTCCCGCCGTCTGCCGGGCTTCCCAATCGTGCTGCACGGCGCTTCCTCGGTCATGCAGGACCAGGTTGCGATTGTCAATCAGTTCGGCGGCAAGATGCCGGACGCCATCGGCATCCCGGAGGAGATGCTGCGGGATGCGGCGCGTTCCGCCGTCTGCAAAATCAACATCGACTCGGACATCCGCCTTGCGATGACCGCTGCGATCCGCAAACACATGGCGGAGCATCCGGATCACTTCGATCCGCGCCAGTACCTGACCCCGGCCCGCGACGCGGTGCGGGAGATGGTCGCGCACAAGATCAATGAAGTGCTCGGCTGCGCCGGAAAAGCGTGAACTGATAGGAATAGGAAAGCCCCGCCGCATAATGCGGCGGGGCTTTTTGCATCTTTTTAAAACCGAAAATCCCGTTTTCCAATTTCGATGTCAGCGAGGCGCTCTGCCGTAAGGCGGCGCACTTTCTCGTTCGGGATGAGCGGGATGGTCTGGGCGATCATCTTTTCGCCTTTTGCGCGGGTCTCGGGCGAGGCGTAGTCCATCAGATATTCCTTGAGGGTCATCAGCGCGTTGGGCTGGCAGCAGTTGCCGATCTGCTGCGTTTTCACAAGGCTCATGAACCGGTCCCCGGTGCGGCCTTCGCGGTAGCAGGCGGTGCAGAAGCTCGGGATGTGCCCCAGATCCATCAGCCAGGAGACAACCTCGTCGAGGGTGCGGTTGTCGCTGACGTCGAACTGGGCGGAGTTCTCCTCCTCCTTTTCGGCATAGCCGCCGACACTGGTGCGGGACGCGCCGGAGATCTGCGAAATGCCAAGATGCAGGACCTTTTCCCGGGTGGTCTGGGATTCACGGGTTGAGATGATCATGCCGGTGTAGGGGACCGCCACACGCAGGACGGCTACAATTTTCTGAAAAATCTCATCCGAGATGGCGTTATTGAATTCGTCCGGATCGATGTCATCGGCGGTGCGCACGCGCGGGACGCTGATGGTATGCGGCCCCACGCCGAACACCGCCTCCAGATGCTCTGCGTGCATCAGAAGGCCTACAAAGTCGTATTTATAAAGATTGAGGCCGAACAGCACCCCGCAGCCCACGTCGTCGATGCCCGCCTGCATCGCGCGGTCCATCGCTTCGGTGTGGTAGGCATAGTTGCTCTTTGGGCCCGCCGGATGCAGGTATTCATAGCTCTCCCTGTTATAGGTCTCCTGGAAGAGGATATAGGTTCCGATGCCCGCGTCCTTGAGTTTTTTGTAGTTTTCGACGGTGGTCGCGGCGATATTCACATTCACCCGGCGGATCGAGCCGTTTTTGTGCTTGACGCTGTAGATGGTTTTGATGCTTTCGAGCACATATTCGATCGGGCAGTTGACCGGATCTTCGCCGGTTTCAAGTGCGAGGCGTTTATGCCCCATGTCCTGCAAAGCGGTGACTTCGCGGACAATGTCCTCCTGCGAAAGCTGCTTGCGGGCGATGTGCTTGTTGTGATGGTGGTATGGGCAGTAGCGGCATTCGTTGACGCAGTAGTTGGAAAGGTAGAGCGGCGCGAACATCACGATGCGGTTGCCGTAATTTTTCTCCTTGATGTCCATTGCAAGGGAGAAAATCTTCTGGAGGTAGGCCGGGTCGTTGCATTCGAGCAGCACGGCGGCCTCCCGGTGGGAAAGGCCCCGGAGGGTGGCGGCTTTCGTGAGGATTTCGTCGATCAGCGGGAAGTTATCCTTGTTTTTTTCCGCGTAGGCGAGGGTTTCCTTGATCTCAGTATCGTCGATAAATTCGGTCGCGATCTTCGACTTCGGATTGTACATGGTGCAGGACTCCTATCATATCATTTTTCTCTATCGCAGGCGGGGAATCCCTTTGGAGCAGCGTGCGCTTTGCCATCAGGATTTCGGGCTGTTCAGACGCCGGTAATCGCCGCGCTCGGCGGTGAGGGTGTAGCCGATGGACTCCATCTTCGCCTGCAGTCGGGCGCGGCTTTCAGCCGCTTCATCGCCGGTGCAGAGCTTGCCGTTATATAAGGTGTATTTTTCGCGTACGCCGGTGGGAGAGAGGTTTGGCATCACCACATTCGCACCGGCGAGAATCCCACGTTCACGCCCGTCCAAAGCGATGGTGGCGAGCGCCGTGGTGGCGGGAAGCAGCACGTCCGGAAGCATCAGCCGTACGAGCCCGAGCAGAAACAGCGTCAGCTCCAGCCCGCCAGTAGGAAAATCTTTGAAAGGCGTGTCCGCGTGCGGGATGAACGGCCCGATTCCCACCATCTGCGGGTCAAAATCGTGCAGGAACCGCAGATCCGCGGCAAGGGTTTCCGGCGTCTGCCAGGGCGAGCCGACCATAAATCCGGCGCCGGTTTGAAAGCCAAGTTGTTTGAGAGCGTTAAGGCAGGCCATACGGCTTGTGAGCGTCTGCGTGGGCGGGTGCAGGCGCGCGAAATGTTCCGGATCAGCGGTTTCATGCCGCAGCAGATATCGGTCGGCGCCCGCTTCCCGCAGCAGGTGGTAGCTTCTTTCGGTTTTTTCCCCCACGGAAAGAGTTACGGCGCAGTCCGGCCAGGAGCGTTTCATCTGCCGTACGATTTCACAGAGTCGTTCGTCGGTGAAATATGGGTCCTCGCCGCCCTGCAGCACAAAAGTGCGAAACCCGAGCGCGTAGCCGTTTTCGCAGCAGGAAAGGATTTCCGGCAGGGTGAGCCGGTAACGCCGGGCTTTTTGGTTGCTGCGCCGGATACCGCAGTATAGGCAATCACATTTGCAGTGGTTGGTGAACTCGATCAGCCCGCGGATATACACCCGGTTCCCGAAGCGCTCCCGCGCGGCGCGGCGGGATTTTTCAAAGAGGTAGTCGCAAAGCTGCCGGTCAAAGCCGGTGAGCAGCCGGACAAAGTCCCCGGGTGGCAGGGTGCGCTCGGCTTCGAGCCGGTCGATCAGTTCCCGCAAGCTGTGCCATCCTTTCCGGTGGAAAGCTTCGAATAGACCGTTTTAATGTTGACGCCGGGGACCATCCCCAGCTTGCCGGAGAGCGAGCTGATGACGTCGTTTGGAGCGTCGATCACCACGCTGATGATGCTGACGCACTTCTGGTGGTAGGGGATGCCCATCCGTCCGACAATGTATTGGTTATAATCGTGCAGGATGGCGTTGAGCCGCCCGACGGCATCCATGTCTTCCACAATGATGCCTATAAGTGCAATCCTGGTTTCCATCTTTTTGCTTCCTTTCAAAATTAAAATAAAAGACGTACCGCGCAAAAAGGCGCGGTACGTCGAAAAAACCGATTCTATCCGCCTTTGTGTTCGGGTCGAACCCTCTGCGCGCAGGTCAATCTCGATTCTGTTTTGCAGCCCTCCTCCGCGGTTTGCTCCCTTGGGGTCGGGTCAAATTGATGTTGCTTATGACTTATTATACCAGCACGGGCGGCATAAAACAAGGGTCATTTTCCCTGTGCTTTTTCGAAAATCGTCTGGATTGAGGTGCCGTGCGGCCGGTTGAACCGGCGCAGGTGGTAAAGCTGTTCCGGGTCGCCGGTGATGTAATTGAGCTTTTCCTCGCAGGTGAGGGCGGCTTTAAAACCCAGCTGCTTAATAACGGGGAGCGCCTCCTTGCTGATCTGCCCAAACGGATAGGTGAAGCAGGCCGGCTGGTAGCCGTCGAGATGTTCGGCGCATTCAGCCTGAAGCCTGCCAAGGTCCTCCAACAGCATATTCTGGTAGGTCAGCGCGCTTTCTCCCGATTTCATTTTGGAGCCGTGGCGGCCCTTGTCGTTTATATGCAGGTTGTAAGAATGATTCTGGATTTCGACAAGGCCGCTTTCATGCAGAAGGCCGAGCTGGTTCCAGGTGCAGTGGGAATAACGGATGTGGTGGTCGTCGACCTCGCTGTACTGGTCGGCGAGGGTTCCCACGACTGAAAAGACCGATTTGAAGCCAAATTCCTTTAAGATGGGGAAGGCATATTCATGGAAGCTTTCGTATCCGTCGTCGAAGGTGATCATCACCGGCTTTTCAGGCAGCGGGACGCCGTCCTGCACATAGTTGAGAAGGTCCTGTATGACGATTGGCGTGTAGCCGCTGTCCTTGAGATACTGCATATCGCTGCGGAATTCATCGGGGGAGATGGTATATTTATTGAGGCGCGCTTCCTCTTTCAGAATATGGTGATACATTGCGACCGGCAGCTCGATCCCTTCCGGCTGCGGCTGAGCGGCGGTTGGGACAGCAATGCGCACCGCGAGCCCGGCGATCGAAACGACCAGTGCGAGCGCGAGCGGGAAAATAATCTTGTCAAGGATTTTCAATCGAATCACTTCCATCTGTTACTTCGGTCTATATCTATGCCTTGCACGGTGCGGAATATGTTTCCCGGAGGATCCACTCCGGTAGTGGACAGTCGTTTTTTTTCTTTTTTTGTTGAAAGCGGACAGAAAGGCGAAAAGATACTTGTGCAACAAGACTTTTTATGCTATCATATACAAGTTGCATGTACAACTGTGCGCCAATGGCGGACGGTTGCGCAAAATGATGCATAGGAGTGTTGTGTTTTGGATTTTGTGGCAGAGATCGTAAAGAATGTAAACCACTTTTTGTGGGATTTCGCACTGCTGTTTTTGCTGTGCGGAACCGGAATCTGGTTTACCATCCGGCTCAGATTTGTGCAGATCCGTAAATTCCCGCAGGCGTTCAAGGCGGTGTTCGGAAATATCAAGCTGCGCGGCGCAAAAGCAGATCATGAGGGGATGAGCTCGTTCCAGTCGCTTGCGACAGCGGTCGCGGCGCAGGTGGGAACCGGAAATATCGCAGGCGCGGCGACTGCGATCGCTTCGGGCGGACCTGGCGCGATCTTTTGGATGTGGTTGTCGGCTTTCTTCGGCATGGCCACCATCTACGGTGAGGCGACCCTTGCCCAGAAGTATAAAACCCGCATTGACGGCCATGTAACCGGCGGCCCGGTCTACTACATAAAAGCAGCGTTTAAAGGTACCTTTGGAAAGATCCTTGCAGCTACCTTTTCGGTGCTCATCATCTTTGCGCTTGGGTTCATGGGAAATATGGTGCAGTCAAACTCGATCGGTGTGGCGTTTGAATCGGCTTTCGGCGTCAACAAACTGCTGGTCGGCGTGATTGTCGCGGTTGTTGCGGGATTCATCTTCCTCGGCGGCGTGAAGCGCATCGCTTCGGTCACCGAGAAGATTGTCCCGATCATGGCGGTTTTCTATGTGCTCGGTTCGCTCATCATCATCCTTGCCAATTTCAGAAATATCGGCCATGCGTTTGCGCAGATTTTTATCGGCGCGTTTGACCCGCAGGCGGTTATGGGCGGCGCGGTTGGCATCACTGTGAAAACGGCCGTCCGTTACGGCGTGGCGCGCGGACTCTTCTCGAATGAGGCCGGTATGGGTTCCACCCCGCATGCGCATGCGATGGCGAAGGTCGACCATCCCTGCGAACAGGGTTTGGTTGCGATGATGGGCGTCTTTATCGACACATTTGTCGTTTTGACGATGACCGCGCTGGTTGTGGTTATCACCGGCGTGTTCAATAACGGCCTTGACGGCGTCGAACTTGCGCAGAGTGCGTTCACCAGTTTCTATGGGCATCTTGGCAATGTATTCATTGCAATCTGCCTGCTGTTCTTCGCATTTTCCACCATCATTGGCTGGTACTTCTTTGGGGAACAGAACGTCAAATACTTGTTCGGCAATAAGGCGGTCAAGATCTACGCGGCGCTGGTCGTGCTCTTCGTGATTGTCGGTTCCACCCTCAAAGTCAAGCTTGTATGGGATATGTCGGATATGTTCAACGGCCTCATGGTCATCCCGAACCTTTTGGGCCTGCTCGCGCTTACCGGCGTGGTGGTGCTTGCGAACAAGGAGTTCGAGGGACGCAAGAAAAAATAAGGCTTTCCGGAGGGCCCGATGCGTTTTCGCATCGGGCTTTTTGCTTTTTGGACGGGTTTGCGTTACAATGAAAAAAGAAGTATTTTGGAAGGAGCGGTCAAGATGACGAATTTTCAGGTGAAAACGGCCTTTTTCAGCCCGACAGGCGGAACAAAGCGGGCGGTTGGGCTGCTTGCAAAGAAACTGGACATGGACGCGGAGATGATCGATCTGACAACCCCGGCGGGCCGGGAACAGCAATATGCCTTTGGCGGAGAAGATTTGCTGCTTGCCGCCTGCCCGGTTTATTCCGGACAGATTCCGCCGGTGGACGGATTGCTGGAAAACCTGAAAGGGGAGGGGACACCCTGCGTCGTTATGGCGGCCTATGGCAACCGGCATTACGACGATGCGCTCGCGCAGATGAAACGCCTCCTGGAAGCGCGGGGATTTCGCTGTATCGGTGGGATTGCCTGTATTATCCCGCATATTTATTCAGAGAAGCTGGGAAGTGGAAGGCCGGACGCCGCCGATATGGAGGCGTTTGACCGGTACGCGCAGAAGGTACGGGAAAAGCTGGCGAAGGGAGATTTTTCTCCCGCAAAGTTTCCGGGAGACGAAAATCCGAAAAAGAAATTCCCGGCCCAAAAGGAGATGACTTTGGATGATTCCCGCTGCAGCCGCTGCGGTACCTGCGCGGCGGGCTGTCCGACTGGGGCGATCGATCCCGAGACGCTTGCGATCGACGAGGCAAAGTGCATTTCCTGCATGCGCTGCGTCAGGATCTGCCCGGCAAAAGCGCGGGATTTCAATGCGAACAAAATCAGGCTGTTGCTGGAAACAATGTATAAAGCGCGCAAAGAAGTGGAATGCTTCCTGTGATAAAAACCGGGCCTGTCCAGCTGGACAGGCCCGGTTTGGGTTTCATTTTTTGCTTTCGCTGACCCAGTCGCGCGTATGGGCCACATTCTGTTCGCCTGTGTGTGGGACGCCGTCGGCAGAACCATCCACCTGGCTGATTGCCTGGTTGATGAACGCGCTCGTGATCTCGGCATTTGGATCGATCCGCGCGTAGTTTCCATGAAGGACCTTTTTCGATTTTCGGTTCGGGTTGATAAATTTATTTTTTTCGAGCATATCGCTCACCTCCCTGTTTTTATAGTTTTTACCGCGTGCATAAAATTATCAGGATGGTTCATCCTAAAATTGTTGTCAAAAGGGATGGATGAGCCGGTTGCGCGGACTTGCGCGAGCGGGACAAATTTTTCTCGTTTTTGGCAAAAAAATGGGTTGACATTTTAAATCCGACATAGTATAATAATTTTCGTCGCTTGTGGGTGACTCCACCGGCAGAGTTTTGGGAGCTTAGCTCAGCTGGGAGAGCACCTGCCTTACAAGCAGGGGGTCACAGGTTCGAGCCCTGTAGTTCCCACCATATGTGGCCCGGTAGTTCAGTTGGTTAGAACGCTAGCCTGTCACGCTAGAGGTCGTGGGTTCGAGCCCCATCCGGGTCGCCATTTTCTTT
>Ga0079305_1001834_pt1 | contig 23404 bp, 20 predicted proteins | sample LMS_cellobiose_e_FD_79183 | JGI IMG/M metagenome (GOLD analysis project Ga0079305, IMG submission 79183) | Rumen-fistulated moose microbial communities from Alaska, USA - LMS_cellobiose_enrichment | ecosystem: Host-associated > Mammals > Digestive system > Stomach > Rumen fluid ... | reverse complement strand
GTCGAGGATTTCGGGAATGCCATAGCCGTCCATACGTACGCAGCGTTCCGGACTGCCAAAGCGTGGATAATTGGCATCACACAGCAGAATGCTGTCTCCATGGCCCATTTCCATCAGGATCTTGACAAGTTCAGGGGGCAGGATGGGTGGGATACCTTTCAACATACGATCATCTCCTTTTTATATCTCAGATGTGGTCAACATGGTCAGCTCCCCTTGGACGAATACCTTCTCCTGCGCCGGGATCAGGAAGCTGCTGCCAATCTGTACGTTCGCTGCGTTTACCCGGCCTGTGCCGGATATGACGGTGGCAAGCAGATAACCGGGGTAGCAGAGGGTACAGCCGTCGCTGCAAAGGATACGGCGCACGACAAAGGAATCGTTCTCCAGGCAGATTTCTTCCTGCCCGTTTGTGAGCGCGCGTATCCTGCGCGGCGGGTGAGACTGGTCCGCTTCGCCGTAATGCAGGCAGGCAACAGCCTGCTCCAATTGCAGGGGGCGGGTGTTTCCCGCTTGATCGCGGCGGTCATAATCGTAAAAACGGTAGGTCACATCGGTGGATTGCTGGATTTCATAGACCACGCTGCCTTTGGTCAGGGCGTGCAGCGTACCGGCAGGTATGTAGACAGTATCGCCTTTTTCTACCGGCAGACGTTGCACCAGCCCCTGCCAATCCTTACGCGCGATCATGGCAAGCAGCTGCTTTTGATCCTGCGCGCTGTGGCCGTAAACGATACTCCCCTCCGCGGGTGATTCGAGAAAGACCCATGCTTCATTTTTTCCGCTGACATAGCCCAGCGCACGCGCGTAAGCGTCGTCGGGGTGTACCTGGATGCTCAGGTCATCTTCCGGCGCGACCAGCGAAATAATATAGGGAAAGACTTTCCTGCTGCTTTTGAAAAGCTCCGGCCGTTCTTGCCAGAGATCAGACAGGGTCTGCCCCGGATACTCGCCGTTGAGAAGGAAAGAGGGGGCGCTTTCTTGCGCACTGAAGACCCAGCATTGGCCGATATCATTCCCAAAGTCTTCCGGAAAGCGGAAATACTTGCGCAGCGTTGTGCCGCCCCAAAGCGCCTTGCGCGGGATCGGGCTGGTGAAATACAGGCTCATGCTTTACCTCCTGATATGCTTGCCGTCCAGCAGCGCCGCGCCGATCATGGGGGCATCCTCGCCAAGCATCGCGCGCTGGACCACCGGGCGGAACCGCTCGCTCCAGGCCGGATAGCCATACTGGCGGATGCGCTCGGCTAACGGCTTGATCATCCATTTTTCATGTGCTGACAGTCCGCCGCTGATGAAGATCGTGGCGCAGCCGACGACGCTGATCAGCCCTGCCAGGCCGAAGGCCAGGCGGTCGACGCACTCATTCAGTAAGCATGCGCATTGTTCGTCCCCGGCGTCCGCCAGGGTAAATACCTGCTCGCTCCCGCAAGCCTCGGTCAGCTTCTGCGGAAAGCGTTCCAGCGCCTGGCGATAAATGGCTGGGCCGGAGACGTATGTCTCCAGGCATCCACGCCTGCCGCAGCTGCATGGGCGTCCATCCTTTTCAATGGAAACATGGCCGATCTCGCCGGCTGTTCCCAGGCAGCCGCCGTAGGCGCGGCCGTTAAGGATGATCCCACAGCCGATGCCTGTCCCGAGCGTCACGCACATCATGCTGCTGTAACGCTTTTTTTGTCCCAGGGCATATTCGGCGTATGCGCCCGCCCAGGAGTCCTGAACGATGGTTGGGCGGATCCCCAGCGCCTCTTCCACCATGTCGGCAAAGGGTACGTTCTGTCCGAAGAGATTCGGAGAATATAGGATATTGCCCTTCACCCAATCCACCGTGCCCGGAATGCCGATGCCAAAGTGCTCGACATCGGCGAATGAAAGGCCGTTCCTTGCCAGCATTTCAAGGATTTGATGCGCGATGCTCTGCGCAATATCCTTCGCGTCGTGGTGATCCTTGGAACGAAGGCGGAACTGATCCAGGATCCGGCTGCCGCCATCCAGCAGGCCGCCTACGATTTTCGTACCACCGATATCGATGCCAATTCTCATGACATTTATCCTCGCAATCTTTTTGCCGATCACAGCTTATTTAATACCAGACATTTTGATACCCTCAATGATGTGCTTTTGAAAGATCAGGAACAGTATGATCGGCGGGAAGGAGGTCACTACTGCTCCAACCAATACTGCGCCATCTTTCATTGCACGCTGTGACTTGAAAAACTCCAGTAGCAGCATCACGGGATATAGTTTTTCATTCGAAATGGTAATCGCTGGCCACAGGTAATTATTCCAGAATCCGAGAAATGCGCCGATTCCCTGGATTACAAACACTGGCCCAGACGTGGGCAAGAAGATGTATATAAAATTCTTTAATGCAGTGGAGCCGTCTACCAATGCTGCTTCTTCTAACGAAAGTGGGAAATTCAGGTAAAACTGACGGATGAAGAAGATCATACCGCTACTAGCCAAACCAGGGATAATTAATACCCAGATGGTGTTGATCATTCTTAACCTTGCAACTACCGTATAAGAAGTAACTAGTGTAGAAATACCTGGAATGAACATCGTTATCATGACCAATGCCCATAGAAACTTCTTACCACGAAATTCCAGCCTTGCAAAGCCATAGGCAGCGGTGGAGTTAACGGTCAATGTCATTACTGTAAATATTACAGCCAGAATAAATGTGTAAATCAGTGAATATGCGATGTTGAAATTTTTGGAAAACAAAATCAACTCATAGTTATCCAGCACCCACTTTGTCGGCCAGAAACGAAGCGGCAAAGCAATGATATCTGCGTTTTTCTTAAAACTGGAAATCACCATCCAGAATAGAGGAAACATTGCTGAAAAAGCTACCAGCAAGATCACAACCCAGATCAGAAGCCGCGATATGAACCTTCTGTTTTTCACAACCAAGCCTCCTCAGCCGTCAATGTTTTTGTCGGAACTTACCGTTTTGAACACGACCCAGGAAATACAACCCAGCACGATTGCCAGCAACAGTGCCGAGGCCAGGGAAGGCCCAAGATAATCATCATTTCTAAAACGATTATAGATATAAAGCACTGGCGTCGTCGTCATCCCCTGTGGACCGCCGCCAGTAATAAAATTAGATAAATCCCACATCTGCATGGCAGCCACAGCCCCGGTTACCAACAGGTACACCGACACATTACGCAGGCAGGGAAAAGTAATATACCACATCTGCTTAAAACGCCCGGCTCCATCGAGCGCAGCCGCTTCATAATAGGTAGGAGAAATCTCATTCATACCAGCCAAAAAGATTAGCGTTTTCACACCTACGGCTTGCCAGATGCTGGGTAGGACGATGGAAAACATTGCTGTCGAGGGACCAGTTGTCCAGGTCTGCGGCCGAATGCCGAAAAAGTCGATCACCGTGTTGAGGATACCGTATCGGTAATTGTACATGAAACCAAAAATGTAAGAAACGATGGTACCGGCGATGATTGTGGGAATATATACGAACACCTTGGTTACAGATGCTGCACTGCGATTCATATATCGAATGCTCAATGCAATAATGAAGGCCAGGATCATCGAAATTGACATGTTCCAAAATGTGAATTCAAAGCCTACCAGAATCGACTGCCAGAAACGCTTATCATATACAATCACTCGATAATTATCCCAGCCAATAAAGGTGATGTCTTTATAGAAACTCCACTCATAAAAGCTCATCCGAAGAGTATACAGGATTGGGGTGATATTGAAAATGATAAGCAGCAATACTGCTGGAAGCACCAACAAGTATGCCGTATACTGTACTGCTCGTTTTTGAGAGAGGAAGGACTCTTTTGACATATATACTCCATCCCTTCAAAATGTAAAGAAAAAGCGGCAGGGAGGCTGCAGATCGAGAAGCAACCTCCCTGCCTGCAACAATTATTCGCCCTTGTAGGAAGGATTGGTGCCGGCAGTATGGTTGAGCTCAATATAGTTATTGATATTGGTCTCAGCCTCCGCCAGAGCCGCATCGATATCCTGACCGAACACAACCACGCGGTTGATCGCTTGGCCAACCTCCAGCGAGATGTCCCATGGGAAGGCGGGCTCCAGCACGCCATAGGGTACAATCTTGTCCATCAGCGTGACCAGCCAGCTGTTGCTGCTCAGCTCTTCGTTTTCAGCGACAGCAGCGGAAACGGACTTGCGCACAGAGCATTTGCCGAATCCAGCACGAGTACAGAAGTCGAGCATGATCTCGGGATCGCCACCTAGCAGCCAGCCGATGAACTCAGCCGCTTCCTTAGGATGGGTGCTTGCGCCGTCTACTGCCAGGGACCAGCCGCCCATTGCCGAAGAAACATTGGTGTAATCGCCGTCACGGGTAGGAGCGGGAGCCACACCGATCAGGTCAACAACCTCGGGATAATCGTCCTTGATCAGCTGGAAATTCCAGGAACCAGCGCACATCATAGCCACGCTGCCTTCGCAGACAGGCTGCACATGGAAGGGGTTGGACAATGCTGCATCAGGCACAATACCCAGGTCATGCATGGTCTTGAACACATTTAGCAGCGCGCGGTAGTTATCGTTGTTGACATTGGCTTTATCCCAATTCTCGGTGATGCAGTAGCCGCCGTTGAAGTTGTACTGCATGCCATAACTCGTCCAGGCAATATCACCATCAGCAGTGTTCAGCTGGTAACCAAAGGTATACTTGTTGGTTAGCTTCTGAGCATACTCGATGACCTCATCCCAAGTTGTGGGAGGCGTTTCGGGATCCAGACCTGCGGCTTCGAACAGATCCTTGCGGTAGTAGAGCACCTGGCCGGCTTCAACCTGGTAGGGATAGGCGTAGTAGTGGCCGTCTTTAGAGGCAGCAGCCTTGAAGTTGTCCTGAAGATCATCAAAGAAGCTTTCATCCAAATATGTATCCAGGGGCTGGATGGCGCCCAGGGCAGCTTCCTTGGCGATGTTGGATAAATTCACGCAATAGACATCAGGTGTTTTCCTGTCAGCCTGCGCAGCCTTCAACTTTTCAGCCCAGGCACTGTCAGGGACGAAGGTCACTTCAACGCGAACATTCTCGCTTTCGTCATTATAGACTTCTACCCAATCATTCATCCATTCTTGCTGGAAAGTGTCCCATGGTTGAATCCATAGCTGGATCGTGACCTTCTCATCTGCTGATGCTGGTAGCATCATAACGGACATGGCAATGAGCAGTGCTAGCGTCAGAGACAACAGTTTCTTCATCTTGGTTTCCTCCTTCATATTTCATATATCTCTTTCTGAGATATGTGATTCGATCATATATCGGACTTCAAATACCGATGATCAAGTTTTCATACATATCATATCATAATAAATCGTAAATGTAAATATACTTTGCTAAATAAATTTACCTAATTACTTCTCAATTTTCATCTCGCTTTTCAAAGTCTGTACGAATCCAGAATACGTTGTACGGGTGCCACTTAGTCAGTGTGAAGTACATACTTTCACCCTTGTTTTCCACCATGGAGGGCGTTGAAAATGCGCCATAAACAGCTGAACCTGTACCGATGTTTGAGGTAATCAACAAGGTGGGATTTGTCCACGGTCCCCAGAGATGTTCAGCCTCCTGAATGATTTCACATCCGCCCGTCAGGGTATCGTACCCTGTCAGCAGGTATCGCCCCAGGAAATGGTTATAAACAATGCCCAGTTCGCGTTGAGGCTGCTTAATCAATGGCATGCGATTCTCTGGCATGCTTGACCACATGGGCTCACCCTTTTCATCGTTGCCTGTCCAGAACAGATAGGCAGAGACATCCAGAATACTTGCCTCGGGAACCTTCATTAGGTACGTTTCACTATGTCCACATCCGATATTGCCCAGCAGATATAGGTCCTCTCCCTCTTTCTGACACGCAACATATTGGAAGGGCATGTCTCCTGAAAACAGACGATTGTAGTGCCAGTTATTACCGCCATCCTCTGATACCGCCCATCCCATACCAGCGATGTCACGATGATCATTTGAACCATTCCAACTATAGATTTCGTGGAACCAAATGTAGATTTTTTCGATCCCATCCTTGTCGGTAGCGTAGCCACAGCTGGGGATCATGGCCCCGCCGTATTCAACGCTGCTCTCAACCAGGCTACATTTGACATTATCATAAACAATACCTTGGGCGGGATTGTCGCAATGGCCGATTGCCAGCACGTTTTTATACCAGCCACCAGTTTGGTCGTTACCTTCAAATGAATCGCCGAAGGCCATGAACACTTTGTCTTTCAGCGTAAAGATGCTGCCTAGATCACCGCTGCCAAATTGCCAGCGACTTTGTGTCTTATTTATACCTGCCTCGCCACTCAACTGAGAAACAAAGGTAATACCTTTGATTTGACCAAGTCTTCCGGCCGGGCGTGGATACTCCAAATAATACTCAAAAGAACACGTATCGCCACGTACTGCCAAGCCATAGCGTGCCTTAGAAAATACAGCGTTTATATCAGTCCAATGATGGGCTTCCTGCCAGGTCAGTTGATCTATTGAATAGCACATGACATAGGTATTGCCTTCCTTAACCAGTCGGATATAGGTCGCAAACGCATTGCTTGTGAGCTCCTGTGTTTCACCGTCTATACATATGTGTGTGACCAATTTTCCATTGCGAAGGCCATATAACAGCTCATTCTCGCCGTTTGCCAATCCCAGGCCAGCATGGCTGCCAGCGCTGACGTTTCCCAGAATTGTATCTAGTTGCCAGTCCACCTTGAGTCCCACTGTACGCAAGAGGAAACCTGTTTTGCCTGCTGCGGAAGCAAAGCTGTTACCGGTTACACTGATTTGTTCAGTATCCTGTGGCGTCCACATGCCATCCATCGGCTCGATGAATTGACCAATATAACCTGATAGCTCTACCTCATCAAAGTATTCCCATTCGGCAGCTAACGGCTTATCGCCATCATTCTCCTGTAAAAACAGACCATAACGTGCGCCTTCAGCAAAAATTCCCAGTGTATCTTCAAAGCAGCCCAAATACACATTCTCATACAAGTAAAAGAAGTAGCGGTCAGGCTCGCCTTCTTGTATGCGTCGTACGATACGCGGCCAGCGCGTTTCGATTCCCCGGCAGGAAAAGGTAAATAAATCTTCCAGCTTTTCCCCGCCAATCATCCCACTGACCACATAGTCTGTTTTGCCAGTATAATCACCACAAAGGCAGAAGGTCAAGTAATTCTCCTCATCCTTGTACAGTACAATACCTGCGCGATCCTGTTTGGAACCATTGCTATATATAACCTGGCCTTCGATCGTCCATTCACTCGCTCTTGCTTGTCGAAGTAACATTGTTTTACTATTCGGGGCTGCAGTCAATGGATAAACGCCAGCGCTCTTGTAATAGCTCCAGCCCAAGTCATTGTTCAACGAGAAGGGCGCCCTCTCATTATTAACGGAAAAGTATTCATACTCTACCGGAGAAACACGTGCACGGCTATTGCTAGAATGGAACACATCAAGCTCATACATCCAGCGATTAATGATGCCGATCTTGGCAGCTTCTAATACTCCACTTTCATCGGTAAAGCCACATTTGAACGCATTCCAGCTCTCTCCATCTATACTGGAAAAGAAAGAATAGGTATTGTCTCGTTTTTCGATGCGAAAATAATTGTCCTTACCCATGACGGAGGCTTTTGTTTCTTCGCCGCCAGATACGGCGTACAGGGCAACCTTTCTCTGTCCTTGTAGACCGAAGATAAGAAAATCCTCAGCGCTGGCGAAAACGATTAGGCCGCCGTGTAGTCCCTTAGTACCGATTATATGGTCGTCTATCAGATGCGTTTCAATCGTCCAATCCCCGTCTGGCGCTGCGCGCAAGAGTTTTACGCCGTGATCATGTTTATTGTCTTGCATATCATTTTCATATACAGGCAAGAGCAATGTATCGGTGTTTTCCTGAATCTGCACCCATGCTCGATCAGTACCTGTAAATGAAAAATCATCCGCCCGTGCAGACGCTGGCAGCTGGGATAGAAGTAAGCACAGAACTACCCCAGCAAGCAGGAATTCCAAAAACTGTACCATGAAGTAACCCCCTTTTTCATTGCGCATGATAATCGTTCCTTTCCTTTTGAATCTATGTTTCACCGATAAGTGCTAACAGCAAGGAATCAGCCGATCATGAAGTATACAATAGAAAATGCCAAATATTATTTGAGAATGCGCCTCCTTCCCAATTTTGTAGTCTCTACATAACCATTCCAATTATATTACACGGCGTTTTATATGTCAATATATTTTGCAAAATATACTTGCATAATAATGCGAAGCCTTCTCATAAGTGATCATAATCAAGGAGAAATAGTCCTTCGTAAACTTGCCTTATTCAAAAAAATATGGCATAATAAAAATGGTTAGATATGGTATCAAAATGGAAAGGTGCGATATTTACCTTGAAAGCCAATGATTATTCGATCATCAAAGCGGCCAATCGTACATTAATCTATAACACCCTTCTCACCAAGGGGCCGATGTCAGTGATGGAGTTGCTCTATGAAACGCGGCTTTCACGTCCTACGGTGGAAAACACCCTGCGTGATATGTCCGCAGACGGTTTGATTGAGAAGGCAGGAATTGCTCGATTATCAGTCGGCCGTAGCGCGCAGCTGTATCAAATCGGTACGCAGGCGCTCTTTGCTATGGGGGTGGATCTGGAATTCCCCGATATACGTTTGGCGGTGCTCAACTTGCAAGGTGAAAGACAGTACATCGATATCTGGCGCTGCAATTCAGACATGACAGCCGAACATGTGATCAGTGACTTGATTGACCATATGAGAAAAGCCAGCGCACAGGTACTTGGGGATGAACCCGATAAGCGCCGCCTGATTGGTATCGGTGTAGGAATTGGCGGTTTGCTGGATCTGAGCCGCGGTATTTCACTTTCGCATGAACGTATCAACGGATGGGAAAACATTGCCCTGCCTGAAATTCTAAAAAATGAATTTGGTGTCCATGTGACGATGCGCAATGACGTGCACATGCTGGCTTTTATCCATCGGGCAGCACGCATCAAGCGGGGTATTTCAAACTATTGCTATATATCGATGAGATCAGGAATTGGTATGGTTTCTTATATCAAAGGTGATATGTATGCCGGCATGATGGGTAATGCGGGTTTCTTTGGCCATACCACAGTTGATTTCAATGGCCCCAAATGTCATTGCGGTTCACGCGGCTGCTTGGAAGGATACCTCAAGGACTCTTACTTGACGGCACAGTATGCCCTGTTAACCGGTGAAATGATATCCTACGAACAATTACTGAGCCGTTGTCAGAAGGGGGAACCGCAGGCAGAGCAAATCATCAGCAGTGCTTACCATTTGCTTGGCAAGGCTGTCTCAAATGTTATCAAGATCATGGATATTCAGAACGTGGTATTCAATGGTCTTCCACAAGCAGCACAGGAGAAAATGCTCGTATGGGTGCGCGAGGGTATTTTGGAATGTTTGGATGAACGCATTGGCAGTTGCCTCAACATATCCGCTGAAAGCCTTACCGAGGAGGAAAAACCTATGGGGGCCGCTCTGCTAATGCTGCAGCGTTTTATTAAAACGCCCAAATTGAATCTGACTCCTTCGGCTTAAAAAGACATGGCCATAATATTGAAATTTATTTTGCAAAACGCATTTAATAAATGTTGACTTTGCGGTTGTCCTCCTCTATAATGTGCTTGACAATCATTACAGAGGAGGCATTTATATGGATATTCTGCATCAACTGCCCGGCCAGGCCGGTGTCGTTACAAGACAAATCTCTGCGGAGAATCCTACGGGCGAAAAAAGCGGCGCCTGCCACGCCGTGCCCGATCCGGAGAACCCGGCGCTGATCCACAGCCGTCCGGCGCGCAAGCTGGGGAAGGGCTGGAAGGTGAATCCGTTTATCCGCGTACAGGCCGGAACAACGGTAACATTGGCGGATATCGAGGGCCCGGGCTGCATTTCCGAGTTCTTTATCACCAGCGATTATCCTTATCTTTCCGAGCTGGTACTGCGTTTTTACTGGGATGATGAGGAAACGCCCTCTGTCGAGGTCCCCATGGGCGCCTTCTTCTGCATCGGCCATGACAGTCGGCCGCATACGGTCAGTTCCCTCCCGGTAACGGTTGCGCCGTATCGCGGCTGCAGCTGCTATTGGGAGATGCCCTTCCGCCGCCATGCGCGCATCACGCTGACGCATGAGGGCGAGAAGGATGCTTGGGTGGTTGCCTGGCGCGTGCTGTATCATTTGGGCGAGGTCGGCGAGGATACGGCTTACTTTCATGCCCAGTATCGCCGTACACAGACCAGTGCCGCTATGCCGGAGCACGTCATTTTGGACAACGTAAAGGGGAAGGGTGTGTACGTGGGTACATACTTGGCTTGGAATGTGCTCAACAGCGGCTGGTGGGGCGAGGGTGAAACCAAGTTTTACCTGGACGGTGATACTGAATATCCGACGCTGTGTGATAACGGCACGGAGGATTACTTCGGGGGCGCATGGAACTTTGGCGGCTACAATCCCGCCAAGCCTCAGGACCATGAACAGACCTATGAATCGCCCTTCCTGGGTATGCCGCTGGCTGATGTGGATAATCCCGGCGGCCCCAAGAAAATCGACATGTACCGCTGGCACTTGCGTGACTGCATAGGCTTTGAAAGGGATATCCGCGTGACCATCCAGACCCTGGGCTGGTACCCCGATCATACCTATAAGCCGCTCGCGGAGGACGTGGCGAGCGTCGCGTTCTACTATCAGCAGGAGCCGCATGTACCATTCCCCGCCTTCCCGCCCATCGAGGAACGCTGGGATCGTTGATATGCGGATAGAAAAGCCGACCGGCCGGAAAGCGAACCCCGGCCGGTTCTTTTCATGAGCGGGGCGCCGTTTCCCAGCCATGTTCCAAGTATCGAATTGTGTGTTTATGATTTATAGCTTTGAAGAGAACAGCGCTCGACGGATTGAGAGCAATCTGTTAAGAAAGCGCAAAATTAATCTGTCTCAGCTACGAACACTGTTATCCGGTTCCTCCATGTCATGGATTGCTTGGCCTTGAATTGTTCCGTGATACCCATCAGCCTGACCATCTGCGTTGCTTTCATTAACGCCATCTACGTTTTTGATGATAAACTGGCCTTCACCTATAACTTCCACGACGGCACCGAAACCATTACCCTCAAAGAGATCGAAGCGGCTTTTGGGGCATTTTCTCCCGGGCAATGTCAGCTTTTCACACTTGCGATCCTGAAATCAATGCGCTACAATGAGGGGACAAGCGACAGAAAGTGATCCTACCGCCATGTGATTTTCTTCCCGGAGCGCGCGTAATCGGATAGGATTGCCAGAAGACTGCGCTGCGCCTTGTGCGCTTCCCGGAAGAGCAAGGAGGCTGCTTGTGAAGAATATATCAGACATCGATCCCAACTTCAGACTGCCTGAGACCATCCCGGGGGGCATGCGCTTTTACGAGCCCTTTGACCCACCCTTTTCCATCTGCGGCGTGGCGCCCAATCGGCGCGGCGTGCTCTGCCGGCTGCCGGAAGCTTTTCTTCCCCAGTGCAGCGAGGGCGTGCGGCGGCTGGCCTATCACCTGGCCGGCGCCTGCGTGCGCTTTTCTACGGACGCTGACCAGTTCGCCGTCGCCTGGGAGCTGAAAGAAACCGCCAACATGCCGCATTTTGCCGCCAGCGGCCAGAGCGGCATGGAGCTTTTTGAGGAGACGGACGTGGGCACGCGCCAAGTGAAGAACCTCATCCCCGCGATGGATAACGGGCACGGCTGCCGTAAAAAACAGAGCGCGTGCGTCCCCCTGCCCGGCGGCATGCGGCATTACGCGCTCTATCTTCCTCTGTATAACGGACTCACCCAGCTGCTGCTGGGCTTCCCGCAGGGGGCGCAGATCCAACCCGGCAGGAAACCGAAAATAGAAAAACCCATCGTCTTCTATGGCTCCTCCATCACCCAGGGCGGCTGCGCCAGCAAGGCTGGTTCCGTCTACACCACTATCCTGTGCCGCAGACTGGACGCGCCGGAGGTGAACCTTGGCTTTTCCGGCAATGCCAAGGGGGAGGAGAGCATGGCACGGCATATCGCATCCCTGTCTATGCAGGTGTTTGTGATGGACTATGACCACAATGCGCCTACGGCGGAGCATCTTGAAAAAACGCACGAGCCGTTTTTCAGGATCATCCGCGAAGCGCAGCCTGAGCTGCCCGTCATCTTCATCAGCAGGCCCAACTTTGACGTGAATCCTCAGGAAAGCATAAAACGCCGCAAGGTCATCAGAAGCACCTATGAACATGCCGTCGCAGCGGGAGACAAGCACGTCATGTTTGTGGACGGGGAAACGCTCTTTGGCCGTACCGACCGCGATATGTGCGCTGTTGATGGGTCGCACCCCAACGATCTGGGCTTCTGGCGGATGGCGGAGGCGATCGAGCCGGTGCTGCGCAAATGCTTATATCCATGAGCTTCGCTTCAAGCGCTGCGGCCCAAAGCGCCGCCGCGAAGCTACCGTGAATTTTCAAAGGAAGAAGCGCAAGCAAACGAAACGGAAGGATAAACGGCGCTGTTTCGCGCATAACCTTTCCTGCATGGCAAGGACAAATCCTGGGGAGCTTGCCGGGACCGGGAGCATCCGGCCTGTCACGATCGGCGAGCTTTGTGACAAGATCGCTGAAAGGGGCAGCCGGACGCGCTTTGAACTGTGCGGCGTTTGGCGCGACATGCTCGCACCGTGGATGGGCGGAGGGCAGAAATCGTTAAATGCTGTTCATAATGTGCTAAATATATTGCTTTTTATACGCCTTCATGCTAAAATCGGATATGCTATCCCGGCTCCCCAAGCCGGAGAAAAAGCGCCTCTAAAATTTTTTCAAATAAATATTTGTATCCAGGAAAAAAACGGCCTTTCTCAAGCCAATGAATATTGGAGGGGGAAATGATCCCTCTCCCGCAACCACAGCCATCGGTTCTGCCGGTGGCTTTTTGCATGCAAAAAATGGTTCTTCACGGAAAGTTATTTCATGTTTTTCGGATCAATACAAAACCTTGTGGGGTGAAGTCATAAAGGAACAAGAATAAAACTGGACGAAAAAGGAATCTCGCCCATACTAGGCGAAGAAATCATCAAGATATAGACAAATGTATCACATTTTGCATAGCGGCAAACAATGCAAAGTTAATACATTCTGCAAAAAGCTTGTTGGGGGCTTCGCCCCAATGCAGAAAATTAAGAAATAAAACAAAAAAGTTTGACAAACAAGCGAAAATGTGCGGTGAGCTTTCGCATGCATATTATTATTCTTTGGATTGCGAAACATTTTTGAGCCATGACTCAGCATCTACATCGCTGATGATTCCATCAATGTCTGAAGCTCCGCATACTGTGAACAAAAAGCTTTTTCCAAGTTTGCTGCTGTCACACAGGAAATATTTTTTTCGCGCATGGCGGAGCATTAGTTTGCGCTGGTTTGTTTCTGGCTCGGAAAAATCTGATATTTTTCCGTCTTCTGAGAGTCCCTGGGAAGAAAAAAACATCAGGTCGGCGGTTACCGAAGAAATCATGTGTTCAGAGAATGGGCCGACACAGGTTAATGCTTCCCGCACTAGCAAACCGCCTGTACAATATACAGGTATTTTCTTTTCACATAGTAAGGTAGCAACGCGGAGACTATTGGTGATAACGGTAATGTTTTGCTTTTCCTCCAGAAAATTGACGATTCGTAGAACGGTAGAGGATCCATCCATGAAGATGGTATTGCCATCAGTAATCAATCCTGCGGCTTTGCGGGCAATTTTATCTTTGATCGCGCTGCTGTTTTGTTCTCTTATACTTAAGGGAACAAATTTATTTTCACTGACCCTTAGCGTTACTCCGCCGTAGCTTCGCGTGACCAGGCCAAGATCCTCCATGATTTTTAGATCCCGGCGGATTGTCACTTTACTGGCAAAAACATGTTGAGCAAGGTAATCAACAGTTACGTGTTTTTTCTCATTGAGAATATCCAGGATCGAATCCATTCGTTCCGTTTTGAACAAACACAATCACCCCTTGACTATCGATTTCTGTAGTTGGCCGTTTTATGCCAATTTTGTGGTCGATTTTGAACGTTATGCTTTAATAATAGGCAAAATCAAGATTGTTTACCATTAAAACGATCACCTATTGACGTTCCTTCGATCAACACGATATAATTATAATCGCAAAAGGTACTTTTGTAAAGCACCATCTCAGGTGCTGAAGTGCCTTTGAAAAAGTCAATTATTACTCTTTTATTATGATCAGACTGAGGCCATGTCCATAGGTATCAAGATCATCCTGATGAACAAGGGCGTAATTCAGCAGGAAGCGACGCCCAGCGTGATTTATCATGATCCTGACAACCTTTTTACGGCACAATTTATCGGCTCTCCGCAGATGAATGTGATCCCCTTTGCAAATTCTAATACCCGGTACGGATTCCGTCCAGAAAATCATAATCGTTTATGCGTTGTTCCACAAGCGCATCGTGCGCGCCTTTGCATACAGCGGTATCAAATAAAATCAATTCAGGAAGGGGGTGTTCATCCGAATTAAAACTGGATGTTCATCCCCCTTTCGGCAATGTGATACCAGAGGCAAAGGGAATCTATAAGGAGAGAATCAGATGATCATTCCGGAAAAAGCCGTGACGGCAATTACCCTTAATCCGTGTATTGACAGGACACTCACAATCGAATCGCTTTCTCCCGGTGGACACCATGTAGCAGCGAATGTTCAGGAAACTGTGGCTGGAAAAGGAATTGATGTCAATGTGGTGCTGCGCCATTTGGGTATTCCAACCTGTGCCGTTGGTTTTGATTTCGTGCAGAATGGAACGCCAGTGGCACTTTTCCTTGAGCAAGCGGATATTCCTTTTGCGGGCCTCTCTATTCCAGCGCCGCTTCGCGTCAACACAAAAATATTCGCCGCTTCCGAGCGTCAGATGACAGAAATCAACTGTAAGGGCCCTGCCCTGGAAGCAAGGGAAGCTGATGCTTTCCTGTCTTTGCTGGACACTGTATTGCCTAATACAGAGATCCTGGTGGTGTGCGGAAGTGTTCCGCCTGGCATTCCATCGGAATTATATAAAACGGTGATCGAAACAGCAAAGTCTCACAAGATCCGCACGATTCTGGATGCTACCGGGACACTACTGAAAAAAGGATTGGAAGCGTGTCCTGACGTGATCAAACCAAACATTGCTGAACTGGAATTGTTGCTCGGAACACGCTTTGATTCGCGGGAATCGTGTCTCGCAGCTTGCCGCAAGTTGATTGAAAATGGAGTGGATACAGTTTGTCTGACGCTGGGCGACGACGGCGCGTTAATGGTTACAAAAGATGCGGCTTGGTATTCCCAAGGCCTTGATATTCCCGTTCGGGGGGTGCAAGGAGCGGGAGATTCTGTTGTTGCTGGAATTTGTGCCGCCATGCTGAAAACGGAGGATCGTCAGGAATGGCTGCGTTCAGGGATAGCCGCTGCCCATGGATCGCTGATCCGAGAGGGTACGTTGCTTTGCGAAAAACGGGCATATGAAGAGTTTTTGCTTCGCATTCCGGTTCAATCACTATAAACGTGAAGGAGGAAAAAGAGAAATGTCATACGTCACTACAAAAGAAATGTTGACAAAAGCACAGACTGGGCACTACGCTATTGGTGCTTTTAATGCCGAAAACATGGAAATGGTGCAGGCTATTATTGCCGCGGCGGAAAAAATGAAAGCGCCTGTGATGATCCAAACCACGCCTGGCACATTGAAATATGCTGACCCCATGATTTTTGCCGGTATGGTAAGCAGGCTGGCACAGGCCACCTCTGTGCCGGTGGCGCTGCATTTGGATCATGGCAATTCTTATGACTTGGCCGAGTATTGTGTGCGGCAGGGATATACCTCTGTTATGATCGATGGCTCTTTGCTGCCATTTGAGGAAAACGTGGCGCTTTCCCGCCGGGTTGTGGAAATGGCGGGCGAAATCCCTGTTGAAGCTGAGCTGGGCACTGTGGGCGGCAAGGAAGACAGCCATCAAGCAAGCGTAGCTTATACTGACCCCACGCAGGCTGAGGAATTTGTGCGGCGTACCGGCATTTTTAGCTTTGCTCCCGCTATCGGCACGGCTCACGGCGTCTATAAAGCCGAACCCAAGCTCGATTTGGACAGGCTGAGCGAAATCGCAAAACGTGTAGAAATCCCCTTGGTGCTTCACGGAACCAGCGGCGTGCCGGATGAAACCGTGCAGGAATGCGTTCATCGCGGTATTTGCAAGGTGAATTACGCCACTGACCTGCGCATTACATTCACCAAGGCCATTCAGGCTTACCTTTCAGAGAACGGAAATGTGATTGACCCCAAAAAATATGAAGGGGCAGCTCGCGCAGCTGTAGCGGAGAGGGTTTGCGAGCTGATCCGCGTGTGCGGCAGCGAGGGAAAAGCATAATATGAGTCAATATCTATTAGGCATTGATATCGGCACTTCGGCCTGCAAGGCCGCGCTCTTTACAGCGGATGGATTATGCGCCGTCTCCGCGGAAACGCCTTACGCTGTCAATCGGCCCCAGGCCGGATGGGCCGAGCAGAGCCCGGAGGTTTGGTGGACCGCAGCGGCCGCTTCCATCCGGAGCCTCCTCGCCGCCGGGCATATTCGCCCGACAGACATCGCCGGGATCGGAGTGGATGGGCAAAGCTGGGCTATGGTAGCCGTTGATGCGCAGGGGAGCGTGCTGATGCCTTCGCCGATCTGGACGGACAGCCGGGCGCAAAAGGACTGCGCGGAAATGATTAAGGCCGTGGGCCGGGAAGCGCTGTATGCCTGTTCCGGAAACCCGGTTATGCCGGGCTACACATTGCCCAAGGTGCTGTGGCTAAAGCGCTGCTTTCCGGATATCTATCAAAAGACAGAGAAAGTGCTTCAGTCCAATGGTTATATCGTATTCCGCCTCACCGGATCCATGACCCAGGACTTTTCTCAGGGATATGGCTGGCATTGCTTTGATACCGCCCAAAGAAAGTGGAATACGAGCTTGGCAGAAGCGCTGGGACTTCGCTGCGCGCTCCTGCCTGAGCTGCACCCCTGCAGCGATGTGGTTGGCCGCGTAACGCAGGCGGCAGCCAAGGAGACCGGTTTGGCGGAGGGAACACCCGTGGTTGCTGGCGGACTGGACGCGGCCTGCGCAGCGCTGGGCGTCGGCGTTACCCGCGAAGGAGAAACCCAGGAGCAGGGCGGGCAAGCCGGCGGCATGAGTCTTTGCCTCAACAGTTACGCTTCACATCCCGCGCTGATCATCAGCCCGCATGTTTTACCAGGTCGATGGCTGCTTCAAGGTGGAACGACTGGAGGAGGCGGGGCACTTAAATGGTTCCGCGAACAGTTTTGCCCGGAGATGACCTTTGACCAGATGAGTCAAGAAGCAGCACTTTCTCCACCGGGAAGCAATGGGTTGCTTTTTCTCCCCTATCTGGCGGGCGAAAGAAGCCCGATCTGGGATCCAAACATAAAAGGCATGCTTGTCGGCTTGAATTACAGTACATCCCGCAGGGATATGATACGCGCTGTCATGGAGGGTGTGGCTTTTTCTCTGCGGCATAATCTGGAAACAGCAGCGATAACTGGTACGAAGGTAACGGCACTTCGAGCCATGGGCGGCAGCGCAAAAAGCAATGTTTGGGTTCAAATCAAAGCAGATGTCACGGGAAAAGCAATAGAGGTTCCGCAGGTGAAAGCTGCAACGGCCTATGGTGCGGCCCTGCTGGCTGGCATTGGTATTGGAATGATTGATCCCAGATCGGATATTTCTCAACTGATCAAACCAGGTAAGCAATATGTCCCGACGCAGCAAAACAGCGCTACTTATGACAGAATGTATGACTTGTATTTGAATTTAGCATCTCAAGCTAAAAGGCTGGAAAAAAAGTGGCAATGAAGGGAGAATAACAATGAAAGCAGCAGTATTATACGCAAACCGTGACCTTCGATATGAGGAGAGCGAAACGCCGGAATGCAAACCAGGCATGGTGAAAGTCCATGTCAGAGCAACCGGTATTTGCGGAAGCGACGTGCCGCGTGTGCTTCATAACGGCGTACATTTCTATCCTATCATTTTGGGCCATGAATTCAGCGGTGATGTGGTGGAAGTGGGTGAAGGTGTCACGAAGGTGAAGGTTGGTGATACCGTGAGCGGCGCACCCTTGGTTCCCTGCATGAAATGCGCCGACTGTCAGCGTGGCAACTTCTCTCTCTGTAAACATTACAGCTTTATCGGCAGCCGTCAAAATGGCAGCTTTGCTGATTATGTAGTGATTCCGGAACAGAACGCAGTGAAATATGATTCATCAATTCCTTATCAGCAGGCGGCTATGTTTGAACCATCTACTGTTGCACTTCATGGCCTTCTGCAGGGCAGCTATACCGGCGGCGGCAACGTGGCTGTGGTGGGCGGGGGTACTATTGGCATCCTGACAGCCCAATGGGCAAAGATTTTTGGATCAAAAAAATTGGTGGTATTTGATGTGGATGACAGCCGCTTAGAGCTGGCAAAACGTCTGGGAGCAGATGAAGGAATCAACACGCGGAAGGAGGGCTGGATGGAGGCGGCAGTGGTACTGACCGACGGCGTGGGTTATGATCATGTTTTTGAAACGGCTGGCAATCCGGTTACAGACCGCATCTGCTTTGACATTGCAGCTAATAAATCCCATGTTACATTTATTGGTACACCCCATACAGATCTGACGTTTACGCCTAAGCAATGGGAGAACATGAACCGCAAGGAATTCTATCTGACCGGAAGCTGGATGAGCTATTCCGCGCCTTTCCCGGGCAAAGAATGGGAGCTGACAGCCCACTATTTCGCTACAGGCGAGCTGAAATTTGATCCCGATATTATTTTCCGTACCTTCCCCATGAGCAAGGCCTGGGAGGCGTTCCAGCTTTACGACGATCCCGCCAGTGTGCACGGGAAAGTGATGCTGCTGAATGAGTGAGGCCTGACATGATACTGACAGTTACGCTGAATTCTTCCATAGATAAACTCTATCTTATGTCTTCCATTCAGCAGGACACGGTGATGCGCGTTCAGGAGGTACATAATTCTGCTGGCGGAAAGGGACTGAACGTGACCCGCGTTGCGGCTAAGCTGGGAGAACCTGTGATCGCCATGGGTTTTACCGGCGGTTTCAATGGGCAATATCTGGAATCATTGATTGCTCAGGATAATGTTCAGTGCGCCTTTACGCATGTGCAGGCAGAGACACGTTGCTGTATCAACTGCTGGGATCTGTCAACCGGCAAATCCACCGAGTTCCTGGAACCGGGGGCAGCAGTGACTCAAGCAGATGTTGCGCGGTTCTTTGCTGATTTCGATGCCCAACTTCCCATGGCCGATGCGGTGGCAGTAAGCGGCAGCGTTCCGAAAGGCGTTCCCGATGATGTCTATTGTCAAATCATTCGACGCTGCAAGCAAAAAGGAATACCTGTGCTGCTCGATACCAGCGGGGAACGGCTGACCGTGGCTGCAGCGGAAAAACCCAGCTTTTTGAAACCAAACACTGATGAAATATCCCAGCTGACCGGCTCTGCTACTGTTACCATAGGAGAGCGTATCCATGCCGTAGAGCAAATGCATAGCTCCGGTATTGCCTGCGCCGTTCTTTCCATGGGCGAAGAAGGGGCGCTGCTTGCGTGCGATAATGGTATCTATCATGGACAGCCGCCACGCATCATGCCCAAGAATACTGTGGGCTGTGGTGACAGTATGGTGGCGGGCTTTGCTGTGGGCTTTGCAAGAAAACTTTCCACTCAGGAGAGCTTTAGGATTGCGTTGGCAGTATCCGCTGCCAATGCGCTCAGCCTGTACACCGGCGATTTCGACCCCGCGGAGTATGAACGACTCTATGATGCGGTGTCCATCAAAAAAGTTAAATAACAGGAGGCAATCATGCGTTTGATAAAAATCGCAAACGATAAGCTGTCCGTTGTCATTTCATCAAAAGGTGCGGAATTGCAATCCGTAAAGGAAGCAAATGGGACGGAACGCTTATGGCAGGGAGATCCCGCCTTTTGGAGCAGCCGTGCCCCTATTATGTTCCCCATTTGCGGTGGCCTGAAAGAAGACGCATACTATCTGGATGGCGTGCGCTATGAAATGCCCAAGCATGGATATGCCAGAAAAATGGAATGGTCAGTGGAACGGGAAGAACACGATTATGCTGTGTTTCTTTTGACAGAGCAGCATCCTGGCTTCCCCTTTCGGTATGAATTACGGGCGGAATTTAAATTGAATGAAAGTAGCCTGAAAATCACTTATACAGTGCATAATCTGGATGAACGGACATTTTGGTTCTCCATCGGTTCTCATGAAGCCTGGGCGACGCCGGGTGGACTGGAGAAATATATGGTGGAATTTGAAACCCCTGAACGCTTGGAAAACTATGTTCTGGAGGGAAATCTGATTAGACGCACTCCTGTTGTTATGGCTGAAAACGCACAGGAACTTCCGTTGAAAACAAGCTATTTCTCCGTGGATGCACTGGTGTTTCCCACCCTTAAAAGTAGAAGCGTAACCCTAAAAAATAGTCTGAATAACAAGGCAATTCGCGTAGATTACAAGGGAATGAATGTATTGATGCTTTGGACAAAGCCCGGTGCGGAATACATCTGCATTGAGCCATGGTGCAATGCACCGGACTATGTAGATTCTGATATGCAGATCGAAAAGAAAACAGGTTGTATTCGTCTTCTCCCAAACGAACAGGTATCCCGGACGCATCAGATTACTTTTTTGTCATAGCTTAATAACTTCGTGATATTGTTTTCTCCAGCAGTATCTCAGAAATTAGGATAACACCTGATGTGTTTTTCAGATAACTACTCTTGTTTTCCCAAAAGCAATCCGTCTATATGTTCACTTCTGAAGATTTAATATGGGTATGAACTTGTTCTTTGGTAGCTTTTCTGTTCTATCTGATAATATCGTCTGAATTGCCATATCCGTGATTTCCCATGTGTCACAAGGATCATTCTCCGTGAATGTCTCCACCCAGGCAGTCCCTTTCTCCAGGTCGAATTGAATCTCGCCCCATGCACCGCCGTTGTCTACCTGATAAGCGTAGGCAGCGGCGGTTATTTTTTTGCCTTCACGCTGAACAGAGATTTGCTTGAGGCGCACGCAATGGAGCTGGTCCAGCTTGACCAGTTCCAACAGCAGATTTTCCACCGCCCGCTTATAGGCTTTTTCTGCGCCGGGAGCGCCGGTGCCTTCAAAATCTTCAGCTAACTTCTGAAAGGAAACCTGCGTCTTCATGTCGCTGACCCGGCCGCAGCGCATACAGATGGCGTTGCGTTTTTCCAGCAGCATCTGATCCCGGTAGGACAGCTTGTTGAACGCCTTGTCCACCATGTTCGCTTCCATGCCTGCCCAAAGAATATCAACGTAGTCCCAATGGTCGGGGATCAATTCATCTGCCTGTTCCCAACCTTCGCCCTCATCGTTGAGCAGCACAGGCACCCGGCGATTGCGCTGCCGCCAAGCCGCTGCCAGCTTCTCCGCAGCCGTTTCTTTTGAGCATTGATTCTTTTCCACAAATAGCCGGATCGTTTTTTCTGTGTTCCCATGGCATGCTGTGTACAGCTGCATGATCTGCCGGGAATCCTTGTATTCCTGGAGGGAATCAAAAGAGTTGTATTCTTCTTCCATGCGGAATCGCAGCATCACATCGGTGATGTATCGGTGAATGTAGGTGGTGAATTTCGCGTTTTTGCCAGGGACGTAATCCTGAAATCGCCGTAGCACTTCTATCCTGCATTCCAGCTTCAAGTCCATGAATCGCTCTGGGTGAATCCATCCTCCTTCCGCAGCGAGAAATGTCTCGATTCGTTTATTGAAATAGGCTTCATTCTCATGCAAATAGAAAAAGATATATTTCAGCTCATGAGTCTGCTGAGCCAGACAAATATAATCATCCTTTTTACCGTCCGGCGAAGCGGGCGGTGCCGGTTTCAATTGATACGCATTGAGGGCATCATGCATAGTCAGCTTACCCCGTTCCGCCTGGGATGCCCGCAGCGTGTATTCCCCCAAATCCCAGGAGTAATCCTTCAACATCTGTTCCACCGCTGCCTCCGTTTATGCCAGCAGTTTCTGCGCTTCGGCCTTCAGCGCTTCCTGTTCCATTTCCCGCTGATAGGGTCCCTTCGAGTATGCCAAATCCGCCTTGGCCCGCTGCTTCTTATCCTTTGCCAGCTTTTTCATGCCATCGGCCAATTCTTTGCTGATCGTTCCGCGGTTCAGGCATTGGTTGATGGTGTTCATGCGCCGGGTATAAGGCGCGTTCAGCGGATGATCCGCCGCCAATTCCCGTGCCGCCCGACCCTGCAAATTCCCGATCACCCGACACTTTCTCCCCAGGGGATCGGTGGGACAAAGATCGCTGCAATATTTCGTGTGCCGGGCATCGGTGGTCAGAAACCACCTGCCGCAAATGGCGCAGCGTTTGGGCGCGTGTCCCACGGCAATGCCCTCGAAGAAATCCGCCCGCAGCATCCCGCCGAAGGTGAGAAAGTGCATGTGCTTTTTCATCTGCTTTTGCCCGTTCTTTTCGTTCACGCCTGCCGTATATTGAACGGTCACATTGGTCATGGACATCCAGGAATCGGTGCTGTCTCCTATGCGGAAGTTCTCTGGGAAGGATTGGCTGAACTGCGTCAAATAGGCCTCTTTGGTGCGGGGCAAGTCTTTGCCGTCCAGCTGATCGGCAAAGGGAACGATGTGCTCCTGCAGCATGGAAATGGCGTCATAGTAATTGGCCAGGGAAGGAGCCAGCCCCAGCAAATCTATTGTCGGCCCAAATTTCTTTTCGGCTTCCTCATCCATCATTCCGTTTTGCACAGCGCTGTTGAACGCTCGGATCTTTTTGAAGGCATCCACAGTAAACACCTCATCCAACCGCTCATCCAATTTGGGGTTGTCCAGGAATGTGAACGGCTCATGTTGGGCCATCAATTTCAACAAGGAATGTGCCGCCATGCAGGCGCTGCTCATGGCCGTTTTATCTGCGATGCCTGTGCGCAGCATGGTGTTGACGGCAGCGATCCGCTGGCATAAAGGCAGCGATATTTCCAGCGTATCTTTGGGGATGTTCATCGCCATGCAGGCGACGGAACCCGTAGGCAAAATCCTGTCCCTGTACTGCACGGTATCATCGGCGAAGATCAGCGTGAGCAAGGCGCTCTCTTTTTCCAAATTCATTTTTATGCTCCCCAGATATACGAATATTTGTTCGCCTTTCATTATACAACATCTCTCGGAAAAATGGAAGGGGTTTGTCGTGTCTTTTCTTTCGGGCTTGTCAATGAATTTTCAACTTTTTCCCCTTTTCGATCATAATACCT
>Ga0079305_1001833_pt1 | contig 23427 bp, 19 predicted proteins | sample LMS_cellobiose_e_FD_79183 | JGI IMG/M metagenome (GOLD analysis project Ga0079305, IMG submission 79183) | Rumen-fistulated moose microbial communities from Alaska, USA - LMS_cellobiose_enrichment | ecosystem: Host-associated > Mammals > Digestive system > Stomach > Rumen fluid ... | reverse complement strand
TGTATCCTCTTGCGGTGGGGCTGTCAGCCCGGGGCGTGGGCTGCCTGAGCGTGATGCATCCCCTGGACGGGGGCTGCATCGCCCACCTGTGCACCGATACCCACGCGGTGTGCGGCTTTCCGCTGCCGGGCTGCGAAACCCGCTCCCTGCGCATGGCAGAGGCCGTGCTGAGAAGGGAGCGCGGCGCCCTGGAACTCAATCGCTCCGCTTATGCCCTGTGGACGCGGCAGGCGACGGAAGCCCTGGCTGCCGCCGGGGAATGCCGCGCCCGCCTGGCGCGCATCTGCGCCGACGCCGCCCTGCCGAATATCCGCCGGGAACTGGAGGAGCAAGCAACAGCGTGGTTTGACGCGGGATGAATGGGCACGACGGGAGCGTTCCTTTCCGATGCCCGAAAAGGAACCGAAAAGGGCTGCGTTTGTGGCCGAAAAAGCGGCGAATGCAGCGAGAAACAAGACTGCTGTCCACCGCTTCCGGGCAGTTAGCGGCATGGTTTGACGCGGGCTGAATGGAGACGACGGGGTGTTCCTTTTCGACGCCCGAAAAGGAACCGAAAAGGGCTGCGTTTGTGGCCGTAAAAGCTGCAAACGCAGCGAGAAACAAGGCTGCCGACCACCGCTTCCGGGCAGCCAGCTTCGCTGGCGCGCTGTGCGCAAAGCGCACAGCGAAAAACCACTGGACAGACCAGAAAATGAATGCATTCATTTTCTGGCTGGCCAGCGGTTTTTCCTACGCCCGGAAGCTCCCTTGGCGTTATCGGAGCTTCAGGCGCAAATTGTTTGTTATTGTTTTCAAGCCGATTCGCCCGGTGAGGTCCAGGAGATGAAATCTCCTGGCGCAGAGCTCGAGACCGCGGAGGTCTCGAACGTATCCTCGCTTTCTTTTGTTCCTTCGCGTCAGAACCGCATGAATTCACATTCCAGCCGCCCGTTGTACAGGCGGGTGCGCTTGCGGGCGCGCATCCCCGCCACCCGCTCAAAGCCGGGGTGGCTGGTGATCACGTTCAGGCTGCAGCCGGGGTGGCGCTGCACCAGCCCCTTCATGGCGCGGTACAGGGCTTCGCACTGCTTGCGGTCGCCCAGCCGCTCCCCGTAGGGCGGGTTGGTCAAAAAGCAAACGTCCGGGTTTTGCAGCTGCAGATCCCGCAGATCCCTTTGAAAAACCTGGATTTTTCCCTCCAGCCCCGCCTGGCGGATGTGCCGCCGGGCCAGCGTCAGGGCCTCCCCGCTGATGTCGCTGCCCGATATGGGCGGGATCAGGCTGGGGTCGTATTGGCCCTTCGCCTCCTCCCGCAGCGCCTTGATGGCGTCGGCGTCCACGTAGGGCCACTTTTCCATATCGAAGGCGCGGGTCAGGCCGGGGGCGCGGTGAGCCGCCCGGAAGGCCGCCTCGATCAGCAGCGTGCCCGTGCCGCAGCAGGGGTCGTGCAGAGGGCGATCTCCCCGCCAGCCGGATAGGGTCACCAGGGCGGCGGCCGCAGTCTCCCGCAGGGGGGCTTCCCCGTTCCAGGTGCGGTAGCCCCGGCGGTTCAGGGCGTCGCCGCACAGATCCAGCGTCACCCGGGCCACGTCGCCGTGCAGCGCCACGTCCACCTGAAAGCGGGGGCCGGTCTCCGGCAGGGTGCGGGTGTGGAAGGCGGCCAGCATGTGTTCTACAATGGCCTTTTTGGTGATGGCCTGGCAGTCCCGCACGCTCATGAGCCGGCTTCTGGCGCAGCGGCCCGATACCGGGATGGCCGCGTCCCGGGGCAGCACCTGGCTGAAGGGGGCGGCCTTTACCAGCTGAAACAGCTCCTCAAAGGTTTCGCAGCGGCCCTCCGCCATCAGCAGCAGCACCCGGTCGGCGCAGGAGAGCCACAGGCAGGCGCGGAAGGCCCTCGGCCAATCGGCGGTGAAGCGCACGCCGCCGTTTTCCGCCCGGGCGTCGTCAAAGCCCAGGCGCAGCAGCTCCCGCTTGCACAGGCCCTCCAGGCCGAAGGCCGCTGTGGCGATAAAGGTACGGCGGGTGGTATCGATCATCGTTATCGCTTCCTTTGTTCGTTATTGCTCCGTCTGCTCGCTGTGGCCGATGCCGATCATGGAGGTGACGGTGCGCACAAATGCCTTGTTTTGGTAGGTGGCCAGCTTGTTCAGCATCCGGCCCCGAAAGACCAGGGCCATGGTGTTGCCGCCGTCCAGGTTCAGGGCCTGGGTCACGCCCTTTTCCAGCATCATTTCCGCCAGGCGCTGCAGCACGGTGCCGGGGCTGGTTTGGGTGCGCCCCTGCATGGTGAGCAGGTAATAGTGGCCGGGGGCGATCATGCCCCAGGCCTGCCGGGGCTCAATGCTGCGGAAGTGCGCGCCGTACACCAGGTCGCTGATTTTGCCGTCCCGGATCAGGTAAGGGCCGAAGCTGAACACGTTCACCGCGCCCATATCCAGCAGCTCCCGGGCGGTGTGCTCATAGCAGGCGAACACCTGCAGGCTGCCGTCGGGGAACTGGGCCAGCATATCCAGATTGGGCAGGTGGGTGCCCCTTTTTTTGTTGGTCTTTTCGCTGTAGATCTGCCCGTTCCGGATGATGATGCCCACGGTTTCTCCCTTGTCCATGCGGTGAGCGTAAAAATCATCGGTAAAGGCCAGCACAAAGCGGTTTTCCCGGGCGATCTCATGGGGATAGCGGAAGGTGCGCCCCGGGCGGGCCGGATTGGTTTCCACCGTTTCAAAAGCCGCTTCGCCCCGGGTGCGGATCTCCGTTTCAAACCATTCCAGGGGGATGGCGTCGTCCCGGCGGAAGGTGATCACGATCTGCAGCTCCCGGCTCAGGTAGGCCCACAGCCCTTCCGCGTCGTTCTCATAAAAGTATTCGTCCCCCTCGGCCAAAAAGCCTTCCGCGTCCCGGGCGGGCCAGTCAGGCTGGGGCAGGGGGCCGGGGGGTTGCAGGGGCGGCATGGTGGGCCGGGGCGCGGCCACCGCGCCCTCGGCAAACAGCGCCGCCAGGGTGTCCGCGTCCGCCTCGCCGGTTTCCGGCAGGCCGTTCAGCTGCTGAAAGCGGCGCACCCGCTGGGCGGTATCCTCGGTATAGGCGTTGGTGAATTCATCCTTGCGGTAGTAATTCAGCTCGTACAGGCGGCGCTTCAGCGCCATCACCTCCTGCCCGCGGCTGCCCACGGACAGCGCGCTTTGCGCCTCGCCCAGCGCGGAGCAAAACAGCGTGGCCGCTGCCAGCAGCAGGGCCGCCAGCGCGGTCAGCCCGCTGATTCTTCTTCTTTTCATTTTCAGCCGTTCCTTGTCGCTTGATGGATGCGCCGCTGCTCAGGCGCGCCCTATGGTAGCATGTTTCCCGGTTTTTTTCAACCGCGCGCCCGCGCAAATTCCTGTGGCGCGGCAGCTCCGTTTGTGCTACAATACAAAAGAAACGAAACCCATTTATGCATACGCCCACGCAAAGGAGGATGCACCATGTTTGGAAGAAGGCCCGACGGACGCCGCCTCAGCAAAATCGACCCGGTGGTGAAGATCACCCCCTATGTGATGCCCATGCGCTGCGATGCCCAGGTGTTTTTGCAGCATCGGGTGGATTGGGAGAAGATGACCCGCTACATTGGCCAGCAGATGCAGGAGAAGGATCAGAAGCTGACCCATATGCAGATCATCGTGGCGGCCTATGTGCGCGCCGTCAGCCAGAACCCGGAAGTGAACCGGTTCATCATGAACAAGCAGTATTTTGCCCGCAACAACTGCAGCGTGGCCTTCACCATGCTCAAATCCCCCCAGGACGCGGATCAGGGCGAGACGGTGGTGAAGATCAGCTTTGATCCCACCGACACCCTGTACGACGTGCGCGACCGCATGGTTTCCGCCGTGGCCGCCAACCGGGGGGAGACCGCCGAGCCGGGCTTTGTGGATAAGCTGCTGAACGTGCTCTTCGGCGTGCCGGGGCTGGCTACCGCCGCCGTGGCCGTGGTGCGCCTGCTGGACCGCTATGGCCTGGCCCCCGGGGCGCTGATCAACGAGCTGCCCTTCTACGTGGGCATGTACATTACCAACAACGCCTCCATCGGGCTGCATCATGTGAACCATCATATCTATAATTTCGGCGACGTGAGTATGTTCTTTGGCATGGGCCTGGTGGAGAAGATCGCCGTGGTGGAGAAGGGCGAAACCCGGATGAAGCGCTTTCTGCCCATCGGCATCACCGCGGACGAGCGCATCTGCAGCGGCGCGCACTACGCCCGCTTTTTCGCCGATGTGGAGCGGTATCTGAACGACCCGTCCCTGCTGGAGACCCCGCCGGAGAGCGTGCGCTACGACGAAGGCTGCGAATATCATGTGCCCAAGCCCCCAAAGGCCTGATGAAAAAAATGGGCACAAAAAGTAGAAAAATACAGCACAAATCATTGACATTATGGGCGGTTATTGATACAATAAAGCAAAAGAGATCTGCACACGAGGCAGACATCAGAAAGGAGCCTGGCACAATTATGAAGAAAATTGTTGCTCTGGTATTGTCTCTCATTATGGTTTTGTCCCTGACCGCCGCGATGGCGGAGGAGCCCAAGGGTGCTGACGTGAAGGGCACCGGCGTCGAGCTGACCATTTACACCAACTCCGGTTCCTCCGGCCGCGCGGAATGGCTGAAGGAACGCGCCGCCCAGGATGGCTATAACCTGACCATCGTGGAAGAGGGCGCGGGCGCCGTGCAGCAGCGCCTGATCAACGAAGGCGCCGCCACCCCCTGCGACGTGGTGTTCGGCCTGAACGCCATCATCTGGAACGACCTGATCGCCCGCGGCATCGTGATGGCGATTGACGCTCCCTCCTGGGCGGACGAAGTCAGCGCGGGCCTGAGCGACCCCAACGGCTACTACTACGCCATCGTGAAGCAGGCCATCCTGCTGGCCTATGACACCAATCAGGTGGCTCCCGAGGACGCCCCCAAGGATTGGCCCGATCTGTGGGAAAATGAAAAGTTCTGGGGCAAGTATGAATCTCAGATCAAGCTGACCGGCGGCACCACCCGCAACGTGCTGGCCGGCATCCTGACCCGCTACATCGATCCCAACGGCGAGCTGGGCATCTCTGAAGAGGGCTGGAAGGCCGTCGAGGGCCTGTTTGCTCACGGCACCCCCGTGGAAGACGGCGTGGATCTGTATGCGCAGATTGTCAATCCCTCCTCTCCCGTGCTGATGGGCCAGATGTGGTCTTCCGGCGCCGACCAGTATGACGAGAAGTACGGCACCAAGACCGGCTATGCCATCCCCGAGTGCGGCATCCCCTACGCCGTGGAAGGCGTTGCCGTTGTGAGCACCACCAAGAACGTGGAAGAGGCCAAGCGCTTCGTCGAATGGTTCGGCTCCGCGCAGATCCAGGGCGAATGGTGCGAGAAGTTCCAGACCATGCCCGCCAACGAGATCGCCGCTGAAAAGGCTCCCGCCACCCAGCGGGCCATGTGCTCCATCCCCGCTCAGGATATCGACTGGGCGCTGGTGGCCGCCAATATCGACGCCTGGTGCGAAAAAATCATGCTGGAGTACATGCAGTAATCTATCTCACATCAGCGTGAAACAGCCCTGAACGGGCATACCATTGTACATGCCGGGGGCAAGGGAAACCTTGCCCCTTTTTTCTAAAAAAACAAAAGGATGGAGGGCACCGCCATGATTCGACTGAACGGCATCGAGGTGCGTTTCGGCGACTTTACGGCGCTGAAGGACATTAACATTCACGTGGAGGAAGGCCAGTTTTATACGTTCCTGGGCCCCTCCGGCTGCGGAAAAACCACCACGCTGCGCACCATCACCGGCTTTATCGAGCCCGCCGCCGGCACCGTGATGGTGAAGGGCAAGGACATTACCCACGTACCCGTCGAAAGGCGCAACATCGGCATGGTGTTTCAGAACTACGCCTTGTTCCCCACCATGAGCGTGTATGAGAACATCGCCTTCGGCATGCGCGTGAAAAAGGTGAACAAGACCGATATAGACCGCCGGGTCAAGGAAATGGCCCAGAAGGTGGATCTGACCGAGCAGCAGCTGACGCGCAAGGTAGCGGAGCTTTCCGGCGGCCAGCAGCAGCGCGTGGCCATCGCCCGCGCCCTGGTGAACAACCCGGAGATCATCTGCCTGGACGAGCCCCTCTCCAACCTGGACGCCAAGCTGCGTGTGCAGCTGCGCGAGGAGCTCAAGGAGATGCAGGCCAAATTCGGCATCACCACCGTGTACGTGACCCATGACCAGGAGGAAGCCCTGACGCTTTCCGACTGCATTGCCGTGTTCAACAAGGGCTTCATCGAGCAGATCGGCACTCCCAACGAGATCTACTCCCAGTCCAAGACGGAATTCGTGTGTAACTTCATCGGCGACATCAATAAGCTGGCCCCCGCCACGGTATCCGGCATCGCCGCCCAGACGGGCCATAGCCTGAACCCCGAGGCCGCCACCTACGTGCGGCTGGAGCGCATTCATGTGAACGATCCCCAAACCCAGGGCCGGGCGGCTTTCCAGGCGAAGATCGTGGGCGCCGAGTATTTCGGCCTGTACATCAAGTATCAGATGGAGATGCAGGGCCAGACCCTGAAGTGCATCGACAAGAACGACGGCCGCCAGTATCTGAAGAAGGGCGATCCCGTGAAAGTGACCATTGATCCCAATGACCTGATGGTGTATTGAGGAGGCCCGCAATGCAAGCGATAAAAGTTCCGCTGAAAACCAGGATCGCGCGCATGACGCCCGGCCAGATCGTGCTGTTCTGCATCATGGCGGCGATCTTCCTCTGGTTCATCTTTGCGTGCATGATCCTGCCCATCCTGAACCTGCTGAAAACGGTGTTCTTCGAGGGGGGCAGCCTGAGCCTGGACGCTTTCCAGAAGCTGCTCAAATCCAAAAAGGCCATGAAGGCCCTGCGCAACTCCTTCATCCTGGCCCCCACCCTGTCCATCACCGTGGGCCTGGTGGGCATCAGCCTGGTGCTGATCACCGAATATTTTGACATCAAGGGCGCCAAGATCCTGCGGCTGGGCTATATGACCACCCTGATCTACGGCGGCGTGACGCTGGTATCCGGCTACAAATTCATTTACAGCAACACCGGCGTGCTGACCAACCTGATGGCCAGCGTCTTTCCCAATATGAACCGCAACTGGTTCACCGGCTTCTGGGCGGTGCTGTTCGTGATGACCTTCAGCTGCACCAGCAACCATATGATCTTTTTGCGCAACGCCATGCGGTCGGTGGACTATCAGACGGTGGAGGCCGCCCGCAACATGGGCGCCAGCCAGTGGTACATCCTGCGGCGCGTGGTGCTGCCGGTGCTGCTGCCCAGCCTGTTCGCCGTCACCATCCTGACCTTCATCACCGGCCTGTGCGCCATGAGCGCCCCGCTGCTGGTAGGCGGCACGGATTTCCAGACCATCAACCCCATGATCAAGCAATTCGCGGATATGACCACCACCAGCGCCAAGTCTATCGCGGCCACCCTGAGCCTGGTGCTGGGCCTGGCCACCATGATCCTGCTGGCGGTGATGACCGCCATCGAGCGCCGGGGCCATTACATGTCTGTGTCCAAGGTCAAAACCAAGATCATCAAGCAGAAGATCAACAACCCCGTGGCAAATGTGCTGGTGCACATCTACGCCTATGCCCTGTTCGTCATCTATGTGGTGCCGGTGGTGCTGATCGTGCTCTTCTCCTTCTCCGACTCGGCGCACATTCAGCTGCGTCGGCTGGATTTCAGCACCTTCTCGCTGAGAAATTATGGTGAGCTGCTGAGCAAGACCACGGCCTACAAGCCCTTCCTGGTGTCCATCATCTACTCCGCCCTGGCCGCCGTCATTGTGGGCGCGCTGGTCATCGTGGCCTGCCGCTACATCCAGAAGCGCCGCAACAGCGCCAGCGCCACCGCGCTGGAATACAGCCTGATGCTGCCCTGGCTGCTGCCCTCCACCATGATCGCCCTGAGCCTGATGCTGGCCTTCAACCAGCCCCGCTGGTATATGTTCAACCAGCCGCTGATCGCTACCCTGCAGCTGCTGCTGATCGGCTACGTCATCATCAAGCTGCCCTTCACCATGCGCATGACCAAGGCCGCCTTCTTCGGCCTGGATAACGCCCTGGAGGACGCGGCCCGCAACATGGGCGCCGGCGGGCTGTACACCTTCCGCCGGGTGATCTTCCCGGTGCTGCTGCCCACGGTGATGGCCATCGCGGCGCTGAACTTCAACGGCCTGCTGACGGACTATGATATGTCCGCCTTCCTGCATCACCCGGCCAACCCCACCCTGGGCGTAAAGATCAAGAGCCTGACCGAAGAGATGGGCAACAGCTCCGACGGCGTGGCGCTGACCTTTGTATACGCCGTGCTGATGATGATCATTTCTGCCGTCGTGCTGTACCTGGTGTATGGCCGGGGCGGCAGGGACAACATTAAGGAGTAACCAATATTATGCCATTCGGACAAGCGCGTTTTGCGGACGAAAACAGCCTGCTGAACGCGAAATTTGAACAAAAGCGCGTGCTGATCTGCGCCCACCGGGGCAGCTGGCACGGCAACGTGACCCAGAACACCACCCTGGCCTACAAGGCGGCCTTCATGCAGGGGGCGGACATCGTGGAAACCGATACCACCGCCAGCATCGACGGCGAGGTGTTCTCCATCCACGACGGGGTGGAGCCGCGGCTGTTCGGCGTGAACCGCAGCAGCCGCCGGCTGACCGCAGACCAAATCAGCGGCTTCACCCCCCTGAACGCCCTGGGCGAACCCAGCACCCATCATGTGCAGCGGCTGGCGGAGGTGTTCGCCTGGATGCCCAAGGGCAGCCTGCTGAACATTGACCGCAGCTGGCGCGCGGACGGGCGGGTGCTGCCCCTGCTGGATCAGTACCCCGCCATGCGCACCCAGGCCCTGCTGAAAGCGCCCCTGGACTGCGAGGACGTGATCGGCCAGCTGGAAAGCCACCCGGTCAAGTACATGTTCATGCCCATTTGCTACCACCTGAGTGAGGTGGAGGAGATACTGCGGCGCAAAGACCTGAACACCGTGGGCGTGGAGCTGATCGCCTTCTCCGAGAACGACCGGCAGTATACCGGCGATCGGTATACCGACGAGCTGTTCAGCGAAGAGGTGATCCGCTACATCCACAGCAAGGGCCTGTTCTGCTGGGCCAACGCCCTGACCCTCACCGACGTGCAGCCCTGCCACGCCCTGTTCGGCCCGCTGGATGACGACCTTTCCATCGTCCAGGGCCCCGCCGCCGGCTGGGGCCGCATGATGGACATGGGCATCGACGTGATCCAGACCGACTGGCCCGACCTGGTGCGGGATTACCGCCGGGAACGGATGGGAAGATAATACGAAAAACGGCAGAAGGTGCGGATCTTCTGCCGTTTTTTAATGAATACTGAAGGCTGAAAAATGAAGAATGAAAAGTTTTACGGTGTTCTGCGCGGCGCGGGGGCGGGTGCGCGCCTTTGGCGGATTTTGGCGTCATGGGGTTTCTTCCCAGGCGCTTTTCACGGCCCCATACAGGCTGTCATCAGGCGAAAGCCCCATCACGCCGGTGAGGGCGGCGCCGATGCCCTGCTCCCGCAGCAGGGCGGCCAGGCGCTGGGCGGCAGGGTCGCCGGGGGGATCGAACCGCAGGGCGGCCAGGATGCCGGGCAGGAAGGGAGCCGCGCTCTGACCGTGGGCGATGGCGAAAAGGGCCGCGCCCACCAGGCGATCCTCCCGCCGCAGCTTGCGCAGGGGGTCGGCTCCCACCCGCAGCACGGTATCACCCAAAGCCCGGTTGGAAAAGCGCTTTGGCAGCTCCGCCAGGGCGCTTTTCGCGTCCGCCAGCCGATCCGCCCCGTAGGCCGCGCCCAAGGCCCGGGCGATGGCCCCCAGGGCGGCGGTCAGGGCGCCGCGGATCTCCGCGTCCTCCGCCGCCTGCCAGATGAAGGCATATCCCTTCCGCCAGCCCAGATAGGCGCACAGGGCGTGGGCCATATTGACCAGGTACAGCTTGCGGAGGATGTAGTAATCAAAGGGGGAATAGGCCACCAGGCCCTTGATATCCGGCACAGGGCCCCGGAAGGCGGCGCGATCCACCGGCAGCTCGTCGTAGGGCTCGGTGACGATCAGCAGGGGCTCGGCGGCGCACGTTTCCGCCGTGGGCCGGGGCACGATGCGCCCAATCGAGGGCTGCACCAGCCCCAGGTTTGCATCGGCCCAGGCCTGCCCGTCGGGGGAAAGATGGCTGTATATCAGCGGACGGGCCGCTTGATCCACATGCAGCTGGTTTTCGCACAGCAGTACGTCCAGCGGCCCGCCGCCTGCCTTTGCGCGCAGGGCGACGCCTGCGGCGATGGTGGCCGCCGCCTGGGGCAAAGAGCGCACGCCCACCGCCGTGGCCAGCAAATCGCAAGCGGCGATCTCTTCTGTGGCCTGGGGACTGTTGGCATGCAGGGCCCGCACCGGGCCTACGGCATGGTCGCTTGTGCTGCCGTCGGCGTCGCAGAAGCGCACGGTGTAGCCGCCCTGCCGGTTCAGGGCGGCCACCAGCGCCGGGTCGATCTCCAAAAAGCACACTTGATAGCCGGAGTCGGCCAGCGCTTGGCCGATGAATCCCCGACCGATGCAGCCCGCGCCGATCATCACTGCTTTCTTCATGGGGTTTCCTTTCGTGTCAGTCCAGGATCAGCCGGGGCTGCCAGTTCAGATAATCGCCGGACACCAGCCGGTAGCGGATGCCGTGCAGGGTGCCGATGATGCTGTCCTGGAAGCGGGCCTTGCCGTGGCAGTGGGCGTAGATCACCTGCTCCGCGCCGTATTCCTCCGCCATGCGGGTGAAGCCGCTCTCCTCCTCCAGAATGTTGGTGGGCGGGTAGTGCAGAAACAGGATGTATTTGCCGTAGCCGTCCGCCCGGGCGGCCTCAAAGGAGGCCCGCAGGCGGGCAAGCTCCCGCTCCACGATCCTTTGCGCGTGGGCTTCCGCCTCCTGATCCCAGCCCACCACCTGGCGGCGGGCGTTCAGGTAAAAGGGCCCCTCGAAGGTATAGCCCTTGGTGCCTACCAGGGCGTAGTCGCCGTAGGGGTAATAATTGTTCTGCAAAAACAGCAGCCTGCCCGCAAACTGCCGGTTCAGGGCGGCGGTCTTCTTGGCGTCCCAAAACATATCGTGGTTGCCCCGCAGCAGGATCTTGCGCCCCGGCAGGGCCGTTATGTACTCAAAATCCCGTTGGCATTCCGCCAGATTGCGGCCCCAGCTGTGGTCGCCAACCAGCACCAGCGTATCTTCCGGCCCCACGGCCTGCAGGCAGGCCCGGCGGAAGCGCTCCTCATGGCTTTTCCATGCCGGGTCGCGCAGCTGGGCTTCCGCCTTCAGCGGCGCGTCAAAGTGCAGGTGCAGGTCGCCGATGGCGTACAGGCTCATTTCTCCTCCTGATGATAGGCGTTGGCGCGGGCGTCGATATACCGGGCGGCCAGCTTATCGTAGAGGATGCGCTGGCTGGAATAGATGCCCGAATAGCCGCTGAGCACGTAGCTGACGGCGCAGGCCAGGGCGAACAGGGGCAAGCTCTCCCCGCCGAAGAGCTCCGCCGCTAAAAAGGTGGAGGCGATGGGGCAGTTGGTGGCCCCGCAGAATACGCTGATCAGCCCAATGGCTGCCGCCGCCCCGGCGGGCAGGCCCAGCAGCGGCCCCGCCACGCAGCCGAAGGCCGCGCCCACGAAGAAGGAGGGCACCACTTCGCCGCCCTTGAAGCCGCAGGCCAGGGTCACGGCGGTGAACAGCATTTTCAGCAGGAAGGCCGCGGGCTTTGCCCGCCCCTCCTCCACCGCCGCGCGGATCACGCCCATGCCCGCGCCGTTGTAATCCTGATTGCCCACGATCAGCGTCAGTGCCAGCAGCAGGGCCCCGCCCACGGCGGCGCGCAGCCAGGAGCTTTTGAACAGCCGCTGCATCCAATGCTCCGCCTGGTGCATGCAGGCGCAGAACAGCACCGAAACCAGGGCGCACAGGGCGGCCAGCGCCGCCGTTTGCAGCAGCGTGACCGCCCCGAAGGCGGGCAGCGCCGCGGCGAAGCGGGTAGGCTCCACCCCCAGCAGCAGGGAGATGGCGTAGGCGGCCAGCGAGGCCGTCAGGCAGGGCAGCAGGGCGGCGTGATAGAACCGGCCCACGCTGATCACCGTCAGGGCGAACACCGCAGCGGCCACCGGCGTGCCGAACAGGGCGGAGAAAAAGGCCGCCATGCCCGCCTGGGTGGCGATGCGCAGCTCCTGATCCCGCAGGCGCGCGCCCCGGCCCGCCCAGTAGCCCAGCGCGCCGCCCATCTGCAGGGCCGCGCCCTCCCGCCCGGCGGAGCCGCCCGCCAGGTGGGTGACGCCCGTGGCTAAAAAGATGGCTGGCACCAGCTGCAGGGACAGGCCGCGGCCCTCCTGCACCTCCCGGATGATGTCGTTGGTGCCCTGCCCCTCGGTTTTCAGCAGGCGGTAAATGGCCGCCGCCAGCAGGCCCGCTGCGGGCAGCGTATAAATGATCCAGCCATTGGACAGGCGCAGCTCCGTCACATATTCCACGCTGACGTGAAAGGCCGTGCCCAGCAGCCCGCACAGCGCCCCGATCACCGCCGAAAGCGCCAGCCACTTGCCCAGCACCCGCAGATAGATCCCCGCCCGGCGCAGGGTGTTTCGCATCGTTTCCATAAAATCCCTCTCCTTTGCACCCCTTGATTATACGCGCCGAAAGGGGATTTGCAAACAGGGAAAGAATGATTTATTTTATATACCGGCAATCAGCGGCGGGGCCGCGCCGTCTAATGGGTGAATGAGCTCATTACGGGAAAGGGGTAATCACGGTTGACCAAGGAAGAATTCGCGCGGCAGGCGGAGACGATGCGAAAGCCCATGTTCCGGGTGGCCTGTGCCTATCTGCGCCAGGAGCAGGATCGGGCCGATGCGGTGCAGGAGGCGCTGCTGCGAGCCTGGAAAAACCTGCCTTCGCTTCGGCAGGAGCAGTACTTTGGCACCTGGCTCATGCGCATCCTGATACGGGAATGCATCGCCATCCAGCGGCGCCAGCGGCGGGTCATGCCGATGGAAACGCTGCCGGAGCGGGCCGCGCAGGAGGAGGGGCAGCGCCGGGAGGTGCGGGAAGCCATTCTGGCCCTGCCGGAAAACCTGCGCATCGTGATCGTCCTTTTCTATATGGAGGGGTACGGCACCGGGGAGATCGCCCGGATACTGCATATCCCCAAGGGAACGGTGTGCGCCAGGCTGAGCCGGGCGCGCCAACAGATGAAACTTTCATGGGAGGAGGAAGCTGAACAATGAACCGACAGGATTGGCAAAACGTTTTCGGCGAACCGGACGCTTCCTTCGATCTGTGCTTTCAGCAAACGCTGAACAAATTGGAGGAAAAGAAGATGAAAAAATTCACGACGCGCACCGCCGTATTGGTGTTTGCGCTGCTGCTGGCCCTCATGGGGGCGGCCTACGCCGCCGCCAATATCCGCACCCTGGGCGGGCTGCTGCCCAGCGTGCCCGAGGATTTCAACACGGGCTTTGACCAGGAGCTGACCCACGATTTCGGCGGCTTCCGCTACCGCGTGCTGGACGCCTATCTGAACGGCAATTCCCTGATGGCCCTGATGGAGGTCTCCCGCGCCGACGGCACGCCGGGACTGTTCCTGATGGATGGGGACGCGGAGGAGGATCCCATCTATTGCCTGTATCCCGATCGGGCGGAAGACAGCCGCACCATCGGGGAATATGCCCGGGATCAGCAGCTGCCCATCAATTATGTGGGCGCGAAATTCACACAGCCCGGATCCGAGCAGAACGTGGACGGCAGGAGCTGGATGGAGGAGGATCAGCGGCGTATTTGGTACGCGGAGCTGCCAAACGTGCAGGTGGAAAACGGGCAGGCCAGCGTGGATTGGCTGATGACGTACGTGCAATACGGAGAAAAGCCGGAGGATATCACCGTGCCACAGGAAAGTGTGCCTGTGACCCTGCGGGCGGAGGAGAGTCCTTCCCGAGAGGTGGCCGTAAACCACGCCGTGGCGGGCATGCCGGTGGTGGTGGACAAGGTAACGGTGCGGCAGACCCGCATGGACATGCAGCTGGATATCTGCTGCCATCTGGAGCAGGACAGCGATGATGCGGATGCTTTGGAGATGGCCGCCATCACATTCTTCCGGGTGCTGGATCCCGATACGATGGAGCCCGTGCCCGTGGGTAGCGGCCTGGTCTCGTCTCACCGCTCGGTGCAGGCGAAGGAATTTGTAGACGACAATCACACCGTCAGCCTGGATTGGCAGGGGGACACGGTGCTGCTGCAGGCCGTGAACCCCTTCCTGGGGGCGGGCGAATGGGAGAATGACCTGATCGAGGTCAAAATACGCTAAAAAGTGCCGGGAAGTGCGAATGAACGCTGCACTTCCCGGTTTTTTGCTTGATAATTTTGTTTTGCGCGATTAGCTTTTCTGCTTCTCTTTTGGCTCAAAAGAGAAGCGTTTTTTTCCCCTCGTCATTCCCTCAGTTGCCGCAATGTGAAGGCGATCACCAGGGCGCTGAACACGGCGGTGAGCAGATCGGACACGGGCATGGAATACAGCACGCCGTCCAGGCCCCAGCGCAGGGGCAGCAGCAGGGCGAAGCCCACGCCGAACACGATCTCGCGCACCATCGAAAGCAGGGTGGAGGCCAGGGCCTTGCCCATGGCCTGTAAAAAGATGAAGGCCGCTTTGTTGACGCAGGCGAACACCATCATGCACAGATAGATGCGGAAGGCGCGGATGGCAAAATCCGTGTAATAGGCGCTCTCGTTGGCCGCACCGAAGATGCCGATCAGCTGCCGGGGGCACAGCTCCACGATCAGCAGAGCCGCCGCGCCCATCGCTGCCTCGCAGGCCAGCAGGCGCAGGAACAGCTGCCGCACCCGGCCCCGCAGCCCCGCGCCCATGTTGAAGCCCACGATGGGGATGCACCCCGCCGCCATGCCCACCACGATGGAGATGACGATCTGGAAGAACTTCATCACGATGCCCACCACCGCCATGGGAATCTGCGCGTACTGCTCCTGACCGAATACTGGGTGCAGCGCCCCATATTTGCGCACCATGTTGTTGATGGCCGCCATGGCAGCTACCAGGGAGATCTGGCTTAAAAAGCTGCATATGCCCAGCACCAGCGTGCGCCCCGCGATGCGGGGAGCCGGCGCAAAATCCCGTCGGCGCAGCCGCAGCGTCCTGGCGTGGAAAAGATACCACGCCGACAGCGCCGCCGTGACGATCTGCCCCAGCACCGTGGCCACCGCCGCGCCCATCATGCCCCATTTGCAGGAGAAAATGAAGATCGGATCCAGGATGATGTTGATCACCGCTCCCGCCAGGGTGGCGGCCATGGCAAAGCGCGGGCTGCCGTCGGCGCGGATCACGGGGTTCATGGCCTGGCCGAACATGTAAAAGGGGATGCCCAGGGTGATCCAGAAAAAGTATTCTGCCGCCTGGCGCTCGGTTTCCGCGTTCACCGTGCCGCCGAACAGGGCGATGATGGGGCGGCTGAAGATGAGATAAACGGCGGTCAGCGCCAGGCTGGATATGACGGTCATAACGATGGCGTTGCCCGTGCTGCGGCCCGCGTCGTCAGTCTGTTTCTGCCCCAGGCTTAGGCTGACGAAGGCGCAGCAGCCGTCGCCGATCATCACCGCGATGGCCAGGGCGATCACCGTCAGCGGGAAAACCACCGTGTTGGCTGCGTTGCCGTAGCTGCCCAGATAGGCTGCGTTGGCGATGAAGATCTGGTCCACAATGTTATACAGCGCTCCTACCAGCAGGGAGATGACGCAGGGCACCGCGTAGCGCGCCATCAGGCGGCCCAGCTTTTCGGTGCCCAGGAATGCGGTGTTCGTTTCCATACTTACCTCCTGAAAATCTGCAAAAAAAGAATGCGTAAATCCTGTTCGGACTTACGCACTTTTGCTGCTCAACAGCCGGTATTATACCCGAAACGCGCAAAAATATCAAGCGGAAATTTTCGCTTACGCCTCCGCGGGCAGGGGGCGGATCAGGATGAAGGGGGTCAGCTCCCCACCCTGGCCGCTGGGATTGTCCGCCATGGCGTCCTGGATCTGGCCGTCGGTCAGGGGGAAGCCCGTGGCCTTGCCCAGCTGATTCTGGTCGATGTCGTTGGCGTCCATCAGCACCACGGGGATGCCGGTCTTTTCCATGATCTCGTCGCAGAGCTCAACGGGGTTTTCGGGGTTGATCAGGGCCAGATCCTTGTAGCGCTCAAAGCTGGAGCGGTAGTAGAAGCCGTCGATGCCGGCCACGCCCTTGCCCACGATCTTGTAAAAAACGCCCTTGATGCCAAAGAGCTTGGTCACCGCGCTGGCAATGGCGGCGAACACCACCTTGGGCGCGCCCACCATGTTGATGGCCAGCTGCAGCTTGTAGGGGTCGTGCATGCCGATGCCCGCGGTGGTTTCGCTGGCCCGGGGGGCCAGCAGCCTGGCCCAGAAGCCGGGCTTGATCTCTTCCTTGGTGCGCACGGTCTTTTCGCACATGGCCATCACCTTGGCCCCGAAGGAAACCAGGTCGCCCTCCCGGTAGATGGGGCGGATGTAGCGCTCCATCAGGGCGCATTTATCCTCGCCCACCTCGATGAAATGGGTGTGGATGGCCAGCCGCTGATACCGGCGGCCGTCCCGGCCGGTCAGAATGCCACGGTCAAAGTATTCAACGCCGTTCTCTTCCCGGCGGGTGCTTTCGATGTTGCGAGATTCACTGCTCATAGGTTTCCATCCTCCGCTTCAGTATCCTGCCCTATTCTACGCTTCTATATACATTTTGTCAATTTGCGCATTGAACTGCGGGGCGAATAATGTTAAAATTGGAAAAGGACAGCGGGCATCAAAAGAGGAAAGCGAGGCCGGAGCTCATGAAGAAAGCTGGGATGCGGGGACTTATGCTGTTTCTTTGTCTGCTGCTTCTGACGGGCACCGTTTGTACCCGGGCGGAAGAAACAAAATCCAATACGATCAGCGAGGTGACCATGATGAAAAACGAAAACCTGCCGCGCAGAATAGATGGCGGCCGTTGGATGAAGCCCGCGGGGCACCTGCAGGGCATCGCCTGCGACGAGGAGCGCAAATTCATGTACATGTCCTTTACGGATCGCCTGGTGAAGGTGGACATGGAGAAGAACGAGATCGTGGCCAGCGTCACCGGCCTGCTGGCGGGCGGCATCTATGGCGGCGGGGCGCACCTGGGCTGCCTGGCTTACCACGACGGCAAGGTGTACGGCTCCCTGGAATATAAGGCGGCGGAAAAATTCTACGTGGCGGTGTTTGACTGCGACGCCATGACGGAAAAGGACATGGATTATAAGACCGGCGGCGTGATGACCACCCTGTATATGGACGAGGTGGTGCGGGATTACGTGGATGATCTGGACGCGGGCGAGCATGAGAACGCCGTCACTTCGATGGGCCACCGCTACGGCTGCAGCGGCATTGACGGCATTACCTTCGGCCCCCTGCCCGGGGATCGGGGCGGCAAGGAATACATGTACCTGGCCTATGGCGTATACCGCAACGAGCAGCGGGAAGACAACGACTATCAGGTGATCCTGTGCTTTGATCCGGACACCTTCGCTCCCCTGCCCTTTGACCAGAACGCGCCCCATACCCAGGGCCCCGCGCTGTATAAAAAGCTGTTCGTGTATACCGGCAACACCCATTACGGGGTGCAGAATCTGGAGTATGACCGGGACACCGGCGATTTGTGGATGATCGTGTACGAGGGGCAAAAGCCCCAGTTCCCCAATTACCCCGTGTATCTGACGGACGGCAGCGCGCCCGTCCGCACGGAAAAGCTGCGCATCAGCGGCGCGGCGTATCCGGAGGAGCTGACGGGGGACACCCTGCAGCTGAAGGCCGGAGCCGGCGTTCTGCACGCGGAGAGCGGGGTTTGGGGCATCCCCGCGATGCCCGGAAAGGCGGATACCGGCTTTATTTCCCTGGGTGACGATCTGTTCTACGTGGCCCAGTCCGGCAAGATGGGGGAGAAGCAGTACGGCTATGCGGTGCTGATGCGGCTGAACCGGGAGAACTGGACGTTTGAACCGGTGAAATAATATCGATAAAAAATGCGCATTTATGTGACTTAATCACATACTAAACGGTAAAAATGGAATACTATAAATATAAATACCGCAAACGCGGAAAAACAATGGAGGGAATCTTCATGAAAAAGCTTGTAGCTCTCGTTCTGGTTCTGGTTCTGTGCCTGACCGCCACCTCTGTGCTGGCTGAAAAGTATGGCACCGCTATTCTGACCAGCGTTGGCACTGCCAATGATGCCACTGCCGAAAAGGACGGCGCCATCCAGTCCAACAGCACCGCGTGCTTCCTGGTTCTGAATGATGACGGCACCATCAAGTATGTGAAGTTCGACGTGGTTCAGGCCAAGGTCACCTTCGACGCCAACGGCAAGTGCGTCACCGCTGTGGGCGATGAGATCAAGTCCAAGGAAGCCAAGCAGTATGATTACGGCATGGCCAAGGTTTCCAAGCTGGAAAAGGGCGAATGGTTTGAGCAGATCGCCGCTTGGGAAGCCTACTGCATCGGCAAGACCGTTGAAGAAGTGGCTGCTACCCCCCTGCGCACCATCAGCGAAGGCCATGACACTTCTCCCGACGTGGAAGAGCTGAAGAGCACCTGCACCATGACCGTTGGCGAATTCATCGAAGCCCTGAAGGCTGCTGCTGAGGTTGCCAAATAAGATCATTTTGTGCTAAAATAGACCCGGCCTCGCGCCGGGTTTATTTTGTCTTTGACGGGGAAAAGGGGGATTCGGTTGAAAGCGCGCTTTGTGTGCGTCCTGCTGGCGCTTTGCCTGCTGTGCGGCAGCTGCTCCGGAGAGAAAAAGGGAGAGAGCCTGCAGAAATTCAGCGGCACGTTTTATGACGCTTTTGATACCGTAATCACGGTGATCGGCTATGCCGGCGATCAGGAGACATTTGACCGCGTGTTTGAGCAGGCGAAGGATATGTTTATCCATTATCACCGTATTTATGACGGTTATAAGCCGTATGAGGGCGTAAACAATCTCTTTTATGTCAACCGCAGCGCGGGGCAAGGCCCCGTGCACGCGGAGCCGGAGCTGATCGAGCTGCTGCTGTACATGAAGGAGCTGCAGCCCAGGCTGCAGGGGCGCGTCAACGTGGCGATGGGAAGCGTGCTGCGCTACTGGCATGAAATGCGGGAGGAGGGCGTGGCCCTGCCGGAAGAAAGCCTGCTGCGGACGCTGAATACGCATACGGATTTTGACAAAGTGATCATCGACCGGGACGCGGGCACCGTTTATTTTGCCGATCCGCTGCTGTCCATCGACCTGGGCGCGGTGGCAAAAGGCTACGCGACGGAAATTGTCGCATCTTGGATGTTGACAAGCGACGTCCCTTCCTATATTATTAGTGCGGGGGGAAATGTGCGCTGCGGACAGCAGCCTGCGGACGAGCGCAGCCGCTGGGGCGTGGGCATTCAGGATCCTGATGAAAGCGTGCTTCCCGCGGGCAACAGCCTGAAGGACGTGCTGTATACAACGGATATGTCCGTGGTGACCAGCGGCGATTATCAGCGCTATTATACCGTGGATGGCGTGCGCTATCACCACATCATCGATCCGGATACGCTGTTCCCCTCAAATTATATGCGACAGGTGACTGTGCTTACCCGTGACAGCGGCTATGCCGACGCGCTGAGCACCGCCCTGTTTTTGCTTCCCTATGAGCAGGGCCGTGCCTTTGTGGACAGCCTGCCCGATGTGGAGGCCTACTGGGTGCTGAACGACGGCAGCGTGCGGTTTACTGAGGGAATGTCGCACCTTCTCCGGAGCCAGGGCGGCTCTGCCGTTGACTGACGGGGGAGGGAATGGATATGGGCCTTATCAGGCTGGAGGACTACCCGCCCGCCGCGCCGCCCGCCGCTGTATGCCTGGGCACCTTTGACGGGGTGCACCTGGGGCATCGGGCGCTTTTGCGGGAAACCTGCCGGGCTGCGGGCGAAAAGGGTCTGCTGCCCTGCGTTTATACCTTTGATATGCCGCCTGCCAGCGTGCTGGGCCTTAGCCGGGCGGAGGTGCTGACCCCCATCGCGCAGAAGGCCGCGCTCATGGCAGAATGCGGCATTGATACGGTGGTGTACAGCCATTTCAGCGCCGAGGTGGCCGCCTGCACGGCGGAGCAGTTTTTTGAGGAGCTGCTGCTGCGGCGGCTGAACGCCCGCCATATCGTGATCGGCTTTCATTATCACTTCGGGCAGTTTGCCCGGGGGGACGCACAGCTGATGCGCAGCTGGTGCGAGGAAAGCGGCATCGGCGTTACGGTGGTGCCGCCGGTGCTGATGCCGGACGGGCAGCTGGTTTCCAGCAGCGCCATCCGGCAATACCTGAAAAACGGAGACCGCCGCCGGGCGGAGGAAATGCTCAATCGCCCTCTTTCCGCGTGGGAAGAGGCTTTGCTTGGAGGAATGGAGAATGAATAAGAAACTGCCCGCATGGATCGTGCTGACCGTCATCTGCCTGGTGGCGGCGCTGGCGCTGGGCGCCACCTACAACGGCACGAAAGACCGCATCGCCGCTCAGGAGGCGGAAAAGGCCGTGGCGGTACGGCAGGAGCTGCTGCCCGCCGCGACGGAGTTCAAGGAGCTGTTGGGGAACATCGACGCCATTTCCGGCGCGACGTACACAACAGAGGCCGTCCGGGAGGCCGTGGCGGCAAACTTTGAAAAGCTGAACGGCGCGGCCGGCACCGTGACTTCCACAGCCCCGGGCTTCATGGGCCCCGTTGCGGTGGAGATGACGGTGGATGAAAACGGCGTCATCACCGCGGCCAGCGTAGGGGGCGAGGGCTTTGCCGAAACGCTGGGCGCCGCGGCCGCTGAGCCGGAGTACGCGCAGCAGCTGGTGGGCAAAAGCTATCAGGATCTGGGCACCGGCGTGTACCAGGGCACGGACGCCAGCGGTAATGCCGCGGGCTATGTGTCCGTGGGCACCGTGACGGGCTTTGGCGGCCCGGTGGAAATCACCGTGGGCGTTGACGGCGACGCTGCCCTGACCGGCATCCGCGTGGGCGGCGCCAATTTCAGCGAAACCGCCGGCCTGGGCGCCAAGGCGAAGGAGCCTGCCTTCTATGAGCAGTTCGCGGGCAAAACCTATCCGGTTGATCTTTCCAAAAACGGCGGCGAGATCGACGCGATTACCGCCGCAACCATCACGTCCAGCGCGGTGGTGCGCGGCGTCAACAGCACCGTGAAAACCATTGCGGAAGCTGCGGGCCTGAAGGTGAGCGAGCCGGTGGCCGCCATTGAGGAGCTGGGCGACAGCCGCTATGGCGTCAGCGCCCAGGGCGTCAGCGGACCCTTCCCCGTGGCGGTCACCCTGGACGCGGACGGCGCTGTGGCCGCCGTTGAGGTGCAGGATACCAGCGCGGGCAACGACGTGAGCTATCTGGCGAAGGTACAGGGCAACGACGCCTACCTGGCCCAGTTCATTGGCAGCAAAGCGCTGGATACCGCGGCGCTGGACGTTGTTTCCGGCGCTACGATCTCTTCCTCTTCCATCAATGAATCGGTGGCGAAGGTGCTGCTCTACGTCAACGATCCCGCCGCTTACGCGGCCCTGAGCGCGGATGCCAGCGAGGAAGCCGACGTTTCCATCCGCCGCGGCGCCGCGGTGTGGACTGCCGAGGGCAAGGGCCTGAACGCCGTCTTCCCTGTGGCGATCTCCGTGGATGAAAACGCCGTGATCACGGGCATCGCCGTGGGCGATTCCGAAAGTGAGGCGGACGCCGCTTTCCTGGGCCAGGTCAAGAACAATAACGCTTTCCTGGCGCAGTTCGTGGGCAAGAATGAAAAGATCGACGCCGGCAGCATTGATATGGTTTCCGGCGCGACCATCAGCAGCAAGGGCGTTGTGACCGCCGTGAACAAGGCGTGGAACGCCAGCCAGGGCATTGAGGAAGTGCCCGCCGTCACCATGTCCTTTACCGGCGATGAATACCGGGCCAACGGCGAGGGCCTGACCGGCTCCTTCCCCGTGCTGATCTACGTGGAGGATGGCGCGATTGTCGGCGTGAAGGTGAAGGGCACCGACTCCGAGTATGACGAGCCCTATCTGGATATGATTCTGGGCAACAATGATTTCCTGGGTCAGTTTGTGGGCAAGAGCGGCACGGTTGCCGAAGATGAAATCGACCTGGTTTCCGGGGCGACCATCAGCAGCAAGGGCGTGATCGCCGCCGTGAACAAGGCCTTAGAGAAGGCGGCCGAAGCGCCTGCCTCCACGGAGGTTTCCGCCCCTGCCGGCAACGAGATCAAGGTCAAGGGCCAGGGCCTGAGCGATACTTTCCCGGTGATCGTAACGCTGGACGATAACGGCGCGGTGGCGTCCGTCCGGGTGAAGGACACCGATTCCGAATACGACGCCAGCTTCCTGGCGCAGGTGAAGGATAATGAAGCGTTCCTGAGCCAGTTCGTCGGCAAGAGCGGCGAAATCGCCGAGGGCGACATCGACCTGGTTTCCGGGGCGACCGTCAGCAGCAAGGGCGTATTGGCCGCCGTGAATGAAGCGCTGGCCCAGGCCCCCGCTGCCGTGCCCGCGGAGGAACCCGCCGCTGAAGATAACGGCGCGATCATGGCGAAGGGCCTGACGGGCAGCTTCCCGGTGAGCGTGGAGCTGAATGCGGACGGCACCATCGCCGCCGTGAAGGTGGGCGACAGCGATTCCGAGAACGACGCCAGCTTCACTGCTCGCGTTCAGGGCGAAGCCTTCCTGAGCCAGTTCGTGGGCCAGACCCTCCCCGTGGAGAATATCGAAGCTGTTTCCGGCGCGACCATCAGCAGCAATGCGGTGATCGAGGCGGTCAACAGCGTGGAAGCTGTGAAGGCTCCTGTTGCTGTGGAAGAACCTGCCGAGGAGCCTGCCGCCGAGGAAAACAAGATCATTGCCAAGGGCTTGTCGGGCAGCTTTGCGGTGCGCGTGGCACTGAATGAAGACGGAACTATCGCAGAGGTCAAGGTGGGCGACAGCGATTCCGAATATGATGCGGAATATACCGCCCGCGTACAGGGCGAAGCCTTCCTGAGCCAGTTCGTGGGCCAGAGCATCCCTGTGGAAAATATCGAAGCCATCACCGGCGCGACCGTCAGCAGCAATGCGGTGATCGAGGCCGTGAACAGCCTGGCGGGCGCGGAAGCCCCCGCTGTGGTGGAAGAACCCGCCGCTGAAGATAACGGCGCAGTCATCGCCAAGGGCGTGACCGGCACTTTCCCCGTGAGCGTGGAGCTGAACGCGGACGGCACCATCGCCGCCGTGAAGGTGGGCGACAGCGATTCCGAGAACGACGCCAGCTTCACTGCTCGCGTTCAGGGCGAAGCCTTCCTGAGCCAGTTCGTGGGCCAGAGCATCCC